>Ga0181531_10000439_pt1 | contig 28101 bp, 29 predicted proteins | sample PEATcosm2014_Bin_38_FD_119743 | JGI IMG/M metagenome (GOLD analysis project Ga0181531, IMG submission 119743) | Peatland microbial communities from MTU Mesocosm Facility, Houghton, MI, USA - PEATcosm2014_Bin11_10_metaG | ecosystem: Environmental > Terrestrial > Soil > Wetlands > Peat | place...
GGGTATATGTGGTGAAAGAGGCCGAGAAGCTCCTGGGGTAGATATGTAACTTCGAGCAAGCCTGTAACGGCCTGAATTATCGCCAGGGCCCGACTGAACAGCAGGACGATCTCTCGCTTTGACATGTTCTTTCCCTCGCCATGAGTATCGCGTGGCACCATAGCAGTTCGCTACCGGCTACCGGCTACCTGCTACCTGTACCCTGTTCCCTGCAACCTGCACCCTGTACCCTGTACCCTGTAACCAGTGCACCCCACCCTCTTCCACTACCTCTTCCTGGCCTTCGCTGCCGGACTCGGCGGCCTCGTCAACTCCGTCGCCGGCGGCGGAGGCTTTCTCGTATTCCCGTCGCTGCTGAAAGCAGGCCTTCTGCCCATCCAGGCCAACGCCACCGGAACCGTCGCTCTCTGGCCCGGCCAGTTCACCTCCATCGCCGGATATCGCGAGGAGCTAAAGAAAAATCTTCGCCTCGTTATTCCGGTAGTTTTCGTGGCCCTCATCGGGGGATTGGGTGGCGCCATCACGCTTCTCAAAGGCAGCCAGGATTCCTTTCTCCGGCTCGTACCGTACCTCTTCCTGCTGGGATCGGTGGCCTTTGCGTTCAGCGGTCCGATCTCGCGCATGGTGCGCCGCCGCGCCGAAGACCACGCGATCCACCCCGAGCATCGGACCCGCATCTATGTCGTCCCTATGCTCGCCTCGCAGCTCATTATCAGCTACTACATTGGCTACTTCGGAGCGGGCGCCGGCCTGCTGACCTTAGCCGCTCTCGCGCTCTGCGGCGTTGATCGCATCGCCGAGATGAACGCCCTCAAAGTCGTCCTCACCACAACCGCCAACGGCGTCGCCGTCATCACCTTCATCATCGCCGGCGCTGTGGAGTGGCGATTCTGCTGGCTGATGATGATCGCCTGCGCCATGGGCGGTTATATCGGCGCGCGCAACGGGCGCCGCATCGACGACCGGGTCTTGCGCCCCGCTATCATCGTTCTCGGCTTCGTAATCGCCATCTATTTCTTCATCCACAGGAAGGGTATGTGAGCGCGATCAGTCTGGCGGTCAACGCCCTTGGCCCCGTAGTGAACGCGATCGGATTGGCGGCCGCGGTTTGCACCACCGTGTCCTTTGTCCCGCAGCTCATCCGGATTTGGCGCCTCCGCAGCGCCCGCGAAATCTCGTTGATCATGTTCCTGGTCTTTTCGCTCGGAGTATTTCTCTGGCTGCTTTACGGAATCTTCCTCCACGCCCTCCCCATCATCCTCGCTAACGCCGTCAGCCTGTTTCTCTCGCTCGCGATCCTCGCGCTCAAGGTGCGTTTCGACCGAAAATGAAGCAGGACACCTCGCGGCCCGCAAGCCGCGAAGTGGTCCCGCGGGTGGTCTGGACTACTTCTTCTGGTTGCAGCAGTCGCCCGGGCAGCAGGATCCGCCCGTGCAACAGCTCGCACCGCAGCAGCTGCCGCCGCAGCACTTCGCGCTGGGCGTGCAGCAGGATGCGCTGGTCAGTGCCAGTGCGGACAGCGAAAACAGCGACGTTGCGAATAAAGCAAGGACTTTGGCTTTCATGGAAATACTCCTCTCAGTGTGAAGGGGATGGTTGCGCGCAGATGCGCAGAGACACACATCGCTCAGCGAGAGGATTAAATTCGCAGATCGTCTTTCAGGCGGAAGACGGCAGCGTGGAAGCCAAGGCCGCAAGTCAGCTCATGCAGGGGCGCCGGGTTTGCTGAAACATCCCTGCGGGGCGACCGGGCCGCTGCTTCCGTTTTAGCCTTAAGGACTTGGGCCTCGGATTTTTCCGGAACCTGCTCCGTGCAACGCGCCCCTGAGCAGCTTTCGCCATTGCCGCCGTTTCGCGGGCAGCACGGCATGTGGCTTCGCTGGCAATGCATTGCCGGCGTGACCGCGGTCTCGGCCGTCGCCAGAGTCCAGATCCAGATTGCGGACAGCGCAAGCGCCAGCCATCTGTACGCACCGCGATGCAGCGATCCCACCACAGTTTTCAGTCTACATCATCGGCACTGGCGTTTCTGGCCTCTGTGCTGGCTTACTACGCCCGCCGCGGCGTCCGCTTCCGCTCTCTGCTCACCGATTACCTGCGAAATCTCCAGTCGCCATTGCTGTCACTCCATACGGATAAGTGAATACGATAGCCGGCGGAAGCGCCGATATATTTCAATCCGTTGGCCGCAGGAATCCCAGCGGAATTCTTTCGCAGCAGCCTCCTCGACTGAGAAGATGTCCGGAATTCGCCGCACCATGCGGGCCGATCCAGCCCAAAGATCTGGGACAATCCTATTCCAGTCAGCATGCGATAGTGCATTAGGCCGAGGGCCATCAGGTCAGCCGCGGGTGGTCAGTTGTAAGCTGGTCTTCAGGCCGAAGTTGTCTGGGCCGTCCTTTGGTTCCTCGATGTCCGGTGAGCCTCGCGGGAAGCTGAGCATTTTGCAACGGAAGGGGCGTCTTACTACTTAAGATGGCTGGGAACCCATCTGATTGCGGATATATAGTTCTCTCCGTCGGCGTGCGATGCGACGTTGGAAAGACCCGCACAGAAAACCAGGACCGTGTCGGCCGAGGGGTAACGCCCTTTGGGGACCTTTTTATCGTGGCAGATGGGGTGGGTGGTTACAGGGGAGGGGCCGAAGCTGCTCAAGCCACGGTTGACGGCTTCAAGAGATCCTTAATCGCGGGCTCCGATCTGACTCTTTCAGAGGCTTTACAGCGAGCAGCGCGCGTAATCAACACAGATTTGCGAAACCGTTCCGCTAACCATCGGGAGTTGCGCGGCATGGGCTCAACCGTCGTCCTCTGTGTGATCAAGGGCAATCATGCAATGTATGGTCATGTGGGCGACAGCCGCGCATATCTCCTCCGGGATAGTCGGCTTCAACAATTGACGCGCGACCATTCTCTGATGGAACGCATGGTCGCCGATGGCATTCTCACTCCCGCGCAGGCTATGGTTCATCCTAATGCGAATATGCTGACTCGCGCCTTGGGCCACGGTACTGAGGTTTCGCTCGACATTGCCGAGCTGGTTGTTCGCCCTGGCGAGGCCCTCCTGCTGTGTTCTGATGGGCTCTGGGGCTATGTCGGCCATGAAAAGATCGAGGCGGTAGCCAGATCCGTGGATCTGTCGCCTGACGCGATTGCTGACAATCTGCTCAATCTGGCGATCGAGGCCGGTGGGGGCGACAATATCAGCATTCAGTTTATTCGCTTTGAGGCTGTCCAGCCGACGGCTCAACGAAGCCTGGTTTCAGGATTGCCGTGGAAGAAACGCCTGCAATAGCTGGATCTATTTCCCTGTCTCGCTGATACCGAAACCGTGACCATCGAAAAACGAGGTTGCAACCTCCAGGAACTGATAAGCGTGAGCTGGCAAAGATTCAGTGGAACCCGCCTGGCTTCGTCCGGCCACTCACCGGCGAGCCTCTGCGGCTGACCGGCTGCGCGATGCCGCCGATCTGCAGGATGCCCGCGCGCATCATTTTCCGAGACTGTGAATATTACAGAATGTCCCGCATTCTCAGGAAAATCAGAGAGGATGTCAGGAGCAGAACCAGCATCAGGACAAGCGCGCCCATCGCCTGCGCGTAGGTGTGCCGCAGTGTTGTCTTACCGGCTTCGAGCGGGGCGGGATCTGTCTGTCCATCGTTGGTGCGAACGGCCTCCGGAATCTGCATCATGGCTACGTCCACCCCATGTCCTCCGGCGGGGCAGTCGTCCCATTTGGGAATACCAGGCAGATAGCCGCAGACATGCTCTTTGGCTTCGTCAATCACATTGCGTTCAAAGGCCCACTTAGAGGGGACTGCATAGCTGATCCACCGTGTAGCCTGCGGCATTTTATAGACGGCGCGGATGCCTCCGCCGACGGCAATAATGGGGAGCAGGACGACTGGCAGCAAGGCGATGGCAGTCTCCGTGGTTGGGCTTCTTGCGGAGATCGCAAGTCCCAGAGCCGCCCCAACCAGCGACGACACAGTAAGGAGTGCCGCCGCCGCAGCGAAGTTGCCTTTCAGCCCACACGCGAAGTAAACAACACCCAGCAATACGAGGCATTGAAAGGTACACAGTGCCGCCAACACCGCAAATTTTGCAAAGACGTAGGATGGCAATTTGAGATTGACCATCCGCTCGCGCTGGTAAACCGTCCATTCGCCGACAATGTCGCGGGCGGCGTTATTACAACCGAACCAGATAGCAGCGACTACCATCAGGAACTCGATGCCGGCGATGTTTCCGCCCATTTCGCTGAAGGCCTTGCCCGCACTTTGCAAAGAGTCAGCGACACTTTGCGATGGCGCAGCGTTTACGAGGGGGTTGATGTCAGGCGGCTCCTTCGATGCGCCAAAGACCAGAACAATGAGCGCCGCGAACAAAGGCGCTTGTAACAGCGTGATTATCAACTGCGCCCGGTCCCTCATTTTCAGAATGACATTGCGGCGCAGCAATGTGGCCCATTGGGTGAGGTTAAAGCGATGCGAGGTGGAAGCCTGCTCCCGGTTGCCAGGGGCCTTTCCTGCGCGGCCCTCAACGAACAGCTTGTAGTATCGGGAAAGCCGGAAGCGCTCCGACCATTCCGCCGTTTTCATGGCCGATAAGCCTGCGAGCAGCATTTCCGGGCTCAGATCTTTCGTTTTGGCGGGTTCAGGCCGGCTCTCGCCTCCGCGGCTGTGGAAGAACTCAATCGATTCCGGGTATGCGGGGCCAAAGTACGCCAGCGCTCCGCATCCGCCACGATCCCGCGATATCATGATCAGGTTGTCGAACCTTTTGTATACATCGATGCTCGGTTGATGAATTGTAGTTATGATCGTCTTGCCCTGATTGGCGAGCTTTTTAAGAAGCTCAACGACACCTTCGGCATCGTAGGAGGACAGGCCCGAGGTCGGCTCATCGAGAAATAGTACCGGTGTGTCGGTGATTAGTTCCATGGCGATATTGACGCGCTTGCGCTGGCCGCCACTCAGCACCTTCTGCTCGGGAGAACCGATGAGCGTGTTTTTCTTGTCGAGAATTCCGAGCTGCTCAAGGATGAGGTCGATACGCGCTTCGATCTCAGCGTCTGTAAGATCGGTGCGCAGTTTCGTGGAAAAATACAGTGCCTGGCGGACCGTTAGTTGCGCGTGAACGATATCGTCCTGAGGGACATAGCCCATCTGCAGGCGAAAGAGATCGTAGGACTTATAGAGGTCTGAGCTGTTAAACAGGACCTGGCCGCCAGCTGGCGGGCTATAGCCGTTTAGAGCCTTCAACAACGTTGTCTTTCCAGCTCCGGCGGGGCCCATGAGCGCGACCATCTCCGACGGGTAGACGGTAAACGAGATTGGATCGAGCAGACGCGTTCCATTCGGAGCATTAACTGTAACTGCCGCCGCTTCAACCGAGACATTCCCGTGGTATTCACGCCGCTCCAACTCGCAACCCTCGCGGACTCGAAAATGGAATTTGCCAAGTTCTATCTCCTGACCGACCGCGACCTCGACCTTTCCGGAGACTTTTACCCCGTTGACAAAGGTACCGTTCAACGACGAAAGATCCTCAACATACAGCTTGCCGCCTGATTCGATGATGCGGGCGTGGTGCCAGGAAACAAGCGGGTCGTCGAGAGGCTGATTGCACCTGGGATCCCGGCCCAGCACAAGAGCCTCTTCCCTGACCGGCACCTGTTGAAACGCTGCCGCGCCGATCGCGGTGCCTGGCCCGCTTATCAGCCGTGCGACCGGGACTTTAAGAGAACCGAAATAGACCTGATCCTCTGCCCGGATCACGCATCTGTTGATCTTGTTCTGAACATTGTTTACCGCGGTCCCATTCCGCGAGTTCAGGTCTTCCAGTACCAGATCGCCGTCGACGCGAAGAATACGGGCATGTTCCCATGAAATGATCGGGAAATCGAGCACCACCTCAGAATCAGGGCTTCGCCCGATCCGGATGACTCTGGAACCTTGCACATCGTTGGATATGGCCATGGAGCGAAATCCTGTGCGCCGTAGTCAAGCTAAAGTAACCCCGCTGCGGCGCCAACACAAGGAAAAAGACCCGCCCCTGGCGAGTTTCGCCCAGGGTGGTTTGCTTTACGGGCGGTCGGATTCTCCGGAGTTTTTCTTGACCTTTCGGACATAAGGACGTTACCATCCCCTTGTTTTATCGGCTCGACAAGGATTACCGCACTGCGTGGATGCGGAAACCTGCGCAATGTACGGCGACTATATCTTCTGGTAAACAATTCGAGGACATTGCATGGACGCGGAAACGCATCAGCGCATTGGCGATTATGAAATCCTCGGCGTGCTCGGCAGCGGCGGTATGGGCAAGGTCTACCGTGTACGAAATGTTATCTCCGACCGCATCGAGGCGATGAAGGTCCTACTTCCCGATCTCGCCGGCCGCCAGGAATTGGCTGCCCGTTTCCTGCGCGAAATTAAGCTGCTCGCCAGTCTGAACCACCCGAACATCGCCACGCTTTGCACCGCGCTCACCATCGACAATCAGTTGGTCATGATTATGGAGTACGTCCAGGGAGTGACCCTCGACGAGTTGCTGGGCCAGGGGCAGGTCTCGCTCGAGAACGGTACAAATTACATCGATCAGGCACTCGCCGCCTTGAGTTATGCGCATCAGAAGGGCATCATCCACCGGGACATTAAACCGGCCAACATGATGCTTACCCCGGATGGCGTCGTGAAGCTGATGGACTTTGGTATCGCTCGTTCCGGCGCCGAACGTCAAATGACTCAGACCGGTACCACGCTCGGCTCGGTCAACTACATGTCACCCGAGCAGATCACGGGCCAAAACCTGGACGCTCGCTCCGATATTTACTCGACCGGAATCTCCCTCTATGAAATTGCCACCGGTCAGCGGCCATTCAACGCGAACAGCGATTACGAATTGATGGCCATGCATGTAAAGGAGCTTCCGAAGCCTCCGATCGAGTTGCGCCCATGGCTGCCGGCGGCCGTCAACCAGATCATTCTGACCGCGATTGCCAAAGACCCCCAAGACCGCTTCCCCACAGCCGAAGCTTTTCGCCAGGCGCTCCGGAACGCCCAGGGATCAATCGAGACGGGACCTTTGCCAGTGGCGTATCCCCGTGCTCCGACGATGATTGAGACTTCCCGCTCCGCACCGATTTACGCTTCTACAGCGATTTCCGCTCCTGTGCCCATGCGCGATCGTACGCAGGTCGCAGTGCGGGGTGCAGATTCCTATGCGGCGACACCCGCAGCGCTGGCCAAACGCCCGGCTTCGTCTCCGGGCAAAAAAGTCTATATCGCCGCCGGCGCAGTGCTTGCGATTGCGGCCATTGGAACCCCCGCGGTTCGCTTTGTTCATCATCGCGCGGCGACGCAGGCTGCCTCCGATTCCAGAACAGCCCCGAGCACCGTCACCAGTGGAACCGCAACCGCTAGTCCTCCTGCTGTCAGTCCGCCTGCCGAGGCGATCCCGAAAACGGCAATGCCCCCCAGTGCACCAGCTCCAAAAGGGACCGCTAATCTGTCGGTTCGAACACACGCACAAGTGGCCGCCGTCAATCCTCCGCAGCCTCGGCCCGAATACCAGCCTCCTGCTCCGGTTCCTGCCACGGTCAACCCCGAACTCCAGGATAGGCTTGATCAGCTTGAGTTGCGGATTGATAACGACAGCAGTCAAGCCGTCGGGATCAACAACAGCCTGAATACCATGCAAGCGCAGATGCAGCGCGACGGATTGTCGCTCCGCGGCGATGTCGCAGCTCAGCAGGCCAGCATGAATGGGAACCTGTCCAGGGCGCAGGATGCACTCAGGCAACATGACGCTGACCGCAGCGAGCGTTTTGCCGCGTTGGCCGAAACGGATATAGCCAAACTCAAAAAATTCCTGGGGCGCTAAAAGCAGTTAATGCTGCGAACCTGCTTTGCGCTGGGTCGTTTAACTCTCAACGGGAAAGCTTAAAAAGGCCACGCGCCGCGGGTCTCCCGTAGGGGTTGAAGCTCGCGGCGCGCTCGGTTGTTGTTTGTGGCTGGAAGTGGAAGTGTCAGTTGTTGATTGGCCTCTTGACGTGATCGCCAATCTTGGGCGTGTCTGTACCGCTGAATTTTCCAACAGCCGAATCGGCATCGGCGCTGGTGATCGTTAGTGTTCCGATCGCGGTCTCAATCGAACGCAGAGGTTTACCGGTCACGGGATCTTTGATGACCTTGCCGACCCGCACTACAGAGAGCGTCTCACCCGCTTTGACTCCGTCCTTGGAGCCGACATTAATGACGATGTCCGGCGTTGAGGCGTCCGCGATCACGCCGTCCAGTGGCGGCGGCGGAGGCGCGACGGCCACGGCCGGAAGCGCCCCGGCTTTGGAATCGAGATTGGAGGCCAACTGGGTCACCGATTGCTTGACTGCCTGGCCGATCGCCGTGTTCTGGAAGTTGCTGCTTCCCATATCGAGACCGCCACCGCCGCACCCGTGCCACCAGGCACAACCGCCGCCGCCGGCCCCAAAGCTGCTCTTATCGATCTCGCCTCTTCCGTTCACCGAGGCAAGGATCTCCCCCGTGTTCACATCCACCATCCGGGCGGTAATCTCGACAATAGTTTTGGACTTGTTGATGTGAATATTTCCCAACATACCGCCGACCCCGTTGGCCCCGCCGCCGGCGCCCCCATAATGCTTATCGTCGTTGCCAAAGGCAGTGATGTCGCCGATGATTATCGTGTCGACGCCCATCAGAGCACCTATCTTCGCCGCAGTCGCGGGGTCGGCGCGGTCGCTGTTCGAAAAGTTCTGTTCTTTAAGGATCTGGGGCAGTGCCGAGCGCTCGATCACCCGATAGTCGCCGCCGTCGAGCAGCTGGCCAATCAGCAGGTCGGAAATACCCTTGCCGATGTCCTGATCGCTGCCAAAGTATTTGACTACATCATTCTTGACGGTCCCATAGCCAAAATCCATAACCGTAACTTTGCGCTTTTGCGCTGCCGCGGGTAGCACCGCCAGCAACATGAGGATGAAGATTGTGGATTTTCCTGACATAACCTTCCTGCTCCTATTGACCGAGATTCGATTCGAGTGCTGATATCTCCGTTTGTGCCGTTTCCATCTCCCTGCCTGCGGCAATGCTGTTCCGATTTTTCAGATCGTTTTCGGCGGTCCGCAGGTGTCCACGAATATGGGCGTATTGTCGATCCAACTCTGAGGCGTCGGTGTTGCCGCCGCCGTGCGGCTGGCGGGCAAGCCTGACCTGAAGAGCGTCCGTCCGCGCCTGCAATTGAACCATCTGCTGCCGCTCCCGTGCCATATCATTTTCGGTGTTGGCTTCAGTGTCCGGCAGAGAGTCAACACTAAGTCGACTATCTGCCCCGCCAGACTTTGTTCTGTTGAGGAAACCTGGCAGTTCCAGAGCAGCCGAGCATACCAGAATGACTGCGCATGCGCCGACGGCCACCCAGCCGAGGCGGACCCAGAAAGGTGAATGGCGGATTAAAAGCCCCGATCGCCCGGTAGTCGCCCCGGCCGTAAATGCTGATCGCGGCGGCGAAACCACCGCCGTTGCACGCCCCGAAGGGGGAGCAGCCTCATGAAGCACCTTCGGTCGACCATCCGCGGGAGACTGGTGCCGCGATGCGACCACAGCGGCTGCCTCGCGCTCCCGTCGAGGTGGCTGAAGGGTGAAGCCGCTCAATGCCCTGGCCATCGAATCTGCTGACTGAAATCGTTCGGCTGGATCCTTTGCGAGCGAACATAAAATCAGATCGTTCAACGATTTGGGAAGCAGTGGATTGATCTCAATGGGCGCCCTCGGGGGCAGGTCTGTCTGGTGACGAACTAAGGAACGCACCCTGTTGGCTTCAAATGGCTTCCGCCCTGTTAGTAATTCATAGAGCAGGATGCCGACCGAATAAAGATCGGACCGATTGTCAACTGCGCATCCTCTCATCTGCTCGGGGGACATATAGCGCAATGAGCCAACTGCCACTCCGGGCCGAGTAAGCGGCCCGCGAGCCTCCGACTTCGCGACCCCGAAATCCATCAGCTTCACAAGGCCCTGCGACGTAACCATGAGATTTGCAGGCTTGATGTCGCGATGGATGACACCGCGCCTGTGAGCGTAGCTCAACGCCGAAAGAAGCTGCAGAACGTACCGCAGGGCTCTCTGCTGAGGAACGACACCGCCCCTGATCTGGCATTGAAGCGGCTGACCCTCGACCAGCTCCATGATCATGACTAACTGGTTATCTATTTGGAGGGCAGTGCGTAGTTGAGCAATATTCGGATGGGTAAAGCCGGCAAGCGTACGGATCTCGGCCATGAAACGTGCTGCTGTTTCTGGCTCGGCGAGAAGAGTCGGCTTAAGGACCTTCATGGCCTCAATCCGATCGGACAGCGTGTTTCGGACCCGGAAGACCTGCCCCATGCTCCCAGCACCAAGAACGCCTAGTACTTCATAGTCGCCAACCACGTAACCAACTTCAAGTCGCATAACCGGCAGACTCCCTGGGATTTCGATCTGGAGACAGGGCTTGAGTGCCATCACGACCGAGCGCAGCATCTGAGGTTTCTGTCGCGACTGGCAGTCTCCGACACTATAGCCCTGGTTTCCATTGCACAGCAACAAATCTTTGTAACCGCAAACGTTGATTTGCCTCGCTCATTCTTTACCGGTTGCGGTGAAATTCTTAAGTTCAAGTCCGGGACGGATGCCGAACTGCTGCTCGGGCGTGTGACATCTTCATTTAGCTTCTCGACGGTCAGCTTCATGCAAATACCTCGTGACAGACTGCCGCTAACAACCATGGCGATCACTTCTTCTGCGATCGGTGTTCAATGCCAGAATGCCGCTCTGTGATCGGAATCGCCCTTTGCTGTTAATCCGGCGAAAGAGTCAGGCCCTTGCATCCCCGAGCAAAGCTCCATCAACCTGCTTGCACCCGCTACCTCTCGCACGGTTCCTGGCGCTGGTGGGAAGGTTTGGGGGCGGCACTGATGACCGGCCAAGTGGAGAGCGGTTGCCTTTCGCATCGCGTCAGCAGCAAGTGCAAGCGCCTGGTCATTTTGACCGATACCGCTCAGTGCCTCAATCCTTGCGTTGACGGCGATCGACGGATAAGCCACATTTCGTGTCTTCGCGGCAACTTGGATCGCTTCATCAAGCGGGCCGATTGCCTCTTTGTACTTATTCAACTCAACCAGACCCATGCCGTACATACTGGCATACCGGATGTGAGCAGCGGGGCCGTCACTCAAGGTATGCTGCGGCACGCGAGCATCAAGACGACTGGTGACGTTTACGTTCAGGCGATCGAACAAAGCGTCCTCGCCGCAGTGAACTCGCGCACGTCAGAGGGCTCGGCGACTGGAAGATGCCGAAGAAGAGTTTGGGCCTGAAGGGAAGAAATCTGAAGGGTTTGAATGAAATTCGGCGAAGTTCGGCGAAGTTGATCGGCGGGATGTCTGCAAGCGCTTGAAAAATTGGCTCCTCAGGTAGGACTCGAACCTACAACCCTTCGGTTAACAGCCGAATGCTCTGCCATTGAGCTACTGAGGAGTGTGGCCTACGCGCTTCTCTGCGGAAATTATATCAAAGGGCCAGCCGCACCCTGCCGCTGCGTTACGCTGGTTACCTGGAGGAGAAACGTCATGCTGAAGACCGCTCCGCGCATTTCGCGCATCCCACGAGCCCAGGCCGCGCCGCCTGTGGGCGAGATCTACGACCGTTACATGCGCACTCGTGGCAACGTGCCGAATATGTTTCGCACGATGGCTCATCGTCCCGAGATTCTCGCGACCATGATCGCGCATTTCGAGGCCGTCCTGCAGACCGGCACCGTTCCCCTGCGGCTCAAGGAGCTGGTCATCGTCCGCACTTCGCAGCTCAACCAATGCGCTTACTGCCTCGCATCGCATTCGCAGATTGCCTTGCGACTGGGGTGGTCACGCGATCAACTCGACGGCCTTAACGGCTACTCCGGCAGGAGCGATTTCACTGACGCGGAAAAGGCCGCGCTTCGACTCGCCGAGCGGATGACAACCGATGCCAATCGCATTCCCGATGAAGACTTCGAGGAGTTGCGCGAGCATTTCAACGAAGGAGAAGTCGTAGAGCTTATGGCCGCCATCGGCCTGTTCAACTACTTCAACCGCTTCAACAATGCCCTGCAACTTGAACCGACGAAGCCTGGCGAAGGCGCGGAGCAGCTCGACCCTCAGTAGAAAAGAATAGCAACGTGGTAAGTTGTGAAGCTCGCCTGGTTGAGCTGCGGGAAACACGCACCCACCGCGGCTTTTCTGAAGTCTCCGCCGCGAATCTGCTGGACCACCTGACCGGGCAGCTGGCTCAGGTCCGCCGTTTCGAATCGGACAATGGAGCGCGCGTCCGACCCCTCCGGAATGCCGTGTCCCATCGAGCACGCCTGCTCCGCCGGCCCCGCGGTCACTGTCGGATCGACACTCTGCTTCCGCAGTAATTCGCGCACCCTCTGCTCCACCTGTTCGCGTGTCAAAGTCTCGGACGACTGTTCGAAGTCCTCCACCGCATAAAGAGATCCTGCACGCTCCGCCACGGCAATGCCGACTGCGTTCATTCTCGGATCGAGAATATTAGTCCGATGCGCCGTCGACTGCATCCACTCGTGTTCGATCGACGCAGGGCCAGGACCGGTCGCGACATTCTCCGCGATGGCCTGAAAATGCGCGCCCGCTGTCGCTGCCCTCGCTATCAGCGCGTCTTCGCCGGGATACTGATGTGAAAGTGAGCGCTCCTGCACCATTCGGTCGGCGTGTGCCTGAGCCGCGGCAGCAAGAGCCGCATCCCAGCGCAGAGCAGGGAGCCCCTGCTCCTGGCGGTCCTCATTGGTCAGCGTGAAGATCCGGCGTGCTGCCGAGCTGGGTCCCGCAACTTGCGCAAGACCCCCCAACATCGTCGCTCCCGACACCACGGCTATACCCGCCATCAGCACAAATCGTGCTGCCAAATCGACCGTAGATTTTATGCGAGCCATGAGCGCAGACCCCTCCGGCAGGATTCGTGTCAGGCCGCTTCGCTGCTTTCATCCCCAATGGGAGGGTCGCTTACCGGCAGCCGGCTGCGATACCGCATCATCAGAGGCAGCAGCTTCCGCGCCGACCAATAACGCGGAACGTAGCGCCCAGGGGCGGAGACACATCGAAACAGCCAACCCAAATAGAATTGATCCGCCCACATGGGAATGCGAACCTGATCGCCGCTAAGAAAGGCAATGGCCGCGCCGATGCAATGTATCGCTGGCACATAATTGAGCCGGCGCTTCAGGTAAAGGCCCAGCCGTTCCTGGACGCCGCCGCCGACAGTGATCACAATGTGCTTTGGACGCCGGCGCTCGATCTCCTCGATTAAAGAGCAGTCTTCGATCTCCGCTCCGTACATGGGAGCCTCATAAATACAGTTTGCCGGAACCTGAATCCCCTGGCCATTCAGCCATTCGAGATTGGTCTTTGCATTCGAAGGACCCGCCATGATCCAGAACGTGTTGCCGGGCCGGCGAACCTCAGGCAGCAGCAGGAGCTCATTCAGATATTCGAGGCCGGACAATCGGCGAACGTTATCGCCCTCCAGCAGGTTCCAGATCATAACCATGAACCCGGAATCGGTTAAAGCAATGTCGGAGTTGAGCAAAGCCTCGCGATAAGCAGCGTTCGTTCCCAGGTCCTTCAGTGCGGGCGCCGCGGGAACCACCAGAAGACCCCCCTGGCTCATGCGCTCGATGGCTCCCCCCACGTCTCCCGCATAGAAGTCGACGCCGAGAATTCTGCGACGATTGGAATTCGCGCCTTTGGATTGAAGTCCACTGTGCAATTCGCCGGTCTGTGAATTGGAGCTCATCGCTAACAGCGGGCTCCCACCAGCATCTGGCTTTCAATCCACTCGTAGGTTCTTGCCATTCCATCTCTCAGGCGGATCGACGGCTCCCACTTCAGTCTCTCGAGAATCTTCGTATTGTCGCTGTTCCGGCCATTCACGCCTTTGGGAGCGCTCAGGTCGTAACGGCGTTCCAGTTTCACTCCCGCAATCTCTTCCACAATGTCTACCAGCTGATTAATGGTCACCAGTTCGCTGGAACCGAGGTTGATCGGCTCATCTATCTCGCTCTCGGCGATGGCTAAAGTTCCCTTTGTGCAGTCGTCAATGTACATGAAGCTGCGCGTCTGTTTGCCGTCACCCCATATCTCGATCTCGTGCTTGCCGGAAATTTTCGCCTCGATAACCTTGCGGCAAATCGCCGCCGGCGCCTTTTCGCGTCCCCCCGTCCAGGTTCCCAATGGACCGTAAACATTGTGATAACGGGCCACGCGGCATAGCATGCCGAAATCCTCTTCAAAATGCCGGCACATCCGCTCACTGAAGAGCTTCTCCCATCCGTAGCCATCCTCCGGGAGCGCGGGATACGCATCTTCTTCCTTCAGCGGAATCACATCCGCACTCTTCTGTTTCTCGCCGTTGTAGACGCACGCGGATGATGAGTAGAAGAACCGCTCGACGCCGGAATCGCGGGCAGCCATCAGCATGTGAGTATTGGTTAAAACGCTGAGCATGCACAGAGCCTTGTTGTTCTCAATGAACCCCATCCCGCCCATATCTGCAGCCAGCTGAAAAATCCACTTCACGCCTTTGGCGGCCTTGTAGCAGCTGTCCTTCTCTTTCAAATCGAGGACCAGATTCTCCACGTCGCTGGAGACCTGATACCACTCTTCCAAAGGCTTTACGTCGACCGCCCGGATTACATTTATGCCCTGGGCTCGGAGATACTTCACCAAATGACCACCAATGAAACCGCCTGCACCGCAGACGGCGACTCTCTCACCCTTCAGTTTCATCCAAGCTCCAAGTGCTTCCAGGCCCCGGAAGCCAAAGAAAAAATGACCGCCACCTACTATCATTCTATTCGACGGCTTTCAAAATGGACATACCTCGAACAGGGAGCCCCATGCCCGCAAGTACAGCTTCAACTGCTTTCGATGGAATCAGATGGCTTTCCCGAGCCACGGGATCGCTTCGCCGCCAGCCGCTCGCGTGGATTGGCCTGGCAATCATGGCTCTTTTCGCTACACTGGCGCTGCTGGCTCCCGTTCTGGCGCCATATAACCCGGCCGCCCTCGACCTATCTCATCGCCTGGCGGCACCCGGCGCCGCACATTGGATGGGAACCGACGAGTTGGGCCGTGACATCTTGTCCCGTGTGATCTGGGGAGCACGGCTCTCGCTGACCGTTGCCGTCTCCGTCGTTGGACTTTCTTTGACTCTCGGACTCATTTTCGGCGGAATCGCCGGCTATTACGGCCGCTGGATCGACATTTCGATCAACACCTTCCTGATGAATGCGTTTCTGGCGTTGCCGGGCATTCTGCTGGCTATCGCCTTCGTGGCCTTCCTCGGTCCCGGTATGCTCAACCTCATCCTGGCGCTCTCCATCGGCGGCTGGGTCGGCTACGCGCGCCTGGTGCGGGCCCAGGTTCTGGCGGCCCGGGAACGCGAGTTCGTCGAGGCGGCACGGGCTGTCGGAGCCACCGATCTTCGGATCTTTGCCCGGCATATTCTGCCGAACATCCTCCAGCCGCTCATCGTCCAGGCAGCGATTGGCATGGCTGGCGCTGTGCTCGCCGAGGCGACTCTGAGCTTTCTGGGACTCGGTGTGCCGCCGCCAGCGGCTAGCTGGGGGTCGATGCTCAATGATGCCCGCCCGTTCCTCTTCGACGCGCCGCATCTTGTCGTCTTTCCCGCGATCGCGGTCATGCTGTGTGTGCTCTCGTTCAACTTTTTGGGAGATGCGCTGCGGGATTATCTCGACCCAAAGACGCGGATCTCGATCGGACTCTGAGAGGCGGCCCCGCCGCCCGGGCCGGATTCACAAATTCCGCCTCTATTAACCAAAAAACTATTGCGTAAGCTGAACGGCATCTATATGGTGCTCGCGGAGGAATTTCACATGAACCTACGCAGGACAGTCTTGGGCAGCGTCATCGGCATCGCACTCTTTGCAGGCGGCATGATCACCGCACAGATCAACCCAGGCAGGCACCCCAACCTCGCAGCTGCTCAGCGGCTCACCGAGCAGGCGTTCAACAAAATCTCTGCCGCCCAGGCAGCCAACGAATGGGATATGGATGGCCATGCGGCGAAGGCCAAGGACCTGCTGGATCAGGCGAACCATGAACTGAATCAGGCAGCGCGCGCAGCCAACCACAACCATTAGTTCGCTGCGGTAACCGGCCTCCCCCAGGGCCGCGCCTTCCGCAATTCGGACCACCGGCTTTCCAGGGCTGAACCTCAGCGTAAGCTCGCTCTTTCCCCTTGACGGGTTAGGAAAGAGCGGCGCATATTCCTTTTCTTCTTAGGAGTGTCACCTGTCCGGTGAAGCCCAGCTTCTTCCAGGAACTCTTGATCTTCTCATTCTGAAGGCGGTCTCTCTTGGACCTCTTCACGGCTACGGAGTTCTCCTGCGCATCGGCCAGATCTCCGGCAGTGCGCTGCTCATCGAGCAGGGCGCGCTCTTATCCCGCCCTGTTCCTGCTCGTCCGCCAGGGGCTTCTGAAAGCCAGCTGCGGAACCTCGAAAAACAACCGCCGCGCCAAGTTTTACGAACTCACCGCCGCCGGCCGCAGGCGATTTCCTGAAGAGACGAAGGCTGGAATCTGGTCACTGCCATGGCCTTTGCACCGGCTGCTGAAAGGGAGAAAATATGAAACTCCTTGCGCGGCTTCGTTCCTTTGCCGACAAGTCCTTCTCGTTCCCGGACTGCTGCCAGGTTGGAGGAATTTCCCGGCTCACCTCCGCTCGAGGTGAGCGATTTGGAGGTTTTTCTCGCGAGAGATTTCCCTGTTTTCGCGCGTCCGAGTCGTATCTGGCGAAGCGGCTTCGCTGAAGTTCATTTGCCTCTTGCTCGGATCGCGCACGGTACCTTTATCGGTACGGTTTCACGCCGTGCCGTGATACCAACCTGGGGGCGCGCATCATGCGCCGATCGGGTCCCGGCGAAAAGACTCCCCAATGAATCCTGTTTCGCGAGCAATGAGCACGCTAATAAATCCAGCTGCAGTCGCCGGTGAAATCGGTCGACTCGGAGCGCTGCCACCCGCCTCCCGCTTTCTCGACTTCGAAGATTCCGCCGCTGCCGCAATCGGCACCGCAGTTCTTGATGACCGAGACGAGCGCGTGGGTATGACCGCGGTCGAAGCCCGGAACTCCGAGGAAGCGGATATGCCGGACCTGCTCGAATCCGGCGCATTTTGCTTTGTCGTGACCGTGCGCGGCGATACAGTTTTGTGCCTGGGCAACTTCGCTCGGGTCTAAGAGCCGGTATCCCTGGGGGATGGTGAATTTTGGCTCCCAGCGATGACTCTGTCGATTGGCGGCGACGAAAGCGTCGGTCATTTCGTGCTGGCCGGGGCTCGCGGGCTTGAGGCAACTGCCGCCCACCTGGGGGATGTCGGTGACGGAGTTTTGGGCGAAGGCCAGCGGCTCGGCGGTGGGAGGCTGGGCCGGGGACTGGTAGAGGGCGGAATAGACTTCGTAGGCTTCGTTGGGCGGTGGTGCTCCGCCAGGCTGATTGAGGGGGCTGGTGACGGCGAGGTCGGGTATGGAGGCTGGGATTGCGGCCGGGGGAGCGGGCCTGGAGTGGTGGCGTGGGATGAGGCGCATGCAAAGGATTGCGACGGCGGCGGCGACAAGGATGAGCCGAAAACCGAGGCGAGGGGTGAGGCGCATGCACTACTCCTGACGCATTGTAGAAGAGGTTTTGGGACCTGGTTGCACCGCGATGCGATTCCGCGTCCCGTGCGTGCGCAGCGCACGGGCGAAGAGCCTCCGCTGAAGCTCATTTGCCTTTTTGTTCGGGTGGGCGTTATCCGAAGGGAACCTCATCGTAGCGTTGCTGGAGCCTCGTGTTCGGAAAAACCGGCGAGGTTGTATCGTTTGTGAAGCACACTGAATCGTTTTGCGGGACCCTATATATGAATGTTCTTGAACGGCTTTTTGAGAGGCACTTTCACGCGCCAGCCGATGATGTGCGTGCGCTGCAGGGTCAGCTGGGTGGGTCGGGGCGGACGATTGTGCGCCTGGGTGGAGGCGGTAGAACGGCAATCGGCGTAATGCATTCGGTGCGGGAGGAAAATGTCGCGTTCCTCGAATTCTCGCGGCATTTTCGGCGGCACGGATTGCCGGTGCCGGAGATCTATGAAGAGGACCTGAACGAGGGCGCCTATCTCGAAGAAGATTTGGGCGACGAGACGCTGTTCGAGTTTCTGACGGAGAACCGCGAGGGTGCAGAGGTTCAACTGCGGGTAGTGGAAGCTTATCGCAAGGTGATTGCGGTGCTGCCGCGATTTCAGGTGGAGGCGGGGCGGGATCTGAATTACAAGGTCTGCTACCCGCGGGCAAGGTTCGACCGGCAGTCGATTGGCTGGGACCTGAACTACTTCAAATATTATTTTCTGCGGCTCGCTGGGGTGCCGTTCAACGAGCAGGCGCTGGAAGACGATTTCGGGCGCCTGACGAAGTTTCTGTTGAGCGCGGGGCAGGACTATTTTTTGTATCGGGATTTTCAGTCGCGCAACATTATGCTGCGCGATGGGCAGCCGTTTTTCCTGGATTACCAGGGAGGACGGAAAGGCGCGCTGCAGTATGACGTGGCTTCGCTGCTCTATGACGGCAAGGCTGCGTTACCGCCAGCTTTGCGCCAGGAGCTGCTGAACTACTACCTGGAGTTCCTGGCGGGGTTTGTGAAGATGGACCGCGCGGAGTTCATGAAGCACTATTACGCGTATGTGTACGTGCGGATCATGCAGGCGCTGGGGGCGTATGGGTTTCGCGGCTTTTATGAGCGCAAGGCGCATTTTCTCCAGAGCGTTCCGTACGCGCTTGAGAACCTGCGCTGGCTGGGGAAGAACGTCGAGCTGCCGATTCCGTTGCCGACGCTGCTGGAGTGCTTCCGGTCGATGCAGGATTCGCCGATGCTGCAGGGGCTTGCGGCGAGCGCGAAGACGCTGACGGTGCGGGTATTCAGTTTTTCATTTCATCGGCAGGCGCCGAGCGATGCGACGGGGCATGGCGGCGGGTTTGTGTTCGATGCGAGGGGGCTGCCGAACCCTGGACGCGAGGAGCGATTCCGGACGCTGACGGGGAAGGATGCTGCGGTGATCGAGTATTTGAACCGGGAGGAGAGCGTACACCAGTTTTTGGCGAATGCGGTTTCGCTGGTGGAATCGAGCGTGGCGAGTTATCTGAAGCGCGGATTCAACAGCCTGATGGTGTCGTTTGGGTGCACCGGCGGGCAGCACCGCTCGGTGTACCTGGCGGAGAGGCTGGCGAAGCACTTGCGCCGGATGAGCGGAGTGGAAGTGTTGGTACGGCACCTTGAACTGGAAAAGACGGAAGTGGAAAAAATGGAACAGTCAAAGATGCCGGAATTGGAGATAGGGCGACCTTGAAAGCCATGGTGCTGGCCGCGGGGCTGGGGACGCGGTTGCGTCCGCTGACCAACGATCGCCCGAAGGCGCTGGTGACGGTGGCGGGGCGCACGCTCCTTGAGATCGTGCTGGGACGATTACGCGGATTCGGCGTGTGCGAGGTGGTGGTGAACGCGCATCACCACGCGGAGATGATCGTTGCCTATCTGGCGGCACGCGGGAATTTCGGAATGCACATTGAGGTTTCACAGGAGGAGACCCTTCTCGATACGGGCGGCGGGTTGAAGAAAGCTGCGCCGTTTTTCCTGGAGGGTGAGGGGTCCGAGGCCGGTGCACCATTTTTGGTGCACAACGTCGATGTGATCAGCGAGATCGATTTAGGGCGGATGGTGGCGGATCATCGGGATCGCGGCGCGCTGGCTACTTTGGCTGTGGCCCTGCGACAGGCTTCGCGGGTCTTGCTGTTCGATGAGGCGGGCCTGCTGTGCGGGCGGCGGGTGAAGAGGGATGCGGAGATGGTGCGGGCGGCAGAGGCGAACAACGTAACGACCGAGGCGTTGGCGTTTGCCGGGATTCATGTGGTTTCGCCGCGGATTTTCGGTCTAATGCAGGAGAAGGGGGCGTTTTCGATCATCGACGCCTATATGCGGCTGGCGGCGGAGGGAGAGCGGGTCGTGGCGTTTCGGGCAGATGGGGCTTATTGGCGGGATCTGGGACGGCCGGAGAGCGTGGCGGCAACGGAACGAGATGTGGAGAGCGGGCTAATCGGGTTTTAAGAGCAGGATTGGACTGACCTTTCGACCGAGAATTTAGGCAGTGGATGGTGACTTTGACACAGTTGATAGACGCAGGTCAGTTGGGCTGACGAGCGCGAATCCCATTTTGTGACAGCATCTCCCTTGTCTCGCTCAACTTGCACCATACCTTCGTGCTTTGAGGAAGCGGCTCCAAAAAGGCCAATCCGGTCCTCGTGCGGAGCTATCGGTCGGTTCCCGAACCCTTGCTCCATAATTTCCGTGGTGAACCACCGCCCCAGTTTCCCTCAGCCAACCTGATTCCCGGGTCGCATAGTGAATCCCAGGCCCCGTAGATCAACTTCGAACCTAATGTAGCTCCCACCTTTTCGCCATTGGAAGGGTGCCCGCAACTGGCTTATCCTTCAACAAATTCCATCGACAGCGACTTGGTGGAGCCGCGCCCTCCCCCCGCTGTTCACCGGAGTCGAGTGCGCGCCGTAAGGAGTCAGCCCGTGCCCCCCGTTGACGTCGAAGTCCTCCTCCCGGTCCGCAACGAAAGCGAGAGCCAGGCAAAGGCACCCGGACCCTTGATCCAGCCCAGCGGAGATATCTTGGGCGCCCCCGCTCTTGGAGGGGTCGCGTTCCGGAAAATGATGGAGCGGCGGAGGCAACTCGCACTGGCGGTCGCGATCGTGGTCGGATTGAATCTCGCCTTCCTTCTCAGCTTCTGGAATCGATTTCTGGGACCCGGTGTATCCGGCATGTTCCTGGAGTTTGCATGCCGTTTGTTATCGGGCAAGGTTCCTTATAGAGATTTCTACGTTGTAGTAACTCCATTCTATATTTTCAGAACAGCGGCCATCGTAAAGATCTTTGGGCCAAGCCTCGCGGTTCTGCGACTTGTTGACATCGGTTATCGATGCGCGCTGGCCGCGATCCTCGTGATCTGGCTCTCTAAAGTGGTCCGCATTCCGTATGCGGCGCTCGGCGCACTCGCGGCGGTCGCCGTCTTTTCCACAGATCCCGCCGACCCTCTGATTTCCTATCATCTGGAAGCCACGTTTTGGGCACTGACAGGCGCCTTCTTGCTGTCGTATGTCAAGTGGGAACAAAAAGAGAGCCCTGGAAACATCTCCCTGTTTTGCTTGGCGGGTGTGTGCTGCTCGGTCTGCTTCTTCACCAAGCAAACCGAAGGGGGAGGTATCACCCTCGCTCTGTTGCTCGTAATTACCGGCTTATCATTACGCGATTTGGGCCTGCGTCTGACCATTTCACGCCTCCTGGCCTTCTGCGCGGGATGGAGCCTCCCCGCGGGGGCAATCCTTGGATGGCTCGCGAGTAAAGGCGCACTGAGGGCGTTTGCAATTGCAATTTTCGCAGACGGGCCGTCGGCAAAGGGATCCCCCGGTCATATACTCACGCGCGTATTCATCGATGGGTTCGGTTCCTGGCCGGGAAACGCTCTGTATCTGCTCTTCGGAATCTGCACCATGCTGCTGGTGGTTCGTGTGGTGCGAAAAGGAAGTGCCGCACCGCCTTCCTCAGTCCCGGTAATGTTACAGCTCGCCCTGATCGCAGCGGCAGGTGCAGGCGCACTGGTCGCCGGATACGCAGTAGGAGCCTTTGTTCTGCGTAGCTTTATTCCGGCCTATTCGCTCGAAATATGGTCGGTTATCATTGCCTTCTTTAGTATCTTCTCGCTCGTCGTCTACTACTCACTGATCCTGGCCCAGCGCGGCATGACCGAATCTGAAAGACAGCGTTGGCTGCTTGTAATGGCCACCTTTTGGATCTGTTACACGATGTCCTGGTCATGGGTCGCATGGGGACCAATGGCGTTTCCGAGCCTGGGAGTCGTAATAGCTTTCATGCTGGAAGACCTTCTTTCGAGACACCGCAACACGGTTCTCCGCTATTCGCTCGCAACGGCCGCCGTGCTGCTTCTGGGAGTATGTGAAGCTGGCAGAGTGTCCTGTCCATTCAGCTGGGACAGCTGGACTGACGGCCCGATACGGAATGCCACCGCACGCTCCGGGCAGCCGGCGTTAGACGGGATATACATGTCCCCTGAAATGGCGGGGTTTGTTGACCGTCTTACAAATCTTATCGAAGAACACTCTGGAGTTAAAGACTCTGTCTTTATCTACTCCTATCAGCCCTTATGGTATGTATTGGCTAACCGTTGGCCACCTACCTATGCCCAGGTTCACTTCTTTGATGTTGCACCGGACGATCTCTGCCGGAGAGATGCCGAACGAATATTGAAGGAGCGTCCTGCGCTGATAGTGGACTTCGTCGGCGACAGCGAGCTCTGGAACGAGAAGTTATTTCGAGCTGGCCAAAGAAGCGGCCAACGGGACTTACAAGACCAGATGTACCGGCTGATTCATACCGATTATTTTTTGGAAGCGGCTATACCAATCAAAGAGAGCCCGGTGCCGGTAAGGGTATTCGTGTTGAGGAATGAAAAATGATCGCGAGCAATGTGAAACCGGCGGCGAATATGCAGTTGACGGTGGAGGAAGCGCCGACTGTCAGCTCAACTGCCTGTTCAGCAAAGCCCGTGATGCCTGCCTGCCCGCGAACGAGCACCTCAGCCTGGTGCGCAAAGAGCATTACCGTGATATTTCCAGCTTACAATGAGGAACAGAATATACGTTCCGCAATTGCACGAGCTGTGGAGGCCATGCGTCCACGCTTTCAGGTCTTTGAGCTGCTGATCATTGACGATGGCAGTACGGATCGTACTGGTGAGATCGCCGAGGACTTGGCGAGTGCACACCCTGAGATTACCGTTCTCCACAACCGGCAAAACATCGGGCTGGGTGAGACTCTCTATCGCGGATTTCAATGCGCTCGCGGGGAATTGGTTATCCAAAATGCGATGGACTATCCTCTTGACCTCCGCGACCTGGACAAGATGATTCCTCTTCTGGAAGTTGCGGATATAATCGTTGCAACTCGAAAGGCCTACGCCGGCTACAGTCCATACCGAAAACTGACTTCCAGAGTCAATCGGCTAATCCTCCGTCGACTCTTCGATCCCAAGCTGCGCGACTATAACTATACCCAGCTTTTTAAAAGGGAAGTGCTGAGCGCAGCGCGGCCCAGCTCGCGAAGCACAGTCTTCATCGTCCCGGAAATCATCATTCGCGCCCATGAGTTAGGGTTCAGGATTATAGAGCTCGATATAGACTATTATCCCCGCGTGTTCGGAGAGGCCACTTCGGGTAGACCGGGAATCATACTGCGGTCTTTGCGCGATATGTGCAAATTCTGGATCGAACGCAGTCTGCATATCGGCGAAGCAACGGCTGGTTAACCACGCAGATCTCGAGATTTTCCGTACGGACTTCCTCTTCAAATTTCCGCGACTCCCGCGGAAGCTTCGCGCATCGAGCCTCACCTCTCACGCTGGTCCCTCTGTTGCCGGTATCAGGTGTTGGCATGGAAACCTCTTGAGGACGCGACGCACGATCGGCTCTCCCCTAACCGTCAATTTGTTATCCTCTCCCCTGTGCGAGTCCTGTACGGCGTTCTCGTTCTCAGTACCGCTGCGCTCATCTGGGCTGCTATCGCGGTCATCCGCCACATCCGGCGCCACCGCCAGGCAGCTCTCTCTCAGCCTGAACAGCACGACGAACCCCTTTAATCCAGCCGTCTGCCACCCCAAGGAGCCCCGATGAATCCCGCCTCCGCAGCATCCCCCGTCGTCTCAGCAACCCATCCCGTCGCGGTTCGCAACGTCATTCCCATAGTCCTCGGTTCCCTGCTCGTCGCCATTTGTGCCCACGTTTCGATCCCGCTCTTGTTCACGCCCGTCCCAATCACCCTCCAAACTTTCGCCGTGCTTCTGCTCGGCCTGCTGCTTTCTCCCCGCGCCGCAGCCGCATCGCTTCTTCTGTATCTCGCTGAAGGCGCTGCAGGTCTCCCCGTTTTCAGCCCCCATAGCCCCGCCGGAATGCTTCATCTCCTCGGACCCACCGGAGGCTATCTCCTGTCTTTCCCAATCGCCGCCGCGCTCACCGCCTTCCTGCGCACCCGCATCGCCCCGCCCCGATTCGCAGCCTCTCTGCTTGCCGCAACCGCCGGCAGCTCCGTCATCCTGCTCTGCGGAGCTGCCTGGTTTGCCACGATCACCCGTCAGCCCCCAGTCTTCACCCTCGCCGTCCTCCCATTTCTCCCCGGCGACATCCTCAAAATCGCAGCCGCCACCGGAGCCGCGGCCGGATTGCGGCGCTTCCGGCGCTCCTGATCCAACCCGTCAGCCGCCCACGGTTACCGCACACGCAAATAACAAGAACTACAATTGCTAATCCGGTAAACATCCCGTGTTGTCACGACGGATTTAAAGATGTCGTGCCTCAATCGGGCTGCTGCCTTCTGTCTTCTCTCTGCACGCCTGCCGTTGCTCTCTGCCTGCGGCAACAACCTGGTAGCCGGCTCCGTGTCGCTGTTTCCGCCCGACTGGGCCGGAATCCGGCAATAAGGCTCCGGCCTCACAAACAGACGAAGAAAAGCCCGCGTCAGCCATCGGCTGTCACGCGGGCTTAACTGTTTGCTTCCATCCCGACCGGCTGTGCGAAAGCACGAAGCCGAAGACTTACAAATCACGAAGCCATCGCAGACCGGCTCAGCACAACCTCCTCAACCCGAGATCTTCTGCGAGAGACCACCCGCACCCCCTCCGCCGATTGCTCCATCGCCATATTCTGCGAACAGACCCCGCACAGCCAATAGTGCTCCATCCGCCGCGAGCGCCTGCCCTGCTCATCTGCCTCGCCCGATGGCATATCGAAAACAAAAATACGCCCCTCGCGTAAATAGTGCAGGGGCTTGGCGCACTTCGGATTTGCGCAATGACTCACCATGTAACCATCTCCACATCTGCGCTTCCACTCCGTCGAACCTGTTCGCTTGCTTAGTGCGACCCTGAGCGCTGTTGCATTTCAAATGGACCTGCAAGATGACCGAAGCCCGGTCTCCTCTCGCAATACGACACAACTCATCTGATCTTGATTGAGATGCGGAAAAGTCGACGTTCCGTTTTCCGCGCTTCTTCGACCTGGATCCGCCACGTCCAGACTGGCGCGATCCTCCAAACACGCGGTCGATGCCTTTATTCTGGCATGCCCCTTGCCCCTGTTTGGAAAATTTGTGTGAATTCCAAACGCCATCATACGACTGTGTAAAAATGAGGGTTTGCGCTTGCCCCGGAATCATGCCGGAATAAAATGCCCCTCTTGCGTTCTGCATTCATCGCCCTCTCTCAAAATTCCCGCATGCGCCGGTTCACCGAAACCTCCACTCTTGGGCGGCGCATGTCCGCCCGCTTTGTCGCCGGCTTCCGTATTGAGGACGGCCTCAGCGCCGCCACCGTCCTCGGCGCCCAGGGCCTCGCCGTCACCCTCGACTGCCTCGGCGAAAACGTCGCCATTCCCGACCAGGCCCGCCAGGCAGCTCAGCGCTATCACTGGATCCTCGACTCTCTGGCCCAGTCCAGGCTCGACGCCAATGTCAGCCTCAAGCTGACTCAGATGGGCATGGACCTCAGCCCGGAACTCGCTGCGGAAACCGTCTCCGGCCTCGTCGACCACGCCGTTCAGGCCAATTCCTTCGTGCGCGTCGATATGGAAGGTTCCGCTTACACCCAGGCCACCATCGACCTGGTCCGCTCCCTTCACGCCAAACCCGCCAACCGCGGCCACGTCGGCATCGTCATTCAGGCCTACCTGCGACGCAGCGCGACCGACGTGGCGACCCTGCTCAGCGATGGCATCCGTATCCGTCTCTGCAAAGGCGCTTATCAGGAACCTCCCAACCTCGCCTTCCCCGATAAGAAAGACGTCGACCGCAACTTCATCGCTCTCACCAAGACCCTGTTGAAAAGTGGCATCTTTCATGGCATCGCCACCCACGACCCCGCCATGATCGAGGCAACAAAGGACTTCGCCCGCGCTCAGCGAATCGACCCCGCAAGTTTCGAATTTCAAATGCTCTACGGCGTTCGCCGCGATCTGCAGCAATCACTCATCAGGGACGGATATAAAGTCCGCGTGTACGTCCCCTACGGCGAAGAATGGTATCCCTACTTCATGCGCCGCCTCGCCGAACGCCCGGCCAACGTGCTCTTCCTCGCGAAAAATTTCTTCCGGAAATGACTCCAGCCACTGCCGGCTGTCCCTCGGACTTGCCGGCTTTCGCTGACCGGTTCTTAGCTGACCGGTTCTCAGCTGACCGGTTCTCAGCCGACCCGCCTCTCGCCTTTGCCTTTTCTGAACGCTGAACGCTGTACGCAGAACGCTGAGTTCACCGCGGCTCGTAAGGCTCAATCGACAGCAAACTCCCGAGCACATGCCGCTCCTCAGGGCTGAAGGACTGCGAGAACCGCGCCGAATTCAGGATCTGGCCCCGCTGGTCCGGCGGAATCTGCCGCAAGTCGTTAAATGCACGCCGCACCATCCGCTGCCTATCCGGCGCCATCGCATTCAGCGACTGTGCCGAGACACGCACATCCTGCTTCGATTCCGGTGACAACCCCTCGAACATCTCGTTGCGCCCAAGAATTCGCTGCCGCTGCTCCGGTGGCCTCGCATCCAGCGTGCGCAGCCGATTCAAAACCCGCTGCTGCTGATCCGGTGACAGCCGATTGAACCCCGGCTCCCGCCGCAGCTCTTCTTCCTGCTGCTGGGCCGACATGTTTTGGTGCTGGTTCAGCCACTCAGGCAAATGCTGCTGCCCCGGCCGCGCCGCCGCATTCACCCCAGGCCGCATCACCGCGGGATTCCCACCGACACCTGGCCTCATGACTGCGGGCATCCCACCCGCCTGGCCCCCGCCATTTCTCTTCTGATTGGGGCCAGCCGCCGGACGTGCCGCCTGCGGCCGCATCGGAGCTGGCCTCACCGGGGCCGGCCGCACCGCCTGGCTCCGCTGTCCTCCCCACCGCGAGGGTCCCCCATTCCGTACCGCAAATGACGATGGGCCGCCAAGAACCAGCAAACCCAGAGCTGCCGCACACGCACACTCGGACACAATCCTGCGTCCGGGCGTCGAGCTGCCCTGCGTCTTGTTCCGAGTTCCCGGGATCATAGCCTTACTTCCCCAACGGCAGAACTGCAAATAAAGCTGCAAACTCGACCCGGGCTGGCTCTTTTTCTGCTTTCTCTCATCGCCTCGCCCTTTCTTTCTGCCGGGCTCAAGGCTCCCGGCTCCCAGCCATCTTTACAATCCTCCGCCGTTATCGCCGGTATCCTGCTGATCCATCGAGTTCAGCTGCTGGAACACCTGAGCATTTTCATCCAGAGACTGCAGATCCCTAATCACCGGCGATGCCGCCTGCACCGGCACTGGCTTCTGCGAAAATCCCCCAAAACCCGCATACGTTCCGCCACCTACCGCCACAATCAGCGCCAGCGCTGCCGCAGCCAGCGGCCGCATATTCATGTGGCTGCCGAACAGGAACCGCGCCCGCATCCGTTCCAGCCATCCGGCTGGTGCGGCCTGCTGCTCTTCCCGCAGCAGGACCGCCATCCGCGTGTCGAAGTACGGCGTTACCTCTGGCGCCTCCCACCCGTCCAGGGCCGCCATCGTCGCTTCCAGCGCCTTCAGCTCCCTCCCGCACTCCCCACAGCTCTCCACATGCGCACGCACATCCGCCGATACCAGCTTCGGAGCTAGAAGCAGGTCCGGCAGGCTCGTCTTTACTTTCTGGCAGTCCATAAAATCAATCCCTCAATTTCCCGCTAATCCTGCTCCACGAATTCTTTCAGCCGTTCCCTCAACGTCTGATACGCCCGGAATAGCAGCGACTTTGTCGCCGATTCGCTCAACCGCAGCACCGCGCCAATTTCCTTGTAATCCAGCCCCTGATACTTGTGCATCAGCACCGCTGTACGCTGCCGCTCCGGCAACGCCATCACGTGCTTGCGGATCGCCTTCA
>Ga0181531_10000440_pt1 | contig 28051 bp, 25 predicted proteins | sample PEATcosm2014_Bin_38_FD_119743 | JGI IMG/M metagenome (GOLD analysis project Ga0181531, IMG submission 119743) | Peatland microbial communities from MTU Mesocosm Facility, Houghton, MI, USA - PEATcosm2014_Bin11_10_metaG | ecosystem: Environmental > Terrestrial > Soil > Wetlands > Peat | place...
CGCATTCGACGATGCCGACGTGAAACTGCCGCGGCAAGCAGAAGATTGCCGCCGCCGCGAGCAACGTGCTCGTCAGCGCATCGCCGGTGAACAGCGTATCCCCGGTTGCAAGTTGCGCCGGCAGCGTCCAGGTTCGCCCTCGCAGGTGCAGACAGGCGAATACCCCGATCGCGATGAACGCGAGCAGCTTCAACAAGGATTCGAATGCGATCGCAAGCATCAATCCTTCCCGATGCGTGGTGGCGTCGACGCGGCGCGCGCCGAACAGCACGGCGAACAACGCCATCATGAGCGCGACCGCGAGCGCCGTGTCGCGATACCACGGGGCGTGTCCGGCCGACCCTGTCGTCAGCGTGTCGATGCTCGTTGCAACGGCCTTATATTGCAATGCGATATAGGGAATCGCGGCCGCAAAAGCAATGACGGTAACGAGAACCGCGAGCGCTCGACTCTTGCCGAAGCGCGAGGCGACGAAATCGGCGATCGAACTGACTTTGTGCGCGCGCGCGGTCTGCGCCAATCTCTCCATGAACGGCAGCGCGAACAAGAACACGAGCGCCGGACCGAGGTAGATCGGCAGATATCCCCAGCCGTCCCGAACCGCAGTGCCGACGGCGCCGAAAAACGTCCACGACGTGCAATACACGCCCAGCGCGAGCGCATAGATATACGGTCTGAGTCGGCGGTGGTTCGGGTAGAGGCGGCGCCGATCGCCATAGAACGCGATTCCAAACAACGAACCGAGATATGCCAGTCCAAATAAGGACAGGAGCCAACTGGAAAACATGATCCCCCCTGGCAGGCACTCTAAGCTTCCGGCCGTAGCAAGACAAATGCCAGCCGCCCTACGACTTAAGTCTAATCTGAGGTGCTTTTCGCCCCGATTGCGACCAAAGTGGCATACCGTCGGGCTGCACGCGGCGACAACATGCGGCTGCGATCGCCTAGGAGCAATCCGGGAGAGCGCTCTCGAGACGCTTAAGGGTAACTACGGATTACCAGCGCGGAGCAAGAGCGCTTCAATGATCGGCAGGTTCATTGGCCGTGGTTGGCGGTTGGCGGGCCCAATAAAGATGATGGCAGGGGGTACGGTGTCACCGAGGGCGGATTCGCCCTATCGTTCGCCCCACGTAGGTTGGTTGCATACAAAAGATCAAATCGGGCGGAGTACGGCGTCATGAGCAAAAATCTCTATCCTGTTCAAGAGAATTTCATCGGCACGGCTCGCGTCAATCGCGCCGAGTACCAGAAACAGTACGCCCAATCGGTCGAAAACCCGGAACTGTTCTGGGGAGGCGTCGGCCGGCGACTCGATTGGATCAAGAGCTTCTCTCGGGTCAAGGACACGAGTTTCGCCGAGAACGAGTTTCACATCCGCTGGTATCCTGACGGCAAGCTCAATGTCTCGAGCAATTGTCTGGATCGGCACCTCGCGACCCGCGGCAGCAAGACCGCCATCATCTGGGAGGGCGATGATCCGCGGCTCGCGGAGCACATCAGCTATCGTGAATTGCACGAGCGCGTATGCCAATGCGCGAACGCGCTGAAGTCGCTCGGCGTCCAGAAGGGCGACCGCGTCACGATCTACTTGCCGATGATCCCGGAGATCGCCGTTGCGATGCTCGCATGCGCCCGCATCGGCGCGATTCATTCGGTGGTTTTCGCGGGCTTTTCGTCCGAAGCCCTCGGCGGCCGTATTGCGGATTGCTCCTCCTCGGTCGTCATTACCGCCGACGAGGGCATTCGCGGCGGTAAGCGCATGCGCCTGAAGCAGTGCGTCGACGAGGCGCTCAGCGTCGCCGGCACCGACTGCGTCAAACATGTGCTGGTCGTGCGCCGCACGGGCACGCGCGTGCCGATGTATTCGCCGCGAGACCGCTGGTACGCGGAAACCGTTAACTGCCAGCCGACGACCTGCGAGCCCGTCGCGATGGACGCGGAAGACTCGCTATTCATCCTTTACACCTCGGGGTCGACCGGGAAGCCGAAGGGCGTATTGCATACGACCGGCGGCTATCTCGTTTACGCCGCATATACGCATGAGAATGTATTTGACCTGCGCGAAAACGACATTTACTGGGCGACCGCCGACATCGGCTGGGTGACCGGCCACAGTTACATCGTCTACGGACCGCTTGCGAACGGCGCCACCACGGTGATGTTCGAAGGCATACCGACCTATCCGGACTCGAGCAGATTTTGGCAGGTCGTCGACAAGCACAAGGTAACGATTCTTTATTCCTCGCCGACGGCGATCCGTTCGCTGATGCGCGAAGGTGAAGAGCCGGTCAAAGCAACCTCGCGCACGAGCTTGCGCCTCTTGGGCTCAGTCGGGGAGCCGATCAACCCGGAGGCTTGGGAGTGGTATCACCGCGTCGTCGGCGACCATCGCTGTCCGATCGTCGATACCTGGTGGCAGACAGAGACCGGCGGGATATTGATCACGCCGCTGCCGGGCGCGACCGACCTGAAGCCGGGCTCGGCCACCTTGCCTTTCTTCGGCGTCAGGCCCGCGATCGTCGATGGCGAAGGTCATATTCTGCATGGCGCTTGTGAGGGAAATCTCGTGCTGCTCGACAGTTGGCCCGGGCAAATGCGCACGGTATTCGGCGACCATCAGCGTTTCATCGACACGTATTTCAAGACGTTCCCGGGCATGTACTTCACGGGCGACGGCGCACGCCGCGATGCGGACGGGTATTACTGGATCACCGGTCGCGTCGATGACGTCATCAATGTCGCGGGCCATCGTTTGGGCACGGCGGAAATCGAGAGCGCGTTGGTCGCACACCCGCTGGTTGCCGAGGCGGCAGTCGTCGGATTTCCGCACGATATCAAGGGCCAGGGGATATACGTCTACGTGACGCTGATCGTCGATGCCGAGCCGAGCGAGGCATTGCGTACCGAGTTGCGGGACTGGGTCCGCAAGGAAATCAGTCCCATTGCGACGCCCGACGTCATTCAGTGGGCGCCGGGACTTCCAAAAACGCGCTCGGGCAAGATCATGCGGCGGATTCTTCGCAAGATCGCCGCCAAAGAGGACGATCAGCTCGGCGACATTTCGACGCTCGCCGACCCGGGCGTCGTGGAGCAGCTGATCGGTGATCGCCCTCGCCGTTAGGGGAGGGCTGCGCCGGCGCTTCGCGGCAAGATTGCGGCTGTCTGAGCGAGCCAGAAATTCGCCCACGCGAAGCCGTCGTCGGCCGCCTCGGCGCACAGCGACCAGTAGGTCGCCGGCTGCGTCAGGATATCGGCCTCCGCGTGTCCGGCGCGGCTGTGAAAATGAGCGCCGAATTTGCTGGCAACGTGCTGAATCCGGTAATTGTCGCTGAAACAAGTGATGTGCAAGCCGCGCGCCGAGCGGTTGCGGGTGATCAGCAGGGCGCGCCGCACAAATTCGGTGCCGACGCCCTGATCTTGCCACGCCGTTTCCACGGTGACTGCGATTTCATAGAGCATCGGCCTGTGCTTGTCGGCAACCTGGATTTCCGCGGCTCCGCGCAAGATGCGCTCGTCGAAGAATCCGATGACGACGGTTCTACACCAGTCGAGCCCGTTGCAGTGAGACTCGATTGCGGTGTCGCTGAGTGCGCCCATGAAGCGCAGAGATTTCTCGTTGCGCGTCAAACGACCGAGATGATCGGCCAGCATGCGCCCTTCGGTGGGTAGGAGCTTGCGGTAGCTCATTCGAACTGAGTTCAGCGTTCGATCGCCAACGCGACGCCCATTCCACCGCCGATGCACAAACTCGCGAGACCCTTCTTCGCGTCGCGGCGGATCATTTCATGCAGCAAGGTCACAAGAATTCGGCAGCCGGAGGCTCCGATCGGATGGCCGATCGCAATCGCGCCACCGTTGACATTGATCTTCGCGGTGTCCCAGCCCATCTGCCGGTTTACGCCGATTGCTTGTGCGGCGAACGCCTCGTTGATCTCCATCAAATCGAGTTCATCGTGGGTCCAACCCGCTTTCTTCAGACACAGCTGGCTCGCCGGGACCGGGCCCATGCCCATGATCTGCGGATCGACGCCGGCCGACGCGTACGCGCGAATCCGTGCGAGCGGCTTGAGTCCCAATTCACTCGCCTTGCGCTCCGACATCATCATCACGGCTGCGGCGCCGTCGTTGATGCCCGATGCATTGCCTGCGGTCACGGTGCCGTCCTTGCTGAACGCAGGCTTGAGATCGGATAGCGCTTCCACCGTCGTACCTGGCCGGATGAATTCGTCGTTGTCGAATACGGTCGTGGACTTCTTTGACACCAGTTCGATCGGTACGATCTCGTCCTTGAATCGACCCGCTTTTTGCGCCGCTTCGGCTTTTTGCTGCGATGCCGCGGCGAACTCGTCCTGCTCTCGGCGGCTGATGCCGAATTTCTTGGCGACGTTCTCCGCCGTGACGCCCATGTGGTAGTTGTTGTAGACGTCCCAGAGGCCGTCGATGATCATGCTGTCGATGAGCTTTGCATCACCCATGCGAAACCCATCGCGGGATCCTTGCAGCAGGTGGGGCGATGCGCTCATGTTTTCTTGGCCGCCCGCAATCACGATTTCGGCATCGCCGCACTTGATCGCCTGTGCCGCGAGATGCGTCGCCTTCAGACCGCTGCCGCAAACCTTGCCGATCGTCATGCCCGGCACGGCGGACGGCAAACCGGCGCGGATCAGCGCCTGGCGCGCCGGGTTCTGACCGACTCCGGCGGTCAACACCTGACCCAGGATGACCTCGGAGATGAGTTCCGGCGCAACACCGCTGCGAGCGAGCAGGGCCTTGATCAGATGGGCGCCGAGGTCCGCTGCGGGCAGCTTCGCGAGCGATCCGCTGAATTTACCGACCGCGGTCCTGAGAGCCGCCGTGATGACCACATCGTTCATGACTGGATACTCCTACTTTTGCAGCACATATTCGCCTGGCGCATCGGCGATCGGAGCGTAGCCGGCCGCGGGCGCGCCGAGCGGCGGCGGTGCGACGCGCGCTTGCGCAGAATGCTGGGCGAGCCAGTGCTCCCATACCGGCCACCAGGAGCCGGTCTGTGCTGGTGTCGTCTCGAACCATGCCTGCGGCGGCAGGCTCTCGACGGCATTCAACCAGGTGCGCACGCGATGACGCCGTCGCGGGTGGACGGGTCCGCTGACGATACCGGCATTGTGGCCGCCGGAGGTCAGCAGAAACGTATAGTCGGTCGATCGTGTGAGCGCGCGCGCCTTATAAACCGAATGCCAGGGAGCGACGTGGTCGGTCTCGGTGCCGACGACGAACATGGGGGCCTGAATCTCGGAGAGCTCGATCGGGCGCCCTTCAGATTTGAATTCTCCGCGCGCCAGATCGTTGTTGAGGTAGAGCTGGCGCAAATACTGCGCATGCATCCGGCTCGGCATGCGCGTGCCGTCGGCATTCCACGCCATCAGATCATTCATGGATTCGCGCGTGCCGCGCACGTAGGTATTGACCGCCGGCGTCCACAACAAATCGCGCGATCGCAACAGCGCGAAAGCGCCTGCCATCTGCTCGCTGGTGAGCACGCCTGCGCGCGCCATCACCGCTTCGAGCATATCGAGCTGGCTCGGGCTGATGAACACTGAGAGCTCGCCGGGCTCACTGAAGTCCTGTTGTGCCGCGAGCAGCGTCACACTGGCGATTCGCTGATCGTTCTCGGCGCCGTAGGCGGCGGCCGCGATCGACAATAGCGTTCCGCCGATGCAATAGCCGACGGTGTGAATCTTGCGTTGCGGGATGATCTGCGCAACCGCATCGACCATGTCGCGAATGCCGAGTTTCAAATAATCGTCCATGCCGAGTTCGCGGTCGCTCGCACTCGGGTTCTTCCACGATACGATGAAAACCGTGTGACCCTGCGAGACCAGGTATCGGACCAAGGAATTTTTCGCCGATAGGTCGAGGATGTAGTACTTCATGATCCAAGCCGGAATGATCAGGATCGGCTCGGCGTACACCGTGTCGGTCGTCGGTGAATACTGAATCAATTCGGCGAGCGCATTGCGCATCACGACCTTGCCGGGCGTCGCGGCAACATCCTTTCCGACGACGAAATGGCCCGCGCCGACCGGTTCCTTGCCGCCGATCGTACGCTCAACGTCCTCGAGCCAGTTCTTGAATCCGCGCACGAGATTTGCTCCGGCCTCGGCGCGCGTCGCTTCGAGAAGCTCCGGATTCGTCGCCAAATAGTTCGCCGGTGACAGGGCTTCGATCGCGTTCTTTGCGGCGAAATTCAAACTGCGCTCGTGCTCCGGGGCGACCCCGGGGACTTGCGAATACGCCTTCTGCAACCAGTCGACGTAATTGCTGTAAGTGCGGGCGTAGATGTTGAACGGCCACTGGGCCCAAGATTCTCCGGCGAATCGGCTGTCGCCCTCGGCCGGCGGCAGCACCTCGCCGCGCGCCGCGCGCAGCGCAAAGTCCCAGGTATCGAATGATTTTGCGAGGGCATCCTGCATGACTTGCAGTTGCTTGGGCGGCTCCTTGGAGAGATTCAGGTACCAGTCCCACCACGCATTGACATAAACGTCGGGAGCAAGGCCCCCGGTTACGGTTGCAAGCTGCGCACGCATCGCGCGCGCGAACTCTGCGGTGTCCTGCGGCTCCGGTGACGCGCCATTCGAAACGCCGGGGTTTGTCATGTCGTCCATCGTGCTCGCTGTTCCTCTACTGCTCAATCAGGGGAGGGGCGCCCTGCGGCGCCCCGCCTCCGTCTCTCGACCCACTCGTGCGTCAATGATGACGCCGATGTACGGCCTCAGCTCGCCTTTTTCTTCGTTGCTTCGACGACGTTCGCAGTCGCCTCGGTGACGACCTGCTTGAAGGTCGCTTGTGTGTCGGTCGCCAGAGTCACGAATTCCTGCGCGCGTGCGCGGAGCTTCTCGCTGAGCGCCGTCGTCAGCTCGACTTGCTTGGCGACGAACTCGGCCGGCGTCTGCGCGGCGAGTGCGGCCTTGGCTTGTGCCAGGCTCCACTCCAAATAGTCGCCGGCAACCGCGTACTGGTAATGACCGACGCGATCAAACGCCTTGATGCTCGCCTCTTGGGCCTTGACGACCGGCGCCAGGGCATTGCGATAGGTTTCTAAGATGGTCTTGGGATCAAACAGTGATTCGTTCATGGCAGGTCCTTCGGTGGTGTGGTATCGGTGCGAGAGCCATTATAGTCCAGTTTGTATGCAATGCAAGAAGATTTGCATAATACCGATTGAAACCCGAAGAAATTTATAACTCATTGATAACTATGAATATCTTTAAATATATTCTGAAGGACGATTCAAATATTGAAGCAAATACTGTGCGTCGCAAAAGATCTGGCAGGCCGCGGCAGCGTTCAGACGCGAAAGCCGCCATCGAGCTCGATGCAGCGCCCCGTGAAGAAATCGTTCTCGAAGATGAATTGCACGGCATGCGCGATTTCCTCCGGCTCGCCGAGCCGCTTCAAGGGCACGGCGTCCGTGAGTTTTCCGAGCACATCGGGGCGCATCGTGGTCAGAATGTCGGTGTGCGTGAAGCCTGGCGCAATCGAGCCGGCCCGAATGCGGTAACGTGCAAGCTCCTTGGCCCAGACGACAGCCATCGACTCGACGCCCGCCTTGGCCGCGCTATAGTTGCTTTGCCCGGCGTTTCCAAGTCGAGATACGCTCGATATGTTGACGATGACGCCACCGTTGCCGAGTTCGATCATGTGCGTCGCCGCTTCGCGTCCGCAGAGGAAAACGCCGGTGAGATTCACGGCGATAACCGCGTTCCATTGGTCCAGCGTCAACTTTCCGACCACCGCACCGTCTTTGACTTTGACGAGCAGCCCATCGCGCAGGATGCCCGCATTGTTGACGAGCCCGTCCAAGCGGCCGAAATCCGCGACGACACGTTTCATCGCGTCGACGACATCGCCTTCGTTGGCGACGTCGACCCGGTATTGGCGCGCCTGCACCGACTCGGCGAGACACAGAGCAGTCGAGGCTTCGAGATCGACGGGATTGAGGTCGAACAGCGCGATGTTCGCGCCGCGACGAGCCAACTGAACTGAAATCGAACGCCCAATGCCGCGGCCCGCGCCGGTAACCACAATCGTCTTGTCGCGAATATCCATTCTTGGCTCACTTAACTGTTTTGTCGTCGTTCTTTTTCGGAGGCTCCGGCGGACTTGCGCCGGCCGGTGAATCTGCACTGCGTCCGGTCATCGCGCTGCGGGCGGCCGCCTGCATCTGCTCCCACATTTCGAAGTTCTTGCGGGCGAGCTCGGTCAGGGGCGCGAACGGCGTTTGTAGTGCCTTGGCCATCTCCGACTGCATTGCTTCTTGCTGGCGCAACATCGCCGTGAACGCCTGCTCGAGGTAGCGGCTGAGCAGCGCTTGCATTGGGCCACCGTAGAAGCGGATGATCATTTCCAAGACTTCGGCACCCAATAAGGGAGAACCGAATTGTTCTTGCTCGGAGATGATTTGTAGCAGCACTTGGCGCGTGAGATCGTCGCCGGACTTGTCGTCGATCACCTTGATTTTGTCGCCGGCGACGATCAGTTGGCGCAAATCGTCCAAGGTGACGTGGCGGCTGCCGACGGTGTCGTAGAGGCGGCGATTTGAGTATTTGCGAATGAGGCGTTCTTGCTGCATGTGTCCCGTCCGAATTTGGCGCGTATGCTAGTGCACCGTTTGGCATTGCACAACCACGGATATTGATAACTCCGTAGCAAACTATCAATTCCCATAATAACATTCAAAAAATACAATGAGTTATATGCATTTAACAATTGGTGTCAGCGTGCCGAGCAGCCGAGTCTGCATGTTTTGCAGCGCATACGGAATGCATCGCCATGGTCGGTGATCCTTGGCGACAATGGCAGAAGCTTGCCGAGGGTCTGATGGGCGCGAATCCGGCCGGACTCGCTCGATCCGCACGCGATGCGACGTCGGGCTTTGCGCCATTCGTCGATGCGGCCGAGCGATACGCAAGCGCTGCGCGTCGATTCATGGAGCGCGCGGGCGGCGATGCGGCACCTGCGGCTGGTGCGGGTATGTTCAGCGATTTTCTTCGCGAGCAATTCGCCGACTTTCCGAATGGATGGAGTTCGATGTTCCCAGCCGGCAACTCGGCGGGCCGCACATTCTCGTTCGAATCACCGGCGCTCGGCGCGACGCGTGAACAACAATTGCGCACGCAGCGAATGGCTGAAGCGGCGCGGCGCATTGAAACGGCACAGCACCGGCTGCAGCTCCTGTGGTCGGATGCACTGCGCGATGCGGCGATCAACTTCGCGACGCAACTCGTGCCGCCGAGCACCCCGACCACACTGAGCGCGACGGATCTGCGTAAACTGTATGACGACTGGATCGATTGCGCCGAGGACGCCTATGCGCGTACCGCCCACACGGAAGCGTTCTGCAACTCGCTGGCCGAATTCGTGAATGCGAGCAGCGAGTGGCGGCGAGAAATGCAGGCGCAAATCGAGCACTGGTCGAAGCTCCTCGATCTGCCGACGCGCGCGGAGATCAATACGCTCGCACAGCGGCTCAGGGCCGTAGAACAGCAACTGCGCCCGGAGCTACCCCGGTTGAATCCAGCGCCAGCGCCCGCGCGCAAGCACCGCGCAGCTGCGCCGGCCGCCGGTCGCAAGAAGGGCGCCGCGGCACCCGCCGGGCCGCGCTCGCCGCCGCGCTCGCCGCCGCGCAAGTCCACACGCCGGCGGGGCAAGGCGAACAGGTCATGACGGGCGACGGGCTCCACGCGGCACTCGCGGCGGCGAATCGCTGTGCGCCGGGCTGCTCGCCGAAAGACGCGGTCTGGCAATCGGGCAAACTCACGCTCTATCGTTACCGCGCGATCGCTCCGCCCAGCAGTGGCGCGCCGTTGCTGATCGTCTACGCATTGGTCAACCGCCCGACGATGATGGATTTGCAGGAAGACCGTTCGTTGATCCGTGGCCTCTTGTCCGAGGGCATCGACGTCTATTTGATCGACTGGGGCTATCCAGACGGCGCGGACCGCTTTACGACGCTCGCGGATTACATCGATGATTATCTCGACGGTTGCGTCGATCAGATATTGAAGACGCACGAACTGGAAGCGCTGAACATTCTCGGTGTTTGCCAAGGCGGCGTGTTCAGTCTGTGTTATGCGGCACTAAACCCCCGGCGCGTGCGAAATCTCATCACGATGGTCACTCCGGTCGACTTCCACACGCCGGGCAATCTGCTCTCGAAATGGGTCAGAAAGATCGATGTGGCTTCATTCGTCGGCGAAGGCAACGTATCCGGCGATGTGTTGAATCAGGTGTTCCTGTCGCTGATGCCGTTCCGGCTGACGCAACAAAAATATGTGGATTTGCTGACCCAAAATCCGAATCAGGAGCGCATCGAGAATTTCATGCGCGTCGAGCAGTGGATATTCGACAGTCCCGACCAGGCCGGCGCCGCATTTCGTGAATTTTTGGAGTGGTTCTATCAGGACAACCGCCTCGCGCTGGGCGAGCTCGAACTTGGCGGCCGCAAGGTCGATTTGCGGGCGCTTCGAGCGCCGGTGTTGAATCTAATCGGCAAACTCGATCATCTGGTGCCGCCCGACGCCTCGACCGCGCTGCAAGCAGTGATCGGCAGCCGCGACTACACGGCGCTCCAATTCGATCTTGGACACATCGGCATGTACATCAGTGCGCGAGCGCAACGCGAGGTGCCGAGCGCGATTGCACGGTGGCTCGCGACGCGCTGAGGCGAGCGCCTGTGCCGGCGATCGGCTACATATAGACGCCGCCGTTGACGTTGATTTGCTGGCCGGTGATGTAGTCGGCGTCCGCGGCGAGAAACAATACCGCTTTCGCGACTTCGTCTGGTTGGCCAAATCGGCCCATCGGGATGCGCGCCATTATTTGGGTGCGTACCTGCTCCGGCACTTTGGCGAGCATGCCGGTCTCGGTGAATCCGGGCGCGAGCGCATTGCAGGTGACGTTGTATTTGGCGAGTTCGAGAGCGGCGGTCTTCGTGAATGCAATGATGCCGCCCTTGCTGGCGGCGTAGTTGGCCTGCCCAAAATTGCCGGCTTGGCCGACGAACGAACTGATGTTGATGATGCGTCCGAATTTTTGTTCGATCATCAGCGGCATGACCGCGGAGACGCCGAAGTAGCAGGCATTCAGATTCGTGCTGAGCACCGCCATCCAGTCCTCATCGGTCATCTTGCGCAGAGTCTTGTCGCGCGTGATGCCGGCGTTGTTGACCAGGATGTCGAGTCGCCCCCAGGTTTGCTTGATTTTCTCGATCATCGAGGTCCAAGTTGCGCGTTCGCCGACGTTGCCTTTGAGCAGCAGCGTCTTGCAGCCGGTCTTGGTCAATTCTTGAGCAAGCGCTGCGGCTTCCGCATCGCTCGATTGGTAGTTGATGGCGATGTTGGCGCCCTCCGACGCCAGTGACTTCGCAATGGCATAGCCGATGCCACGCGCTGCGCCCGTAATCAAAGCAGTCCGCCCTTCGAGCTTTTTCATATCGCCCCCGTTTCTTGATTTTTACCAGCCCAACCAGGCTATCACACAGGATATGCCCGACCGCAGGTCGTCGTGAACTACGTAATTGCCGAAGACACCGCGGGCTCTCGGGCCCTGTAACACCATGCGCCGGCGCTGCTGGCGGCAGCGCAGCAAGCAGCCCTGAGGCGGGTCCGCGTATCGACCAGATGAGCAACTCATAAGCGCCTGTTTCTGTTGCACTATGCAGCGAGAATCGATGCGCGCGCAGGCCGTGATCAACAGTTGCGCGGCGATCCCTGAGGGTCACCGCTTTCGGGGACGGTCAGTGCGGTGAGCGAATCTCCACAGGCAATTCGCTGGACGCTGCCGCGTCGGAGAATACAAATGCCGATTCACGCGTGACGCGGCCCGCAGGCATCGACCCATCGCCAAGCCACAACTTTCGCAGTATTGCGGCATTGTCGGCGCCGGTGACCAGCCATAAGCGGTGGCGTGCTGCATTGAGCGCCCGCAGAGTCAGTGTCATGTGTGCGAGTCCGTGCACCATGCTGATGCCGACGTCGCGATCGGCTGACTCGAGCAGCGGATCGCCGGGCCACAGCGAGGCCGTATGGCCATCGGGGCCGATTTCCAATTGGACGACGTCGAGTGCCGGCGGAATTCCTGCGCGCTCGCCGAGTAACCTTGCGTATTCGTCGGCCCCCGCAGAGAGATCGCTGCGCTCGACCGGCATCGCGTGGAACCGTGCGGGCGGCAGCATTTGCGGTCCGACCAGCAGGTCGCTGATCTGGCGCGCATTGCGCCGCTCATCGTTCTCGCCCACGACCGCCTCATCGACCTGAAATACCTCGAGGTTGTGCCAATGGACACGCAGACGGCGCAAGTCGTGCAGCATCCGCCAGACCGTCCGCCCGCCACTCAAGGCAACGAGGCAGCGTCCCCGCTGCGCGCTCGCACGGCCGATCTCGGTGCGCAACCAATCGGCGGCATGCTCGGCAGCAGTTTCCGCGGTTGGATAAACATGGAGGCGCATGGTGGCCAAGAGTAACCAAAGTTGCGCGCACGGGCGGAGACTTTTTTCCGGCCCGTCGACGGCGCTATGATGGGGAGTCGTGGCAGAACGGAGGCGTCGATGAATTCCGTGCCGATATCCTTGGTGGCCTTTCTCGCGGCGGCGAGCGTGCTCACGATTACGCCAGGGCTCGATACGGCGCTCGTGTTGAGAACCGCCATTACCGGCGATTCGCGCGCTGCCGCACTGGCCGGCTTCGGTGTTGCGGTCGGTTGCTTCTGTTGGGCATCGCTGGTTGCGCTGGGTCTCGGTGCACTGCTGACGGCATCGCAGCTTGCGTATGGAGTATTGCGATGGGTGGGCGCCGCTTATCTCATTTGGACCGGCTACAAGCTGCTGCGGCACCCGCGCGCGAGCTTTGCAGTGGACGGGCTTGGCAGCCAGGGTATGCGGTCCGCGTTCCGCACGGGCGCACTGACGAATCTATTGAATCCAAAAGTCGGCGTGTTCTACGTATCGTTTCTCCCGCAATTCGTGCCGAGCGGCGTCTCCGTCGCTCCCTACATCTTGCTGCTCGGCGCCATCCACGCGGTGCTGGGCTTGATCTGGTTCGCCTGCTTGATCATGGCGACGCGCCCAATTGCAATTCTTCTGCAGCGTCCCGCAACGATTCAAACCTGTGATCGGCTGACCGGTGCGCTTTTCGTCGCGTTCGGCGCCGGCCTCGCCATGAGTTCTCGTCGAACCTAGCGCAGCTCGCGCGTCGCCGAAGCGAGGCGGAAATCTTCTCGCAGAGGGCGATCGCCGCAGGGATCCACCCGCATTCCGTTACGATCGTCTGCAAGCCGTCGATCCGAGTGCGGGCAACGGTGCAGGCGCACGCGGGAGACTGAGCGGCTATACTGGATTGATTGGCATGCGCCGCGTATGTCGTATAGGGATGTCGTTGGCTATGGCTACACCCCCGCTGCCTGTGTCCACTTATTCAGTGCGATGCGCCGCGCGCTCGACATTCGTGGACCTTCCGCATCTGCGCTACCACCTGCTCGAGTGGGGCCCGCCGGGCGCGCCGATGTTGTTCATGCTGCATGGCTGGATGGACGTCGCGGCTTCATTTCAGTTCTTGGTCGATGAACTGCGCGAGGACTGGCACGTGATCGCCCCAGACTGGCGTGGCTACGGTTTGACCGCGTGGGCGCACCACGGCTGCTATTGGATGCCCGACTATTTGGCCGATCTCGATTTGCTGCTCGACCATTTCAGCTCGCAGGCGCCGGTACGCATCGTCGGCCACAGTATGGGCGGCAATGTCGGTACGCTGTATGCCGGCGTGCGGCCTGCGCGTGTGCGTGCGCTCGTCAACCTCGAGGGTCTCGGTCTCGCGGGCGATCCGCCCGACAGGGCTCCGGCCCGTCTGGCTCAATGGCTCGAAGAGATGCGCACGCCGCCGCGGCTGCAGGATTATGCGAATCTCGACGAGGTCGTGGCGCGCCTGCAGAAGAACAATCCGCGCCTGACCGACGAGCGGGCGCGGTATCTCGCCGCGAATTGGACGCGGGCGCGCAGCGACGGGCGCTACGAGATTCTCGGCGATCCGGCGCACAAGATCGTCAATCCCTACATCTACCGCTCCGAGGAGGCGCTGGCGGTTTGGCGCGCCATCAGTGCGCCGGTTCTGTGGATCATGGCGCGCGAGTCGAGGTACGCGCAGAAGATGGATTCATTGGCGGAGTTTGGGCGGCGCGTCGCCAGCATCTCGCGCGTGACGCGGCACTGGATCGAGGACGCCGGGCACATGATGCATCACGACCAGCCCCGCTTGCTCGCCCAGTTGATCGAGGAATTCCTGGGTCCGCATCGGCAAATCGAGTAAGCCCGTGCGGGCGCAGGCGCATGCCACGCGCCCGCGGCCTGATCAGACTTGGTCGCTCGAAGCTTCGCGCGGACCAAGTGCGCCGCCGTGGACCATCGAAATCGCTTCGTGCAGAGTTGCAAAAATTCTCGCCTCGCCGACGACTGACGAGATCCGATGGCGATCCATGTCGGCCCGCAGGTAGGGATTGACGCGCGCAAAGATCACGCCGACGTTTTGGTTTGCCAACTCTGCGAGCAGGCCGCGTATCGCTTGCGCCGCGGAGTAGTCGATGTCGGTGATCGCGCCCGCGTCGACGATCAGCCACCGGACCGGGCTCGGCGCCTTTTTGATCAGCGCGCGCACTTGGTTAACGAAGAGAGCTTCGTTCGCATAGAACAGATCGGCGCCAAACCTGTAAACAACGAGACCGGGCTCGGTTTGCTTGCCGGGTGTCGCGGGTACCGGCGTCCAAACACCGGCTGCGTCCGGCGCGAGCATCATCGCGTGCGGACGATAGCTGTGACGCACATGTCTGAACAGCGAAAGGGCTATCGCGAGCAGGATTCCCTGCTCGACGCCGATCGCAACGACGGTAGCGGCCGTGACAACGCCGAGATGAAACTCGCCGGGGCTCTCGCGGCGGATGTCGCGCATGCGCGTCAAGTCGATCATGCCGAGTCCGATCGTGAACACGATCGCGGCCAGCACGCACCGCGGCAGATATTCGAGCGGACCCGTCAGCAGCAGCAGAACAAGCGCTACGGCGCCCGCCAAAACGAGTTGCGCGAGCTGGCTGCGGGCGCCCACGTGATCCGCCGCGGCGGTCTGCGTCGGACTGCCGTTGACGACGAAGGTGCCGCTGATTGCCGCGGCCGCGTTCGCAGCCGCGAGGCCGAGGATGTCCGCATTCTCGTCGACGATTTCTTGATAGCGAACACCGAAACCGCGCGAAGTCGCGGCGCTTTGCGCGATGATCATCACGAAGCAGGAAGCTGCAATCGGCAGCACAGCGAGCATCTCGCTCAAGCTGACCGCGGGCAAGCGGATCGACGGCAATCCGCCGGTGATCGGGCCGATGACCTCGATTCCGTGCGCCGGAAAATTCAGAGCGGCGCTCGCGATGATCGTTCCGACGACGGCGAGCGAGGGCAGGGGCAGCCGCGGCGCGAGGCGATTGCCGAGCAAAATTGCGCCCGCGACGAGCGTCGACAGCGCCAGCGTCGGTAGATTCGGATGCGAAAGACCGTGCACGATCTCCCAAAGCCTCGCGACCGAATAGCGCGAGCTCACGGCGATCGCGCACATGTCGCCGAGCATCGCAATGGCAACCTGTAGCCCGACACCCACGAGAAATCCCGTCAAAACCGTACGCGAGAGAAAATCCGCGAGGAACCCGAGCTTGAATATCCTCGCCAAGAGCAGAAGTCCGGCGGTCAGCAGTGCCACCGTGCCGACGAGCGCGATATAGCGGGCGCCGCCCGGCGCCGCCATGCCCGACAATGAACTCGAAAATATCGCCGCAGTGGCCGAATCGGCCGCGACGACGAGATGTCTCGAGGAGCCGAACGCGGCGAATGCGACCAGCGGCAACAGCACCGTATAGAGTCCCGTGACGACCGGCATCGCGGCGATCCGAGCGTAGCCCAGAACTTGTGGAATGTTGATCGCGGCGAGGTTGATGCCCGCGAGCAGGTCGCGCAATGCCGACCGCCGGCTGCAGGGCCGAAGACCCATAAATAGGCCCGCGGGCAATTTCATGCGGCCGCGGCGCCGTCAGTCGCGGCCAGATCGAATTTCTTCACCAGTGTGCTCCAGCTCACGTGTTCGAGGTCTCCATTCTGCCCGTAACTCGCGCGTTAGGCCGCGGATTTGCGTCTACACTGCTCGCACGAGGAAATGGAGCGCAATGAAAACACCTAAGAGTCTGCAACCGCTGATCGACGACGGCATGATCGACGCGGTCGTCCGGCGAATCAAGAGCGGCAAGGAGGCGACCGTCTATATCGTCGCCTGCGGCGATCAGCTTCGCTGCGCCAAGGTTTACAAGGAAGCCGAACACCGCGGTTTTCACAAGCTCGCGCAATATCAGGAAGGCCGCAAGAGCCGCAGCAGCAGGGATGCGCGTGCCATGGGAAGGCGCGGCCGGCATGGACGCAGCGTGCAGGAAGCCGAGTGGAAGAGCGCGGAGGTGGATGCTCTATTTCGGCTCGCGGGCGTCGGCGTTCGGGTCCCGGTCCCGCACCTCATGCACGAAGGCGTGTTGCTCATGGAACTCGTCGTGGACGCCGGCGGCAATCCGGCGCCGCGCCTCAATGAAGTCGACTTCACGGCCGCTCAGGCCGATGAATGGCATGCGTTCATGATCGCGCAAATCGTCCGCATGCTCTGCGCCGGGCTGATTCACGGGGACCTTTCGGAATTCAATGTACTGCTGGCCGCCAACGGGCCCGTGATCATCGACCTTCCGCAAGCGGTCAACGCGTCCGGCAACAACAACGCGTTCGCGATGTTCGAACGCGACGTCAACAACATGCGCTCGACCTTCGCCCGCGCCATTCCGAGCTTGCTCGAAACCGAATTCGCTCGCGAGATCTGGAAGCTCTACGAGGGCGGGGTGCTGACGCCCGATAGCGTGTTGACCGGCCAATGCGCGCGCGATACGGCGGTTGCGAACGCGGACGCGCTGATTGAACACATCGAAGAGGAGCGAGAGGAAGCCGAGGCTCGGCAGCGCCGGCGCGCGATGTAGGTCGGCTCTCGCGCGGCCCGGCATTGCGGTCCCCGGCGAAAAGGGATAGCGTAAATTCGACGAGTCTCGTCGTCCTACCCCGGGGGAGCCGCAATGAGCACCTATCGCGCGCCGCTGCGTGACATGCAGTTTGCACTGGTCGAGATTGCCGAACTCGGCAAAGTGGCGAGCCTGCCGGGTTACGAGGACGCCAGTGGAGAGCTCGTCGAGTCTCTGCTCGAATCCGCCGCGAAGCTCGCGTCCGAGGTCCTTTCGCCGCTCAATCAATCCGGTGATCAGCAAGGTGTCTCGCTAGGCGCCGACGGCGTTGTAACGGCCAGCGGCTTCCGCTCGGCATATCAAAGCTTCGTTGCCGGCGGATGGAACAGCATCGCCGGCGATCCGGCATTCGAAGGTCAGGGCCTGCCGGCGTTGGTGGCCGCGGCCGCATTCGAGATGTGGAATTCCGCGAACATGTCGTTCGCGCTGTGCCCCTTGTTGACCGCGGGAGCCATCGAGGCGCTCAAGGCTCACGCCTCCGACGAACTTAAAGATCGCTACCTCAGGAAATTGGTCAGCGGTGAGTGGACCGGAACGATGAACATGACCGAACCGCAAGCGGGCTCGGATCTCGCGGCGGTTCGTAGCAAGGCGGTCCCGCACGAGGATCATTACCGCATTTTCGGCCAGAAGATATTCATTACTTTTGGCGACCATGACATGGCGGAGAACATCGTTCACCTGGTTCTTGCGCGTCTCCCGGATGCGCCCGAGGGCACCCGCGGAATTTCGCTGTTTTTGGTGCCCAAATACCTCGTGAACGACGATGGATCGCTCGGTGCGCGCAATGACGTGCACTGCGCCTCGATCGAACTCAAGATGGGAATTCACGCGAGCCCGACCTGCGCGATGAGCTTCGGATCCTCGTTGGGCGCGATCGGCTTTCTCGTCGGCGCGAAAAATCAGGGTCTGGCGCACATGTTCACGATGATGAACGAGGCGCGCCAGAAGGTGGGTTTGCAGGGCCTCGGAATTGCCGAGCGCGCCTATCAACTGGCGCGTGACTACGCCAAGGAGCGTGTCCAGGGGCGGCCCCTCGGAAACAAGGCGGGTGAACGGGTCACTATCATTCATCACCCGGACGTTCGCCGCATGCTGCTCACCATGAAGGCACAGATCGAGGCGATGCGCGCGTTTTGCTACGTGGTCTCGGCGGATATCGACTTCGCACATCGCGATCCCAACCCGCATCGACGGCTCGGGCGACAGCGTCGAGTCGACCTATTGACGCCGGTCGTCAAGGCTTGGTGCACGGAGATTGCGGTGGAGATCGCTTCGATGGCGATCCAGGTGCATGGCGGCACGGGTTACATCGAAGCGACCGGGGCTGCGCAGTACTTTCGCGACGCGCGCATTGCTCCGATCTATGAGGGCACGACGGGTATCCAAGCGGGTGATTTGGTCGGGCGCAAGCTGGCCGCAGACAATGGTGCCGCAATGCATTCCCTGATTCGGGAAATGCGCGATCTTCTCGACCTGCTGGTGCCGGGTTCCACTTCGGAGCTATCGATGATTTGCACGGCATTCGCGAGCGGCGTCGACGCGCTGGAGCGGGCCAGCGATCGCATGCTCGGCGACTATGCCGAGAATCCGGCACTCGCACTGGCGGGGTCGGTGAGCTACTTGATGTTGGTCGGCTACGTTTGCGGCGCATGGCAGATGACGCGCGGTGCTGCGCTGGCACTCGATCGCGTCGGCGCGCACGACCGGGATTCTTTTTACGGGGCGAAAATCGCGACCGCCGAGTTCTACCTGACACAGATCTTGCCCAGGGTCCACGGGCTGCGCATCGCGATCGAGAGCAACGCTTCAGCGGGATTATCGCTCGCCGAACAGTGGTTTTGAGGCCGTCGACTGTCGGCTGTGCCTTATTTGCCGTCTCGTGCCTGTGCTCTCGCAAACGCCGGCCGCTCGACGACCCGTTTGGCGTACTCTTCGATGATCGTCGATTTAGGCAGCATCGGGCTCGCCCCGAACATTGCGAACGTCGTGCCATAGAGTACGTCTGCAGCGCTGAAGCGCTCGCCGAGCATATAGGGCCCTGTCGAAAGTACTTTGAGGATGGCCTCCATCGCTTCCTCGACCGGAACCCAACCGGCGGTGACGCGCACGACGTCGATGTTTTGAAACTTCGACATCAAAGCCGGCTCGAACACGCCCGTGTAATAGGAGAGCCACGACAAGTATGCACCGCGTTCGTGCTCGCCGACGACCGGGCCCAGGCGCTTGCGCGGAAACTTATCGGTCAAATACAGCGCAATCGCGGGTGACTCGAATACGACGATGCCGTCGTCGGAAATTGCCGGCACCTTGCCATTGGGGTGGGGATTCGCGGGATCGACGACGCCGGTGCCGTCATGGCTGCGCGTCGTCACATGCTTGATTTCGTAGGGCGCCTCCAGTTCCTCCAATAGAAAGATGAAGCGCGTAGAGCGCGTCTTGGCGCGATGGAACAAGGTGATCATGGGTTCTCCTTCCTCGGGTTCGCCAACCATTGTGCATAGGAAATCCGCGCAAGCTCGATCCGATCCGTGGTCCGACAGTAAACCGACGGCGAGCCGAGCCGACCGATGGGAGCAAAATGGTTGACGCGCATACGGGGTCCCACCAAATGGTCGGCAACGTGAAACATCACGATTTCGCCGATATGGAGCGTGCTTTCGCCAAGCGCGATCGATTGGAATAATTTGCACTCGAGGCTTGCTTGAGCCTCCGCGAGGCGTGGAACCTTGACGTGAACCGACGGTGCGCCGTGGAGTCCGGCGGCCTCGACTTCACTTTGGTCGGGCGGGAAATCCGCGGCGCTGATGTTCATCGCGCCGAGCAAGTCTTCGGTGACGAAATTCACGACGAACTCGCGCTGCGATTCTATGTTGGCGGCGCTATCCTTCGGCTCCCCGCCGTCGCGCCGGCCGATGCCGACCACGACGTACAGCGGATCGTTGCCGACCGCATTGAAGAAGCTGAAGGGAGCGAGATTGATGACGCCACTCGTGCTCAAGCTCGTGATCCAAGCGATCGGCCGGGGCACGACGATGTTCGTCAGCAATTTGTAGTTGTACGCTTCCGATTGTTGCGACGGGTCGATTTGCATCTTGCGCGTTTCCGTTTGGAGCCGATCGAAGCGGATATGCCCGGATTAATGCCACGCACCGAGTATCGCGCCCATGATGCTGAAGACGACCACTTGGTAGCCGGCGTTGATAGCCCAGAGCGTGAAGCTGCGCATCTCGAACAGATAGGTGATGCCGAGCGCGGCGGCGACGTAGGTGAATCCAGCCATGAAACCTGCGAATAGCCCGTCCGCCAGCGACGACGATGCGCCGATGAACATCGCGAGGCTCGTCGCAATCAGGAGATTGAGCAGCAGCGTGGTCCCATAGATTTTTGCCGGATTGGCCTGCTGCGCGCGCTCCTTCGTGATTCCGGTCTCAGCCATCCACGGCTTGCCGAACAACAAACCGTACCAGAGTGCGCCCAACGGAAAGCCCGCGACGGCGGCCACGACGACCGCGAGCCAATGTATTTGACCAATTGCCTGTGGTGCGTTCATCCCTAAGCTCCTTGACGGCTGTTATCGGTAATCGAGGGTATCGTCGCACGAATCTTTGGGCAAGCATGGCCGCCTGACGGCGCGCGGCGCCCCGCCTGGAGCGGCTCTAGGTGTAATCGCGTATCGGCCTGTGTCCATACCCGATTGCCGCGCTTCGCGCAAATTGACTCAATGCGCCACTTGGAACCCATGATCACCAAAGCATTGATAATCGACGAGCTCGGTGAGCGCGCGCTGTTGCTGCCGGAACGATTGCAGCAAGCGCTTGCGGCAAACGATCGCATCAAATTCTGCTTCACGCTGTTGCAGGCCGCCGAAAGTCACGCCAATCACCCGGAGACGCCGCCTCTCGACTTGAACAGCGAGCGCGTCGCCGCGAACCTGCCGGCCGGCGAGCTCGACGGCGCAATCGCCGGGAGCCGGCGCGAGGCCGACGGCGGGCTTCACGTCGGCGGCGCCGAGCGATTGCGCCAGTGGATGGTGGAAGACATCGTTTCGATGGTCGCGCCGCTCGCGGATGCCGCAGCCCACGACGCCGAATCCCTGGCCGCCCGCGCTCGAACCTTATCGACGGCGCTGCCGGAATTCACCGGCGACAGAGTTCCGGCTGGACTGATCGCGGCGTTGACCACAGCCGATCGCGATACGGGCGACAGCCTGCACATACTCGTGATGGACCTGCACAAGGCGATCAACGCACTGCAAGCGGATATTGCGCAGGAGTCCATCGATGGGGCGCGGGTCTGGCCCATCGAGCCCGCCGATCGGCCGCTGATCGGCGCTTTCGCGTCCGGAGTCAATCAGACGGCGCGGCTCAAGTTCGAGCATCCGGGCCTCGCGACCACGGCAACCCGAAGCGGTGTGCGTCTGATCATTCAAAATGACATCGGTACGACCGACGCGCACGTCTTGGTGGTGCACGTCGAGGGATTATCCGCGACTTTGACCTACACCGACGTGCACGCGCGGCGGCTGAAATTCTTCCAGAAGCTGTTCGAGACGTTTGGAGTCCATTGGCACGACACGCTGGCGCGCCGAACCGAGCGGCTCGCCGAGGATCCGAACTATTACCTATGCACCGGCCGTTACGATGCGGTCGATTCGAAAGCGCTCGAGCGTTATCTTGCCTTTCTCGGATCGCGAATCGTATTTCTGATTGACTGGAATCGCGCGCGCAAATGCCTGCGCGAATTCCTCGGAAAGGGCGACGCGGTTCGGCTCCTCGAATGGGCGGCCGACAACAACTTCGGCCATCGCGGATTCTTGAAGCTTGGCGGGGAGCGGGTCCTATATGAGGCCATCGAGTTCGCACAGCGTGCGCCGTTGCATGTCGGCGAGCGCTTGCACGAAGCACTCGGTCAGGAGGCCGCATTCGAGTACCTGCAATTCGTGTTGCGCGAGTCCACGATGGGGCTGCTCGAAGCGCGCTCGGAGAGATTCATCCGCGACGCTCTCAAAGCCGAACTGGCCCGCCGGTTCCACACGGCGCACGCGAGCCTGCTCTCGATCGGGTTGTTGCATGCGCAGCGCATTTTTGACCTGGCAGCCAGCGTGGTTGATGCGCTGATTCACAGCACCGATTCCGGGGCCGCGCAGCTTCTGGAGCGAACTTCGCGGCGGGCGTCCGCTTGGGAACACGAGTGTGATTTGCTCGTTACGCGCATCCGATCGCTCGCGCGCCGTACCTCGACTCCGCAAATCTATGCGGCCCTGATGCATGCGGTCGACGACGCCGCGGACGGACTCGAAGAGGCGGCGTTCCTGATGACGCGTCTCGATGCGGATCCCGCACCGAGTGCGCCGCGCGCAGCCCTGCGTTCGCTTGCAGTGCTCTTGCAAAGCGCCGCGCAAGAGTCCGTCAAGATGTTCGAAGCGGCCAGTCATGTGAGCCCGGAGGGGGCGCGCGAGGACCTCCAGGATTTCTTTGCAGCCGCCGACCGCATCGTCGCCATCGAACACGAAACCGACGAGGTCGAGCGCAAGCTCACCGGCGCCTTGCTGGACGGCGTCGTGGATTTCAAGGCCTTCTATCTGTATTCACGTATTGGTCGCGCGCTCGAAGCGGCTGCGGATGGACTCTCGCTCGGGGCGCTGAAATTGCGCGACCACCTGCTCAACGACGTGCTGAGCGGATAGGAGGCAAAATGCCCGAGCGACGCCCATTGCCCCTATTCATATCGTCGAGTGTCGGAACGCAGATCGCCGGCCGCGGCGCGGCGACCGCAGCATCGAGTACGGAATCTGCCGCGATGATCGGTTCCAAAGCTGCCGGGTTGCTGCGGCTCGCGCGCCTTGGCCTGCCCGTGCCGCCCGCATTCGTGCTCGGCACGGATCTGTGCCGAGAGTATTACGCGCGCGGCGGGCGGCTCCCCGATGGTCTGCGTGCAACGCTCGCCGATGGTCTCGCACATCTGAAGGAGGCCACGGGAGAGGAATTTGGCGGTACGCGCCGCCCATTGCTTGTGTCGGTGCGCTCGGGCGCACCGGTGTCGATGCCTGGGATGCTCCAAACAATTCTCAACATCGGTCTCAACGAACGCAATCTTCGCGGCCTATTGCGGTCCACCGGCAATCCGCGTCTCGTGCAGGACTGTTATCGGCGGCTCGTGCGTGATTTCACCGGAGTCGTGAACGGTGCCGACCCCGGTCGGTTCGATGCATTGGTCGCTCGCCAGTGTGCGCTTCAATCCCTCGCGGACACGAACGAGCTCGATAGCAAGGCGCTGAGCCAGGTCGTCGAGGAGTCGCTGCAGCTCGCGCTCGCACTGACCGGGCGGCCGTTCCCGCAAGACCCGATGGAGCAGCTGCTCGGTGCCGTTGAGGCGGTGCTGCGCTCTTGGCATGACGACAAGGCGATGCGCTACCGGCGCATCAACGGTATTGACGACGCCATGGGCACGGCCGTTACGGTGCAGGCGATGGTCTTCGGCAACACCGGCAGCAGTTCGGGCGCCGGCGTGGGGTTCACACGTAATCCCGCGACCGGGGAAAACCAGGCTTATCTGGATTTTTTGTTCAACGCGCAGGGAGAGGACGTGGTGTCCGGCCGTTTTGCCGGCACCGAGACGGCACAGTTGACGAAACGTTTGCCGACGGTTGCGGCGGAGCTTGCCCACATCCGAAACGTGTTGGAGCGCGAGTTCTGCGATATGCAGGACTTCGAGTTCACGGTGGACTGCGGCCGCCTATATGTCTTGCAGACTCGTTCGGGTAAGCGCACGCCTTGGTCCGCGCTGCAAATTGCGGTCGACATGGTCAACGAGAATCTCATCAGTCCCGCCGAGGCGCTTCGGCGTCTCGAGGGAATAGCGCTCGAGCGCCTCGAGCGCACCCGTCTGCGAGGTGACGTCGACGCATTGCCGCTTGCGAGCGCAATCCCCGCAAGCATCGGAGTCGCGTCGGGCGCGATTGCATTCGATTCGCGCTCGGCATCGGTGCTGGCCGGCCGCGGTGAGTCCGTGATTCTGCTGAGGCCCGATATCGCGACCGAAGACGTCGAGGGCATCGCTGCGGCAGATGGGGTCCTGACTTGCGCCGGCAGCCGCACCTCGCACGCTGCGGTGGTTGCGCGCCAGCTGGGCAAAGTCTGCCTGGTCAATTGCGGCGCACTACGGATCCATCCGACGGAGCGCAGGTGCACCATCGGCGGGACCGGCCTCGCCGAAGGCGATGCAGTGACACTCGACGGCGATCGCGGCTTGGTCTATGCCGGCCGCCTACCGGTCGAGCATGAGCGGCCTCAGCTCGCGCTCGATCAAGTAGCCGCCTGGCGCTCGGCGGCCACGGCTGCAGCCGAGGTCCACGCAAAATAATCGAATTGCCTGCGGGGACGCACCCGCATTGCAGCATACTGGGCGGTACCGGCGCATGTTCCTTATGTAGTTGTCCGTACATAGGAGATCCAGCATTGCGCGTAAGCTCACTTTGTCTTCAGTGCATTTACCTGCTCATTCTGGGTGGGCGTCAGCTTGGAGTCGCGGTTCCTACACCACGGGAGTTTTCAATCATGGGCAATCTTGATCTCAACGACGATAAGCGAACCGCTGCCGACGTTGCAGCCGATACGAACGGCGTTTGCTTGGTTCCGGGGATTGCGAAGCCAAAACCCAATCCTGACACGGCCTTGCATTTGGATTCCGAGGGCGACACCCTGGAGCAGGACGATCTGGAAATTGACGCGGATCCCTTGCCGGTGTTCGACACGCACGCGAGTCGGCATCTCGGCTGAAGATATCGAGACGCTCTGCGGCTTTCTGCGGCAGTCGCGCTAAGCGGTTGCCGGCGTCGCTCCGCCCAGCACCTGGAGGAATCGAGCGCGCTCGATATTGCCGCCGCTCAGGATCAGCCCCGCGTTGCGGTCTGCCATACGCTCGCGCTCCGCAAATAGGGCGGCGAGCGGTGCCGCGCCGGCACCTTCCACGACTTGATGGGTATCGTCGAAATAGGCGCGCATGGCTTCGGCGATTTGGTCTTCGCTAACCGTCACGATGCGCGCGGCTCCGCGACAGATGATGTCGATCGCTTCGGCATTAGGTGCACGCGTCGCGATGCCGTCGGCAAATGTACGAGCGGAAGGGGTCGTGACCGGATGTCCGGCCGCAAAGGAGCGCGCCGTTGCGGGGGCATTGGCGGCGCTGACGCCGACGATCTCCGTGCTTAATCCCAATAGGTCCCGCGCGATGATCAAGCCGCAGATACCGGAGCCCATGCCGACGCCGACGTAAACCGTGTCCAACTCCGCGGCGGCGCGAAAGAACTCGAGCGCGTAAGTCGCGACGCCGACGACCAGGTCTCTGTGAAACGATGGCACCATGTGTAATCCAAGATCGGCGGCGGCCCGCTCCGCCTCGGATCGGGCTTCATCGAAGTCCCTGCCGAATTCAACGACAGTTGCGCCGAAGGCCTGCATCGCCGTGTTTTGGTCGGGAGAATTGCCGGTCGGCACGTAGATGGTCGCTGCGATTCCGGTGCGAGCCGCGGCAAAGGAAATCGATTGACCGTGATTGCCGCGCGTCGCCGACACCACGGCGCGCGCTTCGGGGAGTCTACGCGTCAGCCGGTCGAAGTAGACCAAGCCGCCCCGGACCTTGAAGGCACCGGTCGGCGTATGATTCTCGTGCTTGACCCAGACGCTGCAACCGATGCGCCGGCGCAGTTTCGGCCACGCATACTGCGCGGTCGGCGGCATCACACGATGCACGAGTTCGGTCGCCGATTCGAGTTCGGCCAGGCTCACCGAAAAATTGGACTCAGCCACCGACACCTCCCGACCCACGCCGCTGCTAGTCACGCATTGTTGCAAAATTCTGCGCGCGCGTCAGGGCGCTCGATATACCCAGATGGGGATGCGCGGTGTAGAGTTCGGTTGATATCGCGCGGCACGCGGATCTCGCGCTGGAGAAACGATTGAAGTTGCAACTTTATTACGCGCCGGTGGCCTGCTCGATGGTGCCGTTTATCAACTTGAGCGAGGCCGGCGCTGATTTCGAGGTCGTGCCGCTGAACATCGGCAAGGGCCAGCTCAACAGTCCGCAGTTCCTGCGCCTGAATCCCAAGCATAAGGTCCCGACCTTGGTCATCGACGGCGAACCGCTCACGGAGAACGTCGCGATCAATCTGTGGATTGCGCGAAGTTTTCCTGAGGCGAAGTTGCTGCCGACCGGGACGATCGCGGAGTTCCGGGCAATTTCGCTGCTTGCTTGGTTCGCTTCGGGCATCCACCCCGCATTGACTCCCAATGCAATGCCGCGCCGTTTTTGCGATGCGCCGGGATCGGAGGAGAACGTGCGGCAATGCGCGCAGAAACAACTCGACGAAGGCTTCCGTATCGCCGACGATATGCTCGCCGAGCGCGAGTGGTTCTTCGATCATTACACCGCGCCGGACGGATATTTTTTTTGGACTTTTCTTCGCGCCTTACGCTTTGATTTCAAGTATCTCGATTTGTCGAAATTCAAGCACTGTCATGCGCATCTCGAACGCATGAAGCAGCGGCCGAGCGTACGGAAGATGTTCGATTTCGAGAAGCAGACGCAAGAATCATTCGCGCGAGCGGTTTGAGCTTACGGCGGGCTCGATCGAGCATGGTTCAAACGTGAATATCGATGTGATCGGCGACGTTCACGGCCAGCTCGACAAGCTGGTTGCTCTACTATCCTTGCTCGGATACTCGAGATCGGGAGACGTTTGGCGGCATGCCGATCGTACGGCGGTATTTCTCGGAGATTTGATCGATCGCGGCCCGCGGCAGTTGGCAACCGTAGAGTTGGTGCGGACCATGGTGGAGGCGGGCGCCGCCAAATGCATTTTGGGCAATCACGAAGTCAGCGCGATTGCGTGGGTGATGCCGGATCCGAGCAAGCCCGGAAGGTTCTTGCGCGATCACGAGGTGTCGATCCATCGAACTTTGCATCAGGCGTTTCTCGACGAGGTCGGCGAGGATTCGGAGCGGCATCGCGCAATCATCGCGTGGTTCAGGACCTTGCCGTTGTGGTTGGACTTGGGCGGAGTGCGGATCGTTCACGCATGTTGGCACGAGGATTCGATGGCGGCGCTGCAGCCTCTGTTGGGACCCAATCAGACGCTGACCGACGATTTGATGCGGCTGGGCAGCAGGAGAGGTCATTGGGTCAACGAGGCGCTCGGCATCGTCAGCAAGGGCCCCGAGCTTAAGTGGGACAGCCCCGGGATGCCGCTCGAAAATCACGGCGAGCTTCCCCAAGAAGTACGTCTTCGATGGTGGGATCCGATCGAGTCGTCTGCACCGCAACGCCACGGTTGGGGGCATTCGGGTCCGCCCGTGATCTTTGGCCACTATTGGTTTACCGGCGGCCCGGCGGTCATTTCACCTCAGTACGTGTGTCTCGATTACGGCGTGGCGAGAGATGGGCCCCTGGTCGCCTATCGCTGGGATGGCGAGGCAGAATTGAATTCGAGCAAGATCGTTTGGGTGTAGAATTTGCTTTGAGCTTGCGCAAGAGAGGCCGTGATGCCCGAGACACCCCTTTCGATGTTTTCGCTCTCGACCCCGACGCGTCGCCAGCTGATTACGGCCGGAGCGCTCGCGGTCGGCGCCATGCGGATCGGTTCTGCCGCCGGCATCGCCGCGGTCGACAATGACGTTACGCACGCAGCAGAAGCCATTCACCAAGAACCGTTGATTACGGCAAGCAGCGAGCGAATCTATCGAGTGCTGACCAACGCGAAGCTGTTCGAGAAGCTGACCCGACTGAGCGCGGCGTTCAAGGACATGGCCAACAAGCACGAACCCGCAATGCTCGACGGGCGCGCAGGCGGTGCGTTCGCATTGTTCGGTGGCTATATCACCGGTCGTTTCGTCGAACTCGTTCCCAACGAGCGCGTTGTCCAGGCGTGGCGCGCGGCTAG
>Ga0181531_10000441_pt1 | contig 28047 bp, 19 predicted proteins | sample PEATcosm2014_Bin_38_FD_119743 | JGI IMG/M metagenome (GOLD analysis project Ga0181531, IMG submission 119743) | Peatland microbial communities from MTU Mesocosm Facility, Houghton, MI, USA - PEATcosm2014_Bin11_10_metaG | ecosystem: Environmental > Terrestrial > Soil > Wetlands > Peat | place...
ACTGTGGTGATGCCAATAAGGAATGAGCGCCAAGCACTGAACAGTCCGGCAGTGAACTTCCGCCCAGTAATACGCAATTCGTCCCTACGAAACAATGATGACCGATGAGCACAGGTTTGCAGCGCTGATGCGATTCTTTCAAATCGATGCTGTGAGTCAGTATCTGCGAGCGGAATCCAGCAAAGGTACTGAATGCGCCAATTCTGACCTCATCGGTACAATCGATGATATGACTGCTTGTAATGGCGGCATGCCGTTCAACGATCAGGTTCGGCTTGCGCCCAGGGTCCAAATCAAAATGGCGGCTCTGGGTTCCACGGGGAAACCCGGTGATCCAGTTGCGTGCGCCGATGCGACCGTACTCGTCGAGTTGGAGCAATTCGAGCCCTTTGCAGACTGTGAAAGGTCCTATATAGGACTTCGGGCCCATTTCCAGGCGAGACGGCATTACAAGCGCGAATCTGGAGATGAGGGCGGTCTTGTTTATCTTGAATCCGCAAAGAACCTGCAACACAAGACGCCTCACACTCCAAGGGAAGGGCGCGGCGCCTGCAATTGCGAACATCGCTAGCTTGGACATGCGAGTTCCCGATAGAGCGAAACGTATTGATCAATCATGCGTGATGTTTGAAACCGCGAATGGACATTCTCGAAGCCGCGCTGCCGTATCTCTTCACGGTACTCCTTATCCGAGGCGAGTCTCGCAATGGACTCTGCCATTCCGGCCTCGTCCTCCAGAGGCCTAAGTATCGCAGACTGGCCGAGTACCTCAATCAAAGGAGGTATCTGACTTCCAACAACCGGACACCCACATGCCTGCGCTTCGATCGGCGGCCACCCGAACCCTTCATAGCGCGAGGGAAAAATCAGTGAGGAGGCGCGATTGTAAAGCGCTTCCAGGATCTCCACGTCCGGCTTGACTACTTGCAGAATGCGACCTTGAACCATCAGTCCGTTTGCCAGGCGGATCAGATCTTCGCTCAATGCCTCTCCAGCGAAAACCAACTGCAGGTTTAACTCCTTTGGCAATTTTGCAAATATCCGGAGTATGCCCTCGCGATTCTTGCGTAGTAGATTGGAGCCCACATGAAGGATGAAGGGTTCCCGAATTCCATCCAGCTTTGCAAGCCGCCGATCAGCTTCAGTCGAAGGAAGAGGCTGAAACGGATAGTTGAGGCCATCCAGGATTACGCACAGGTTGGCGTCCGACCCTAGGATTCTGCTTGCATCCTCAAAAGTAGACTGCGATATACATGCTACGCGGGCAGCCCGTCGCAATCCCCTACATATCCAGCTCTGCAATAGTCGCCCAAATAGGGACGAGGGACAGTCCGGGACCTCCCCAAGTGCGCCGCGAACCGCGGTCATATCGTTGCAAGTAACTACAACAGGCTTGCCTTTCACCATGGGTGCGTACACGGCGCTCCCATGATCGCACATATGTACGACGTCAGCTTTGGCCGCCGCGGCGCGCAAATTTCGCGGAAAAAGCAGGAATCGGTCAATATAGCCAAGCCACTTGCCCGACCCAGAGGCGGACTTCTTGAATCGACCAAGTACCGCCTTCGGAGCAATCAGTTCCGCGTCGATTCCGATTTGAACAAGCTCCCGGCGGAGCGCGCCCGCAAAGATCTTCATGCTCATCGAGCCGTCGAACTCATAGTTCCCTACCAATAGAACCCTCATGGCGCTCCCAACTCTCATTCTTCCCGGCACCGGCGGGGCCCCGATTTGGGTTGAATCCTTGCTCGCTCGTGCATTGCCGTTTTTGGTATGCGGCCCACGGTCACTTTGCTCTCTTCCGACTCAGAAGCCATCGTCCTGTCCTGCTCCTTCTGCCTTCGATGCTACGTGGTCTATTGGGTTGTGCAATCAGTGGCTCCTCAGAAACTCGGGAAGCTGTTCTTCCCATCTCAGTGCTCCCACGATGATTTGCTCCAGGTCAAATCGCGCTTCCCACCCCAACACCTCCTTGGCCTCGACAACCTTGGCGAAAAGAACCGGAGGATCGCCCTCTCTGGGTGGGGCGTAGAAATGAGGAACCTTTCGATTGGAGACCTTCTCAATTGCACCAACCACCTCCGCGATCGAAGTACCCCTTCCCGTACCCAGATTCAGCGCCACAGAACGCCCACCATCGGCCAGGTAGTGGAGGGCCTTTAGGTGAGCGGAGCCGAGGTCTGACACATGGATGAAATCTCGGATGCATGTCCCATCCGGAGTGGCCAAATCCCTCCCGAAGATGGTGAGCGGAGGCGCGCTTCCTAGGGCTGCCCTGATCGCAAGTGGAATCAGATGTGTTTCGGGTGTATGAATCTCACCGGCCTTCCCGCCCGGGTGGGCGCCGGCGGCATTAAAATATCGCAGAGCGACATAGCGCAATCCGTGAGAGACACTATAAGCGGAAAGCACCCTTTCGAAGAACAATTTGGTCGCGCCGTATGGATTGATAGGTTCTTTGGGGCTCGATTCCACTATTGGCAGATTCCGTGGCACACCATAGACGGCGCAACTTGACGAGAACACGAAGAGCCTGACATCGCTCTCGAGGACGGAGTCCATCAATGCTAGTGCCGATTCAACGTTGTTCTGAAAATACTTTCGCGGATTTGTAACCGACTCACCTACGTACGCAGAAGCCGCAAAATGCATGACGGCATCCATGTTCCGGAGGCAGGACCGAAGCTTATCCTTGTCGGCTATATCGCCTTCTATCAGTCCGAATCCGGAAGATAACTTGCGATGTCCCGTTGAAAAATTGTCGTAAATAATGACTTCATGACCAGCGCTAGATAATTCACGCACAGTGCTCGAACCAACGTACCCGCTCCCACCAGTCACAAGTACTTTCATTACTCCTCCTCCGGCACCGGTTATACGGAGATTATCATGTGCGATAGCCGAAATGGCCTGCAGAGTGAACCTTGAGCGATGCCCCCAGCTATCTGTGATACCCCATTGCAAAGAAGTGGAATGGGACCGAAACGGGAACGCACCTGATTTGATTAGGCAACCTTCGCAGGATAGAATCGCGATATCATGATTTCCATTCTCGTCTTGACACTCAACGAAGAAAACAACCTGCCAGGATGCCTCGATACGGTGAAGTGGTCCGATGATATTCACGTGCTCGATTCGTACAGTTCAGACAGGACCGTAGAAATTGCCAAAGAACACGGTGCGAAGGTGTGGTTCCGTAAATTCGACAGTTTTTCGCAGCATCAGAACTGGGCTCTCGAAAATATCCCGTTCAGATACCCCTGGGTATTCTATTTCGATGCCGACGAACGTGTGACCCCAAAGCTTGCGGACGCCATGCATCAGGCTGTGACCGATCCGCGCGATGCTGTCGCATTCCGGGTACAGCGAAGGGACTTCTTTCTCAACACATGGCTGAAACACGTCCAGATGACGGCATTTTACGACCGCCTCTTTCGCCCGGAAAAGATGCACTACGAACGGCTCGGCCACTGCATTTCGAGGCCCGATGGGCCGGTTTCCACGATTGATGGATTTCTCGATCACTATCCGTTCAGCAAGGGCCTAAGTGACTTTATAGCTCGCCATAACTTCTACAGCACTCAGGAGGCACAGCAGATTATTGAAAACAGGAAAGCGGGCAAGACTGGAAGTCTTGGCGCTCTGTTTTTTGAGAAAGACGCTCGCGAGCGCCGCCGAAATCTAAAGGAGCTTTACTATCGGATGCCCCTTAGGCCATTGGTCAAGTTTTTTGTCATGTATGTGCTAAAGCGTGGATTCATGGACGGAGCTGCGGGATTTACTTATTCTGCTTTGATGGGGTTTTACGAGTTCATGATCGTCCTCAAGACCGCCGAGCTCGAGCAAAGGGCGGGACTTGGCATTTACTGATGCGCATCTGTCAGGTGCGGCAAACAGTTATCCCTGCCGACGCGCAGTTTTGAGGTTGCATCCTCACGAACCTGAGATAACAGAACTCGTGCCACTCTTGAACCTCTTTCTCTCTTTCACTTTGACTGCCGGCACCCCGGCATAGACACCCCAAGGTTCGAGATCACGAGTAGCCACCGATCCCATTCCGAGCACAGCGCCTTCGCCCACGTCGACGCCGGGGCCTACAGATGCCCGCGCGCATATCCAGGCATAGGGTCCGATGCTCATGGAAAAAGCAAGCAGCGGGAATTCAGGGCTGTCGAAGTCGTGCGTTGCCCCGCAGACATAGGCGCCCTGCGACACGATGGCGTGCGACCCAAACCGCATCGGCGCTGGATTGTAGATTTCAGCGCCATCGCCTACAGCCACCAGGTCGGCGCATATCAGGTTCCAAGGGGCCCAGATTTTCGCTCCCGGATAAAAGCGGGGGTTCGGCCCTATCTTCGCTCCGAACGCCCGAAGCAGCAAGGCGCGCCAGGAGTGCATCGAACGCAGGGAAGTTCGATAGAAAAGCAGCCAGCAGAGGTTCCATGCCAGGCGCCTCAAGCGGTTTCCGCTTTGAAAAGCCGCGCGGAGGTAGGGGTCCTCGGGCATATTCACCGAGCCATAATCAGCCGAATTATATTGAATCTGTTTGCTCATTCTGCATCCCGGGGATGAGCTTGCGATTTGCGGCCAATGCCTTCAAGAACGGAATAAGCGCCATCATCGCTCTCGCGCTTCCCTCTTCTTCCAGTGATAACGAGCGCCACCCTCCTTGGCACCGGTCGTTGCCCGAGAAGCCGTGCGTACTCAGTGGGAAAAGGTTGATCCGGAATTCGGCAGGCGAGCCGACTCGCCTAGGAAACGGCGGCAAGCGCCTGGCGAATCTGTGCAATCTCCCCTGAACTAAAGCGCGATCTCGCCACCGCCTGCACATTGGCCCGAATGTGTTCGATGCGCATCATAGCAGGAACCACAACATGGATTCCGCTATCCCGGAGAATCACATTCAATACCACGTCGGCGAATACGGCATCGTCCAGAGCCCCCAGTTTTTCGCACAGAACTGCATCCATATCTTTCTTGGCTACCAGACTCCGCAAGATCTCCCTGCACCGCAGCACTCTTGCTACACCGCCATAGGGCTGGTTGGCCACCCACACATAGTCCCCAGCGCTCTGCTTTGCAAGGCCGGCAGAGTCAGCAATATTGAATACATTGCAGGGAAACTGCATCGCCAACAGCGGTGGCGGCTGGCGCTTCATGGCAAGTTCCACGACATCCAGCTCCGCGGATAAACCGGCAATCCTTACTTTCCCGGTCTCTACCAGTCTTCCCATTGCATACAGTAAGTCATCCAGATCCAGCACGCTCGCCGGCGCCGCGTGAAGAAACAGCATATCCACGCAATCGGTTCCGAGTTTGCGCAGGCTTTCTTCAATACTTTGCCGCAACACCGGAATCGTGAACTGATTTGAGCTGAACTGGCTTGCGGCTCCTTTCTGAAGCATGGAACGCGCTGAAGGAGCCACCGCCAAAATCTTACGCGCCACCGTTTTGGCCAGGCTCTTCAAGCCCGATTGACGCGCCGCCAAGATGCCAAACTTTGTGGCGATGACAGCCTGACCGCGACGCCCCGCCAAGAACTCCCCAAGCAGCGCCTCAGATTCTCCATAACCATACGAGCGCGCCGTATCGAAGAAACGGATACCCTCGTCCCATGCGGCGGCCAACGCTCGCAAGGACTCGGACCTTCCCGACCGGCCGAGAAGCGCCGAACAGCCAAAACCAAGTTGCGGCGCCCGCAGACCCGAATTCCCGAGTTCTATATCCTGCATCTCGTTCCTCCGGCTATGCTGCACCGCCAGTTACGCCTGCCTTGTTGCCGTTGCCTGTTGGGCGTGCAGATGATGGGCCAGCCGAACGCCGAACGCAACCGCCAGAAGCGTAGAGTTGGCCTGCCCGGAGGTGGGAAACACACTGGAAGAGGCTACGTAAAGATTGTCGACACCATGGGTTTTCAAGCTCGAATCAACAACGCTCTGTGCTGGATCTTCACCCATGCGCGTTGTGCCCGCCTGATGATATCCATCGGATGCCTGCGCGTCGACCCGTTCCCGCATCTGTTGTGGTCCATACATGAATTCGAGGCGGCCAATGCCATTAGCCTGCAAAGCCTTGTCCAATAACTCATGAGAATCGATCACGCTCTGCACATCCTGGTCCGTGTAACGCAAATCAATCGATGCACGCGGAACACCAAACGCGTCGGTTTCCTTGTCCAGCGTGATGCGGCTGTCCGGGTGTGGAACCTGTTCGGCATGGTAATGTAACGCATACCTTCCGCCTCGATTGTGAACCAGGAATCCCGGCTTGGCCGGCTTCCTGATAAAGCGGTCGCGCAGAATCCTGTAGATATCCATCGCCCCGCGTGGCGCGCCCAGGATTGCGTTCCGCAGGTGCGCCGCCAAACGATAGGGTTTTGGCCCTGTATGCGCCAGCCGAATCGCTTCCGACAGCAGGCGCCGGCCCGTTGGCGGAAAGGCCAAGGCCAAGAATACCGAAGAAAGCACGCCACTGCCGTGGCTGGGATCATAAAACGATGGATTGTCCGGCCAGAATGCAGTATTCAAGAGTCGATGTTGCAACTGCGCTTCCGCCGTCAACATAAACCGCCTGCGATGATAAGCTCCGCTATCATCCAGTTTGAAATCCAGATCGGTGATCGAGCCGGGGTCATTCAGGATGATGCTCGCGATCTTTCCGGAAATGTGGCCCATGTAGTACCTGCCCAAAGGACCATCGACTCCGCCAAAGTGGCCGGGCCAGCGTTGCTGAGTACACAGAAGGAGCCGGGTGGTCTCCACGCCACCCATCGCCAGGATAATCTTCCGGGCTCTCACAATGCATTTTCCCTCCGGAGTACTCACGTTCAGGCTCTCGGCACGTTGCCCGTCGGGGCTGAGATTCAGGCTTGTCACCGTGCTCTTAAGGCTCACCCTGATCTGCTCTGAACCGAGCAGACGATCGCGATGCTTCAGAATCAACTTCGATTCCCGGGCCCAGCGCTCTACATAATCCACCGTCAAGCCGCCGCTCAGCGTCCGCTTGGATGGGATGAAGAAGGTATCATTGCCGCAAAGCAGATACTCGGCAGCCTGCGCGTACCAGGGACGAACCTCATCATGGCCGATGGGCCAGTGAGCATCGGCCACAAAGTCCCGCCCCATCCAGTCGATATCGTCGTAAGCAACGCAGCGGCCGCCCCAGGTCCACGATGTGCCCCCCAATGCCCTGCAAACCGATATTTCCATCGTAGCGTGGCGATTGGGATCTACAATTTGTGCCCGCGAAGCCTCTGCCGCCGCAGGATCGATTTTGATCCCTCCCGACTCAATCACTAACACCTCATCCCCGAGGCGTTCGAACTCCAACGCCAGTGCCATACCCACGGGTCCAGTACCTACAATGCACAGATCCCAGAGCTTTTCGTTGGCGAAAATCTGTTCTATCATGTTCAACCTGTTCGGCGAGAGAAACTGGAAAAAACTGAAGGATGGCAACGGACTTGAACAGACAGAACTTGCCGGCTCAACCCGAATAGTCAGATCGGTTTCATTTCGTTTTTTTGGCTAAGTGCATCATACTCCGCTGCCGACTTTCCGCGCACTGCTCCGGCCTCTGTCGAACAGAATGCGAGAGCTCTGAATGCCAGTCTTGAGAGTGGCGATGAAAGGAACTTGAAAGTCGGCTCTGTCTCTTCACCTAACGGGTATGGGAGAAATGCAGCGAGCGCCACCTGTCCAACATGGATTCCTGTACCCATTCGTTTGCGATTCGGAACCAGCAACGTCGCGATTACCTGGACGATCTCACCTTTCGATTCATCCAGAGCGCGGATTCTGGTGTGCAGCCGGTTAAGGCTGTGGTTGCTGATTTCGAATTCTTGTGCTTAGTCCCGTAACCGGCATTCCGCGCTCGGGGGAACGGGCAAGCGATTCTCGCAAGGGCATGCGCTGCAGGGTCTCGGAGCTTAGGCCTGTAGCTATTCCGGGCTGCTCTCTGCCCGGATATCGACGGCTGACCTGCCCCAACGACCCGGCCCCGGCACGGGTCCTTCCCATTAATCTGGGATGAGAACCAACCATGCCACCCGATCTTGCTGAGTTCGAAAACGACGAAGAACGGGAGTGCCGTGTCATGCCCGGCAAAATGTTCTTTCGGGAGTTCAGCGGCTTCTGACTGGAGAACCCCGGCGCAGCAGCTCGGTCGGAAGGCAAGGCGCTCGCCTTGGGCCCGGCGACTCGGTCGGCGCCGCGAGAAACGTCAGGGACTGCGACGAGCGCCGTCCCAGCGCGCCACACACCCCCAGGTTGTTTTTCATATCCAAAGCTTCCTTTTCCCGCGGTCCAGCTTGAGCCTCCGCCAAAGCCGGTGGAACGGCTGGCTGTTGTCGCGCCCGCCGTCGGACGCGAGGAGTTTGTGCCGGCAGGAGTTGAGCTTGCGGCCATTGGGCCTTGCGCGGCATACAAACTGATGGAGCAGCCGATTGCCGTCACACAGATGAACATGGTATTGATCCTGCTTATGTAGCTCATCGGGTGGTTCCTTCCTGAGCCAAAGAGCTCGCCCCAGATCCGGCAACCGAAACCAGGCTTCGTTCAAGATGACCCAAAACGCGGGCCGATGACCACCGCCGGGTTGCGTACTTCTGCGCATTTTCACCGTATAGCCGCAGATTTGCCCCTCGAAGCTCCCGGATTGCGGTCACCAGGGCCTCAGGGTCTTCGGGTTCGACAACCCTTCCGACACCCGATTCCCAGATGATCTCCGCGATTTCGCAGTGGGAGTTTACCGAGGCAAGTACCGGACGTCCAGCCGCAAGATAAGTCACAATCTTCGACGGAAAGGCAATTTCCGAGACTGACTTTCGCTGCGTAAGCAGGCATATGTCACTCGCCGACAGCAATCCGCGAAAGTCGACTGTATCCAGTAGCGGCAGAAACCGCACGTTGTGCAACTCCATTTCAGCAACTCGACGCTTGATCGAGCCGGAAACTGCGCCATCCCCAACGAGCAGGAACAGCATCGAGTCATCCGAGCGGCACAGCGCGGCGGCATTTACGATGACCTCCAGCCCCTGCTTCACTCCCATGTTCCCGCTGTGCGTCAGAATAAGCTTGTTTTCCAAGCCGTGCCGCTGTCGAAATGCAATTCCCTCGCACGGAGCGATGTCGATGAACGAATCGTCCGCGCGTGGCTCGAGCAGTTCGACGCGTTCTGCGGCAATGCCTTTCGCTATGATCCGATCCCGCATGCCATTCGTCAGTGTGCCTACCAACGAGGCATGACGGTACGCTGCCTTCTCCACCTTGTATAGAAGCTTCAGCGCCCAGGATGGAAGCATGCCGAGATCCGCAGCCGAGTCGGGCTGCAGATCTTCCACGTCGAAGACATAGGGAATTCGCCAGAGGCGGCTCAATAGAATGGCATTCAAGGCGAGCCCCAGAGGAGGAGAAACAACAAGCAACACATCGGGCCGCTTCCGGGCAACTGCGCGAATGAACGAGGAAGCGATGAAACTCCCCTCGTGCAGAACGCGCTTCAGTGGAGTCGCTGGGTTCGGGATATAGGCATAACTGCGGAGGATTCTGACACCGTTCCGCTCTTCGCTGGCTGCAAGCTTTCCGGCATACTTTGCAGAAACCTTCCATTCCGGGTAATAGGGGAAGGTGGTGCACACCTCGACGTCGTGTCCCGCGGCAGCCAGAAACTCCGCACGATATGTCGTGAAAGCTCCAATCCCGGTGACCTCTGGCCAATAATTGATACTTAGAATCAATATCTTCATAGGTCAACTTTCCAGCGAATCGTCTGAACTTGCCACACTGGCCGCGGACAGTTCTATTGCATCGATACAGATGTTTATCGAGGGCCACTGAGAGAAAGTGGAGAACCGACCCCCTCCGGATGGCGAAATTGACGGAAACAGGTTACGGATCTGAGTGAATTCAGAATGAATCGGCCAGATTCCACGTCAAGCATGGAATGGTTGATTCTTTCCCGTCCGTTTCGTTTCAGGCCGCCTTGCTGCCCATCACGTACGGCTTGATCCAGTTTCGAATCCGGTCCGTATTCTTCTCGAAGATCTCGAAAACGAGCTGTGCATACAGAAGAATTCCCACCAAGAGCCCCGCGCTCACCAGGCACACATGTAAGCTTGGAGTTTCGCGCGTCAGATGCAGGGACGCTTTGAGGAAAATCAGCAGAGGCATATGGACCAGGTAAAGCGTGTAGGAACTGCGCGCCGACCGCTGTGCCACGCGCACATAGCCGGAGGGGAGCGGCGCCGTGGCGCAGTGCAGCGTCGTCCAGATCAATAGAGTGACCACCAGACCCAATACCAGGTCGGCAAGCGGCGAGTACCAGGTCTTGCCAAGCACCAGACCGCTGGCAAACAGCACCAGCGCCATGGAAATGGCAACGCTGCGTATCCATGGCCGCTTCGTTGGGAACGGCGGCAAATAGACAATCAGCACTCCCATCAGCCAGGGGATGCCCAGGAGGGCGATCTCTGCGCCAACAAACAATCCCCATGCCAACAAACTAACCCCGAAGATTCCGCGCACCCACCAGGACCGGCCCTTGGCCCACAGCAGAACCAGCGGCGGGAATGCGAGGTAATACCAGAACTCATTGCTGAGACTCCAAAGCGGACCGTTTGAGCCGAAGGTGGATACCTGGCGGCCGCCCATGCCTGGCAGCGCGATGGTTTGCAGGAAGAGGACGTTGCCCGCCAGGGTCGGCAGGGTTAAAGTTGAGTGAACGTCGACAGTGAGCGCGTGCATGCCGGATTGGCCGCTATAGACGGCATTTGTGCCCGCCATGCGAATCCCGGTCCAATCGAGAATTCCCCCTAACACAAGCGCAGGCAGCAGCACAATGTAGAGCCGGGTCATGCGTGTCAGCAGATAGCCGCGCCATGACCAGCGTCCTGATTTGACCGAACGCAGAACGCTGCCCCCCACCAGATATCCGCTCATCACAAAAAACACGATGACCCATTGGCGACCAAGGCCGGAGGTCAGGTACGCAGCGGCAATCAATGGGTTATGGTGCGCAAGTTGGGGGTAGTCAACAAAGAGGGCGTCGCGCCAATGACCAAGCAGAACAGAGAATGCGGCAAATCCGCGCAGAGCATCGAGGTGAACAGAGGGACTGCCTCTGGGCAATGCAAACGACCGCGCCGGCGCGGCCTTGTCCAGCGCATCGTTCGACTTGGGAAGAGCAGTATCCACTCGCATTCAAAGACCAGATTTGCGCTATTCGCGAAGCCGCGGGAATCGGCGCTCTTGGGTCAACGAGCCTCCCGATCAGTTACACGTTGCATTCGTGCATAAGCCGAGTTAGATGCGATTCAGCCGGACTGCGCCCGTTCAGAGCCATTACCAGTTCGGATCGGCTCGAGTTCTCATGGATAAAGTCTGTTACGCGGCTGAACCCAGCGGGGGTTCTGAACAGGCTTCGTTTCAGGAGAAACCTTGGTTAGCTTCAGTGCTGCCAGGGAGAAGGCGACCGAGATCACCAAAAACCCTTGATTCGTCGGTTGCTCCAAAATGCCGTAAGCTAATGTCCCAAACATCGTGGGAACCAGCAGCCACGCAAGTGGCTGGTGATCGCGCACTCGTGAAAGCGCCTTGGCCACGATCATCACTCCCAGAGAGATGCGAAACAGCATGAATACAAAGCCCACGGGCGCGCCAAACTCATTCAGGACGCGAGGAAACTCGTATTCGCCGGCCAGAAATTCCACACTGCCGCCTAACAACGTCGTAATCGCCGCGGCGCCGTGACCCATCCCCAGCCCAAGCCAGCTGCCCGTAAGGTCGGCTTCTCCAATCGTTCCCGTGACTGGCTCGAGAACACGCAACAGAAGTGAATTCTCTGTCCCTCCTTCACTTGCGTTGGCGTCTGTGAAACGTTGCAAGAGCGTGTCGGTAGCGTCGGAAAAAACCGGCAAAAGCGAAACCAGGAACGAGACAACCAGAAACGGCACGATTAGTTTGAGCGACTTCGTAAACTGGGACACGCCGAAAACCGCAGCTATTCCCACGCACGCCAGAACCGCCCCCAGTTGGTATGCCATTGTCCTGGATCCTGTAACAGGAACGGCGAGAATGACAGCAAAAGATGCTGCCCACAGCAGCCATCTCCTGGCAAACTTCTCCATGACGAGCCCATAGAAAATGAATGCCGCAGCTAGAGGGAAATAATTGATCGGACCGGCTACATAACTAAAGGTGGCGGAGGCTCTGACATGGCCGCCTGAATAACCGATTTGCTCGGCACCCTGGTATGCGCCTGTGTTCAGAGGCGATTTGGGTGCGGCGCTGTATTGAGCGACTTCCAATGCGACCAATGGTAAAGCAAGCCACAGAATGCAGGTGCCGAATTTTCTCAAGTCCTCCGCGTCGAGATTCTCTCCCATGATAAAGGCAACGGGAAATGGGAGCAGGTAGGAACGCAATCCATATAACCCCGCAAACCATGGGTTTTCGCCGGCGATCATCTGTGCCAAAAACAGGCCCAGCAATACGGCGGCAAGAATACCTGTTACCACCGACCACTGCTTCGGCCACTTGTGGGTGCGGTAGGCCTCCCAGATGATGAAGACAGCGACCGGATCCCGAACCAGCAGCAGCGGTGCGGAAAGCTGCGGTAGAATCCACTTGCGCAGCCCGCCTTCAAAAATCAGCAGTAGGAAATAAGCCCAAAAAAGCTTCTTGAGCAAGGGCATCCGGCCTGCGGTCCGCCCTGGGATTCGTATTCGCCTTGGCGTCATGAAACGGCCCTCAAGGCATTCGCCCAATTGGTGCGATAACTGTTCCAGGATTTCTCGGCCGCGGTTGTCTGTGCATTGCGCGACATCTGAGCGAGCAACTCACGGTCGCGGTCGAGAGTATTCAACCGCTCAGCGATTGCATCTGCACGGCATATCGGGACAATAAACCCTTCGCATTCGTTGCGGACAAACTCGAGCGACCCCGTATTTGGAGTGACGACCACCGGCAGGCCGCAAGACAGCGCCTCCAAGACCACAAGTGCACACCCTTCCGTCAGCGAAGGAAGGACAAGAACATCCGACTCACACATCCGCTCCAGAACGACGGAATGGGGTAAGGTCTCAAACCAACGCCAGCGATTGCAAGCCTCGTCCACCCTGCGATTGGCTCTAAGCCGCCTTCCGACGAGTGTCAGCTCAACCCGGGAACCCAACTGTTCGACAGCTTCGAGCAAATACCCGATCCCCTTGTGCTGACCCAACGCGCCGACAAATAGAACCTTCAACGGCCGGCTTGAGTCGATTGAGACTTGCGTCCGCGGTCGAACCGGCGGCGCTCCATAGTTGATGACTCGAATCTTTTCCTCCGGAACCACCCCAGCCAAGGTACGGCGGACGTGTAAGCTCGGCACAAACACATAGTCCGCTAGAACAAGCTCTTCGTCCTTCCACTCCATGTGCCCGGAAGAGTCCCTGAGGGTGGGCAGAAGTCCGGCAAACTCTGGATTACGCTCCGCTTCTTCCGAAAGCAGTTTCCGCACCCAGTACCAATGGCTGCTTGGCTGTTCGTGCACAGTCGTTATTCCCAGCCGTTTCGCCTCGCGAAACGTCTGCAGTGCTCCGCCCTCATAGGCATACACGGTGTCCACGTCGATGTGCGAAAGACGCCGCGCGACCATGCCATCGAACTGGCGGTACATGCCGATGACCGAAAACGGCCGCTCACCTGAGGAAAGAAAATTCTTAAGTGGAGAGGATCTGGCGCCGAGCCGGACAATCTCTCTCCAAGGTGTGGACTTGACGCTTTTCCTCGGCGCCTCCGGAAAAGCTCGTCTGCCTAACTGCCCCCGCATGCTGGAGGGTAGCAGCCGATTCCATGGCGATTCGGGGTTCCAGGCGATGGCCGTCCAAAATTCCGCGAGCATGTCGTTCTCGACAAGGCTTCTTAAAGCGTTGCGAACATTCTGATTGCCCGTCGGATGGGCAAGTAGAACCGCAAGGTTACTCATGCTCTTACTGTGTATGCCGGGCGCCGGCTCATCTGTGCGGGACGTCATCTCTAACATCTTTCCCCCAATGAAACGAACGCCCGGTTTATGCCTCAGCGCCGCCGTCAGCCCCGTGGGAATCCTTTCAGCCTCGCTTGGCGCCTGAGCTAACCATCCCGCGTAAAACGCTGCATGGGCATGCAACCGATGCCCCGAGTACCAGTGCCAGGCCGATGCGGAACATTGGTCCAGGCCGGCAGCCTGGGCAGCTACTGCTGTCCGCGGACTGACCAGGTGCACGCCGTCTCGTAGACCGTCCACTTCCTCTCGAAAAGAGTTTGCAATGACTGGGATCGTGCCATGAGCGCAATAACCTGCGAAGATTGAAGATTTTGCCAGGCAGATCGAAGAATGCGGCACAAAGCCAAACTTGCATTGCGAGAGAAGCCCGGCAAGATTCGCCGCCGCCAGGACTCCCATGCGCTTTACCGGAATTCCTCTCAGTTGCGTGGGAGCATCGAAATCGGGGCCGATATCTACGATCTCCTTGATGCCAAGGTCATCCAGAAAGCTGCCCAGCGAGGACAAACTCGCGTAGGCCCTTCGCCTCGTGCCCGCGAGACCGAAGACCGCCATTGCTGGCTTTCTCATAGTCATGGGTGTCAGCTCTGAAGTCTCTCCCACACTGGAAAAAACAGGCAGACGTTGGATGGGAATCGCAGATCGTTTCACCGGCTCCCTTTCGAGCCACTTTGCGTGATAATCCATGTTGGTCACAAGCAGATCGCAATCCTCGGCTATCCTGCGAACCGCATTCCTCTGACGGCCTGAGTACCAAAACGCCGATCTCCATGGCATTCCGCTTGCGAACAGTTCATGAAAATAAACTGCGACGCGAAACCGGCCACTTTCCCTCACCTTCGCAAGTGCGTCTGCAAGCAACGTGGGCGCCCCGTCGGCCGAAAACCCATATCCGCTCAGGTGAACAAGGAGAGTTCCCGGCTCACCCCCGCTCAGCGAAAGACAAGTCTCAAGCAGCTGAGACGGCGCGCAATAGACCTTGGTGAATCCCAAGTCGCATGGCTCGGTTGAGTTCAACACCACAAAGGCGGAGTCAATCGCAAACGCGGTCTCGAGCTCCTGCGCCAGCGATATTGCCTGATCGCTGACACCACACCGCCGCGGCTTCAATTGGGAAACAACCTGAATCAGCATTCGATTCATAGGGGGCATAAGGGCATCCGGAAATCGGAGAGGCTACCGGCCTGGGACGGATTCGCGCGGGAAGTCGGAGTCGTCATGAGCCTGCGCGTTCCTCGCGAAGACTCCTCATCTCGGACTCGAGCATGAGACCGATCACTTCTTTCATGCCTACCTTCGCCTTCCATCCCAGGCCAGTGAACGCCCTGGATGGGTCGACTTCGTTCCGCTTAATGTCAGTGGGCCGCATCAGATGTTCATCGATCGTGACGTGATCGTGCCAATCCTTGCCGATCAGGCTAAACGCCGTTTCCACGAATTGAGTGAGCGTATGACTCTGACCCGTCGCAATGATGTAGTCTTGCGGCGAAACCTGCTCGAGCATCGTCAAGATAGCTTCAACGTATTCGGGAGCCCAGCCCCAGTCTCTTGCTATTTCGAGATTGCCGAGTGAGAGTTTTGTATCCTTGCCAACAGCTAGGGATGCCACTGCATGGACGATCTTGCGCGTGACAAAGCGCATGGGACGCAACGGCGAATCGTGGTTGGACAGGATCCCGGTGCAGGCGAACATACCGTAGGCGTCTCGATAGTTTGCGACTGTCCAATATGCAGATGCCTTGGCGACAGCATATGGGCTTCGCGGATTGAATTGCGTGTCTTCGTTTGCGACCCCGTTTCCCGTGTCGCCGAAACATTCGGTTGAACCGGCATTGTAAAGTCGGATGTCGAGGTTTGTAAGGCGAATCGCCTCGAGCAGGGTCAGCGCGCCCAACGCAATACTTTCGATGGTCTCCACAGGTTGTTCAAAGGAAAGACCGACGGAGCTTTGGCCCGCAAGACTGAAGACTTCATTTGGCCGGATTCGCCGAAGCAATCCGATTGCGCTGCCACTATCTCGGAGATTGAGTGAGACGAGCCGGACGGAATCGTAGATCCCGAGCCGGTACAGGTTGTTGAACGCCGTCAATTCCGCGTCACGGGAACTGCCCCAGACTTCATACCCCCGGTCCAGCAGCAGTTTCGCGAGGTAGGTTCCATCCTGCCCGGAGATGCCGCAAATGAGAGCCCTTTTGCCCATTCCATCCTTCTCAATAGGATTGTTGATTTGTGCGTGGAAAGCAAAGGATCAGGTGCGGACAACACGGTGAGACTGGTTCACAAAGCCTGTAAAAGGCTGGTGGCCGAAAAGCACAAGCTTCTTCCCTGCTAGTACGCGGTTTTAAACACGGTGATCTGGGTGCCGATGCCAAGCGCGGAAGTTATGAACTGCTCAGTCGCAAGCTTGCCTACACTTGTTGGAACGTACAAGATATCTCCGTCCTTCATGGCCACATCCGGAGCCTTACCTTTTTGAATGAGATTGACGGCGATGACAATATCCTCCTTCCTGCCGTCCTCGAGGGTACGCACGAGTTGTACGCGGTTCAAGGCAGCGGCCTTTCGATCGCCCCCGGCCAGCGCCATTGCTTCCTCCACCGTCAGCGCGCCGCGGCCGTTGAGCACGAAGCCCCCAGGACGATTGACATTGCCAAGCACATAAACGATTCCAGCACTGGGAACAACAATCGAATCGCCGGGAAGTACCTGGACCTGCGGTATCACCGGGATCAGAGCATCCGGGTTATAGTCCACCGTGACCGGGTTTTGCGGATCGCTCTTGCGAGTGATGAGCACCTTCGAGGCCGCCGCCGGAAGCACCCCGCCGGCTGCGGAGATTACGTCATTCAACATGCGAACACCCAGGGCGGGGTACAGCCCCGGGTTTCTTACCGCCCCGTTGACAACGATCCCCTGCGTGGCATACTCGGCTATGAAAACGTTGGCATGCGCGTTCCCCGGCTTCAGAATCTCTGCTTCAACATAACGATTCTCTATTGCCGTCCCAGCCTCCTCTGCAGTCGCGCCCTCCACATGCACCGGGCCAAGCAGCGGAATGGTGATCTCTCCCTTCTCGTCGACGCGATAGCGGCCAGACAGATCCGGGGCATCGTACACGTTCAATTCGATCAGATCGCCGGAACCGATCTTCAGAGCCGGCGCCGAAAAAGGTGAGAGATTGCCGGGTTGCTGAGCAAAGCCGGCAACCGTCTGCACGAGGAGAATTGTCCAAATTACCACCGCGAAAGCGAATGCCCTAGCCATATTACTCTCCCTTTTCTTCATCCTCGTATCCGTAGGCATTGTCTGAGTAGGGTCCACGGTCCCGATATCCATACCCGTAGTTGTAGCCGTACATGCCGTAGCGATATGTGTAGAAGTTCTCCAGTCGCATATCGACATCGTTCACGACAACCCCGGCGACCGGCGCATTGATCCGCCAGAGGAGATCGCGTGCGCGTATCAGCGCCCGCTTCCGCGTCATTCCCGCGCGGACAACGAGGATGACCGCGTCCGCAAGCACCGCCATCGCCTGTGTGTCGGACACGGCAAGGATTGGGGCAGTGTCAAGAACGATTCTGTCGAACTCATGTGTCCACTGATGCACCTGTTCTTCCATTCGATTGGAGGATAGCATTTCGGCTGGATTGGGAGGCCGCGGCCCGGTGGGCAGCACATGGAGCGTCGGCAGTTCGGGCAGCGGAATGGGTGGATCCCTGTGGGCTGCCGGCTGGGCCAGCACACTGGACAGTCCGAAGCCTTTGTCCGCGAGGTCGAAAACCCGATCGAGGCTTCCACGCCGAAGGTCTGCATCGACCAACAGAACCCGTTCACCTCGCTGAGCCAGCACGATCGCACAGTTCACGGCGGTAGTCGTTTTTCCTTCACCCGGAAAGGCGCTGGTTACCACAATCACGCGCGGCGGCTTGTCGATGGAAGAAAGCAACAGAGAGCTGCGCAGACCACGATAGGCCTCGGCGGCCACTGACTTGGAGTTGTTTAGGGCAATCAACTGCTGCACGTGAAAAGCGGTTGGAGCCAAATCCTCCGCCTCTTCGCGTTTTCGCTTTGCCGTCTCAACCGCGATATGCGGGATGGTCGCCAGCGACGCCAGCATCGACACGCTTTCGACTTCTTCCGAAGTCTGCAACCTATCGTCGATCGATTCAACCATGAATGCGAGGACAACTCCACTGAGGATCCCCCCAAGGAATCCCAGCAACATGCTCAGCGTCTTCCTCGGCGCCACAGGGATGAAAGGAACCTGAGCGCGGTCGACAACCGTGATGTTCGTAGCCGACAGCCCCGCTGTGACACTGGCCTCCTTCAACCTCATCTGAAGAGCGTCATAGAGATCGCGGTTCAGTTCCGCTTCGTGGCTAAGAATCGCATACTGGCCTACGTCTTCGTTCAGGTGATACGCTTCCTCTTTCTGCGCGTCCAAACGACCACGCAGCATCTGCTCCGTGCGGAGAGAGCCTGCGTATTCGTCATGTACCTGGCGCCTCGCTAGGTCAACTTCACGGTTGATACTGGCCTGGACCTTGTCGATCTGTAGTTTCAAGTCCTGCATCTTTGGATAGCGCTCGCCAAACTTGGCAGCAAGTTGCGCGCGCTGCGTTTGCAATTCAGCAAGCTGACTTCGAAGAGCATTCAACCCGGGATTGTCGCCCATAAGCGCCACGAGGTCCGGATCCTGCGATTCGAACTCGCGCATCCGCGCTTCCTTCATGATCCGGTCTGCCTCGGCAGTCTCCAGATCCCCGCTGATCTGTCCCAGGATTTGCATCGTCAGATTCGAGGTGGCGTCCGTACCTACGATGTTGTGCTGCTTTTGAAAAGCGGCGAGCCGCAGTTGTGCATCCGAGGCCGCCAATTTGAGATCCTCGAGTTGCTTCTGTAGCCAAGCCGACACATGCATCGTACGATCAAATTTTGACTGAAGATCCTCATCCTCATACGTGTCCACCAGCTTATTCACCACTTCGGTCGCCAGTTTCGGATCGTTGTTGCGGTAGCGAATCTCAATCATCTGAGTTTGTGGTATGACACGAACGTGCAATCCGCGCTTGATCTGGCCTATCAGAGCGGCGCGCTCCGTCGAGGTAATCTCGGCCGAAGGAGCGGGCTCAACCGCATTGGGGTGCTTACGGGCGGCACGTAACCTGGTGATAAGATTGAGACTCTCAGCCGTCTGAAGCATCACCGTGTCACTCTGGAGGACAAGGATTTCCGTCTGCAATGCAGCGGAAGTCTCCTCGCCGCGTTCCTCTTCGATCAAACTCTGCAGCCCAACGTTGGGCATGGTGTTCGGTTTGATCTCAATGCGTGAAACGCTCTCATAGACCGGCTTGGTTCGAAACGCGTAGAACGCCGCCGCTGCAAAGCAAATGATCGTCACAGCCACGATGAGGAAGCGCTGCTTCATTAGTACGCGCCACACATCCATCAGGGAGAGTCGGTCATCTGAGGGAATAATGGACGCGCGGTTATGAGCGGTGTGGCCGCCTTGCGGCTCGGGCTGAGTTTCAAGGGACATTTGCACTCCTGAATTTGCTTGTTTCCAGTTCAAACTACCTTCACTGCATCAGCCCGGAGATACCCTTCCGACTGAAGATGATCGTGCGCTCGCAATGGGCCGGCGCAAATGCGTCCATCGGTATCCGAAGGCCAGCTGGGAAGACAGCAAATGTCCGACGCTTCCGCATTCTTAGGCCGAACCGGTGGATGAAACCCGCCGAAGGGACACGAAGTGTGGGTGTGATCGGTCCGCTAGCGTTCCTTGGCCTCGAGTTTGGCCGTGGAAAACAGCCGATTGATAGCCAGAGCCGTTCGGTTCATAGCGTACCGCCTGACAAAACTGGGCCGCGCGCGGCCGGCCATGGCATCGCGCTCTTGCGGCAGAAGACCGAACCAGTGCCGCAGCATTCGCTCTGTGCCTTCGAGCGTATCGTCATCCACCAGACCCACACCGTCGAGTTCTATCTCCTGCCAGATATTGACCTGATTGCTGATGAGCACAGGACGCCCCACCGCAAGGGCCTCGACCACCGCGATGCCGAAGTTCTCCTGGTGAGACGGCAGAACGAAAGCATCGCAAGCCCGGAGCGCACCCCATTTGGCATCGCCGCCAATCAATCCCGGCCAGTGCACTCTGCTGGCAATTCCAAGCCGCTCCGCCGAATGCTGAAGCTTTGCCTGCGTCCCCGCATGATCGGGACCGGCGATCACGAGGTCCATTTCCGGGATCGAGGCCGCGACCTTCGCAAATGCCTCGATGAGCAGGTCGCAACCCTTCTTCTCGTGGATGCGCGCGAGGAACAGCAGATAGCGTCTGCCGGAAAGCTCTGGCAAACTGCGGTGGAACGCCTCCACTTGGCTGGCGGCATCTCCCCCGCTCCCCTCGGGATCGGTGATCCCATATGGAACGACCACGCTGCTCCACTTGTTGGGTCTAAAGCTGGTCGCCGCCAGATCCCTCTCTGTTTCTGTGGTGAAGAAGACCGCCTTTGCATCGCGGAGGACCGCATATTGAAATGGCCAGTAAATGCATTTCTTGAGATGCTTCAGCGGATACTTCCGGTTAAACCAAGGATCGAGCGCGCCATGGACAAAAACCCCGTAGGGCTTTCCAGCACGGCGCGCCGCGAACCGAACAGCAACACCTGGAAATGTCCATATCCCGTTCATAACTATGCCATCGAAGCGAGGGGCATTGTCCCCAAGCCAGTGCCAGAGACGAGGCGAGAACGCATACCTGCCCACGAAGGACTGCCCAAGCGCATGCACCGGACAAGGAACACTCGCCAGGTATAAGGCGTCCGGCTTATCCAAGCAGGCCACCTCGATCCCCGCGCCAACTTCGAGATAAGCTTTTACAAGCTGCCGCACTGCCTCCGGCGGGCCGCCTGATGCAGGGGAAAGACTGGAGATGATGTGGAGGATTTGCACAGAAGACAGCCAAGCCGATCGTGATTTTGTGCGGGAACATTGATGCTGCGTGCTTTTATGCGCCAATCCCCTGCGAAGGAGGACTTTTCGTGCGCCTTGTGTTGAACTTCGGCTCTCTGAACTCTCTGCACATCCATGAACCCGTCGGAATTACCTTCATAACACCAACAGGGGACCGAGGTCGGTTGAACTCCCGGCTTCCGGGCATCGCACTCCCTGCGGAGCGGGCAAACTGCCTGCCCAAAATGCCTATTCATGATCTGCGGCAATCCTCGCCGATTCCGTTCAACGGCCCTGCTCCAGTTCTCCGCCGGGTTCGTTCACTGACTCTCCTCGATCGATTGCGACGATGCAGAAATCCGCGTACGCCTTGAACATCGCTTCCGGGCCGGATCCATCGCACAAAAAAAGCCGATGAAGGGAGCGATAGTTCACAACCATTGCGATGAGGGCCAGAACCACAGCCTTGGTATTTGTGCAGCGCACCCCGCCCCTTACGGTCCACGGCTCAAGGTAGCGGGAAACCACCTCGACGAGTTCGCCCAGGTGCCTGCGCAGAAGAGGATCGATATCCTCACCCAGCTCAAGCGCGCTGTACTGTACAAGGCGGAGAAGCTCGGGTCTGTGCGTCAGGGTGGCCGTAATCAGCTCAAACGTGCGCGCAAGCACCATCCTCCCGTCGCTGGCTTCCGCAATGCGCGCCAACAGGTCGCCCGGGAGCTTCACCTGCTGCAACTCCGCTTTGAGCACCGCGAGATAGAGGTCGCGCTTGCGAGGATAGTGCCGATAGATCGTGACTTCATTGACTCCCGCCCCGGAAGCGATGTCGCGCGTGCTCACCCCGTTGTAGCCGAAACTGGCAAAAAGCCCCGCAGCGCTGGCCAGAATGCGCGCTTCAGTGCCACCCCTTTCGAGACTGGGAATTCCTGTCATGTGAGCTTTCTACTGCCTCTTCGCCAAAGCATGTTCACCGGGTGTGCAATACGCGGTCAAAAAGGCCATGCTGCGTGGCCAACACGCCCCGATCTCCCCGGAGAGATTTCCGTCGTGGTCGCGGAGCGAAAGAAGTCCTTCATCGAAGGAGGAGTTTAACTCGGTATAAGTGAATAGGTCCCGGTCCGGGAAACTCAATATGCTCCAGCCGACATCCGGAACAACACGATCCCCATCGCGAACATCCATCGATGCGTCGGGCTCATTTCGGGTCAAGTGGCAAGAACGGCTCATGGACCTGCGGAGCGCTACGCCTCAGCCCGGACACTGCCAGGCCGGATTCTTCGCAAGGCTTCGCCATCCTCACTTGGGTGGGGTCTTTCTCAGATCCCTCACCCGAAACCTGAAGGCCGCATCAAGAAGAGCTGTATTCCCCCGGATGAAAGCAAGCACTCTCATCCACTTCGGGATTTGCTTCTGATACGGATCGAGGGATGCCAGTGCATTCAATATATCAGCAATCGTGCGACAGTCAAACGGCTTTTGGGGCTCTGAAGGAATTCTTTCGTCACCATCCCGCCAACGGAATTCACAAAAAACAGTGAATGCCGACAACCTTTTCCCCAAATCGAACATCCCGATGCAAGCGACTGTCTTCATTTCGTACAGCCTCGCTTCTGGATCGGGGACATGCATCCGGCCTCCCATTCGCCAGGCGGCTCGATTTGCGACAATTCTTAGACCAATCGCGTCCATTCATTTGGTCCGGTACTCCGGGAGGCTCTATACTCATCTCCCGTACGCACCCAGGAGACAGCAGATCGTAGCGGCGTTCTTCGGGAAGGAGCATTCCTCATGACAGTTACCGCCCCCACGCAGGAAGCAGACCTCGAGTTTGACCACGGCACCTTCGATTCCGCCGCATTTTACGCTCGCGCACTTTCTAGCTGGCAGGCCTTGGCCGCGGTCATCGACCACACCTTGCTCAAGGCGGATGCCACCCGCGATCAGATTGAGAACCTTTGCGCCGAGGCGATCCGTTACCGGTTTGCATGCACCATGGTGAATCCCGTCTGGGTACCCACGGCAGTCGGCGTGCTTTCCGGTACCGGAATCCCGGTAGGCGTCGTCATCGGCTTTCCTTTGGGCGCCTCGCTCGTCTCCACGTTACGCCAGGAGGCGGCGGCGCTGGTTCGCCTGGGCGCCCGCGAACTGGACATGGTTCTCCCCATTGGCCAGTTGAAGAGCGGCAATCACCAGGCCGTTCACCACACCATTCACGCCGTGGCCGCTCTCGCACATCATCACAGCGTCCTGCTCAAGGTAATTCTTGAAACGTCTCTGCTCAGCATGGAAGAAAAGCTGCGCGCTGCGGAGATTGCTATCCAGGCCGGCGCGGACTTCCTAAAAACATCCACCGGCTTTGCATCCGGCGGAGCAACGCCGGCCGACGTGGCTCTGCTGCGCGGTGTCGCTGGCGCGCGTTCCGGCGTCAAGGCCTCCGGCGGCATCCGCACCTTGGCGGACGTGCGTGCCCTGCTCGACGCCGGCGCGAACCGCATCGGGGCGTCGGCCTCCGTCAATATCGTCCGCGAACTGGGAGCAGACTAAGTACAGAGGTCACCGATCGCAGAACAAGTGTGCTTCATGCATCGCGAATCAGGCCCGCACAGGAAGAGAAAGCGGGTCTGACATGGAGTCGGCGGTTGGTTCATTTCGTACGCTTAAGGTTCCTGATCCCTGACCTCTGACCCCTGATCCCTGCTTGCGCTATCATTCCTTTCGACACCTATGGTCTCCAGTCCCGCGTCACCGCAAGAAGAACCCGAGTTTGAAGGCGACTATCGCCCCGCTGACCCCGCCAATCCTCTCGCCCATCTTGACCCCATCAATGCCCGCGTCGAACCGGCGGACGTGGCCTATCTCACGCAACTGGCCGAAGCGCTCAACACCACGCTCGACCTGCAAACCCTGCTCGTCCGAACCTCTGAGCTTGTGCGCGCTGTCATCAATTACCGCATCTTCGCCATTCTGCTGCTGAACGACCGCACCCACGAGTTGCGCATGAGGTTCCAGATTGGCCACACTCCCCAGGTGGAGAGGACGCGCATTCCCCTCGGCAGGGGCGTGGTCGGTCAGGTGGCGCTCACTCGCCAGCCGCTGCTGCTCAACGACGTCTCGACTGCGGAAAACTACGTCTCCGCCAACCCTTGCGTGCGCTCCGAGCTCGCAGTTCCGCTGATCGCCAAGAACCGCCTGATCGGCGTCATGGACCTGGAGAGCGAAGAGGAGGACTACTTCCGCCCCGAGCACCTGCACCTGCTTACCCTGACCGCCTCCCGCATCGCCCAGTCTATTGAGAACGCTCGCCTCTATGCCCGCGTCTCCCGCCAGGCGCAGACCCTCGAAGTCCTCAACGAGATCGCCACCGAACTCGCTTCGATCCTCGACCTCGGCCCGTTGCTCGACCGCGTGGGCCAGCTTCTTCGCCGTCTCATCGACTACCAGATGTTCACCATCATGCTGCTGGACGACAAGGGAGAGACTCTCATCACGCGCTATGCCTGGCGCTTCGGCTATGCCCATGCGCCGCTGCGGCGCCTTTCCATCACCAGCGGCCTGGTCGGCGCGGCGGTGCGCGAGTGGCGGCTGATCAACGTGCCCGATGTGCGCAAAGACCCGCGCTACCTGCCCATGAACCCCGAGACCCGCTCCGAGCTGATCGTGCCCCTCTTTTACAAAGGCCGCATCATCGGCGTCCTCGACCTCGAACACACCCGCAGCGGCTTCTTCCACGAGGAGCACGAGCGCATGATGACCACCCTGGCGGCGCAAGTGGCCATCGCCATCGAGAATGCCCGCCTCTACCAGGCCGTCAAGCGCCAGGAGCGCCAGCTCGAGCGCGACATCACCATGGCCCGCGAGGTGCAACTGCGCCTGTTGCCGCCCACCGCGCCCGAACACACCCACGCCGAGATGGCCGTGCGCTTTCTCCCCGCACGCACCATCGGGGGCGACCTCTACGACTTTGTCGATTACGGCCCCGGTCGCACCGCCATCGTCTTGGGCGACGTCAGCGGAAAAGCCGCGCCCGCTGCCCTATTCGCCGCTCTCGTCAGCGGCATTATGCGCTCCGCCGCCGTACAACGTCCTGAACCCGCCGACATGCTCGCCCTGCTGAACGACGCTCTCCAGGAACGCAAGCTCGAATCGCAATATGTCACCATGCTCTTCGCCCTCTGGAACGATGAAAACCAGACCCTCCAGGTAGCCAACTCCGGCGCCGTTCAGCCCATCTTCTGCCGCTCTGGGCAGTCGGTCACAGTCCAGGCCGAAGGTTTTCCCTTGGGACTCTTTCCGAACGTCACCTACGAGGAGTTCAACGTCGCCACCCAGCCCGGCGACGCCATCGTCTTCGTGTCCGACGGCATCTTGGACGCGGAGAACGCGCAGGAAGAAATGTACGGACAGGAACGGCTTGCCGGGCTACTATGCCAGCACCGGGACCTGCCCGCACAGGAGATCGCCGACGCCATCCTCGCCGATGTCTCCCGCTTCCAGGGCGCAATGGACCGCTTCGACGACGAAACGATCATCGTCCTGTGCGTTCGTTGAACCGATCAAAGAACTTCTTCCTTCATGGTCTGTCTTGAGCGATTCAGGCCGTCAAGCCGATTCTTGGGCAGGGATAAACTTCGTGCCGGAATCCCCGGGCAATCTCCGCTGCCCACCCTTTCTTCTGGCAAATGAACGGCGGGGATGACACCCGGAAAGCCACCCTGCGAGCCGGGTACCGGGGTCGCGGTGGTCGATTTCTTTTTCACGCGGATTGATGGTATTGTCATATTCAACCCGCAGCGAAATGCGACGGGATATTCCCCAAAACCCTTCAATGGACGGTCAGTCATTCCGTGAATGGACTGTGCATCGGATGCGCCTTTGCAACTCTTGCTGAGGAGACATCGGAATCGGATTCTTTGCACTCCGAAGGCGAGCGCGTCGAGGGACCGCTATCGCATCGCGGGAGGGCCATCGGCAGGCCTTTTTTCGCTGAAGTGGAAGGATAGGCTGCACGGGAATCTTCCCACGTTGACACTGCTATTCTGAATCAGTTCTTGCCGCACCCCATGCGTTACCTCTGAAGGAAATCGAAAGGCGAGGCCATACGAATGACCCAATCCTACGAAGCAACGGACGCCACTCATGTGTTGACTCTGGAGGAGATCACGAACCTCACCGAGGAGGGGGGCAAGCCCGCCGATACCCTCATGAATGTCGTGGCGCTGATCGCCACTCGGTTCAGGACCGATGTTTGCTCCGCATATTTGCTTGAGCCGGACCGGTCGAATCTCGTGCTGGCGGCGACCCTCGGGCTGCACCCCCGCTGTATCGGCACATTGCGCATGCCGATCAACGAGGGCCTCGCCGGCCTTGTAGCGGAGCAAGTACTGCCGGTGGCCGTCGACGACGTCAAGAACAATCCCCGCTACAAATACTTCAAGGAGTCCGGCGAAGAAGAATACCACTCCTTCCTGGGCGTGCCTTTGATCGACCGTGGGATCCTGCAGGGTGTTCTTGTCGTACAAACCAAGGAAGCACGGACCTTTCGCGAAGATGAGATTCGCATGTTGTCCGAAGCCGCAAATCAAGTGGCGCCCGTAGTGAGCGAGGCTCGCACCCTGGACCGCTTCATCGGCCCGGCGCAGGAGCGGCTGTGGTCCCTGGCCCGGAACCTCTGGTGGAGTTGGGACCCCGACTGCATCGCTTTGTTTCGCGATCTGAACCCCACCCGCTGGCGCCAGTTGAATCAGAATCCGATCTCGATGCTCAGCGAGATCCCGTTGGCGGAGATCGAGCGCCGCGCGACGGAGCTGGTTCTGCACAGCCGCATTAACTATGTCTACCGCCGCCAGCAGGAGTATCTAAACGCTGACCGGACCTGGGGAACAGCGAATGCGGGAGTCCTCCGGCCTCGTCCCGTCGCCTATTTTTCAGCCGAGTTCGGGCTGCACGAATCGCTGCCAATCTACTCTGGCGGCCTGGGCGTGCTGGCTGGAGATCACATCAAGAGCGCGTCCGACCTCGATATTCCACTCATCGGGATCGGCCTGTTTTACGGTCAAGGATATTTCCTCCAGCGTCTTGACAAAAGCGGATGGCAGCGCGAGGAATACCTCCAGACCGACATCAATCAATTGCCGATGCAACCCGCCATTGGACAAAACGGCGAACCTGTCGTTGTCGAGATTGCGACCCGCCGCGGCTCGATCCGCGCCAAGGTCTGGCGCGTCAAAGTGGGCCGTTGCGACCTCCTCCTGCTCGACTCCAACGTCGCCGGCAATGCGCCTGAAGACTTGGACACAACCTCCCGTCTTTACGGCGGAGATGCGCGCACACGAATTCGTCAGGAGTTGCTCCTCGGCGTCGGAGGGTTTCGCGCTCTCAAGGCCATGGGCATCTCCCCAGGAGTTCTCCATCTCAACGAGGGCCACAGCGGCTTCGCAGTCTTCGAAGCCATTCGCAATCGGATGCAGGAAGAAGGCGTCGACTTCAACACCGCTGCTAGCCAAATCCCCCGGGAAGTGATCTTTACCACCCACACTCCTGTGCCGGCCGGACACGACCGGTTCAGCGCCGATCTGATCGAAGAGCACCTGGGGCCTTTGCGCGAAGAACTGAGGATTTCTCCGGAGAATCTGATGGGATTTGGCCGCGAATATCCCACCGATCATGGAGAGCAGTTCTGCATGACCGTTCTTGGACTCAAGCTTTCGCGCCGAGCCAATGCGGTTTCTTCTTTGCACGGCGAAGTCTCCCGAGCGATGTGGAAGTGCCTCTATCCCGGCAAGCCGGAAGACGCCGTGCCCATCGGCCACATCACCAATGGCGTCCACGTCCCCTCCTGGCTGGCACCGCAAATGTGCCGTCTTTACGATCGTCATCTCGGGGTCGGATGGCAAAACCGCAGCGGCCGGGCGCAAACCTGGGCGGAGATCGAGAATGTCGATGACGGCGAACTCTGGGAGACGCACCTCAGCCTGAAGACGCAGCTGCTCGATTTTGTGCGCCGTCGCGCGCGCGAGCAGTCCGAACGCCGCGGCGAGCCGGCCGAATATCTGCAGCGCCTCAGCAAAGTCC
>Ga0181531_10000443_pt1 | contig 27978 bp, 23 predicted proteins | sample PEATcosm2014_Bin_38_FD_119743 | JGI IMG/M metagenome (GOLD analysis project Ga0181531, IMG submission 119743) | Peatland microbial communities from MTU Mesocosm Facility, Houghton, MI, USA - PEATcosm2014_Bin11_10_metaG | ecosystem: Environmental > Terrestrial > Soil > Wetlands > Peat | place...
AAGCCGAGATTCTTGGCGAGCGCCGCGAGGAATTTGTCGCGGCTCAAATACTTGCCGCGCAGAATCGCATCCCCGTCGAATACCCCGATTTTCACGTGTTCGATTCCGCGCTGCGTCAGGTAGTTGCGAATTTCTAGTTCTTGTTCCATGGGCGATTGGTTCATTAGAATCCCTGAGTTTAGGTGCATCTGATGGCGGCCGACAGTGCGATTGTACGAGATCGGCGCCGCACCGCGCTGCTACACTCTTGGCTGCGGCGTTTGCCGGCCGTCGGGAGCTGCCCCATGATATTTGAGGAATGGATCGAAAAGGCCCGGATCCTCGGCGCCAGCGACTTGCATTTGGAGACCAATACGCCGCTGGTCGCGCGCGTGCGCGGCGAATTACACAACGCGGGCCCCGCGGTTCCCGCGGACCGGCTCGTTCAGGCGGGACAGGATCTGCTCGGCGCGGAAGGCTGGGCGCAGTTTCGCGAACGAGGCTCGGCCGACATCGCGATCTCGATACGCGGTGTGCGCTGCCGCGCGAGCTTCTTTCAGACCGTGCGGGGGATCGCGGTCGCGATTCGGCTGCTTGCGCCCTCGGTCAAGGACATTCGCGCCTGCAATCTGCATCCCGATTTTCGCAAGCTCACCGAGGCATCGACCGGGCTCGTGATCATTTCCGGGCCGACCGGATCGGGCAAGTCGACGACGCTCGCCGCGCTCATCGAGGAAATCAACGCATCGCGTGCGCGCCATATCGTGACGCTCGAGAGTCCGCTCGAATACCTGTTCGCGAATCGGCAGTCCTACATCCGCCAGCGCGAGATACCCACGCACTCGCCGAGTTTCGAGCAGGGCATCACCGATGCGCTGCGCGAGAATCCCGACGTGCTCGTGATCAGCGAAATGCGCACGCCCGAAGTCATGCGGCTCACGCTCAATGCGGCGGAAACCGGACATCTCGTGCTCGCGACGATGCACTCGGCGAACTGCGCCGAGGCACTGAGCCGGCTTTGCATGTCGTTTCCGTCGGATCTGCAGGCGAGCGTTCGCGCGCAGCTCGCCGATTGTCTGGTCGGCTTGAGCTGCCAGCGACTCGATTTCCTGAGCGCTCATCGGCTGCGCGTGCCGCGCTGCGAGATCCTGATGCCGAGCACCGGTGCGCGCGGCACGATACGCGCCGGAAACTTCAGTCAAATCACCAATGTGCTTCAATCCGGCGGCGAGGAAGGAATGTGGACCTTCGAGCGCTATCAGCGCTGGATGGACCAGATGGCCGACTGGGTCAGGCCCGCGCCGGACGCGGCTCCCTATAACTCCGGCGAATCGAAGCCGACTACGCGGGCGCCGGCCAGTCGAGCGCCCGCGCCGGCCCCGGCGACAGCAGCGACTTTTGCGCCGAAGGCGCCGGCGCCGCGCGCAATTCGCGCGCCGCAAGCGCCGATCGACGACGTCATCGAAGTCCCTTCCGAGGACATGGATCTGGCGCAAATCGCCGAACTTGCGAAGAAGGTCGTCGATCGCAAGCCGCCCTAGCGGCCCGACGAAGTCTGCGCAGCGGTCGATATTCTGTCATGTCGCGCGGCGGGTCGACTTGCCCGCCAATGCTCGCTACCATCGGCGCGCGCCATGCGCGGAGACCTGTCGTCGCTATGCCGAAAATCAACGATCTGAAGCCGCAGATGCCGGCTCCGCCCGCATACCGCCTGCTCGACCCGGACGAGGCTTCGCCCGTCATCGAACAGGGCTGCGAGGGGAAATCGGATTTCGTGTTCGTCGTCGACCACGCCGGCTGGCGGATACCGCGGCGCTTGGACGATCTCGGTCTGCCGCAGTCGGAGCTGCGGCGGCATATCGCCTGGGATATCGGCGGCCTCGAGGTCGCGAGCCGGACTGCGGCGGCGCTCGATGCGCCGCTGATCGCGCAGAATTATTCGCGGCTCGTGATCGATTGCAATCGCGATCCGAGATTCGAGACCTCGATTGCGACGGTCAGCGAGTGGATCGATATCCCCGGCAACTTGAGGCTCAGTGACGCTGAGATTGCGGCGCGCCGCGCCGAGATTTTCGATCCCTACCACAACCGCGTGCGTGCGTTGCTCGATGCGCGGCTTGCAGCGGGTCGCCGCACGATCCTGGTCGCGCAACATACGATGACCGATTTGTACAAGGGCGTGCGGCGCGAGATGCACGCGGCCGTGCTCTATAACCGCGATCGCCGCTTCGCGGGCCTGCTGCTCGACGCACTGCGCCGCGAAACCGGGCTCATCATCGCCGACAACCAGCCGTATTTTGTCAGCGACACGACCGATTATACGATTCCGCGCCATGCCGAGGCGCGCGGATTGCCGCACGTCGAAATCGAGATCCGCCAGGATCTCGTGACCGGCGTCGCCGGGCAGGCCGAGTGGGCGCGACGCCTCGCCACCGCATTGCGCGATGCCGAGCGCGCGTTTGAAGCTACCGGCAGCTCGGGCGGCCCGGACCCACGCGTTCGCAACGAGTCCGAAAGGGGCGGCTGAGCATGGATCTCGACGGCGGCTTCAAGGCGAGCCAAACGGCTCTTGCGACCGCGCTGATGCGTGCGATTCACACGCGCCTCGACCGCAACCCGCTGATCGATGATCCCTGGGGTGAGCGCATCGTGCCGAGCTCGGTGCAGCAGCGATTTCGCGAGGCGGCGCTCTCGAGGATGGACAGCCGGGCCCAAGCCGAGGCGCGCGCCGCGCCCGGCTCGATCCTCGATACGAGCCTGCGCGCAAGTCCGGCCTACGCGGGCGTGATCATGCGCAGCCGCTATGCGGAAGATGCACTGCGATCCGCGGTGGCCGGCGGCGTGCGGCAATACGTGCTCGTCGGCGCGGGGTTCGACAGCTTTGCGCTGCGCCGCCCGGCGTTTGCGCAAACTCTCGAGATTTTCGAGATCGATCATCCGGCGACGCAGGCGCTGAAGCAGCAACGGCTGCGTGAATTGGGATTGGAGCCGCCGGCGGTTCACTACATTGCGGCCGATCTGTCGACCGAATCGCTCGCATCCGCGCTGTACCGATCGAAATTTCGCCCGCTCGAGCGCGCGTTCTTCTCCTGGCTCGGCGTGACGATGTACCTCACGCGCGCCGCGAATCTCGCGACCTTGCGCGCGATCGCGGGCTGCGCCGCAAGCGGCAGCGAATTGGTGTTCACGTATTTCGACGAACGGGCATTCAGCTCCGATTCGCAGTCATTCGAGGAGCTGCGCCGTCGCGTCGCTGCGGCCGGCGAGCCGTTTCAGTCGGGCTTCGATCCTGCGATGCTCGCCGAGCAGCTGCGCGCGACGGGCTTCGAACTGCTCGATGATATCGCCGAGCGCGACTTGCTCGAACGGCTCGATCCGCAGGGTTCGAGCGGATTGAAGGCGGGACGCTTTTCACATCTCGCGCACGCACTCACGGCGGCGCGCCAAACTGCGGAACTTGTCTCTCACTCAAAGGACTCTTCATGATCAAGAATTTTGCGCTCGCGTTGCTGGTGCTCGCCGCCGCAACGCCGGCCGCCGATGCCGATTCGAACCCCGCTGCGGGCGAGGACGTCGCACGCTTCACCGTGATCACGGGCGGCAAGCATGTCGGGACGCTGGTCGCGAGCAGCAAGGGTGAGGAGACCCGCATCGACTTCGACATCAAGAACAACGGCCGCGGGCCGACCATGGCCGAGACACTTCGACTCGATGCCGACGGGCTGCCGACGCAGTGGACGATCACCGGAACCACGACGTTCGGCAGCAAAGTGGCGGAGCATTTTGCGCGCAAGGGCGCTCAAGCGAGCTGGACCGACCCGACGGGCAAAGGCAGCGCGACGGTCTCGGTCCCGAGCCTTTACGTCGCGCAGAGCGGCAGTCCGTGGTCGGACGGCGTTTATGCGCGCGCATTGCTCAAGGCCCCCGGCCGGAAGCTTGCGGCACTGCCGAGCGGAACGCTCGCGATCGAGGCCGGCGAAACGCTCACGGTTCAAGGTCAGGGCGGGTCAATCCAGGTCACGCGCTACGACCTCAGCGGCATCAACCTGACCCCCGACACGATTCTGCTCGATGCGAGCGGCGCGCTGTTCGCGTCGGTCGATCCCAGCATGGTCATCGTGCGCGTGGGCTACGAGGGCGAGGAGGCGCGGCTGCGCAAGCTCGCGGCCGAGTGGAGCACCCAACGCTACATCAAGATCGAGCAGGAGTCGGCGCATCGCTACGCCGGTCCGGTGCGCATTCGCAATGTGCGGCTGTTCGATCCGCGCACCTCTTCGCTGACCGCGCCGCTCTCGGTGCTCGTGAGCGGCCGCGAAATCGCCGCTCTCGAGCCGCTCGGCAGCCCGCCGACTCCCGGCGAGGTCGCGATCGACGGCGAGGGCGGCACTCTCGTGGCCGGGCTCTACGACATGCACGCCCACCTGCAGCAGGACGAAGCACTGCTCGATTTGCTCGCGGGCGTCACCTCGGTGCGGGACATGGGCAACGACAACGAGGTCTTGAGCCGCCTGATCGCGCAAATCGACGGCGGTGTCGTCAGCGGACCGCACGTGATTCGCAGCGGATTCATCGAAGGCAAAAGTGCGTTCAGTGCGAACAACGGCATCATCGTCGACACGCAGGACAGCGCGATCGACGCCGTGCGTTGGTACGGCGCGCGCGGCTATTGGCAGATCAAGATCTACAACAGCATGAATCCGGCCTGGGTGCCTGCGATGACCAAGGAAGCGCATCTGCTGGGGATGCGCGTGGCCGGCCACATTCCGGCGTTTTCGACCACCGACAACATGATCGAAGCCGGCTACGACGAGATCACTCACATCAACCAGTTCATGCTCGGCTGGGTCATCAAATCCGACGAGGATACGCGCACGCTGTTTCGCTTGACTGCCTTGAAGCGCTTCGGTGCCTTGGATCTGCAAAGCGACAAAGTCCAGCACACGATCAATATGATGGTCGAGCGGCACATCGCGATCGACCCGACGCTCGGCATACACGAGATGCTCACGCAGAACCGGGATGGTCAGGTGCCGCCCGGCGCCGCCGACTATTTCGACCATATGCCGATCGGCTGGCGCCGCGATTCTTTGAAGGCGCTCATCGACACCTCGGCCAAAGGCGACGACAAGGCGTATCGCGATGCGTTCGACAAGATCATCGCGACCGTGCGCTTGCTGCACGACCGGGGCGTCTTCATCGTGTTCGGCACCGACACGGGCGGCTCGTTCACTTATCATCGAGAGCTCGAGCTCTATGAGCGCGCGGGTTTCAGCGCCGCCGAAATCCTCAAGCGCGCGAGCTTCGATTCGGCGCGCTACCTGGGCCAGGATCAACGCCTGGGATCGATCGAAAAGGGCAAGCTCGCCGACTTCTTCCTGATCCCCGGCGATCCGACCAAGACATTGAAGGCGATCAAGACCATCCGCATGGTCGTCAAGGACGGTGCGTTTTATTACCCGAGCGAGGTCTACCCGAAATTCGGCATCAGTCCGTTCATGGCCGCGCCGAACGTCACCGAGCCCGCAGCAGGTTCATAGCGATTCGATCTCGAGCTCGGTGAGCCGGCGCCAGGAGCCTTTCGCGAGCTCGCCGAGTTGCAGCGTGCCTACGCCGACGCGCACGAGGCGCAAGATGCGCAGATCGAAGGCCTCGAGCATGCGACGTATCTGCCGGTTGCGGCCCTCGTCGAGCACGATCTCGAGCCAAGTGTTCTTTTGCGCGCTGCGCAAGCTGTGAACCGATCGGGCCGCCAAGTGCTCCCCGCCGAGTTCGACACCGCGCGCGATTCGTGCGATCAAGTGCGCGTCGGGCAAGCCGGCAACTTGCACGTGGTAGGTTTTTGGTGGGCCGGTGCTCGGGTCCGTGACGCGCGCGGCCCAGGCCGGATCGTTGGTGAACAGCAGCAGCCCCTCACTCGCCTTGTCGAGCCGCCCGACCGGTGCGAGCCAAGGCAGCGCTGCGCCGGCGAGGCAGCGATAGACGGTTTCGCGGCCCTGATCGTCCTTCGCGGTCGTGATCAGGCCCCGCGGCTTGTTCAGCATCAGTACGACGCGCTCCGCGGGCGCCGGCTCCCGGCCATCGATATCGATGCGGTCGATTCCCTGCCGCACCGGAAATTCGCCGTCGAGCACGACGCGCCCGTTGACGCGTACGCGCCCGTCGCCGACCCAGCGCGCCGCTTGCGTGCGCGATGCAAGCCCCAGCTTGGAAATCACGCGCGCCACGCCGTGGCGCGCCGCCGCCGCGGCACGGGTACCGGGTTGTTTCCTCATCGCTGCAGCATGTCTCAACGGATCGCGCTTGGCTATCCGGCCGCACCGACTCCCGTGCTGGTAGAATCGGCGTGCCCAGTCGCAACGGATCCCTAAAGGAGCCACCGATGTCGCCGCGCACGATTTTTCTCAGTCGATTATTCGGCCTGTACTGCCTCATCGCGGCGCTCTGTCTGTTCGTGCGCGGACCCGCGATTGGACGCACGGTCGCCTCGATGCTGCAGGATGCGCCGCTCATTTTCTTCATCGGCGTCGTGTTGCTCGCGACGGGGCTCGCGATCGTGCTCGCACACAACATCTGGACCGGCGCCCTGGCGGTCGTCGTGACTCTGATCGGTTGGGCGACCGCACTCAAGGGCGCGATGTTTCTCGCGATCCCGCCGCAGGCGATCGCGGACTTCTACCTCAACGAGCTGCACTATGAGCAACTCGTGTACCTGTTTGCCGCATTTTCGCTCGTGGTCGGCCTGTACTTGTGCTACGGCGGATTCCAAAGGCGCCCGCCGGCGCATTCTTCGGCGCCATGAGATCGCCGATTGCGGTTCGGCAGGCGCGAACCGAGGACTTCGGTGCTTGGAAGGAACTTTGGGACGGCTACAACGCGTTCTACGGGCGCTCAGGCTCGACCGCGCTCGCGCCGGAAATCACGCAAACCACCTGGTCCCGGTTTTTCGACGCGTATGAGCCCGTGAATGCGCTGGTCGCCGAGAGTGACGGCGGCTTGATCGGCTTGGTGCATTATATTTTTCATCGAAACACGACGATGCTCGGGCCCGTTTGCTATCTGCAGGACTTGTTCACGACACCGGCGGCGCGAGGGCAGGGTGTGGGACGGGCACTGATACTCGAGGTTTACGACCGCGCCAGAACTGCGGGATCAACGCGCGTGTATTGGCTGACCCAGGAGACCAATACCGTGGCGATGCGTCTCTACGATCAGATCGCGCAAAAGTCCGGGTTCATCATGTATCGGCAGCCGCTGGAATGACGCCGACCGCCGCCGCGCTCAGCGGGTTGCTCGCGGTCACGCTCGCCGGCCCCGCACTCTGCGCCGGCGCGCCGGATGCCGGCTGGCCCGCCTACGGCGGTGACGACGGCGGTACTCGATACTCCGCGTTGAATCAGATCACCACGACCAACGTCGGCGAGCTGCGCGTTGCATGGACATTCCGCACCGGCGAATTGGGCCAGGGCGTCAAGGATTGGAAACGCTCGGCGTTCGAAGCGACGCCGATCCTCTACGAGGGTACGCTTTACCTGACCACGAGCAGCACCGATGTGGTCGCGGTCGATGCGGCGAGCGGCTCGCTGCGCTGGCGCCACGACAGCGAGAGCCGCAAGGATCTGCATTATTCCGACGGCGTCTCGCGCGGCGTGTCGCTGTGGGTCGATGCGGCGAGTTCGCACGACGCGCCATGCCATGCGCGTATCTACGCGCCGACCTTGGACGGCCGATTGCTTTCGCTCGACGCCGCGACCGGCAAGCTCTGCGCGGACTTCGGCGAGAACGGCGCGGTGAATCTGCTCAAAGACGTGCGCTCGCAGTTCGAGGAAGGCGACGAATGGCGTGACTACCTCGTGACCTCGCCGCCGGCGGTTCTCGACTCCTTGATCATCGTCGGATCCTCGATCGGCGACAATCGCGCGGTGCTCGTCGAGCTCGGCACCGTGCGCGCATTCGACGCGCGAAGCGGCAAGCTCGTTTGGAGCTGGGACCCGATTCCGCGCGACCCGTCGAACCCCGTATACAAAGAGTGGAGCCCCGAGAGTCTCGAAACCGCAAGCGCCGCCAACGCCTGGGCGCCGCTGTCGGTGGATGCGGCTCGTCACTTGGTATTTGTGCCGACGGGTTCGGCGAGTCCGGACTACTTCGGCGGCGAGCGGCCGGGCGATAACCGCTGGGCCAATTCGCTGGTCGCACTCGACGGCGACACCGGTCGGTTCAAATGGGGTCAGCAATTGGTGCACCATGACCTCTGGGACTACGACCTCGCCTCGCAGCCGACGCTCGTGGACCTCGTTCACGGCGGAAAGCCGGTCGCGGCCGTGATCCAGGCGACCAAGACGGGATTTTTGTATACGTTCGATCGCGACACCGGCGCGCCGTTGTTTCCGATCATCGAGAAGCCGGTGCCGCAGGATGCCGTGCCGGGCGAGCATCCCTCGCCGACGCAGCCCGTTCCGGTGGCGCCGCCGGCGTTGGCGCGGCAGTCGCCGGTGACACCGGACGACGCCTGGGGCATTGCCTGGTTCGATACGCGGGCTTGCCGAAAACGCATCGAAGCGTATCGCTCGGAGGGCATGTTCCAGCCGCCGGCGCTCGCGGATTCGATCATGCAACCTGGCAATGCGGGCGGCTCGAACTGGGGCGGCATTGCATTCGATCCGAAGCGCCAGATCGCGGTTGCCAATACCATGAACTTGCCATTCGTGGTCGCACTGGTTGCGCGTGCCGACCTCAAGGCCCAGAAAGAGTCGGGCAATTACCCCGACTTCGAGTGGGCCCGTCAAGAGGGCACGCCCTACGGCATGCGCCGCAATGCGTTCAAGTCGGCGCTCGGTATTCCCTGCGTCAAGCCGCCGTGGGGCACGCTCACGGCGGTCGACATGGAACATGGCACGATCAAATGGCAAATCCCACTCGGACAGACGCCGTTGATTCCCGTGCATCTCGGCATTCCGGGTATCGGCGGTCCGATCGTCACGGCCGGCGGCATCGTGTTCATCGCCGCGAGCTTGGATGACCGCTTGCGCGCGTTCGATGTCGACAGCGGCAAGCTCTTGTGGGAAGTGAAGCTCCCGGCCGGGGGACAGGCCACGCCGATGACCTATTCGATCGGCGGCAAGCAATATCTCGTGATCGCCGCGGGCGGTTACAAAGGCGACAGCACGCGCGGGGACTACTTGGTCGCTTATGCGCTACCGGGCGGCTGAAGCCGTCGTCAGTGCGCGGCGCGCCGATGTACGATCGCGCGACGCGGGGATTTGGCATCGGCCGCGGCGTGCCGTACGACGGCAGGAATCACCGCATGCAAATGCCGGACCGCGAGCTTCGCAACTTCTTTTTCGAGACTGCGATAACTCGTGATCAGCGTCTGTCCGAATTCGGTGAGCTGAACGCCGCCGCCGCCCTTGCCTCCCGTGGAGGCGACCGTCACGGGTTCCCGAAAGGATTGCTTGAGGCTCTCGAGCAGCAGCCAGGCGCGCCGATAGCTCATGCGAAGATTACGCGCCGCCTGCGACAAAGAGCCTGAATCCCGAATTGCCTCGAGCAAATCGATTTTCCCCGGCCCGACGTAAGACCCTTGCGCGAAATCCACTCGGAAACGAACCACGGGTGTAGGCATCGCGATCCTCCTGCACCCATGATAGCGCAGCTCGTTAGAACTTGAAGCGCAGGCCCACCCCATACAAGGCATTGCTGGAATAAGCGTCCGTCGGCGCGTGTTTGTCGAGGCCGACGCCGCTATAGCTCATCAACATCACACCCAAATAGGTATCGAAAGCCTTGTTGAAGCTGTAATCGGCCAACAACGAATAGGCTTCGGCCCGATATTCCTTGTTCACTTCCGGCGAGTTGTCCGTGTTGATATTGAAATACCCGAGCGCCAGATCCAATTGCTCGGAGAACTTGTAGTCACCACCGACCCACCAGGTTTGGAAGTGTTGATAGCCGCTCGCATTCGCGGCCGGATTGGGCAGCGTCAAGCCATAGTAGCTTTGGATGCCCGACAAATAGAGATTCGACGGCGCGTACACGGTCGAGTACTCATAGCCGACTTTCACGGTGGCTTGATCGGTGACCTTGTCCATGCCGGTGATCATGAATCCCGAGGTATTCTCGATCTGCACATTCGGGTCCGGTGCGACGACGTTGGAATACTGCGTCGCATAGGCAACCGTATTCGTGGTCGCCGAGTAGGTTCCCTTGACGCTCACGGGGCCGTTGCTGTATGCGAGCATCGCGACGAACGCGGAGCCCGCCGATTGATCGCTCTTCGCGCCCGCGAATTTGTATTGCAGACCGAAGTCGACCGGACCGACTCTGTTTTCATATTTCACGCTGTTATCGAGCCGCGTGTTCTCGGTCGCACCGAGGCCGCCGCCGATGCCGCCGGAGAAACCGAGCGGAGAATAGAGCAGTGCAGCTTGCACGGGATCATATTGCGCGACCTGGTCGAGCGAGAAATTCGTCGTACGTCCGAGCTCGATCTGCCCGAACGGTTTCGCGGAAAATCCGACATAGGCGGCGCGCGAGAACCACTGACCGTCGATCGCGCTCGCGCCGTTGGCGGTTTTCAAGCCGTTGATGTTGTTGTAAATCGATTGGCCGTTGTTGCTGATGAGGCCGGAATTGACGTCGACGGCGCTTTCGACCCGAAAGAAAGCCTGCATGTCGTTGCCGAGATCGGCCTCGCCTTTGACGCCGACGCGCGACATCGAAATGCCGCCGGAATAAATTCCGGTAAAGCTGTTCGGCGAGCCGTTCAGATTATAGGGATTGACCGTCGAGGCGAATACATCGCTGCCCGCGTAGGAGTGTTCGAGCGAGCCGATGCCGACGTCCAAGATCCCATACAGCGAGACACTGAAGCCGTCTTTGCTGAATCCGACGTCGGCCTGCGCGAGGTTCGCGCACGCGGCCAGGGCGGCAAGCGCCAAGAGGTTCTTTTTCATCGGCATCATCCTCGTTTCGTTATATCCGACGGAATATAGCACTCCCCGGGAAAAATTTGCAGCAGTGCGACAATCGGCGATCCGCGGGGCAATTCGGGGGCGCCGCGGGCTTCAAACGGCCGGCCTCGAGCTTGTTGAGCCCAAACCGGCCAATTCAGCTAGAATCGCGCCGTCGGCAGCGGGGTGGTCCCGCGCGCTCGCTAGCAAAACCCGACATCAAGCGCATTCGAACCAGCGTTCCACACCCCAATGGAACGTGCAGTTCCATTGCATGTGAACCCCCTTTGATTGGACGAAAATGCTTGCTACTTCGAATGTTGCGATTCAATTCGGCGCCAAACCGCTGTTCGAGAACGTCACCGTCAAGTTCGCCGACGGCAATCGCTACGGCCTGATCGGGGCGAACGGCAGCGGCAAGTCGACGCTCATGAAAATTCTCGGCGGCGATTTGGACGCCAGCGCCGGCGACGTGATGCTCCAAGCGGGCATGCGCTTGGGCAAACTGAATCAGAATCAGTTCGGCTACGAGGACGAGCGCGTGATCGACGTCGTCATGAGCGGACACGCCGAGCTCTGGAATGCGATGAAGCAGCGTGACCTCATCTATGCCGACCCGAACGCGACCGATGCGGACTACATGCGCGCCGCGGAACTCGAAGGCACCTTCGCGGAGTACGGCGGTTACGATGCCGAGGCGCGCGCGGGAAGCATCCTGACCGAAGCCGGCATCGACGAATCGCGCCATTTTGGGCCGATGCGCGAGGTTCCGCCGGGCTTGAAGCTGCGCGTGCTGCTCGCTCAGGCGCTGTTCTCGCGGCCCGACGTGCTGCTGCTAGACGAGCCGACCAACAACCTCGACATCAATTCGATCCGCTGGCTCGAGGGCGCGCTCAACAATTACGATGCCACGATGGTGATCATCAGCCACGACCGGCATTTCTTGAACCAAGTCTGCACACACGTGGCCGATCTCGATTTCCAGCAACTCAAGATCTATCCCGGAAATTACGACGATTTCATGCTGGCCTCGGTTCAGGCGCGCGAGCGCGTCGAGGCCGCGAATGCCAAGGCCAGAGACCGGATTTCGGATCTGCAGGAATTCGTGCGGCGCTTTTCCGCGAACGCCTCCAAAGCCCGCCAAGCCACGTCGCGCAAGAAGCAGCTCGAGAAGATCAAGATCGAGGAGATCCGCCCGTCCTCGCGCCAGAATCCGTATATCCGTTTCGAGCAGGGCAAGAAGCTGTATCGATCGGCGGTGTCATTGGAAAAGGTGAGCTTCCGATATCCGGGTACCGACGCCGACGTGTTCAGCAATCTGAGCTTCGACGTCGAAGCCGGCGAGCGCATTGCGATCATCGGACCGAACGGCATCGGCAAGACGACGCTGATGCGCCTGCTCGCCGGCGAATTGCGGCCGACCGAGGGCCGCATAGAGTGGGTGGAAAACGCGCAGACCGGGTACATGCCGCAGGATCCGCAGGCCGAGTTCGAGGACAAATTGGATTTGTTCGCGTGGATGCAGCAATTCACCGGCAAGGCGGATGACGATCAGCTCGTGCGGGCGACGCTCGGCAGGCTGCTGTTCTCGGGGGACGAGACCAAGAAGTCGGTCAAGGTTCTCTCGGGCGGAGAGAAAGGCCGGATGATTTACGGCAAGCTCATGCTCACCAAGCCCAATGTGCTGCTGCTCGATGAACCGACCAATCACATGGACATGGAAACCATCGAGTCGCTGCAGATCGGTCTCGAACATTATCCGGGCACGATGATCTTCGTCTCGCACGATCGAGAATTCGTCGGTGGGCTCGCGACGCGCATCATCGAGCTGCGGTCGGGCCAGCGCCCCATGGACTTCAAGGGCAGCTACGACGAGTATCTGAAGATGCAGGGCATCGAGGCATAGCCGCAGCGGCACAGGGGTGTCCATGCGATCCGGAATTTCCGGGCGGCATCGTCCCCGACAAATCCCTCAACAGCCTCCCCTACGACGGCATGAATTTCGAATTCAGTTTCAACGACAATTCCTGGAGCGGGGTTGCGAACCTCGAGTTCGTGCCGGAAACACGGGTTGCGATGCGCCTCAGCGGCACCACGAAGATCGCGCTCGAGGAGTACGACGACTTCGTCCGTGTCGGTCACTTCCTTGCCGCATCCAAACAGATGCATCAGCTGTTCCTGGTCGTCGACAAGAGCACCAAGTGGGCGGATCTCGAATTGGGTTTCGGCGCGGGATTTACCGCAGCCACGGATCATCGCGTGATCAAGCTGATCGTGCCCCGCAATCTCTAGAAGAGCGCGACCGCGGCCGCGAACACGAAATAGAGGATTCCGAACAGCGCAAGCTTGCGCGCGCTCAGCTTGCCCCTGCGCAGCAGGATCCACATCAGCGCGATCGAGGCGATCGTCACGGCCGAGGCGATCGCCAACGGCCGGTCGAACAGCCAGGGCGTGAAGAAGATGCCGAGCGCGCCCGGGATCGTCGCTTGTATCAGCATCGCGCCGCTGATGTTGCCGAGCGCGAGCGTCGTCTTGCCCTGGCGCAGCCAGATGATTGCGTTGAGCATCTCGGGCAATTCGGTCGCGATCGGACTCAGCAACAGCGCGGTCAGTTGCGTGGACAGGCCGAGCTCCGGGCTCAGGGCGGCCAATTGGCGCACGAACAGCTGCGAACTCAAGAAAATCACCGACAGCGCGAGCAGGGTCTGCAGCAGGGCCCAGTGCGTCGGCGGATCGGCATCCGTGGGGCGAAACTTCAGCGGCTCGAGCTGCACTTCGGACCGGCCGACTTCGTCGCCGCCGGTGATTTCCCGCCAAGTGTAGGCCGCATAGGCGAGCAAGAACGCGCAGCCGAGCCAGGACTTGTAGCGGAAAACCACGAAGCCAAGCGCGACCTTTGCGGCGAATATCAGCAGAAACCAGGCTTGATCGTGCGCAAGGCGCCGCTGCTCGACGAGCTCGAGCATCGGCATGCGCCGCTTGCCGCGAAATGCGAGGAACGAGAGTCCCACGACCGCGTAGGCGATCGTGCCGAGCACCAGCGGTCCGCCGATTGCGGCTCCGACGCCGATCTGCTTCTGAGCTGCGGATCCGCCCGACGCAACCGCAACGAACGTCACGACGCTTTCGGGCAACGCGGTGCCGAAGGCCGCGAGCACCGTGCCCACCGCGCTTTCGGACACACCGAGTCGCAGGCCGACCCACTCGATGCCGTTGACGAAGTATTCACAGGCGAGATAAATCACCGCCGCGCAGGCGAGCAGCATCAGCACGGTCGGTAACAGCGTCACCGCTCAGAACTGCGCGTGGACTCGCACCGCATAAATCGGTGCGGGGCCGCGATCGGTGTTATAGCCGGGATTTTTCACCCATTGATAATCGAGGCTCACGTGCGCCCACGCAAGTACCGCGAAGCTGTAGTAGGTTTCGATGATCTGCTCGGCGCCCGGATGCGGCAGCCGTCCGTCGCCGACCAGGATGCCGAGGCCGCCCAAATTGAAGTATTGCTCACGCTCGGCGGAAATCGCGTTGACGATGCCGGCGATGCCGACCGTGTCCTCGGCGCGGTGCCAGGCGGATCCTTTGATCGACACGCCGCCGGAGATGCCGCGGTCGACATCGGTGAATTCATACGCCTCGACATTGCCGGCGGCCTTGCCGATGCGTGCGAACACGCCGACGTCGGCCGAGACCTGCTGCTCGAGATCGAGGCTCGCGCCGAGACGGCTGCCGTAGGTGCGCACGTCGGCGGTGTTCGGTGCCGTGTTGGTTTGCTCCGCGAGCACGATCGCCGCGTCGAGCCGGCCCATGCGCCCGCGTGTGTCGAAGCCGGTCAGCATGAGCCGTCCGGGTTGACCGCCCCAGTCGTGCCGGTGCTCGAACTCCCCGACAATTTGGAACTCATGGAATCCCGGGTCCAGATGCGTGCTGTTCGGCACCGTCGATAGATCGAACAGGCCCGCGCGCACGGTCCAGGGTCCTTGATAACGCTCGGCGGCCGCTCCGACCGTGTAGGCCCAGGCGTCGGCCGCATAGTCGAACGTCGCGGCATCGACCGCAGTCCAGTTGAGGAAGTCGTTGCGCGCGTCGTGGGCATATTGATTGGTATCGAAGACGTCGGTGACGCCGAACTTGCCGACCGTGAACACCCAGCGGTCGGCGCTGCGTGAGCCCGCGAGCTGCAACTGATCGGCGTCGACGGCTTCAGTCGCCGGTCCCGAATTCACGGTCTCGCGGATGAAAGCACGCGGTAGGCGCAGATAAGGCGAGTTCCGACCGACCTTGTAAGCTTCGGCGCTCGGGAAGCCGGCGACGCCCAGCGTCGCATCGAGGCCGAAGCCCTGGTCGATCTCCGGTGAGACCCAGGCTTCGGCGCCCGGCCAGAGTCGCACGCCCAACGACAGCGTCGCGTCGGTGGTTTCGCGACCCTCGTCGGGCGAAAGACTGTTGCTGCCTGCGTACGGCGCCGCGAACGAACCGGCTTCCTGTTCGACATAGGTCGCTTGGCCGTGGATCGCGAATGTCTGCTCCGGGGCGTCGGCCGCAGCGGCGCAAGCTGCGCCGGCAATCATGGCCACACCAGCGCATAGCCGCGCAGCCTGCAGTCCGTTGAATAGGGTCGCCATCGCTCGTCACGCCTGTCGTTGCTTGCCGCGGACTGCATCGGCGGCCGCGCGCTTGCGCGCCGCGACCGGGCTGGACTGCGGGTCATATAGGGTAGGGGAGTATAGGATATCGGCGGCAGCCATGACAAGCGCGCATATCCAGAATCGGCACAGCCTCATCCGATCGGGAGCCTAGGCCGCGGGTGTGACGCGGGTGTGACGCCGGGCCGCGGGCGCGCGCGCTTTTCGCGCTGCGCGCGTTTGTCCGGTAAGCTCAGGCGCCAAGAAAATCGCGTGAGGATCGACATGGCCAGAACTGAGGCAGAAGCCGGCGTGCCGACGCGCAAGGAACTGACCTGGCGTGGTCTGGTGCTCGGCGTTTCGATCACGCTGATTTTCACTGCGGCCAACGTCTTTTTGGGCCTCAAGGCGGGATTGACGTTTGCAACCTCGATCCCCGCGGCGGTGATCTCGATGGCGATCCTGCGCGGCTTCGCCGGTTCGACGATCCAAGAAAATAATATCGTGCAAACGGTCGCCTCGGCGGCCGGCACGCTGTCGGCGATCATTTTCGTATTGCCCGGCCTCGTGATGATCGGCTGGTGGACCGGATTTCCCTACGGAACCTCGTTCACGATCTGCGCCTTGGGCGGCGTGCTCGGCGTGATGTATTCGATCCCGCTGCGGCGCGCGCTCGTGACGAATTCGGACTTGCCCTACCCTGAAGGCGTTGCCTGCGCGGAAGTGCTCAAGGTCGGCGCCCATGGCGGCGGCGACGCCGAATCGGCTGCCGCGAGCCGCGAAGGCCTGTTCGCGATCATCATCGGCAGTCTGGCGTCGGCCGTGTTCGCGTTGGTAGTCGCGACGCAGGTATTCGCGAGTGACGTCGAGAAGTATTTCCGCGTCGGCGGCAAGAACGCAGTATCCGGGTTCGACTTCAGCTTGTCGTTTGCGCTGTTCGCCGTCGGCCACCTCGTCGGAATCTGGACCGGTCTCGCGATGCTCGTCGGCGCTGCGATCGCCTGGGCCGCCGCCGTGCCCTACTTGAGCAACCTGCACCCGCTCACGGGATCGGTCGCCGAGCTCGCTCACTCGGTCTGGAGCCACCAAGTGCGGTTCATCGGTGCCGGCGTCATTGGTGTCGCGGCGATCTGGAGCCTTATCAAACTCGTCGGACCCGTGGTCGGCGGCCTGCGCTCGGCAATGGCCGCTTCGCGTGTGCGCAATGCGGGACAGGGCGCCTCGCTGCCGCGCACCGAACAGGACATTCCGATCGGCATCGTCGCCGCCGTGACCTTGGCCTCGATGCTGCCGATCGGCTGGCTGCTCGGCAATTTCGGCGCAGCCAGCGGCCTCGGCGCGCAATTGCCGTTGCTGATCATCGGCGGCATCGCCTACATCGCGCTCATGAGCTTTTTCGTGGCCGCGGTTTGCGGCTACATGGCGGGGCTCATCGGCGCTTCCAACAGCCCCCTGTCGGGTGTCGGGATCCTCGTCGTGATCGGCGCTGCACTGCTGCTTGCGTTGGTCGTCAAGCCCTTGCTGCCGGCGACCGCCGCGCCCGCGCTCGTCGCGTTTGCTTTGTTCATCACGGCGGTCGTGTTCGCCGCCGCGACGATCTCGAACGACAATCTACAAGACCTCAAGACCGGCCAACTCGTCGATGCGACGCCATGGCGCCAACAGGTCGCGCTATTGGTCGGCGTCGTCGCAGGCGCCGCCGTGATTCCCCCGGTGCTGGGCCTGCTCAAGAATGCCTATGGCTTCGCGGGTTCTCCGGGCGCCGATGCCGCGCGGGCGCTGTCCGCACCGCAAGCGGCGCTGATTTCGGCGCTTGCGCAGGGCGTGATTCAGGGCAATCTCGATTGGAATCTCATCGGCGTTGGTGTGGCGATCGGCCTCGGCGTGATTGCGCTCGACGAGACGCTCAAGCGCACGACATTCGCGAGCCTACCGCCGCTCGCGATCGGCATGGGCATCTATTTGCCGATGGCCACGACGCTGATCATCACGGTCGGAGCGGTCGCCGGATGGGTCTATGACCGGCGTGCCGAGCGCACCGCGAATCCCGGGCGCAGCAAACAGCTCGGCGTGCTGCTGGCGTCCGGCATGATCGTCGGTGAAAGCCTGCTCGGCGTGCTGATCGCGGGCCTCGTCGTGGTCACCGACAAGGCGAGTCCGTTCGCGCTCGTCGGCGCGGGATTTGCCGACGCCTCGGTTTGGATCGGGGGCCTCGCGTTCGTGGCGACGGCCGTCGCGCTCTATCGCTGGCTCAATCGAGTGAGTGGCCCGGCAACGAATGGTCGCGCCGCAACCCGAGCGTGAGCGCGATCATGAGCACCATGACGACGGTCACCAGCAGATAGGCAATGCCGAAGCCGGCGGACCCACCGCCCTTGAAGTCGGCGATCGCACTGACAGCGGCCGCCGCCAGCAGCGTGCCGATCGCATTGAAGATGTTGATGAGTCCCTGCGCGGAGGTGCGCATGCTCGCCGGGGCCTCGTCGATCGCGATCGAGCGTAATGCACCGCCGACGACGACACCGATGCCGAGGCCCACGGGTATCGTCGCGGCGAGAAACGCCGACAAGCCGTAATCGGTGACCGACACCGCGGCATAGCCCGCGGCAAGCAGGGTGAATCCGATCAGCAGCAACGCGCGCGCGCCCATGCGATTGAGCAATCGCCCGGCGCCGGCCGATCCGAACATCGAGGCGACGACCAGCGGCAGCAGCACGAAACCGACGCGATTCGGTGTCACACCGTAGCCGAGCGTTGCGATCGAGGAGACGAATATGACGCTGCCCATGCCGAAGCCCGCGCCGAGAGCCAACCCGTAGGCCGTGGCAAGCTGCCGATTCGCGAACAAACTCAGCGGAATCAATGCGCGGACCGCGCGCCGCTCGACCGCAATCAGGGTCACGAGCAGCGCGGCGGCGAGGCACAGAGCCCAAGGCCACAGCAGTTTGCCCGAGAATTCATCGGCGACGCGTGTGATCCCGAGCACGATCGCCGCGAGCAGCGCGAACGTCGCGAGGATGCCGCGACCGTCCAAAGGTGCGAGCGGCGGGGTAGCGCGCGAACGCGGCAATACGCGATTGCCGAGGATGATCACGATGCCCGCAATCGGCAGGTTGATCAAAAAGATCCAGTGCCAGCTCAAAGTCACCAGAAGCAATGCCGCGAGCGGCGGTCCGAGCACGAAGGCCATGCCATAGGTCGCGCCGATGAGTCCAAGCGCTTTGCCGCGCTCGGCCGCCGGATACGTGTCTCCGACCACCGCGCTGGCGGTCGGCGTGATGCCGCCCGCGCCGATGCCCTGCACCGCGCGACTCGCGATGAGCATCCAGAAGCGCGGCGAGAGTGCGATCAGCAGTGATCCGAGCGCAAAGCACGCGACACTCGCGAGGTAAATGGGCCTGCGGCCGTAGCGATCGCTCAAATTCGCCATCAGCGCGGTGCTACACAAAGAGAACAGCACATAGACGCTCATCACGAGGCCGACCGCGCGGTTGTCGACCCCGAATGCGGCGCGCAACGCGGGAATCGCGGGCCCGATCACGGCCGTATCCAGCGCGGACATGAATACGCCGATGAACAGAACCGGCATGAGCCGGGGCGATCTCGTGCCGCCGGCCGCCAAGGAATCTACCGCCATGAAATCTCCGCGAACATCCAAAATTATAGCGCCGATGCCCGCGCCGCGCTGCGCCGGCCGCCAGTCGGCCACGCTGGCATCCGGTTCGGGCCTGGTGTAGCGTGGCGGTCGAGATGTATTCAGCGCTCGAGAAGTTTATGCCCACTCTGAGCTTGCGCCGGGTTAGCGACATCGAATTTCAGATCCCCGGAACCGATCCATGGTACGCGGATCGGCGCGATCCCGCTCTGACCGTGATGACGGACTTCCGCGAACGGGCATCCGTGACGGTCAGTGACGTCGCGGCGGTCGATGCGGCACTCGAGCACATGAAGCACACCGGTGTGCGTTGCGCGTTCGCAGTTGACGGTGAGCGGCGCACCGTCATCGGCCTGACGACCGCCTACGACATCATGAGCGAGAAGCCGATGCAGAGTTCGCACACACCGCGCCGCGAGGTATTGGTGCGCGACATCATGCTGAAGATCGCCGACTGGCGGGTGCTCACCGTCGCCGATCTCGAAAGTGCGACCGTCGGCTCCGTGGAGCGTCTGTTCGAGAGGAGCGGGCTTACGCATGTTCCGGTCATGGAGGCCGTCGGCGCTCAGGGATACCGCCTACGCGGATTGCTGTCCGCCGCCAAGATCAAACGACTGTTGTCGCGGTGATCGAGGCCGCCGCTCCGCCGCGCGCCAAATTGCGCGCTCTGCAGATCACGACGGTCGTGGTGCTGTTCGGCGGCTACGCCGCGTTATATTTCTGCCGCGCCGACTTGTCGGTCGCGACGCCGATGATCATCGAGGAGCTGGGCACGAAGGGTGTCGGCCACGACGTGGCGCTGGTCGGGATCGGCAAAATCGCCTCCTGGGGCGTATTCGCCTACGCGCTCGGCAAACTGTTTCTCACCGGGCTCGGCGATTTCTGGGGCGGGCGCATCAATTTTCTGATCGGCCTTGCGGGCGCGACGCTGTTCACGCTGTGCTTCGCCGCAGTCGGCGTGCTGCCGCTGTTCACGCTCGCATGGCTCGGCAATCGCCTCACGCAGTCGCTCGCCTGGGCGGGACTCGTCAAGGTGTCCTCGAAGTGGTTCGACTTCACCTCGCATGGTGCAATCATCGGCGTGCTCAGCGTCAGCTACCTCGTCGGCGATGCGACCGCGCGCCAGTCGATGGGCGTCTTGATCCAGCACGGATTTGCGTGGCGCCAGCTGTTCTACTACGCGGCGGGCGTGGCCGGCTTCTTTCTGGTCGCCAACCTGCTGCTGCTGCGCGAGTCGCGCAAACAGCTCGGGTTCCCCGAAGCGCACGCGAATCCCTTGAACCTGTTCGCCGAGAGCGAAGATAAGCCGCGAAACTTGCGCGCGCTGCTCGGGCCCTTGCTGCGCAGCCGCGCGTTTCTGTTGGTGTGTTTCCTGTCGCTCGGCTGCACGATCATTCGCGAGACATTCAATGACTGGACCCCGATTTATTTGCGCGAGTATCTCGGCTACAGCACGGGCCACGCGGCCAAACTGAGCGCCATATTTCCCGGCGTCGGTGCAGCCTCGGTGGTGTTCACGGGCTGGCTCAGCGACAAGCTCGGCGTCAACGGACGCTCGATCATCCTGCTGACGGGGCTCGTGCTCACGGCCGCATCGCTGCTGCTTATGATGCTGATACCGGCGAGCAAATCGGGCTCGATCCTGCCGCTGATCGCGATCGGCACGATTGCCTTTTGCTTGTTGGGTCCGTACTCGTATCTCGCCGGTGCGTTTGCACTCGACTTCGGCGGCAAACAGGCCGGCGCGATGTCCTCCGGTATCATCGACGGCGTCGGCTACTTGGGCGCAGTCATGGGCGGCGTCACGGTGGCCCAGGTCTCGGTCGGCTACGGGTGGCAGGGAGTTTTCATCGGGCTGGCGGTCGTCAGCGCACTCGCTGCGGTCGGCGCCGGTGCATTGTATGCGCTCGGCCGCAGAGCCGCGGCAACCGGGGAGCATCTCGCATGAGCATCGCAGATGAGATTTTCGCGATCTATGAAAGCCGCGGATCGAGCGCGTATTACGGCGAGCCGGTCTCGATGACCGAACATGGCTTGCAGGCCGCGCATTTTGCCCAAGCCGAGGGCGCGCCGCCGGAACTCATCGTTGCGGCGCTGCTGCACGACATCGGGCATTTGCTCGAGGCCGTGCCCGACGACATCGACAATTGGAAACAGGATGCGCGCCATGAAGAGATCGGCAGCCGCTGGCTCGCCGCGCGCTTGCGCGCGGCAGTGGCCGCCGCGGTGCGGCTGCACGTGCCCGCGAAACGCTATCTGTGCGCGACCGACTCCGGTTATGGCGCGAAGCTCAGTGCGGCGTCGGTCGTGACCTTGGAGCTGCAGGGCGGCCCGATGTCTGCGCAAGAGGTGTCCGCGTTCGAGCGGGAACCGTATCACCGCGAAGCACTGCGCGTGCGCCGATGGGACGATCAGGGCAAAGTCCCGGGCTTGAAGACGGCTTCATTGCACGATTATCGGGCACTCATCGAAGGCGCCGCCAAATAGCGTCCGAACCAGGCGACGATGCGATCTTCGCGGTCCTTGAGAAAACTCGGCCGGCGCAAGCCGTGATACTCGCCGGGATAGACGATCAGCTGCGTGTCGATGCCGAGCGTGCGCAAGGCCTGGTACATCTGCTCGCCGCCGGCAACCGGAACGTTGAAATCCTTATCGCCGCCCATGAACAGCGTCGGTGTGTGGATGCGATCGGCATGAAAGAACGGATAGGAGACCTTGAGCCATAGCGGCGTGTTCTGCCACGGGGGCCCAAGCTCGCTGTTGTATTGCAGAATGTATTCGTCGCTGCCGTACATCGTCAGTTGATTCGCGCTGCCCGCACCGCTGACCGCGGCCTTGAAGCGCCGGTCGCTCGCGATGGTGTAGTCGGTCAGAATGCCGCCGTAGCTCCAGCCGCCGATGCCTAAGCGAGCGGGATCGGCTATCCCTGAGGCAAGCACCGCATCGACGCCTGCGAGCAGATCTTCGACCTCTTTGTGTCCCCAATCGGCGAAGATCGCTCGCGCGAAACGGCTGCCGCGTCCGCTGCTTCCGCGATAATTGATGCCGACGACAACATAGCCGTTCGCGGCAATCAGCTGGCGCCGAAACTGGTATTCGTCGAACGCCATGGAATGCGTGTCTTGCCCGTTCGGACCGCCGTGGATCCAAAGCAGCGTCGGATAGGTCTTGCCGGACTGGAAACCGGGCGGTTTCACGACCAGACCGTGCACCTCGGTGCCGTCCTTGCTCTTGAAGCGCAGGTCGTCGACGCGTCCTAGGTTCAGCTCGCCGAGCAGCGCATCGTTGTGCGAGGTGAGCTTGCGCAGGCCGCCGTTTTCGAGCGCATAGATTTCGCCGGGCGCTTCGTCGTCGGAATATAGCGCGGCCGTGTGACCGGCGGCGCTCGACAAGGCCGCGATCACCGACGGCTTCGAGACGAGTCGCGTGATTGCGCCGCTCGGCAAGTCGATGCTCGCGGGATAGGCCGAGCCGTCGTCCTCGACGCTCACGGTGATCGAGTGTGAGTCGGCCGAAAACGCGTACGACGCGATCGCTCGGTCGAGCGAATCGCTCAAGGCACGCACGGTGCCGCCGCCCGCGGGTACGACGGCGAGGCGGTCCTGGATGTAGGCGTTGTACTTGGGCTCGAGGCCTTGCAGAAAAGCGAGCAGGCTGCCGTCCGGACTCCATGCGAGAGCCTGCGCATTGGGCGCATAGGGGCGCGCGAGTTTCACTGGATCCGCGCCCGCGCGCGCATCGATGACCTCGATATCTTCCGCGCCGTCCGGATCCGGACCATAAGCCCGGGTGCGCACGAACGCGATACGTTTTCCGTCGGGCGACCAGACCGGTTGATCTTCGTTGAACGCGGCGTCGCTGGTCAGCGCTCCGATTTTTTGCGAGGCGAGGTCGAACAAGTAAAGGTGGCGCTTCTCGCCGGTCGCAAGGTAGCCCTCCTCATCCTCCTTGAAGTGCCAAGAATCGATGACGATCGGTTTCGGCGCCTTGGCCTCTTCCGAGCTATGCAGCATCGCGAGCACCAGATGCGTGCCGTCGGGCGACCATTGGTAGTCGTTGATATCGTCCTTCGTGTCGTAGATGGAACGGGCCTCACCACCGCGCCGATCGAGCAGCATGAGGTGTTCGTGATCCGCACCTGCCGGTGTCGCGAGAAATGCCAGATAGCGCCCGTCGGGACTGAAGCGCGGCGCATGGGTACCGTGCGTCGGGTTGGTCATCGGCAGCTGCTGCTTGCCGTCCCAACTGACCATCCAGACGGCGCTGCGCGCCTCGTCGGCCTCGCGGTCATTGGACGTCACGATGTACGCGACCCATGCGCCGTCCGGTGCGCACTGCGGATCGGACAGCGTCAGTGCCCGGTAAAAGTCATCGGAACGCAGCGTTCGTCGTTCGATCGGCGCGGCGGCGCCTGGTGCATCCACGGCAAGCGCCGCGCTCGCGCAAACATTGAGCATGATCAGCGCAGCGAGCTTGGCGTGAGGCAAGAATCGCCGACTCATTGCGAAGCTCCGGGCCGGTCGACCTTGCGAAATCCGGCCGGCACATCGAACATCGCGCTCGGGATCGCGTCGTAGCGCACCGCGACCGTTTCCGTGCTCATCCGAAACAATTGCGTCATGCCGGGCGGCGGCGCTTCGGCGTTCTTGCTGTCGTCCGATTTATGCATTTTGCCGAACAAGCCGACGATCAGGCCGCCCGAGGTCGTCGGCGGCGATGAGGAGTTCGCGGCGGCGCCGGTGTTGCCATCGGTCGAGGTGCATTGCGGGCCGCCGAAGTGCATCGAAAACACGGTCTTGAGCGGATAGCCTTTCAATCGGCCGGCCTGCTTCATCGCCTCACCCCAGCCGTTCTGGTAGCGATCGAAGACGGCACGCGCACTGCTCTGCATGTTTGCGGTTAGATCGCCGTCGAGATGCATTTTCTTGGCATAGCTGCGCCAGAATTCGCGCGTCTCGGCCTCGCCCGGTACATCCGCCGCCAACCATTGGTCGAGCTGAAATACGAAGTCGCAGCTCGTGCCTTTGCTCTTGTCGGTACAGGTCTGCGTCACGGTCACCGTGGCGCGGCCGGTATCGGCGCCCGCAATCGTGGCGTGCTCGCCGGTCTGATCGATGTCGGCTCTCGCCGGCGACCATAGGCATTGGCTCTCGTCGACCGGCGCCCCGGACGGCGCCTGCTGCGGCTGCCCCTTGCCGGCATCGGCGCCGCGGGCGCCTTGCAGCGCCTGGTTCAGGTTATCGCGCATCTCCTGAAAGCTCATCTCGGTGTATTGCTTGTTCGCGACGTCGACTTCATCGATGTGCTCGAGGTCGAGACGGATGATCTGCACCGTGTTGCCGCTCGAGCCTTTGACGAGCGCGCGCAGCAACTTCGACTTCAATTGGGTTTGGTGTTCGGTGCGTGCCGCATCCTTGGAAATGGCGGTCACGGTCTTGCCCTCCATTGCGCCGAGCTTCATCGGTCCGAACCCGTCGATCGCGACCTGTTGTTCGATCGTGATGTCGGCCGATGCGAGCCTCGTCATGCAAAGCGCGAGGAGGCCGATGCTACAAATCCGTGTAGTGGTGTTCAAAGTCAATTTATTCCCCTTGGGTTGTCAGCCGCACCCGCGTGTTTTGGTCGTACTTGTGATTCGGGTGTGCGCACCCGTATCCTATCGCGCAGTGGCGGGGTCGGGCCACCGAAGACTAAACAGTAGCGCCAGGAACGCGCAGCGGACCAACAGGTCCGGCAGCGTATTGAGTACCAACACGCCAGGGGAGAAGAAATCATGTTATGTCCAAGATGCAAACAGCCGGTGCGAGACGGCGCGAAATTTTGCGATTCCTGTGGTCAGACGATGGACACGGCGCCGGGCAGTCCCGCGGCAGGCGGTGCGTCGCCGGCCGGTCCCGCGGCCGGTGGTCCGGCCGCGACCGTGATTCGCAGGCCGATGGCCGCGTCCGGTGGTCCCGGCGCTGCGGGACCCGGCGCTGCGGGACCCGGCGGCGGCGGATCGGGCGCCGGCACATGGACCGCGGGTGCAGCCGGAGGCGGATCGGCGGCCTTTACGAATGCGCTCAATGACCGCTTCCCCGGGCTGTTCGATCGCGTCAAGAACATTCTGCTCACACCCAAGACCGAATGGCCGGTCATCGATCCGGAACAGACCACGGTTGCAAAGCTCTATACGGGCTACGTGATCCCGCTCGCGGCATTCGCGGCGCTGATGCGCTTTCTGAACATGTCGGTCATCGGCAGCAGCATTCCGTTTGCGGGCACCTTCCGTGTGCCGTTCATGACCGGCCTCGTGACCTCGATCGAGCTCTTCGTTTTCAACTTGGTCGGGCTCTATCTGTGGGCTTTTCTGATCAATCTGCTCGCGCCCACGTTCGGCGGGCAGCGTGATTTGCGTCAGGCGGTCAAGATCTCGGCGTACACGGCGACGGCGGTCTGGGTCGGTTCGGTGTTCAGCCTGCTGCCGGTGTTCGCGAGCCTGTTGCAGCTGGCGGTCGTGATTTACGCGATCTATCTGCTCCATCTCGGCCTCGCGCTGATGCGCCGTCCTCAAGAAAAGGCGGTCGGCTATACGGTCGCCGTGATCGTCTGCGTGATCTTGGCCGGCCTCGTTTTGGGCACGGTCAGCTACCTCACCGGATTCGGGCGCTACAGCGGCTATGGCGGGTTCAATACGGCGATCACACGCGCGCAGCAGCAGGAGCAAGCGCAACAAGCGGTCTCCAACGCGATCGGTAGCGCGCTGGGTTCCGACGACAAGAGCAAGCAGGGACTCGCCGCGGCGATCAACGGCTTTGCCGAAATTGGCCGCAAGATGGAGCAGCAGCAGGCCGCCAACGGCGGCTCGAATGCGTCGCCGCCTGGGGCCGGCGGCACAGCGACTGCGGCCGGCAACACGCAGGACGGCGCCGCAGCCGCCGCCAACGTGCTCAGCGCGTTGGGCGGAGCGATGGCCGGCAACCGCAAAGTCGACCCGGTCGATTTTCATGCGCTCAAAGACTTGCTGCCGGGATCGCTACCCGGCATGCAGCGTGTCAATGCCGAGGGCAGCAGCCAAGCGGCGCTCGGCATGAAGAGCTCCGAGGCCACGGCGACTTATCAGGGCACGGCCGGTGCGCGCGCGGAAATCAAAATCGCCGATGTGTCCGCGGTCGCCGGATTGATGGATGCGGCCGGCGGCATCGCGCAGAGCGTCACGTCCGAGAGCGACACGGGTTTCGAGCGCAATGCGACCGTCGCGGGGCAGATTGCGCACGAGAAATACGACAACCAATCCAAGCACGGCGAGCTTTCCGTAATCGTCGCGAAACGTTTCGCCGTCGATGTGTCCGGCGATGCGGTCGATATGAGCGCGCTAGAGCAGTATGCGGGCACGATCGATTTCTCGCGGCTCGCGGCCATGAAGGACGTCGGGCTGCAGCAGTCGCAATGATCGCTTAAGCGGTTTTTAGTCGCGCCGATCGGAAAACAGGCTGCCGAGCAATCCGCCGACGACCGCGCCGCCGATGATTTTCGCGACATCGGTGCCGATATCGTTGCCGAAGCCATCGGCGCGCGCGACGTCGTCTTCTTGTTCGATGCGCGATACGACCCAGTCGAAGCGGCCGCTGGTCACGGCCGCCTTGCAATAGCGGCACTCGCCGATTTGCGTGAGCGCCAATGGCGCGCCGCAGTTGGGGCAGGTATTTTCGAGTGTGCCGGCCTTGTTCGTCGTGGCCACGCCGACCGAGCGCTGGAAGGTCCAATCTTCGCTGAACGGCCGCACGCTGCGATCGCCGAACACGACGCGGCCCGAGCCGTCGACTTCGTAGTCCGCGGCCGCGGCACTGATACGTACCGTCAAATCGTCGAACACCCGGCCATGAATCACGCGCACCGGCTCGATCGCGCTGATCGATAGTTTCTCCATGACGTCGCGCCGTCCCTCGGCGGCCATCGTCTCGAGCTGCGCACGCCACGCAAAGTAGGCGCCGGGGCTCAAGAATGCGCGGCCGGCCTCGAGATTCTGTTTGCACCAAGCGTCTTGCAGTGCCATGAAGCCGGTCTGCACGCGTGCGAGGAAAGCGTTCAGGTCGAATGCCGCATCGGCGGCGCGCAGGCTCGCGATGCCTTCGGACGGCGTCGGTGCCGCAACGCCTAGCAGCGGATCTGCGCCGAATCCCACGAATGCTGCGGGCTGCACATCGGCAACGACCCAGTCGACCGAGCCGTTGGTCACGCTCGCGCGGCAATGTGTGCAGGTGCCGTCGAGACTCAAGCGCAGCTCCGCGCCGCAAACCGGGCATTTCGACGCAATGACGCCGCCGTCTTGCGGCGTGCGCGCGCCGGCCGCACGCACGAAGGTCCAGCGCTCGCCGTGGCGATTGTCCTGCCCCTCGTCCGACATCACTCGATTGGCGTCATCGAGCATCTTGGCGCGGTACACGAGATCGAAATGCACGAGCAGGCTTTGGCCCTGATCGCTGCAGGTCGCTTCGACGAGATGCACGGAGCGCACGTTGAGGCTCTCCATGAGCACGTGCCGGTGGTGTGCGGCGTTGTCGGTGATGCTGCGTGAGAACACGGCGAAGATCGTGTCATTCACAAATGGCCGCACGGCCGCGGCATCATTCTTTTGCACGCCGCGCTTGACGAGAAAAAATGTCATCTCAGCGCGCTGCAAAAACGTCTCGATCTCGAAGGCGCTGTCTTGGGTGCGGATCGTTGCGAGCGCGGCCGGCAGACCGGGTCGCGCCGGCAGCATTTGCGCTTGCCCTTGAAAATTTCCGAGCCG
>Ga0181531_10000445_pt1 | contig 27929 bp, 20 predicted proteins | sample PEATcosm2014_Bin_38_FD_119743 | JGI IMG/M metagenome (GOLD analysis project Ga0181531, IMG submission 119743) | Peatland microbial communities from MTU Mesocosm Facility, Houghton, MI, USA - PEATcosm2014_Bin11_10_metaG | ecosystem: Environmental > Terrestrial > Soil > Wetlands > Peat | place...
TCGCATCCCGCATCTTCCCGCTGTGCCGGCGACGGAGCTTCGAGTTACCTCGAACCTCGCATCCTTCAGAGTTACAAGCGGTGAATCTCCGGGTCGCCCCGAATCTTCGCTCCTCCCGCAACTCCTTCGACGAGTCCCCGGGTTGCCCCGGATCCTGCATCCTCCGGCAATTCCGACTGGCGGATCTTCGAGTTGCCTCGAGTCTCGCGCCCTTCGGCGGTCCCTCCGGTGAATCTCCGGGTCGCCCCGAATCTTCGCTCCTTCGGCGCGCCGGTCAATGGATCTCCGAGTTTCCTCGGATCTCGCACCCTCCGGCGGTGCCAGCGATGGTTCATCGGGTTGCCCCGAATCCCGCATCCTCTGGCTGAACCGGCGATGGATCTTCAGGTCGCCCCGAATCTCGCATCCTCCGGTTTTGCCGTTTCTGCGTCTTCGGGTTGCCCCGAATCCTGCATCGACGGCTGGGCCGATGATGACTCCCTGGTTTGGCTCGAACTTTGCATCCTCGGCGGAGCCGCGGATGAATCTTCGCGTCCAATCAGGTCTTGCACATTCCCGCCTGACCCTGGATGCCTTCTCAAACTCAATTCGACTTTCCACCGCCGGACAAGCCGGCTATGAATCGCCAAACTCAATCAAATCCCGCATCGTCCTGTCAGGCTGGAACTGCGTTTCCAATTCCCTACAGGGTCACCAACTGATTGAGACTCTAGGAGCCTCCAACCTGTGGAAGCAAGTGTAAAAAGTGAGTTAATTTGTGGATATCACCAGGAACGGTGCATAAATCGAAGCGGGCTGTGCTATTTGCGCCAGACTCAGCCAAAAAAGGGCTCAAGGCGGGGTCAAAACCGTCGGGCGGAAGCCGATATTGCCTGAAATCTCTTCCGCCGAGAGGCTCGCCCGGCATTCCAGGCTTTTTCTGGGCGCCAGAAGAAGACCTCGATCACCCGGGAATTGGGGACGGCCCCATCATGGAAGCGGTTGACAACCAAAGTGGGCAGCAACCACCGCCCTTCCATGGATCGCTCCCAATCCTCCTTGAAAAGACAGGCCAGGCCCGAGACTGACCACTCTCTGAAGCGAGCACCGGACGCGCATCCTTGTATTTCCCGGATTTAGACCGTCTGTCATCGTGCTAGAATGCTTCTCAACACAAGTCTCTTCAGCTAAACGTGCCGAAGCCCGCCCGCAACGGGCCGATTATGGATCAGTTGAGGCAATCCGACCTCCTGCGCCTCCTCGATTGCATTCGCGATTGCTACGCAATCCGTGGCGCCGAGACCTTTGAGCAGTATTTGCCCAGGTTGGTAACCGCGCTCTCCCGGCTAATCCCTTCTGTCCATGTTACCTACAATGAGATGTATCCCGAAAGACAGGATTCTTTCGACATTGCAAGTAATGTCGAACTTAGTTCTCCCAAGGCGCTCGGCCTTTGGAGAAGACATATGAATGAGCATCCCGTGCTGAGTCGGGCTGCCCTGACAGGCGATGAGCAAGCCGCCAGAATTAGCAATTTCTGGAGTGAAAGCCAGTTGCACAACAGCGGCTTGTACTCCGGTTGTTATCGCCACTACGATATGGAAGACTCCCTCTGCATTGGCATCTCCTACAAGCTTCCTAGAATCGTTGGAGTTGCCTGGCACAGTGATCGAATCTTCACTGACCGGGACAGCTTGATTGCGAATCTGATTCGTCCGCACATCTCTCAGGCGCTGCAGAACGCAAGGAAAGCCAGCGGAATCCAAAGTCAACTTCAATTGCTCAAAAGCGGACTTGAAGCAAAGGCGCTGGCGTTGATTATCTGCGATGCGGAAGGGCGCGTCCAATTCATCACTGCTTTGGCCCGGAAGTACCTTGTGGAATACTTCGGTGCCTCGCACGGGCTCGACAGCCGCCTTCCGCAGGAGCTTCTGCGCTGGATGCGCCGCCAACGAGCGCAACTTACGGGGAACGATGTGCCGCCTGTCCAACTCCCGCTCGAATTGATGCACGGCGATGATTGGCTGACCGTACGGCTGCTGTTAAGCGCCGATGCCAGTTTACTTCTCTTGGAAGAAGCGGCCTCCGCGCGGAGTGTGACCGCGCCGACTGGTATTCCATTGTCTCAGCGCGAATCCGAGGTGCTTGACTGGGTTGCGCAGGGTAAGACAAACCGTGAACTGGCGGCTATTCTCGGGATCAGCGTACCAACGGCAAAGAAACACCTGGAGCACATTTTCCAAAAGCTGGGGGTAGAGACACGCACCGCGGCCGCCACTTTTGCCTTGCGATCCCTTTTCCGCGACGATGAGCCCGCCAAAGCGAATAACTCCGAGTTATAGTAGGCAACGCTGGCAGCCTCACGCATCTTAAAGGATTAATCGGATTTCTCTAATCGCCAATCTCGATACGTCCAAAGACGTATTGACAGAGAGCATCCGCGCTTTCAAAGTAACTCTAGATTCAGGGAATTCTGCTTGGTGACAGGGGGGCTGCCTTGCAACCAGCGCCGCGCGAGATACATTGCTGCGTCCTGATGGCGGCCTCATTGGATGGGCAAAGATGGCTTTTGAACTGAACCAGGCGCGCCTTCAATCGGAAGGGAAGAAATCTATGAAGAGGCTTGTTTGGAACCTGTCGGGGATTGTCTTCGCAGTGATGATTGCTTTTTGCGTTTCCGCCTGCGGCGGTGGCGGCGGGACCGGCGGCAGCAGTGGGAGCAGCAGCAATATGACACAGGCGCAAGTATCGAGTCTTGTCTCCTTGCTGGCAGGGTCAGGTACGTCCGCGCTCGCTTCCGGCGGAACGGCTCAAGGAAGATATATGGGCATCCTGGAAGGGATGCCGGAGCGCATTCTGAAGGCTGCGGGCGCGGGAAATCCGAAGATCAAGCCGGAAACGTTGAGTGTCCAGTGCAATGCCAAAGGCACGTCATGCACCTTCAGCGACCAATTCAACGTTCCGTATACTTGTCAAACCGGCGGAACCATCGATATATCTGGAGATATGACTGGCACCGGGACTGCAACCATGGCCAACCTGTCGATTCAAATAATCGAAACAATAAACGGCTGGACCTGTGATGGGCCCACAGTCAACGGTGACCCCTATGTTCAGGTAAATGGGACTTACACCTATCCCGCCGATTCGATGACGATGACCATGAGTGGAGGATTCCTGGCCGGCAAGGAAAGCTGCCAACTTAACGTTAACGTCAATGCCGGCAAATCCGGCGGGGACATAAGCGGCACGGCCTGCGGATATAACCTCAACAGTACTTTCTAAAGCGGTATCGGAATCGATCCGCCGGCTGCCAGGGCTCCCAGGTCCGACCTTTTATGACCTGGGAGCGGACAGATTACCCTATTGGAAATTCCTGCCTTTCAGACCCTGGCTACTTCAGCAAATACTCCTCAAGAAACTCCACCGTGGCATAAAACTGAAAGTCCGCATTCGACTTCTTCTGGAATCCGTGTCCCTCATCCTTTGCTTTCAGGTACCACACCGGCGTTTCCTGCTTCTTGAGCCCGGCCACAATCTGATCCGATTCGCTTACCGGCACGCGCGGATCGTTCTGTCCGGCAACCACCATCATTGGTTTCTTGATCTTTTCTAGGTTGTTCATGGGGGCGATGCTTTCCAGGTATGCGCGCATCTTGGGATCGCGTTCGTCGCCGTATTCCACCCTGCGCAGATCGCGCCGGTACTCTTCCGTGTGCTCCAGAAACGTAACCAGGTTGGACGGCCCCACAATATCCACCGAGCAGCGGATACGGCCGCTATAAAAAGTTGAAACCGGCAGAGTCATGTGTCCGCCGTAGCTTCCGCCTGTTACAGCAATCCGGCTCGCGTCCAGCCCGGGCTGCGTTGCGATCCAGTCGAACAGCGCGTTGATGTCCTTGTAGGTGCCATCCCGCAGAAACCCGTTGTCCAGCTTGGTGAAGGCCTTCCCATAACCCGTGGATCCCCGCACATTCGGTAAGATCACGGCGATCCCCAGTTCATTCAGATAGTAGCTATACCGTCCGATAAACTCCGGCCGCGACTGACCCTCTGGCCCGCCGTGAATGTCGATCAGAACCGGCCGCGGTCCGGTGAACTTCGCTGGAGGCCGGTAGAGAAATCCCGAAATCATTCTTCCGTCGAAGGTCTTCCACCGGATCAATTCCGGTTCCGGAAATGCGCTTGTGTTCACCGCCGTTTCGCTCATTGTCCAACGCTCCAGATTCCCCGTCTTGGTATCTAGCGAATAGAGTCTCCCGGCGAACTCGCCGAGTCGATTCCGAATGCCAAATCCTTCCCGTTTCTATGCCAGATCAGTCCGCTCACGAGTCCGATCGGCAGCTTCGGCACGGATAACTCTTTCCCGGTGCTCGTATCCAGCAAGTGCAGCACGCTGAGCCCGTCTTCATTTGTGATGAACGCAATCCTCTTTCCGTCCCACGACAGCGCGAATTCATCCAAGTCCCAAGGTATATCGGGCGTCAAGACCCTTGTCTCTTTGCTGGTCAGATCCATGTACATCAGCCGCTGAAACTCCGAGTCCTTGTCCGCCGTGTAATAGATACCCTTCCCGTCCTTGCTGAAGCGCCCTTTGGAATAAGCAACCTGCTCACCTGTCTCCCTCGGCGTCAATGCCGTCTTCTCGCCGGTGGCCGTGTCGACAAGCCAGAAGTACGTTTCATTGACTGAGATGTGTTCGAGTAAAAGGATCTTCTTGTCGTCCGGCGACCAGTCTTCCGGATCCCATCCTCCTCCCTTGGTTTGTGTAAGAAGATGGTCGGTCTTGGGGTCGGCGGGATTCATGACCCATAAGTCCCTGTCCTTTCCCGTACGGCGCGTCGAGACGTAGGCAATCGCATCGCCCCCGGAAGACCAGTGCGGCGAGGTATTCCGCGACTTGCCATCGGTTACCAGCGTGCTATCTCCGGTGGCCATGTCGTACCGGAAAAACTGGTACCACTCTCCGCCCCCCACGTCTTTCTGGAAGAGCATGTAATCCCCGCCGTTGGGGTGAAACGATCCTCCATAGACCGGCTCGGGAAAAAATGTAAGCTGCTGCCGGGCGCCTCCCGGCATCTTCACCAGGTGTGCCTGGTAGGTGTTGCCGAAGCGCGTCCCGATGATCATCTCGCGTCGTTGCGGATGCCAGTCCGTGTGAAACGCCGATCTGTTTTCACTGTAACGTCCGGCTGTTTCTACCAGGGATGCCGGAATCTTCGGCACATCCTCCACAACCATGTTTTCCGGAGGCGCGATGGTGGCTTCCTGGGGCGCCAGCGGGGCGGCAAAGGCAAGAGCTAACAAACTGACAAGCGCAAGATGCTTCTTCATGTTCGGTATCTCTCCGCCACTCGCGCTGCGTCTTTTCGCCTCAGGCGACGGGGTGCGCAAGCAAATTCGACTGGAATTTCCGATGGGGGGCTCGGACGCGGATAGACTACACGTTCCCCGGCTCCGGCGCAACGAACATTCCCGCCATTTGTCCGGCGCCCGGCCTCACGCCTGCATTGAGCCAGCCGTCGGATGCGCAGCGCGCATCGCGCGTTACGAGCCGGTAATCGGATAGCTCTGATTAAACGGGAAGATTAACTCAGCTTCGCCCGAAACTGGCTTGCCATTCACGGTGGCTGGGTGGAAGCGCCAGGTCTTCGCGATCTCCAGGACAATCTGGTCCAACTTGTTGCCCAGTCCCTTCACCAGGGTCTCGCTCACCACCTGCCCGAGTGCGTCGACTGTCACATCCACCACGATCTTCTGTTCGGAGACCGGCAGAAGAGACCGGTCGATCACCGGCGGTTCCGGGGAGAAGATGGGGAAGGCCGGCCGGGCGTCTTCGGCATCGCTTCCGTTTCCTCTCAAGGCCTGCCCGGATCCATCGCCCGCATGCGGCAAAGGCGGCGCGCCGCCCCCGGAAATCTTCGGATGGGTCTGCTCGTGGGGGAGAAGGGTCTTCCGGGTCACCTCCTGGTCCGGCGCGGGATTGCGGGTATGCGCCGCTGTCTCCATTGGGGGCAGCGGAATCCGCACCGCATGGGCCCCGCCCGCAATCTCGAGCTTGGCCAGAGACTGGAGTGCAACGGGTTCCATCCGTCTCGACCGCGCCGCCAGCCCCAGCAGAAGCACCAACGCAAGCACGCTTCCGTGCAAAGCAACGGAGAGCAGGACCGCGGGAATGCGCCGCTTCGTCCATTCAGTTGAAAACTGCATGATGACCTCTCGCTGCGGGGACGGCACCGGGTGCATCGATTGTCGCACAGGTCGGGATCTCACCGCCGCGGCTCATAGGAACACACTCCTGTTGAAGTGGGGTGGCGAAGCCGTGAGCTGCCCCCAGCCCTACGCTAGGACCGGCGCCACTCCCTTTGCAAGCATCTGCTTGATGCCCCGCAGCGCCTGCCGCGTCCGCTCTTCGTTCTCGATGAGCGAAAAGCGCACGTGCCCGTCGCCGTAGTCGCCGAAGCCTATCCCTGGCGAGACGGCCGTCTTCGCTTCGGTGAGCAATAACTTCGCAAACTCCAGGGAGCCGAGCTTCCGGTACTGCTCCGGAATCTGGGCCCAGACAAACATGGTGGCCTTGGGCAGGGCCACCGACCAGCCTGCCTTGTTGAGGCCTTCGACTAACACGTCGCGGCGCTTGCGATAGTTTTCGCAGATCTGGTGAACGCACTCCTGCGGGCCTTCCAGGGCCTGGATGGAGGCTACTTGGATGGGCGTGAAGGTGCCGTAGTCGAAGTAACTCTTGAGGCGGGCCAGGGCGCCCACCAGCACCGGGTTGCCCACCATGAAGCCGACGCGCCAGCCTGGCATGTTGTAACTCTTCGAGAGAGTGAAGAACTCGACGGCCACGTCCTTGGCGCCCGGGACCTCGAGGACACTGGGCGGCTTGTAACCGTCGAAGGCGATGTCTGCGTAGGCCAGGTCCTGGATGAGGTGGAAGCCGTACTCCCTGGCCAGTTCGACCAGCCGGGCCAGAAACGGCAGGTCTACGCATTCCGTCGTCGGGTTCGACGGAAAGTTGACGATGAGCGCCTTGGGGCGCGGCACCATGCGCGGGATCAGGTCCTCCAGTTGCGCCAAAAACTGCTCGCGGTCGTGCACCGGCACGCTGACCACATGCGCGCCGGCGATGACCGGGCCGTAGATGTGGATGGGGTAGCTGGGGTTGGGCACCAGCACCGTGTCGCGTGAGTCGAGAATGGCCAGGCAGAGGTGGGCGATGCCCTCCTTGGAGCCGATAGTGACGATGGCCTCGCTGTCGGGGTCGAGATCGACGTTGTAGCGGGTCTTGTACCAGTTCGTGATGGCCCGGCGCAGGCGCGGCAGGCCGCGCGAGACCGAGTAGCGATGCGTCGCCGGCTTCCGCACCGCCTCCACCAGTTTGTCGACAATGTGTTTGGGCGTGGCCCCGTCGGGGTTGCCCATGCCGAAGTCGATGATGTCTTCGCCGCGGTGGCGGGCGGACATCTTCATGGCGTCGGTGATGTTGAAGACATAGGGCGGGAGGCGCTGAATGCGGCTGAACTCTTCCATCCTAGAAGTTTAAGGCAAACCGGGGGCCGCCGGGGCGCGGGCGTGGATATTGAAGCGCGGGAGGGGGCGAAGTGGTTCCTATTGAACAGTGTTCCAGCGCGGCGGTGCAACAATAGAAGCCGGAACGGCTTGCCGCATCGAACCCGGCCGCTCTTGCTTTTGCTTGAGAGGTGGCCTATGAACGCCCTCCTGGTCTATCCCCAATTTCCCGACACCTTCTGGAGCTTCAAACAGGCGCTGAATTTCCTCGGCAACCGGGCCGCGCAGCCTCCGCTGGGACTGATGACGGTGGCCGCCCTGCTGCCGGGCGCCTGGAAGAAGCGCCTGGTCGACACCAACGTGGAGCGCCTTCGCGACCGCGACCTGGCCTGGGCCGACGTGGTGCTGGTCAGCGGAATGCACATTCAGCGCGAGTCGCTGGTGGCGATTGTGGAGCGGTGCCGCGCGCGCGGTCTGCGCACCGTGGTCGGCGGCCCCATCGCCAGCAGCCTGTCTGCGGCCGACTTGAAGGCCGACCACGTGGTCATCGGCGAGGCCGAGGCCCTGATTGCCGGCCTGGCGCGGGATCTGGAGCAGGGCGCGGCCATGCCGGTCTATCAGGCCGCCGAGCGGCCTGAGATGGCGTCGAGCCCGCTGCCCGACCTGAGCCTCATCAAGATGAGTCGCTATTCGACCATGACTGTGCAGTACTCGCGCGGCTGCCCCTTCAACTGCGAGTTCTGCGACATCATCGAGATCTACGGCCGGCGTCCGCGCACCAAGGCAGTCGCCCAGGTGCTTGCCGAGCTTGACCAGTTACGCGCGGCCGGCTGGCGCGAAGCTGTCTTTATCGTCGACGATAACTTCATCGGGAACAAGGCGCGCGCCAAGGAGCTATGTGTCGCGCTGACCGAGTGGCGCAAGCAATTCAAGGTGAACTTCGACTTCAGCACGGAGGCTTCGCTGAACCTGGCCGACGACCCGGAGCTGATGCAAATGATGAAGGATGCCGGCTTCACCTCGGTCTTTCTGGGCATCGAGACCCCCGATGTATCCGGACTTATCGCCAGCAACAAGCTACAGAACACGCGGCGCAGCCTGCTGGACAGCGTGGCCGCCATCCAGAGTTATGGCATGCAGGTGATGGGCGGCTTCATCCTCGGCTTCGACACGGATCGCGACGATATCTTCGACCGCATGGTCGAGTTTATTCAGAAGAGCGGCATTCCCATCGCCATGGTCGGCCTGCTACAGGCCATGCCGGGAACCCAGCTCTTCCGGCGCTTGCGCAGAGAGGGCCGCATTCTCGACCTGGGTGGCGGAGACAATACCGGCGACAAGTTGAACTTTCTTCCCCACATGGACGCAGCCAAACTTGTTGAGGGCTACCGCTCGGTGCTCAAGCGGATCTACTCTTGCGAGGCCTACTATGAGCGCGTCAAGCTTTACCTGAGCCGCACCCAGCCGCAGCCTGGCGAGCGAAAGACCCGCCAGCAGTGGATCACTCGCGGCAATGCGCGCGCCCTGGTTACCTCGATCCTTCGCCAGGGAGTCTTTGGCGAGGCCCGCTGGAGTTACTGGAAGTTTCTCGCCACGGTAGCTACCCGCTATCGCCACTGCTTCGGCGCGGCCATGACTCTGGCGGTGATGGGCTATCACTTCCAGGTAATGACCCGCAGGCTCTTGCAGGCGGTGGAAACTGTTACTTTGCCGCCCTCGAAGAAAGATAGCCTCCCTGCCGAAACAGGCGGACCAGCCCAGTAGTTAGTAACAGTCCTGCATAGCAAGACCCATGCAACGGCAAGGATCCTGAACACTCATGCGATTGTCCTAGGGAAGCTCTGCACAAGGTTGTCTTGTGTCAGTCGTCCACCGGCTTTGCCGACCCACAGGGAATGAAACTGTGCCCCATCCATCGGACGTCTTTGTCCTTGTCCGATGGGTGGGACTCACTAGAACTCCATCATGATGCCTTATTTTGTTGAACTTGCATTTTTGTTTCTTTTTAGGGCACGACTTCAGTCGTGCCGCAAACACCGCAAAATCATCGCGGGCTTTAGCCCCTGAGGCAATGCCCCTCACGATTCGGAACTTGTGCAGAGATTGCCCTTGCGGAGCCTCCCCTCCGTCTGCCCATCGCCGGCCAGCGGTGGTACCCTTCCCGGTGGAGTAAAACAGGAGGAACTTGTGCGTATTTTTTTTGAACGACTTGCCGCAATCGGACCCGCAATCTCGCTCGCAATCTCGCTCAGTGTTGGCTTAACGGCGCAGTCACCCGCCCCGGCAGCGGGGCAGCCCGCAAAGCCCCCCGCAACTGCGCCCGCAGCCCCCGCGATCCAGAACCGGCAATCGGAAGCGGTCACCAATCCAGTGGCCGATCCCAAAGCCGTAGTGACCCTGGGCAAGGCGCGGTTTACCGTGCTCACGCCCGAGTTGATCCGCATGGAATGGGCCGCGGACGGCCAGTTTGAAGACCATGCATCGTTCGTCTTTCTCAACCGCCACCTGCCGGTGCCGAAATTCGAGCACGCGGTAGACGGCCAGAAGCTGAGTCTCAAAACCAGCGCGCTCACACTCACCTATACGGACACGGCCGAGGGCCGATTCACGCCGGAAAACCTCTCCATCGAGCTCACCGTCGAAGGCAAGCCGGTTGTGTGGCATCCGGGCATGACAGACCCCGAAAATCTGCAAGGCACCACCCGCACCCTCGACGGCGCGCTGGGCAGCCAGACCAAGGAGCCCATCGAGCCGGGACTGGTCTCGCGTTCCGGCTGGGCGCTGGTCGACGACTCGACGCGCCCGCTCTTCGACTCGGCTGACTTCCGCTTCCTTCAGGGCGAAAAAAGTCCCTGGCCGTGGGTCATCGAGCGGCCGGCCGGCGAACGCCAAGACTTGTATTTCTTCGGTTACGGCCACGACTACCGCAAGGCGCTGGGCGACTATGTCAAGGTGGCCGGACGCATCCCGCTGCCGCCTCGCTTTGCCTTCGGCGCATGGTGGTCCCGCTACTGGGCCTATAGCGACCAGGAGATCGACGAGATCGTCCGCGGCTTTCACGAGAACGATGTGCCGCTGGACGTTTTTGTTATCGACATGGACTGGCACCCGATCTTTGGCGGCCGGTTCAGCGAGAAGGACCAGAGCGGCCACCCCAAAGGCTGGACCGGCTACAGTTGGAACCGCCTGCTCTTCACCGACCCCGACCAGTTCCTCAGCAACCTGCACGCCAACGGCCTCACGACAAGCCTGAATCTGCATCCGGCCTCAGGCATCCAGCCCTGGGAGGATCGCTACCCGGAGATGGCCAAGGCCATGGGCATCGATCCGGCTACGCAGAAGTATGTCCCCTTCGACATTACCGACAAGCGATTCACCACGAACTACATGAACCTGATTCTCCATCCGCTGGAAAAGCAGGGCATCGACTTCTGGTGGCTGGATTGGCAGCAGGAGCAGAACACCAAGATGGCCGGCGTAAACCCCACCTGGTGGCTCAACTACGTTCACTTCACCGACCAGCAGCGCGAAGGCAAGCGGCCGCTGCTCTTCCACCGCTGGGGCGGCCTGGGCAACCACCGCTACCAGATCGGCTTCTCCGGCGACACCATCTCTGTGTGGGATTCGCTGGCCTTCCAGCCCTGGTTCACGGCCACCGCGGCCAATGTGGGCTATGCCTACTGGAGCCACGACATCGGCGGCCACATGCCGGGCGCCGTCGAGCCGGAACTCTACACCCGCTGGGTGCAGTTTGGCGCTTTCAGCCCCATCCTGCGCACCCACACCACCAAGAACCCGGCCACCGAGCGCCGCATCTGGGCCTATCCCGAGCCGTATTCGTCCATCCTGCGGTCCACCTTCCAGCTTCGCTATGCCCTGCAACCCTACCTCTACACTGAGGCGCGGCGCACCTATGACACCGGCATAGCCTTCCTCCGCCCGCTCTACTACGACTGGCCGGATGAGCCCGCCGCCTACGACAGCAAGGGCGAGTACATCTTCGGCGAGCAGATGCTGGCCGCCCCGGTCACCGGCCCAACGGACAAGACAACCAGTCTGGCGACGGAGAAAGTCTGGTTGCCGAAGGGCGAATGGATCGAATGGCCCACCGGCAAGCACCTCACCGGCCCTGCAATGGTGGACCGCAGCTTCTCCATCGAACAGACCCCCGTCTACCTGCGCGCAGGGGCCATCGTTCCCATGCAGCCGCCCATGCGTTTCACCGGCGAAAAGCCCGTCGATCCGCTGATTGTCAACGTGTGGCCGCTCGAGCCGGGCACGAGCTCCAGCTACCAGGTCTATGAGGATTCCGGCGTCTCGGTCGAATATCAGCGCGGCGTCTTTGCCCGCACGCCCATCAAGGCAACGCAGACCGGCGACACACTGCGGGCGGAGATTGGCCCGGCGGAGGGCGGCTATCCGGGGATGCCGAAGGCGCGCGGCTACCAGGTGCGCCTGCCCGCCGACTGGCCGCCCGCGTCGGTCACGGTGAACGGTGTTCCGGTAAAGCACGCTGGACCCACGGGCAAGGGAGGCTGGTCTTTCGAAGGGAACACGATGACCACCGTGATTCCCGCGCCGTCCGGCAGCGTTGCGGCCAAGGTCACCATCGAGGTGCGCCGGGCCGCCGGCCTCACTGCCCGCCGTAGCGAGTTGGACGGCTTTGCCGGCGCCATGACCCGGCTGCGCGGCGCCTATGACGCCATGCACCAGACCTGGCCCGTCTCCGATCCGCCGGACATTCTGGTGGATGCGATGCAGGCCGGCGACCGCCTCGGCTACCACCCCGAGCGCGCTGCGGAGGAGATTGCCCACTTCCACGAGGTGCTTCCCAAGGCCGAGGCCAACCTCGCCGAGATCGGTTCAACCTTCGCCCAGCGCCTCAAGGACTACGCCGATCGCATGGCCACCAGCAACTGGCGCCCCGCCGGCATGGACATGGAAGCCGAAAAACAACACCGTCTCGACGCCATGGCCAGGGCCCAGCGCCTGGTGCAGGAGGCCGGTAAGTAGGAGCGTAAGGCGCTTTCACCCTGGTGTAAGCACCTGGGCGCCTCAGTGACGATCTGGGTTGGCACGAGGCGAACACTCGAAACGAAGCGGTCAGAAACCTAGAGCGTTTTCGGATTTACTATGGACTTCCGTGCCCCATCCATTCCGCGTTTTTCTGCGGAATGGGTGGGATACCTACAAAATTCCGGACTACACAATTCCCGAAAATGCTCTGGTTTCTCGATCTAGCTGCGGACCTCACGAGTGGTGTTCTTCTCCACAGCACGATCCGCCGACCTTCTCCGGTAGCTTGTAAGGCTGTTTTGGATCCACGACGTAGCCTTCGTCATACTTGTCATGATGACGAACCCAGGCCATCGAGAACGCCAGCCCCTCTTCGTCTCGGCCCTTCGGCGCCATGTCCAGGAAGTGATAGGTTCCCAACAGCATGTCAAGCCCGCGCGAATAACTCGAATAGGTGTGATAGATATTGCCCTCGCCGTCTTTCGCGAATACGCTCGCTCCAGGAGCTTCTTCGAGAGGAAAATTCTCCATCTGCTGATAGTTGTAGTCCGGCTTGCCGGCCAGCTGATCCTTGGTGAACGACACGTGATAGTCGTAGTTGAAGTCGCTCCCGAAAGAAGACACCCACTTGAAGCGCCAGCCCATGCGCTTCTTGTAGGCTTCAATCTCGGCAATCGGCGCGCGTGAAACCACAGCGAGCGTCACATCGCGGTGCGGCAAGTGAATAGACGGCCCGTCGAAATGGTCCCCTAGGAACGAGCAGCTCGGGCAGCCCTCCTTCCATCCGGGGCCGAACATGAAGTGATACACAATCAGTTGGCTCCGTTTTCCGAATAACTCCACGAGGCTAACTCTGCCCGAGGGTCCCTCAAAGAAATACTGTTTCTCTATCTTTTCCCACGGTAACTCGCGGCGATGGCGGCTAAGTTCGTCGCGCAGCCGGGTAAACTCCTTCTCTTTGGCCAAATGTTCTTTGCGAGCCGTCAGCCATTCTTCATGCGAAACGACCTTCGGATGCTGTAACTCTGTCACGGTGCTAGCCATGGCGATCCTCCTTTGATTCGGGTGGTGCAGGGATAGTAGTTGCGACTTGTTTTCTGCCGAAGGTTATGACGGCGAGCGCGGCCAGCCCGCCGGTCCCGGTCACGCTGGCGGCAAGCAGAGCCGCCGTGGCGATGCAAACTGGGCACATAGATCCCTCCTATGCTGTCCGAATCAGTTACTTGGCCTCGGCGCGCTTCCTCGCCTGCTCCAGAATCGACGCCCAGCCCTTGCCGACGCCTTCTCTGTGCTGGTCATCGATAAAGCCGAGCGCGGTGTGGCGGAACTTGATCAACGTGCCTCCATCTGCCTCCGACAGCCGGTATTGCACGTTGGAGAGCAAGGGATAGGACGCGAACAACGGGCCGCAAATCTCAAGCAGCGTTGGCCGCTTGATCGCCTGCACGTGGCCCCAGAAGTGGCCGTTGTCGCCGCCCAGGTCGCGGTACCATCGCCCGCCCGGCCAGGGCTCGATCTTCATGGGCATCGGTTCGCCGCCGCCTTTCTCGTTGTGCGGTCCCAACTGTTCGAGCAGCGCGGCGAAGGTGTCCTCCAGGGCCGCGCGCACATGCGTTTCCAGCGTAATTTCCAGCGTCATGTTTTCAATTCCCGGTGCTGTCTGAATCATCATTCCTCCTTGGGGATCAACTGCGGGGATTCGATTTTACCTCAACTTCTTTGGCCTTTTCTTCAGCGCGTTCCTTCACCTTGCTCAACTGATGCCGCCAGAACTGCTCAAACGTCTCCGTCCACTCGTGCATCGGCCGGATCGCCTCGGCGTTGGTCCTGTAGAACCTGTGCCGGCCGTCGCGCCGCACATGAACCAGCCCCACGTTGCGCAGCACGCAAAGGTGCTTTGAAACCGAGGGCTGGTCGAGGCTGAGTGCGGTAACAATGTCCCCCACCGGCCGCTCGCGAAGTGCGAGGTAGCTCAGAATCTGCCTCCGTCGAGGTTCGGCAACCGCATTGAACGCATCGGAAGTCGTAGCCGCACGTGCCATGAAAAGGAAAATACATTCTCATATGAGAATATGTCAAGCCGGATTGCTACTTTTTTTACGATTCAATCCGGCTACATCCTGCCTGTGATGGATTTGAGGTCCTGGACTGGCGGTTCCACCCTGCGCGAAGGGGGCCTTCCCAGGATCGTCTTATATCCCCCATCCGAAGTTGGAGATCCATGTTTTGCAAAGGTCAAATAGCAACCGCGCCTCCGTGGACTATAGTTTCCAAAAGGACATTTGTCTCCGCAAAGGACCCATTGCCATGACTCTGGATCGTCGAGATTTTCTGGCTGCTTGCAGCCGCGCGGGCATTACTTCCGCGCTTCTGCCTGGCGTTTTGTACACACTGGCCGCGCAGGCGCAGGAACCCGCCTCCGCCGCCAAGGCCAATCCGCTGCCCAAAATCACGCCGGAGATGCTCGACCAGGCCGCCATTCTGGCCGGGGTCGGCCCCTTCACCGCGGACCAGAAGAAGATGATGCTGGACGGGCTGGCTGACCAGCGGGACTCTTACGAGCCGATCCGGGCGCTCAAGATGGCGAACTCCGTCCCACCCGCTTTTGTCTTTCATCCCATGCCTGCCGGCGCCAAACCGCAGACAAGGCAATTCGTCCTCCAAGGCGGGTCTCCCCGGGTAGCGGAATTCCCCACTGGGAGCAGCATCGAAGACCTGGCATTCGAACCGGTCGCCAATCTCGGCGCCTATCTGCGGGCAGGCAAGATCACCTCGCTCGCGCTGACCCAGATGTACCTCGCCCGGCTCAAACGCTACGACGCGAAGCTGCACTTTGTCGTCACCCTCACCGAAGAGCGGGCGCTGGCCCAGGCCAAAGCCGCCGATGCCGAGTTAGCCGCCGGGCGGCACCGCAGCCCGCTGCATGGAATCCCCTGGGGTGCCAAGGATCTGCTGGCGGTCAAGGGCTACCCAACCACCTGGGGTGCGGGCGGCTTCGAGCACCAATCTTTCGACGAGGACGCTACCGTGGTCCAGCGGCTGGATCTGGCCGGCGCTGTGCTGGTGGCCAAGTTCTCGCTGGGCGCGCTGGCCATGGGCGACAAGTGGTTCGGCGGGCGCACCCGCAACCCATGGAATCCGGAACAAGGTTCGAGCGGATCATCGGCCGGCTCGGCCAGCGCTGTGGCCGCCGGCTGCGTAGGTTTTGCCATCGGCTCGGAGACGCTCGGCTCCATCTCTTCGCCCTGCACGCGCTGCGGAACCACCGGCCTGCGCCCCACCTTCGGCTTCGTGCCCCGCACCGGCGCCATGGCCCTCAGTTGGACCATGGACAAGCTCGGCCCGATTGCCCGCTCTGTGGAAGACTGTGCCCTCGTGTTGGAAATCATCCACGGTCCCGACTTCAAGGACGCGGCCGTGATGGTCGCCTCCGACTTCCACTGGGACCCGCGCATGAACCTCCACAATTTCCGCATCGGTTACCTGAAGAGCGAGTTTGACCCGCCCCCTCCGCTCAAGCTCCTTGAGCCGGAACCAAACGAAACTGCGGACGAGAAGAAAAAGCGCGAGGATCGCAACGCCGCCATGAAGGAGGCCCGTAAACGGCGCGACTACGACCGCCGCTATGAATTGGCCGCTTTGGACAAGCTGCGAGCCATGGGCATCGCCCTCAATCCCGTCGAGCTGCCCAAACTGCCCTACGACGCCATGGAGAGCCTGCTCCTCGCCGAGGCCGCCGCCTCCTTTAGCGACCTCACCCTCTCCGGCCGCGACCGACTGCTCACCGAGCAAGGGGTCGAGGACTGGCCCAACATCTTCCGTCTTGCCCGCTTCTACCCGGCGGTCGAGTACATTCAGGCCAATCGCGCGCGCACCCTGGCCATTCAGCAGGTCTCAGCCCTGTTTCAGCAGGTGGATATCATCATCACCCCCAGCACCCAAACACAGTTGACCGCTACCAACCTGACCGGCCATCCGGCGCTGATCCTCCCCAACGGATTGCGCGGCCCCGACGCTCCCAAGCCGCCCAAAATCGACGACGGCGACAGCGACGACATCGGTGGGCCCGGAACGCCGGTCTCCCTCACCTTCCTCGCCGGCCACTACCAGGACGCGAAGCTTGCGGCGTTTGCCGCCTTGTACCAGGAGGCAACAAACTTCCACAAATCCCACCCGAAGCTGGATTGAAGGGCCAGACCTCGGGTGGCATCACTCCGGCTGCGGGCCTTATTACCTCACGGCATTCCAGGCCGCCTTGGCCTGGGAATACGCGTCCTGGCCGATCTCGGCCTTCAGGTTGCCGTCTGAGCGGATCGCCTGATTGCCGATCTTGTCTTGCAGCCAGAGGCTGGCGAAGTTCTGGATCGCCTGCACCTGTTCCTGTTCCACCGCGTCCATGGCTAAATTGACCAGCGTCTCGAAGGCATTCTCATCCAGGCCATCCGGCAATCTCCAGTTGCCGCCGTCGTCGCGGACCGGCGCCACCAGCGGATTCATCCGTACGATTCGGCTGTCGGCTGGAGCCGGCAGGCCGGGTGAGCCTCCAGCCATCACGTGGGCCACAAAGCTGGCCGCGTCCGGCGGGTCATCGACGATCGAGCTGGCCATTTTCTGCAAATCGTGGAGCACGCCAGGGTTCTCTCTGACCGCGTAGATCGCGGATGGGGGAGCGCCGTCCGGCGCCGGCGGAAGGCAGACGGTTCCCGTGCCCAGGCTCAGGGCAACGATCGACCCTGGGGCCTGACCCAGCACGACGGCCTCCGTCACTGCGGCCAGCACCGGGTTGTTGCAGCCGGTGATTCCTCCGTCCCAATAGCGCTTCCCCGGCTCGCTCGGCAATTCGGCCGGCTTGTCGAAGAACAGCACCGGTGCGTTGGTGGAGGCGTGGATCGCCTCGGCCACCCGCACCTGTGCCGGGTCGCCGTCCCCCCAGTCGGGACCGCTCGCTGGCGCGGAACGGAAAAAGCGGCTGCGCTTCCGGTCGTAATCGAAGCCCGCAATCAAAAGATGCACCGCAATCCCCGTGCTGTTGCTCAGAATGTCGGCCGCGGCCTGGGACAGAAACCAGCCGCCCCGGTCCGGCAGCGCCGCCTCCAGCCCCTTCAGTTTCCCTTCCGTAGCGTACTTGGGAGTGTCCGGCAGGTGCAGCTTTTCCACAAAGACGCTCTTGCGCTTCTCTTCGCTGAGAAAAAAGTTAAGCAGTGTGGTGAGAGACATATTCTCCACCAGCCCACCCAGAACGATGCTTCCGCCGGAGTTGGCCGCCGCCAGATCGAAGTCCCGCAGCACCTCGTGCCCGGTTGCATTGCCGCCGTACAGGTCGATCAGGGCCATCACCTCGATTAACGCCCACGACCCCCCTCCATCCAAAGTTAGAATTCGAAACTTCGCCACCGCGCCTCCTCGTGTTTCGCGATCCGTTGCGGACCGCGGGGAATGTTGATTGCCTTTGTATCACTAAATCGCGTTTCGCAGGATAAATGCTGTTGGGAAAGTGAATAACAGCCATCGGCGCCATGCGATAGCATCCGTTCATGGGGTTGGTTGAAGTCGATGCGGTCGGCAAGAGCTATCCCCGGTGGCAGGGGCTGCGGACCCGCCAGCAGTCCGTCGTCAAGAACGTGTCCTTCACCATCGAAGCTGGCGAGACGCTGGGGCTGGTGGGCGAGTCGGGCTCGGGCAAAACCACGCTGGCGAGGATGATTCTGGGGCTGACCCAGCCCACCAGCGGCACCGTGCGCGTGGCCGGCATCGACGTGGCCCGCGCTTCGGGGAACCAGTTACACCACCTCCGCCGCCAGATGCAACCCGTTTTCCAGGACCCCTACGCCGCCCTCAATCCCCGCATGAAAGTCTTCGAGATTGTCACCGAGCCGTGGGTGATTCATGGCCGTGGGCCGGGGATTGCGAAAGGCCGGGCCGCCTTGCGCGCCAATGCCGTCGAGTTGCTGGCAACGGTGGGATTGGACGAGTCGGCGCTCGGGCGTCATCCGCACGAGTTCTCCGGCGGCCAGCGCCAGCGCATCAATATTGCCCGCGCCCTGGCGCTGCGCCCCCGCCTGCTGATTCTCGATGAGCCGGTCTCAGCTCTCGATGTAAGCGTGGGAGCGCAGATCGTGAACCTGCTGCGTCGCTTGCAACGCGAGCACGAGCTGACCTACCTGTTCATCTCCCACTCCATGCCGCTGGTGCGCTATTTGAGCACGCGCATCGCCGTCATGGAGCGGGGGCGGCTGGTGGAGACCGGGGAGGCCGTAGCGCTCTGTGCCTGCCCCAGCCAGGAGTATACCCGCCGGCTGATTGCGGCCACGCCGGAACTGCCGGCCGGCGTGGCCTGAAATCCCCGGGAAGAAGTGCGCTATTTTGCCTGAGCTGGGGCCGGGGCGGGTGCCGGGGTTGCGGTAGCGGGAGCGGCATGCGCCGGTGGGGCTCCGGGGATTCCGGGTGCCGGGGATGCCCCGTTGGGAGAAGCGCCGGCTCCAGGCTGCGGCTGCACATGAATGGGAGCGGATGCTCCACCCGGCCCGCTGGGGCGGCTCGGCGGCTGGGGCATTTCCGTTATATCCACCAGCTCGACGTCAAAAATCAAGTCGGCCTTCGCGGGAATCACCGGATGCGCGGGGTCCGGGCCCGGTCGCCCGGCCGCGCCGTAAGCCAATTGCCACGGAATGAACAAGCGCCGCTTGCCGCCAATCTTCATGCCGTTGAATCCCTGGTCCCAGCCGGGAATCACACGGCCAAAACCCTGGGGAAACGCGATCGGCTGCGGGTCGCCCAGCTTGGGCTTGCCGTCGGCGTCCAAAACCGGCTTGCCGTCCTTGTCCGTCACTGGGGTGCGGTGGTCCGCCGAGGAGTCGAACTTGTGTCCGTCGGCCGCAAGCCACCCGATGTAGTTGACCTTGTACATCTTGTTGGGTACCGCGTCGGCTCCGGTACCGATCAGGATGTCCTGGTAACGGAGCGAGAAGGCGATCTTCTGCGGGCCGGGCACAGGCGGAACGCCGGGAGGAAGCTTCACATCGCCGGCAGCGGCTGGTTTCGCAGCCGGTTTGGCTGCGCTGGCCGCGTGAGGGGCCGGCTTGGCAGGGGCTTGGGCGGCCGCGGCGGCCGCGGTCGCCGCCATCAACAGGATCATAATGGTGCGTTTCATTGCGTAATCACACTCCATGGGACTTCTGCACGAAAGTGTAGCAGGCGGGCCCGCCCCATGAGCTTGATCCGCAACAAGGGTGTCCGCCTTCCCTGGGCGCCCCCAACCCGCGGAAGGACGAAACCTTTGCCGACCCATCCCGTCCGCCAACCTGCCAACTTGCCAACCTCGCGTAGCGAGAGCTAACTCGCTGTCTTTGTCCGTTCCCTCCGCCCCCCGTTCCATTTCTATTGTTCAACTGAACGGCCAACCGAAGTCTTGCTTCATGTTCGCCGAATGGTTTGCAGATTATTTCCGAGATCCTGCTAACCTGTAACCAGAAGCTGCTCCAACCGGCAAGGATTATCGGGAAAACTGGGCCTTGCTAACGCCTCTACTTCGGGCGTATATTCTCCGTTTCTTCGCCAAATGGTCCGAGCCCCCCACCCCCCCTCTGAAAAGTGCCGCGAAAAACAGATGTAACCTAATCATAATAAACGAGTTACAGCAAGATATAGTCCAAAAAACGATTTTATAAGTGCCTCATAATAAATAGCTTACAGAAAAAATACCCCGTTTTCTTGCGGGGAATGCAGCGGACGCCCCCGAAAGAACGCGCCGCGGCTCCACAGAATCCTCAACCGCCATTGCCCGCCCGCCCAGTGGCTTACTTTACCTTGTCTGCCGGCCGCAATCGGGCTCCGGAGCGACAGTTTTCCCATCGAGACGAAAGCAAGTAGCGCCGTTCATGTCGGTGCGCAAGGTGCGAACATGCGCCGCTTGCAGCTCTTCGAGTACCTCTTGGCGGGGATGGCCATATCGGTTGCGGAGGCCGCAGGAAATGACGGCCCAATGCGGCGCGACCCGAGCCAGGAACTCAGGGCGCGTGGAGGTGACGCTGCCGTGATGGCCCACTTTGAGCAGGGTGCTGGCGAGGCCGGACTCGGCCAGCATGGCTTGTTCGACGGGCGCCTCGGCATCGCCCTCCAGCATCACGGAAGTTGCTCCGTAGGCCATGTGCAATACCAGCGAGTCGTTATTCGTAGGCTCGGGCCCTGGTTTGTAGCCGGGGAAGGGCGCGAGGGCGGTGATTCGCGTGCTGCCCAGTGTCAGCGTATCGCCGGCATGAAATGAGCGCACCCGGACGTGGAAACTGGCGGCCTCGTCGAGCAGCGCGTTGTATGCGCCGACGCGGGGATTGTTTCCCACCCATAGCTCACCAGGATGAAAGTTGCGCAGGACGGCGGGCAGGCCGCCCATGTGGTCCGAATGCGCGTGGCTCAGAGCCGCGGCGTCTAGGCGGCGGATGCCGCGGGACCAGAGTGTCTGGGAGACGACCTCCTCGCCGATGTCGAAGTCCTGCGGGGCCTGTCGCGGGCCGCCGCCAAAGCCGCCGCCGTCGACGAGCAGGGTCTTGCCGTCGGGAGTGATGAGCAGCAGCGAGTCGCCCTGGCCAACGTCAATGGCCTCCATGAGCAACGCGTTGCGCGGGTGATCGATGGGGCGCGGAGCCACCGCCGCCAGGGCGGCGAGCAGCAGCGCCGCCCAGGCCAGGCGCCGGTGCAAGCGCTCTCCACGAGCCAGCACGATGGCCGCCGCAAGAAGCGCGCAGAAAGCCGCCGATTGCCAAAGCACCGGCGCGGGGATACGGAAATCTCCAAAGGCCAGCGATCCAAACAAATGTACCAGCCACACACCGAGGTGGAGCACGAACGCGACAATCATGCCCGGGATCACCGCGGCGGCAGGCCACACCAGTAGCGCCAGGAGTGTGACAAGCGCGGCCGGCATCAGAATCGCAAGCAGCGGCAGAATGAACAGATTCACCGGCAAAGCAAAGATGGTGATGCGGTGAAAGTAGATCGCCATTGGAAGGGTCATAGCCAACTCCACCACACAGGAAACGACCAGCAGTTCCCCGATTCGAAGCAAAAACCGCACTGCCCACGGGAAAACGTGCCAGGCGAAACGGTGGCTCCCGACTGCCTGCAGCCCTGCGGCGACCATGCGCATCGTGGAGCGAAACTGGGCCAGTTGCGGAGCCAGCTTGGCATCGATGGCGGTGAGGCGCAGGTCGCGCGTGGCCGTGAGATAGCGGTGAAACGTGCCCTGCAGCAGCGGAGCCGCGACGCCGGCGATGGCAACCACCGCGAGCAGCGTCATTTGGAAGCTCGAATCGAAAAGGCTGCGGGGGCTCACGGCCAGCAGGCAAAGCGCGGCAAAGCCAATAGTGTTCAGCGGGCTGCGATCGCGGTAGACCAGCCGGCCCACGAGGTAGAGCGTGACCATCCAGAGCGAGCGTTGCACCGGCGTGGCAAAGCCGGTGAAGAGCGCGTAGCCGAATGACGCCAGGATCGTAATCAGAGTGGCCGGGACGCGGGGAAGCCGAAAACGGCCCGCAACCCAAAAAATGCATCCGGCCACGATGGCAAGATGGAAGCCGGAGACCACGAGCATGTGGAAGGAGCCGGTGCGCTCGAATCCCACGCGAAGCGAATGGGTGAGATAGGTGCGGTCGCCGGTGACCATGGCAGCCAGCATGATGGCGTCGTTCTGGCTGAGGCGCAACGCTGGGGGCAGGCTGCGCATGGCGGCGGGCAAAGCCAGCAGGCGCGCACTGGAGGCGTGTTGCCAGCCGCCTACGCGGCACCCCAGGAATTGGCCAGGGGATACACCGAGGCGTTCAATACGGTCGATGTCGACCGTGGCCGTGGATGTGATGCCTTGGTCGAGGAGGAAATCCTGTCGGCTCCAGACGCCGGGATCGTGGTAAACCTCCGGCGGAAGCAGCCGGGCGACGGCGCGGATGCGTTCCCCGCAATGAAAGGGCTGCAGGCCGGGCGGGCCGGCCACGTTCAGGACCGGCCAGCGCACGGTGAGCCGCACCCCGCCCGCTACCGGGGCCTGCGCATCCTCTGCGTCGGTGACGACCTCGAGGGTGGAGACGCGCAGGTCGATGCGCTGCGAAGACTGCGGCTCGGGCGCGGCGGAGACTGGATCGTCGTGTTCGATTACGCTTTGCTCGATTTCACCGCGCACGGGCCCGGCATCGGCAACGGTTCCCTCCACAGTGCGCAGCAGGCCGTCGGAGAGTGCGGCCAATGCGGGAGAGGGAGCTGGATGCGGTTCCATCTCCGCGCACCACGCGCCAAGAAGGCACCACAATGCCGCTAGAGGCAGCCAGGCAATTCTTTGGGCGCGCAAAGCTGCCAGGCTGCACAGCAGCGTCACCAGCGCCATCGCCACCAGCACCAGACTGGGCCGCAGCCAGAGCCAATGGGTAGCGACTACCCCGGCTGCAAACAGCCACGCCGCATGAAAGAGAGGCACCGCGCCCAGTCCGGCGGCCGCAAAACTGTCGAGGGTCTGTCCGGAGGTACTCGGTTCGGCTTGCATCGCGCCCCTCGGAGGGATTGAGAGCTTTTCTTTTATAGGTATAGTGTGCCAGTGCGGAAAACTCGTGCTCTTTCTTGGGCTTTTCCTCGGAGACGCCGCAAAGGAACATGAATGGGACACATCTTGCGACGCCTATCCGGACGTGATCCAGGGACTCAGCCGCGGCTGGGCGCCGAAGCCAGATTATTCAATTGCAAGGAACACGTATCTCCTGTGATCCCACTCAGTTCGCGAAGGCCGGTTCCTCTACCTTGGCGGGTTCGATCAGCCTCACAGGATAGTAGGCGTTGCGCGTATATTGCTTCACCATGCGGTTGGTATTGAAGAATGAGCCGTTGAAGGCCAGTGTGTTGCGCATCAAACGGGCCCACTTCTCGGGCGCCTCTAGGTAGAGCGGGACTACGGCGGTCTCCAGCTTCTTGTAGAGCGAGGTCGCCTCTTCGGCATCGTCAATGCCGTCCTCGATCGCCCAGCCGGTGAACCCTTCTATGCAGCCCTCGATCCACCACCCGTCAAGAATCGACAGACTGGGCACGCCGTTCAGCGCGGCCTTCATGCCGCTGGTCCCGGAGGCTTCGTAGGGGCGCTTTGGAGTATTCACCCACACGTCCACCCCGGCCGTCAGCAACGCGCCCAGGTCCCATCCATAGTTCTCCAAATAGACAATCCTGAGTACTCCGTTCGAGAACTTGGCGGCATCTTCGATCACCTGTTGAATGAGCGCCTTGCCCGGCTCGTCCTGGGGATGCGCCTTGCCGGCGTAAATGATCTGTAGTCCACCCCCCGCGGCGGCGATCTTCACCAAACGTTCGGGATCGGTGAACAGCAGCGTCGCCCGCTTGTAGGTGGCCACCCGGCGGGCAAAGCCCAGCGTAAGCACATTGGGATTGAGGACCACGCCGGTGCGCGAGGCCACCTCGGCCAGCAACTCCTGTTTGGCGCGGGCGTGGGCCGCAAGAATCTCATTCTCCGGCAGGTCGATCGCGTTGCGCAGATAGAGATTGTCCCGCCTCCAGGCGGAGATGCGCTCGTCCAGCATCTGTTGGATCGGCTCCGAAACCCAGGTGGGCGCATGGACGCCGTTGGTGATCGAGTCGATCGCAAACTCCGGAAACATCCCACGCGAGACTTTGGCATGCTGCATCGCCACGCCGTTGGCGTAACGCGAAAGCTTGAGCGCCAGCAGCGTCATGTTCAACATGCCGTCGCGATAACAACCGAGCCTTTCCAGTCGTGTTGTCCTTTCGCCCCCAAGCATGCGGATCGTTTGTTCCGCGGAAAATCGGTCATGGCCGGCCGGAACCGGCGTGTGCGTGGTGAAGACGCACTTGCTGCGCACCTGCTCGACATCGGCTTCAGTGGCCACGCCGAGCGGTCCGCCGCCCAACTGGCTCTCCAAAAGCGTCAGCGTCAGCAGCGCGGCGTGGCCCTCGTTCATGTGGTAGACGTTTACTTTGTGGCCCAGGGCGTTCGCCATCCGAGCGCCCCCCATGCCCAGCACAATCTCCTGTTGCAACCTGTAGTTGGTGTCGCCGCCATAAAGGTGATCGGTGAGGCCACGATCCCATCCCGAGTTGCCGTCCAGGTCGGTATCCAGCAGGTAGATCGGCACCACGTGTCCGTACCGGCCGACCATGTTGTGGCGCCATGCGCGCACCATCACATTGCGCCCCTCAACGGAAACTGTAGTCCGCGCAGGTTCCTCGGTGCAGAATTCCGAAGGATTCCACGGCTGAATGTCTTCGCTTTGAATGCCTGTGCTATCGAGGTGCTGCCGGAAATATCCCTTGCGGTGAACCAGCGTGAAAGCCACCAAAGGAACTCCCAGATCGGCTGCGGAACGAAGGGTATCTCCGGCGAGAACTCCCAGGCCGCCGGAGTAGGTCGGCATGCTGGGATTGATCGCGATCTCCATCGAGAAATACGCAACAAGGCCTGAAACGGGAAAGGTTTCATACGAAAACGGCTGGGACGATGTCGGCTGCATGGTCTCTACTTCTCCGCTGCGGTTCTAACCTGCGAAGCAGCGACTTGGGAATATGAATCCGGCGAGGCTAGCCGCAAGGCTGGATCCCACCCGTTATTCATCCGGGCAAACATCTCTAAAGTCTACCAAGGAACACACCGGAAAACCCTCGCACGATCGACTCATTCGTCATCGCGAGGCACACCAGATGGGTGTTACCAACGGGTATGGATCGGCCGTCCTTCATCCGGCGCAAATAAAGCCTGGTCGGATTCTCTCTTGTGAAAAACCCGCCCTCGGACTGCCAATAATTTCATCGAGAAACAGTAAGTGCGTTTTAGTCCAGCCTCTGAGCTCCTCCCGAAGCGTGGCAGATGTGAATCTGGGGCTGGATGCCGGTCTGAATGGCATAGCGCCCGGCAAGCGCTTCCACGAATGCTGTTGCATCGCTCTGTTCCACCAAGTTGATGGTGCAGCCGCCGAAGCCTCCGCCGGTGAGCCGGGCGCCGATCAGGCCTTGCAGATCCTGCGCCAGCGCGACCATGGCATCGGCCTCAACGCAACTGCCCTCGAAGTCCTCGCTATAGCTCCGGTGCGCCTCGGCCATCAGCCGCCCCAGTTCAGCCAGGTCGCCCTTGAGCAGTGCTTCACAGGCGGCTACCGTGCGCAGGTTCTCGCTGATCACGTGGTGGGCGCGCATGAGCGACTTTGGCGTCATCTCGTGGCCCCATTTTTCCAAATCTTCAAGGGTCGCGTCGCGCAAGAAGGGCACACCGCCCCGGTGGCTGTTGATGATGGCGCAGGCCGCCTCGGACTCGGCGCGGCGCGTCTTATAGTCCCCACCCACAATCGAGTGCTTGACCATCGTGTTCGCGATGACAAGCGCCACGTTTGCAGGAATAGGCGCAAGTTTGAAGCTCAGGTCGCGGCAGTCCAGAAGCAGTGCGTGGTCCTTAGCCCCATTGGCGGAGATGAACTGGTCCATGATGCCGCAATTGGCGCCCACAAACTCGTTCTCTGCACGCTGGCAAAGTCTGGCCAGTACGGGACCCGGGTAGCCGGCTCCGATCAGAGACAAGACAGCCAGAGCAGTAGCTATCTCGACGGAGGCGGAGCTGGAAAGCCCTGAACCGAGTGGAATGTCGCCCCACAGGCTAAGGCTGAAGCCAGGAATCTTGTGGCCCTCCCCGGTCAGGATCGCAACCACCCCGAGTGGATAGTCGCTCCAGTGCTTACTGCCCTTGGCGGGCAGCGCCGCGGCATCAAAGGTCTTCTCTTCTCCGAAATTCTCGGAGTAGACGACGATTTTGCCGTCGGAACGCGGCGATATACCGGCCAGGGTGGCGAAATTGATGGCCGCGGGCATCACGAATCCCTCGGCATAGTCGGTATGTTCGCCGATGAGGTTGACGCGGCCCGGCGCAACAAAAATGGCGGGCTCATCCTGGAAGTGAGCCAGGTGTAGAGAGCGGAAATCGGCTGGATCATGCATTTCGGGTCACACCTTAAATGTTTTCAATCTCAACAACCATGGGCCAGAAACGGGATTCACCGGGGACAAGCACACGGGTCCACGGTCCGGTTCGGGCCAGGGAGTCCACTGGAGCGGTTGCAGGTTCCAGCGCCACACAGGTTTGCTTCGGTCCCGGACGGTCCGGCCAGCCACCGTGGCAAATCCACAATCCAAGGTACGGTGTGGCCGCCGCGTCGAAGCTTAACTTGATTCGTAAGCCCACCTTGGGCCGCTCCAGAGCGCACCAATTCTCCGATGCGGACAATGGGCCGGCAAACAGCTTATCGCCGATACCCGACGCAGGCGGCTGAGCCACACTCAGGTCGGACTTGCTGCCATTGGCTAGAGTAGCGATGGGCCAAGTGACAAGGTCGCCACCTTTGCCGAGCCTTCCGCCGCCGGATCCTTCCAGAAGCAGCGTATTGATGGAGTTCGGCAGGACGATGCGGTCTCCCGTCTCGGCGGCAAATAGAGGATGCACCGCCCAGGACCATGGCGCCGGGTAGCCGCCGGTGTTGGTCGCCTTGTAGCCCAGTTTCAATTGCCAACCGTTGTCCGTCTCTGTGAGGGCAACCGTCCGCTCCAGCGCGAGCGGCAGCGAAAAACATTGTCCACGCAGGGTCGCAGAGGCGGTGCTGGAGGCAACCGGCTGCCACTCAACCCGCCACAGGTCGCCGTGATCGGGAATCGAAGCCAGACCGCCGGCCGTCTGAACACTGCAGTTCGCAACGGAGGGGAAGCACTCATCCCAGCCGCTGGCGTCTCCCTCGTCGAAGGGCATCGTCGGGGTGCGGGGACCATAGGGAGCGAGCGGGGCTTGTAGCAACTCAATATCGTTGACGAGAAGCGAGGCGATCTTGCCGCCCAGGTGCGGGAGAATCTTGACGGAACACGTTCCCCTCTGAATGAGAACGTTTTCTTCTTCGACCTCAGACTTGCTCAACTGTGCCATCCGCCTAGTTCTCCCAGTACATCCGCGCAGGCCGCGGTCAGTATTTCCCAGATATTTTCCAGCCACGCCTCATGCTCAGGCTTCATCAACACGGAACGCAAACAGGTGCACAGTCTGGTTTCAAACCCGCTTGCTTCACCATGTACCGGCTGAAACAAAGAATGCGGTAATTGTACAAGAGCCAAGTGCAAATTCCGTGTGCCGCAGGCCAAAAAAATCTCTTGCGCAAGGTCCGATGCCTGTTCCAAGGTCTCGGCTTTCTGCTTCCAAACCACAATATCGAGCTCCGGTGCGCCGGCCTCCAGCGGCTGGAAGCGGTCATCCTGACGCAACCGCCGGTCCAGTTCCACGGCTGCCGCCCGGCCTTGAGCCAGCCCCCTGGCAAACTCGCCTCCCGGCGTTAGCGGTAAAAGCCGCTGTGTAGCCCACAAAGCCACCGCTGCGGCTCCGGCCCGAGAACACTCAA
>Ga0181531_10000447_pt1 | contig 27856 bp, 21 predicted proteins | sample PEATcosm2014_Bin_38_FD_119743 | JGI IMG/M metagenome (GOLD analysis project Ga0181531, IMG submission 119743) | Peatland microbial communities from MTU Mesocosm Facility, Houghton, MI, USA - PEATcosm2014_Bin11_10_metaG | ecosystem: Environmental > Terrestrial > Soil > Wetlands > Peat | place...
ACGGTCGAGTTCATCGTCGATGCCGACAAGGCGCAGTCGGCGCGCGAGGCTTCCACGGCATTTTATTTTCTGGAGGTGAACACGCGCCTGCAGGTGGAACATGGTGTCACCGAAGCGGTGACCGGAATCGACCTGGTCGAATGGATGCTGCGCGTGGCGGCCGATGAGCCGCTGCCGCTTCGCGACTACCGCCATTGCCCGCGCGGTGCCGCCGTACAGGCGCGCCTGTACGCCGAGGATCCCGCGCGCGGGTTCCGGCCCTGCAGCGGCCTGCTGTCGCGCGTTTCGCTGCCCACGCAGCTGCGCGTGGACGGCTGGATCGAAACCGGCACCGAAGTGCCGGCCTTCTACGATCCGATGCTCGCCAAGCTCATTGCCCACGCGCCCACGCGCGCACAGGCCATCGAGCAGCTGGAGTCGGCGCTCGGACAAACCCAGGTCGATGGCATCGAAACCAACCGCGACTATCTGCGAGCGCTGTTGCGCCGCGGCGAGTTCCTCACTGGCGCGCTGAGCACGCGCTGGATCGCGGAAGTGGCCTTCGACTCGCCCACCATCGAAGTGCTAGCGCCCGGCACGCAGAGCACCATCCAGGATTGGCCCGGCCGCCTGGGGTCCTGGGATGTCGGCGTGCCGCCCTCGGGTCCCATGGATGCGCTTGCCTTTCGCATCGCCAACCGTCTGGCCGGAAACTCCGAAGACTGCGCCGCACTCGAGCTCACGGTGACCGGACCGTCGCTTAAATTTGCGCGCGCCACGCGCATCGCGCTCACGGGCGCGCACATGCGCGCGCAACTCGACGGTGTGCCGGTCGACTACTGGTGCGGCATCGATGTGAGTGCGGGCAGCACCCTCAAAGTGGGCGCCATCGAAGGCGCCGGGCAGCGCAGTTACCTGGCGGTGCGAGGCGGATTCGACGTGCCTCTGTACATGGGGAGCCGCGCTACCTTCACGCTCGGACAATTCGGTGGCCATGCCGGCCGCGCACTGCGCAACGGCGATGTGCTCCGGATCGGGGATGCTGCACCCCCTGCAACCGTGCCACCCGCGCTGCTGCCGTCGGCGCTGCGCTTAGGTTACGCCGATCACTGGGATATCGCGGTGCTCTACGGACCTCACGGCGCGCCGGACTTTTTCACCGATGCCGACATCGAGACATTCTTTGCCTGCCAGTGGCAGGTGCACTACAACTCCAGCCGCACCGGCGTACGACTGATCGGTCCCAGGCCCGCATGGGCGCGCCGCGATGGCGGCGAAGCCGGGCTGCATCCTTCCAACATCCACGATACGGCCTACGCGGTGGGCGCCATCGACTTCACGGGCGATATGCCCGTCATCCTGGGGCCCGACGGCCCGAGTCTTGGCGGTTTCGTCTGCCCCGCCACGATCGCGCTGGTGGATCAGTGGAAGATCGGGCAGCTTCGGCCGGGCGATCGGCTGCGGTTCCATCCCATCGACGCGACCGAGGCACAGGAGCGGCTGCAGGCGCAGGATGCGGCGATCGGCTCGTTGTCGGCGGCGCAGGCGGCGCGTGGAAGCGCGGACTCGCCGCATCCCCGCACGCTGGAGGCCGTCCTGCACCGCACCGCAGCCACCGCCTCACGGCCCGCGGTGTGTTACCGGCAATCCGGAGATGACAACGTACTGATCGAGTTCGGCGAGGCCACGCTGGATCTGGCGCTGCGCTTCCGCGTCCAGGCGCTGCTCGATGCGGTCGAGGCGGAGCGTCCTGCCGCAGTCATCGACCTGACACCCGGTGTCCGCTCGCTGCAGGTGCATTTCGATTCGCGGCGCCTGGCGCGCTCGCGAATGCTCGATCTGCTGTTGCGGCTCGAACAGGCACTGCCTCCGGTGGATGACATCGAGGTCGCCAGCCGCATCGTGCACCTGCCGCTGTCCTGGGACGATCCGGCCACGCAGCTGGCCATCGAACGCTACATGCAATCAGTGCGCGCCGACGCGCCGTGGTGCCCCAGCAATATCGAATTCATCCGGCGCATCAATGGGCTCGATTCCATCGATGAGGTACGCCGCATCGTCTTCGAGGCGAACTATCTGGTCATGGGCCTGGGCGATGTGTACCTGGGCGCGCCCGTGGCGACACCGCTCGATCCACGCCATCGACTGGTGACCACCAAGTACAACCCCGCGCGCACCTGGACGCCGGAGAACGCCGTGGGCATCGGTGGCGCGTACCTTTGTGTCTACGGCATGGAGGGCCCGGGCGGCTACCAGTTCGTCGGCCGCACGATACAGATGTGGAATCGATACCGGCAAACGGCCGAGTTCGCGCACGGTCGTCGCTGGCTGCTGCGATTCTTCGATCAACTGCGCTTCTATCCGGTCTCGGCCGGGGAACTGCTGCGCCTGCGCGCCGATTTCCCGTACGGCAAGGCGCAGCTTCGCATTGAGCCGGCAACCCTGCGACTGCGCGAGTACCGCCGCTTCTTAGCGGACAACGCGGCTTCGATCGCGCTCTTCAAGCAGCGTCAGCAGGCGGCATTCGAAGCCGAGCGCGAGCGCTGGGGCGCACAGGCCGCCGACCAGGCCGTCGACGACGCGGCAACCGGCGGCACCGACGTGGCTGCATTGCCCGCGGGTTGTTTCGCAATCAGCTCGCCGGTGACCGGCAGCGTGTGGCAATTGAAGACGGCCGTCGGCGAGCGGGCCAGCGCCGGTGATGCGCTGCTGCTCATCGAGGCGATGAAAATGGAGATCGCCGTGCAGACCGATCAGGCGGGCACGATCGTGGAACTGCGCTGTCGCCGCGGCCAGGCCGTGGCCGCCGGCGAGGCGCTGATCGTGCTGCGCCCATGAGAAGCCTGGCGCTGGCGGACCTGTCCACGGCCTATCGCGAGCGGCGCGCGACGCCGCTGCAGATCATCGAGGCGTTGCTGGCCCGCGTCGATGAGTTCACCGACCGCGCTATCTGGATCTCGCTGGTACCGCGCGACCGTCTGCTCGAGCAGGCTCGAGCGCTCGACTCGCTGGATCCGGCCTCGCTGCCGCTGTATGGCATCCCCTTCGCCATCAAAGACAACATCGATCTGGCCGGCGTACCGACTACTGCGGCCTGCCCGGCCTTTGCCTACACGCCGGAGCAATCCGCCTTCGTGGTCGAGCGGCTCATCAGCGCCGGCGCGATCCCGATCGGCAAGACCAACCTGGATCAATTCGCCACCGGGCTGGTCGGGACCCGGTCACCCTACGGCGCGTGTCGCAATAGCTTCGACCCGGCCTACATCAGCGGCGGATCGAGTTCCGGCTCCGCGGTGGCCGTGGCGCTGGGGCTGGCGAGTTTCTCGCTGGGCACCGATACGGCAGGGTCGGGACGCGTGCCGGCCGCCTTCAATAATCTGATCGGCTTCAAGCCCAGCTGCGGGCGCCTGAGCACGCGCGGAGTCGTGCCGGCCTGCCGCACCCTCGATGCGGTATCGATATTCGCACTCAGCGCCGAGGATGCGGCACGCGTGAGCCGCATCGCCGAAGGCTTCGACCCGGCCGAACCTTATTCGCGCCAGGCTTTGGCGCGCCGCGCGCCCGCAACGCCCGCAACGCCCGCGACTTTCTCGACCGCAGGCGGCGGCTTTCGCTTCGGGCTGCCGCGCCCGCATCAACTCGAGTTCTTCGGTAACTCGGACTTTGCGCGCCTGTTCGATGCGGCGATCGCACGACTGCAGCGGCTGGGCGGTCGGGCCGTGCAGATCGATCTGGAACCGTTCACCGAAGCGGCGCGGTTGCTCTACGAGGGGCCCTGGGTGGCCGAACGCTTCCTGGTCATCGAGTCGCTGCTGCGCACCAACCCAGGGGCCGTTCATCCGGTCACGCGCGGCATCATCGAAGGCGGCGCACGCCTGTCGGCTGCGGATGCATTCCGCGCGCAGTACCGGTTGCAGACGCTGCGGCGCGCCTGCGAGCAGGTCTGGCAGCAGATCGACGTGCTGGTGACGCCGACTGCCGCCACCACCTATCGCATCGCCGAGATCGAGGCTGACCCGGTTCGCCTCAATACCAACCTCGGGCTGTACACGAACTTCGCCAATCTGCTGGACCTCGCCGCCGTCTCGGTGCCGGTGGGCATCGCGCCCGGGCCGCGTCCATTTGGCATCTCTCTGGTAGGACCTGCATGGAGCGATTACGACCTGCTGGCGCTGGCGGCGCGCGTTCAGCGCGACGCGTCGACGGGCCAGGGCGCCCTGGGCCTCGAGCTGCCCGAGGAGAGCCAGTTTTCCTGGACAAGCGCTGCGGGCGATGCAGCCGTCACCCCCGCCCCAGCTGTCACGCTGGCGGTCTGCGGCGCGCACATGGAAGGCCTGGCGCTCAATCCCGAACTGCGCAAACTCGGCGCCACGCTGCTCGAGCGCACGCGCACGGCGCCGCTATATCGACTGTATGCCCTGCCCGGAGGACCGCCGCATCGACCGGGACTGGTGCGCGTCGGTCCAGACGGCAGCGCGATCGAAGTCGAGCTCTGGTCGCTATCCGCGGCGGCCTTTGGCGTTTTCGTCGCACAGATCCCCGCGCCGCTGGGGATCGGCAAAATCCAGCTTCCCGATGATCGGCGGGTCAGTGGATTCCTGTGCGAGTCTTATGCCTTAAAGGATGCCGCCGATATCACGCACCATGGCGGCTGGCGGGCGTATCTGGGCAAACGGACCTGAACATCGCAGGGTGCGCCCGGCACGCTTTGAGTTTTGGCCGGCGAGAGGCCATCATACGAGTTCTCACTGCTGGGAATTAACAATATGAAGATGTTACTGCCTCTTTCCGTGCTGGCGATTCTGGCCGCGGCTCCTGCATTTGCCGATTGCACCGCGCCGGACGGCACTGTCCAGATCCCCGACGGCAGCACGGCAACGCACGACGAAATGGTCGCCGCGCAAAAGGCAGTCGTGGCCTACGACGCGGCAGTCAAAAGCTACACTGACTGCCTGGCGCAGGAGCAGCAGCAGAAGCTCGATGCCGGCGGCGACAAAGTCAAACTGCAGAAGCACTACGCAGAGCTCAACAATGCACAGGTCGAAAAAGTGCAGCAGCTTGCCGACAAGTTCAACGCCGAGCTGAAAGCCTTCAAAGCCAAGCCCGCGGGCTGACGCCTCAGGCGCGCTGCCGATCGAATACGCCGGCGCGCGCGCGGTCGGTGGCGCGCGCGCGCCTTGCCAGCCAGTAGTACGCCGGGGCTGTGATCAGCAGGCCGACGATCCAGGACAGATCGGCGCCGCCGAGTGCTTTGGCGATCGATCCCTGGTAGAGCTTGTTGTCGATGAAGGGCAGCTGCACCAGGATCCCCAACAGGTAACAGCACACTGCCACGATGTTGACGCGGCCGTAGATCCCGCCGTCGTGGCGAAAGAACGCATCGACGTCGTAGTGTCCGTGGCGCAGCAGGTAGTAGTCGACCAGGTTGATGGCCGTCCACGGCACCAGCACGTAGAGCAGCAGCAGAATGAAATTCGTGTAGTTGGCGATGAATGAATCCTTGCCCAGCAGTGCCGCCCCCAGCGACAGCGCGAATAGCAGCAACGTCACCACGGTGCGCGCCTGTGCGCCCGGTGACCAGCGCGGCAGCAGCGTCTGGCCAAAGGTGAGAGTCGAGAGCACGGCGCAGTAGAGGTTCATGGCGTTGGCGGTCGCCACGCCAATGGAAAACACGATCAGAACCAGCGGTGCGATTCCGGTCGTCAGGATCGCAAGTCCCCGAACGATGCTGCGATCCGGCTCGATCAGTCCAACCAGGGCGCCGAGGATCATCGGCAACAGCGATCCGAGCGCGCAACCCCAATAGCTGGCCCAGAAAGCCGATCGCACCCCGGTGTCGGGCGGCAGGTAGCGCGAGTAATCGGAAACGTACGGTGCGTAGGCGATCTGCCACAAGGCGGCCACCGAGATGGTACCGAGAAATCCCGGCACGCCGTACTGGTTGCGCGTGGCGAAGTCCGACGGCAGCCCGTGAACGGCGATGATCCACACGAACGCGAGCAACAGGGCCGCGCCGGCGACATAGCTGGTGGCGCGCGCATAGGCGTGGATGAGATCGTAGCCAAAAATCGCTGCGACCACGCTGATCAGCCCGACGAATGCGATGCCCGGCACTTCGGAGACACCGTGCGCGACGCTGGCGATCGCCTCGCCCCCTTCGACCAGGTTCGAGGCCAGGAAGCCGATGTACATGACGATCACGATGCCCACTACCAGCAGCGAGCCGGTGGAACCAAACTGCCCGCGTGTCTGCACCATCTGCGGCACGCCGAGAGTCGGTCCCTGTGCCGCGTGCAGCGCCATGAATACCGCTCCGACCAGATTGCCCACCAGCAGACCGACGACCGACCAGGCGAACGGCAACTTGAAAACAGTGGTCGCCAGGCCGCCGGTGACGATCGTCAGGAGCATCAGGTTGGAGCCGAACCAGACGGTGAAGAGATCCTTCGGTGTACCGTGACGCTGATCGAGCGCGATCGGCTGGATCGTCTTGATCTCGAGCCTGGCAGGTTGTTCGCGTGGCGTCATGGCTCTCCCAGCTTCAGGGTACAGTATCAAAATGAAGCTGGCACTGTGGCAGACCCGGGGATTCCCGGCAGACCCCGCCGCCAATCTTGCGGCGCTCGAGCAGACCGCACGCGCGGCATCCGCCGCGGGTGCGGCGTTGCTGCTGTGCCCCGAATGCTGGCTCTGCGGCTACAACATCGGCGATGCGGTGACATCGCTGGCAGAAGCCGCCGACGGCGAGTCCGCGCGGTATGTCGCCTCGATCGCTCGCGCGCAGCGGCTCGCGATCGCCTATGGCTATGCCGAGCGCGACCCTGCGCGCACCGGCATCTTCAATTCGGTGCAGGTGATCGGTCCTGAAGGGACCGTGCTGGCGCACTATCGCAAGACTCATCTTTTCGGAGCGGCCGAGCGCGCCGCCTACATACCGGGAAGCCGCTTCGCGGCGCCGTTTGAGTTCGGCGGCTTTCGGATAGGACTGCTGATCTGCTATGACGTCGAATTTCCCGAGGCCGTGCGCTGCCTGGTGCTGGCCGGCGCCGACGTCGTGCTGATTCCCACCGCGCTGACCGATGAGTACGGAGCGGTGCCCGCGCTGCTGGTACCCGCGCGCGCGGTCGAGAACCAGGTCTATGTGGCCTACTGCAACCACGCCGGTATCGAGAATGGCATGCGTTTTCTGGGGCGCTCGTGCCTCATCGCGCCGGACGGCCAGGCGGTGGTCGCAGCGGGCGCGGCTGATGCACTGATCGTCGGTGAAATCAGCGCCAGCGCGCAATCGGAGATCGCAAAGATCTACCCCTACCGGGCCGATCGTCGACCCGAGCTGTACGACGCCTTGCAGGGCCATCAGCCCGAGGGCGATCAGCTCGCATAGTCCGGGCTCTCCCGGTCGAGCTGCCGCTTCACCTGGTTGAAGTGGGCGCGCGCGAACTCCCCGCCATCCTCCCATGACCGCGCCGTCTTCTCGGCGATGTCATCTGCCAGGATGGACAGCGGCTGACCGCTTGCGTACGCCAGCAACAGCGTTCGGCTGGCGCGTTCCAGGTGATACAGGGCATCGAACGCTTCGGCGATGCTGTCGCCGACCACCAGCACGCCATGGTTGCCCATCATGAGCACACGCAAACTGCCCAGCGTCCGCGTCAGACGCAGGCCCTCGGCTGCGTTGTCCGCCATGCCGCCGTAGCCCGTATCGATCGCCACGCGGCGATGGAAGCGCGCGCAGGTCTGGTCGACCGGCTTGATGCCCGGATCCGCCAGGCAGGCGAGCGCGGTCGCGTACGGCGGATGCACGTGCAGGATGCACCGCGCCTGCGGGAGTTGTGCATGCATCGTGCCGTGAATGGCCCAGGCTGTTGGATCCAGCTCGGGCGGCAGATCCTGGAGGGCCGCCGACGCATCCAGCACTTGCAGATCCGAGGCGCACAGCGAACCGAAGTGTCGCCAGCGCGGATTCATCAGGAAGTAGCGGCCGTCCGCATCGATCGCGACGCTGGCGTGGTTCGCCACCGCTTCCGGCCAGTCGAGTTTCGCCGCAATGCGGAACAATGCCGCCAGATCGATTCGCAATTCGGCTTCGGTCGCCAACACAGCCATGAGGTTCTGCTCCGTACGCGGGCACCGTTATGGCGCAAATCTTCCATCGCTGCACAAACAACGTGCAAAAAATTGAATATTTAGCTTTTGCTTCTGTTTTTCGAAAGCAGTGAATTTTAAAAGATCAATTTACCGACTCAAACCATCGTGATGGCATGGGCGAATAACAACTCGAGTACCGAGCCACCACAGCACAGGGCCACAGCAGCACAGGGAGCAGCAATGGCGACAAGGCATCGCACGCGGTCACCGATATCAAACCTGTCGCGGCGACGGCTCGGACAGTTTCAGAACGTCACTTCGCTCACCGCCGCGGTGCTCGCAGCGATCTATGGCACGCACGCGCGCGCCGATGCCGATGCGGATGAGAACGGCATGTCGCTGCAGGAGGTGGTCGTCACCGCCACGCGGCGCGCCGCCACGGCGCAGGACATTCCGCTCAGCATCACCGCCGTCACCGGCACCGAACTCGAGCAATCGGGCATCGAGGATATCTCGGCGCTCGCGCACTCGATGGCCGGCGTCAACTACACCGACAAGGGGCCTTTCGGCGGCGTCAATGGTTCGACACTGATCATCCGCGGCCTCAACAGTGAAGGCACTGCCGGCCAGGAGGCACTCGCCTCCCCCGTGGTGCCCCCGGTCGCCACCTATGTGGACGACACGCCGCTGTTCGTGAACCTGCGCCTGCAGGATATGGATCACGTCGAGATCCTGCGCGGTCCGCAGGGCACGCTCTACGGATCGGGCTCGCTCGGCGGCACGATCCGGTTCGTGCAGAACGCGCCCGATCCGAGCGGCTTCGATGCGCGCGCCGAGGTGGGAATCAGCGACACGCAGCATACGCATGCGCCGAACGAGAATGTGAACGGCATGCTGAACCTGCCGGTCAGCGACACGTTTGCCGTACGCGTCAATGCCGGTTGGAGCTACGACGCGGGCTTTATCAACCAGCCCAATCTTTACGTGCTGAACGCGGCCGGCGCCCCGATATCGGCCGATCCGACCAACGTCTTCAGCCCCCCGGTCAAGTATGCGCAGGACGGCGTCAATCACTACGAGTATCGCGATGCGCGCGTTGCGGCCCTGTGGAAGCCCAACGAGGTCTTTCATGCGCAGCTCACGTACTACTACCAGCTCGCCACCGCCGGCGGTTTCCCATCGGTGGCCACATCGAGGGCGGCCTATAACATGCCGATCAGTGCGGCCAATCAGCTGCCCGGCACAGACCTGCTGCCGCAGCTCTACAATGCGCCCGTGCCGGCCGGCGTCGATGAACTATCGTCGGCGACCAACAGCCTCGAGGGCACCAACGACAAGGTGGATCTGGGCGCGCTGGCGATGGACTACGACTTCGGGTTCGCGACGCTGACCTCGGACACTTCCTGGGCACACCACAACAATACCAGCCACTCCGACCTTACCGCGCTCTACAGCAATTTCTTTTTCTACCAGAATTTCTACGGCCAGAACCCGCGCACCTTCGTGCAGGGCCATGACCAGCTGGATGATCGCGTGGTGTCGCAGGAATTCCGGCTGGCGTCGAAGACCGGCGGATTCTTCGACTGGGTCGGCGGCATCTTCTTCAAGGACGAAAACACCTACATCCAGGAGCATGAGTTCTACCCTGGCTACAACGCGTTCTACAACGCCTGCTCGGCGCTGCCCAACATCGTGCAGCCGGACGCCACTGGGGTTGACGGCTCCACCTGCGGCTTTGGCGAGTACGGACCGGAAAGCGGTGCGAAATCCATCGTCGGCATCCCGCTGGTGCTGGACCAGGCCTACATCGGCGATTTCGAAACGCACTTCAAGGATCTCGCCGTCTTCGGCGAGCTCACCGGCCACATCACCCAGGCCTGGAGCATCACGGGAGGCACGCGCCTGTTCCTGCAGGAGCTGTCGCAGGCTCAGCAGACCGGCCTGCTGTTCGATGGGCCTGGATTCGCGGCCAACGAATCGCTCAGCGATCGATGGCGCCGGGCGCTGTGGAAGGTCAATACCGCCTATCAACTCAACAAGACCAACCTCGTATACGCCACCTACTCCCAGGGCTTCCGCCGCGGTGGCGTCAACGCGCTGCCGCCCACCGAGCTTGGCGGCAGCTATACAACGCCGCCGGCGCTTACGCAGCTGCAACCCGATACCGCCGACAATTACGAGGTCGGCATCAAGGGCGAGATCTCCAATCGGGTGCGCTACTCGGCCGCGATCTACGACATTCAATGGCACAACATCCAGGAAGGCGTGCAGCTCACGCCACTGGTGCTGCCCGCCGCGCTCAACATCGGCGAGGCCTACAGTCGCGGCGTCGAGCTCGAGGTATACACCAACATCACGCAGCACATTGCCGCGCAAGTGGACTACACCTACGATCTGACACGGCTGACCTCGCTCAATCCGCTGTTCGTCTCGCCCAACGTCTCGGTGCCCCCGCCGGCGCTGGGCTCGCCGCTGCCCGGTACGCCGAAGAACAGCCTGGCTGTGAGCCTGGAGTACGGGCACGTGCCGTGGGCGGGCGGCGAATGGCGCTACGCCATCAATGGTCGCTATCAGAGCCCGGTGCTGCCGGCGCTGTCGGCGACCGTGCCGATCGTGGCCGGCTACACGATGCTCGATACCCGCCTGAGCTACGCCCACTCGCACTGGCTCACGAGCGTCTACGTCAACAACCTCGGCAATGTCCTGGGCGTCACGTCCTATTCGGACCCGGCGATCTACGGCAATCGCGCGCAGGCCATCGTATCGACGCCGCGCACGTTTGGCGTTACCGTGGCGTACTCGTTCAAAGAGAAGTGAAGCGCGTCCACCGGCGCGCACCGGTGGGCAGATGAACAGCGCGCAGATTCTCGAGCGGTTGGTGAGCTTTCCGACGGTCAGCCGCGACTCCAATCTGTCGCTGATAGAGTTCGTGCGCGAATTCCTGACTGCCTGCGGCGCCAGCACCCGGATCTACATGGACGTGGGCGGTCACAAGGCCAATCTCTATGCCAGCATCGGCCCCTCCGAGCAGCGCGGGATCCTGCTGTCCGGGCACACCGATGTGGTACCGGTCGACGGCCAGAAATGGTCCACCGATCCGTTCGAGCTTCGGGAACGCGGCCAGAGGCTCTACGCCCGCGGGTCGTCCGACATGAAGGGATTCCTGGCGTGTGCGCTGCACGCCGCGCGCCGCGCGGCCGAGGCACCGCTGCGCATGCCGCTGCAGCTCGCCTTTTCATACGACGAGGAGATCGGTTGCCTCGGCGTGCGTTCGCTGATCGATGACATGGCGGGCTGGAGCCACCTGCCGCGCTTCTGCATCGTCGGTGAACCGACATTGCTGCGTCCTGCCGTCGGGCACAAGGGCAAGACCGCCTTCAGGGCCACCTGCCACGGCCGCGCGGCACATTCGGCCAATCCCGCGCTCGGCGTCAACGCCATCCACATGGCGGCGGACTTCATCGGCCGCATCCGCGATCGCCAGGCGGCCATCGAGCGGTCCGGGGCGCGGGATGCCGCCTACGAGGTGCCCTACACCACCCTTCACGTCGGGGTAATCCAGGGCGGCACGGTGCTGAATATCGTCCCGAGTCGATGCGAACTCGAATTCGAGTTTCGCAACATCCCGAACGAGGACGCCCCCAGGCTCACGGCCGCGCTGCGCGCCGACGCTGCCGCCATCGCCGCCGGCTGCGGTACCAGCATCGATCTCGACATCAACCATGAATACCCGGCGCTCGACACATCCCCGCAAGCCGAGGTGGTCGAGCTGGCCGCCGAACTGACCGGTCACCGCGAGCCCATCAAGGTCGGCTACGGCAGCGAGGCGGGTCTGTTCAGTGGCCGCCTCGGCATACCGACCGTGGTGTGCGGACCCGGATCGATCGACCAGGCGCACAAGCCCGATGAGTTCCTGGCGCTGGAGCAGCTCCAGGCCTGCGATGCGATGATGGATGCGCTGCTCGCACGCCTGCGCGGATAGCCGCAGCTGCGCAGCTGATAGCCAGGACGGCCCTGCTGCTTCATAATTTCGGAAGCAGAGCGCAGCAAATCGTTAGTTTCTCGGAAATTGGCGATGGGCGATGATGGTCCGAAGAGTCCATCCTCCGCGGAGCAGCAGTCATGATCCGAACCGGCAAGCAATACCTGGCCTCCCTCGGCGATTCGCGCCAGGTTTACATCGACGGCGAGCGCGTGCGGGACCTGCCCTCGCACCCGATGTTCAAGCCACTGATCGACATCCGTGCTCGCATCTACGACATGCAGCACGAGTCGGCCACGCGCGACCTGCTGTCGTACCGGGATGGCAACGATTGGCACGCCGTGGCCAACAAGCTGCCCCGCACCCAGGAAGACTGGTGGCAGAAGCGTCGTGCCACCGATGTGGTGCTGGAGGATATCGGCGGCGTCGTGACTCGCGTCGGCGATGAGACGGTGGGCGAGATGTGGTCGCTGTTCGACGGCCAGGACGTGCTGAACGAAGTCGACCCGCAGTTCTCGGCCAACATCCGCCGCCACATCGAAGCCGTCATCAAGGCTGATCCATTCCATGTATCCGCCAACACCGACCCCAAGGGCGATCGCTCCAAGCCGCCGCAGGAACAGGATCCCGACTCGCTGCTGCACGTGGTGCGCGAGACCGATGCCGGCATCATCGTGCGCGGCGCCAAGTACGAGACCGCGGCTGCCTATGCCAACCAGGCGTTCACCAAGCCCACCAACGCCAATTGGGGCAACGCGGCGCTATCGGACTACGCGGTGGGGTTCATCTGCGACTTGAGCTCGCCCAACCTCAAATTCATCTGCCGCACCGGATTCGCAGGCCGTGCGCCCGCGGTGGATTACCCGCTGGCGAACCGTTTCGATGAAGTCGACGCGCTGGTGATCTTCGACGATGTGCTGATCCCATGGGAGAACGTGCTGTTTTATCGGCACACCAAGGCGGCGAGCTTCATCCGCGCGACGCTGCACCGCTATTCGGCCTTTGCCTTCGTGCAGCGCAATCTGAAGCTCGCCGATATGCTGATCGGCGCGGCACTGTTCAACGCCCGGCAGACCGGCCTCGATAAGCAGCAGGCCGTGCAGGAGAAACTCTCGCAGCTGGCCGTGTACCGTGAAGGCATCAATGCGCATCTGACCGCCGCGATTGCGCTCGCGGAGAAGAGCCCCGCGGGCCTGCTGATGCCGAATCAATCGCTGCTGTACGCCGGCCGCGTCATGGCGTGCTCACAGCTGCATGAGATGATGCACATCGCGCGCGAGCTGTGCGGCGGGCAGATCTGCGTGACACCCGACAAAGCCTCGTTCGAGGCACCCGAAACGCGGCCCTGGCTCGAGAAATATTATTCGGTCAATGAACGCTGGATCGCCGACGACCGCCGCAAGCTGCTGGCCTTCGCTCGCGACCTGCTGAATTCGGACTATGCCGGCCACCGCCTCACCTTCCAGCTGTTTGCGCAGTCCCCGCCCTTCGCCCACCTGGCCGCGGTGTACCGCAATTTCGACTGGGATGGACCGCTCGATTTCGTGCGCAAGTCGGCGAATCTCTCCGACCGCGTCAAGGACCCAACCACCCGTCCCCAGGGCGACGGCGCGGTCCATCAGTGGTTCAGCGAGCACGCGCCCACTGCCGGGTCCCAGGCAGCCGCCGCGGAAGCCGCCGCCTGAGACACGCGTGAACATGCCCGATCCGGCGCTGCGCCAGCGGTTCCTGCGCGGCATGAGCCACGCAGCCTCGACCGTCAGCGTCGTCACCACCGATGGCATGGCCGGCCGTCATGGCGTCACCGTCTCGGCCATGGTTTCGGTATCGGCCGATACCCCGCGCCCGACGCTGCTGGTCTGTATCAATCAATCGAGCCCGGTCGCGCGCGCGGTGCTCGAGAACGGCGTGTTCTGTGTCAATGTGCTGCGCGAGGACCAGGTCCACATTTCGGACAGCTTCGCCGGCCGCAGCGGGGCGCGCGGCTCCGGGAAATTCGATTGCACGAGCTGGGAAGTACAGCTCACCGGCGCGCCGCGCGTCAGTGATGCGCTGGTTGCCTTCGACTGCCGTGTCACAGCCAGCGAACTGGTCGGCACACACTTCGTGATCTTCGGTTCGGTGGAGGACATCGTCGTGGCAGCCAGCGGTGCGCCGCTGATCTACGCCAATCGCGCCTACGGGGTGCCGCAGCGCTTTCATCAGCGATTCGCCGACACGGGGCGCGATGCACCCAGTGAGGGTTCGCTCTCGCTGGGCTGTTTCCAGACCTTTGCGCCCTATGTCGTGCCGGCACTGGTCGCGCGGCTGCGAAAGCTGCACCCCGCGCTGTCGCTGATGCTGGTGGAGGCCGAACAGGGTCCGCTGCTCGCGAGCCTGCGCCGGGGCGAAGTCGATCTGGCCCTGCTCTATGATTTTGGCATCGAACCGGATGTTCACGTCGAGCCCCTGGCCGAACTCACACCCTACGTGCTGCTGCCCGAGGGCCATACACTCGCCGAATCCGCCGCGATACCGCTCGAGACCCTGGTCAACGAGCCGCTGGTGCTGCTCGATGCGGAGCCGAGCCGCGATTATTTCCTGTCGCTGTACCGCGCCCGCGGGTTGGATCCCTTCATCGGTTATCGCACCGCCTCGTTCGAGATGGTGCGTGGGCTGGTCGGACACGGACTCGGCTACAGCCTGCTCGCTACCAAGCCCGCCAACAGCATTTCGTACGATGGCCGGGCACTCGTGACTCGTCCGCTGGCGTATCCGGTCGCGGGCAGCCGCCTGGTGCTGGCACACCTGGCACGTCGCCCGATGGACGCGGGCGCGCAAGCGTTCGCGCAGCATTGCCGGGCATTCTTCGGAGCCGCTCATGCACACCCGTATCCGTAAATTCAATACCCGCGATACCTACCCGGAACAGAATCTCGACAACGATCTGTGCCAGGCCGTGGTGGCGCGCGGGCGCACCGTGTTCGTGCGCGGACAGGTCGGACAGGATCTCGATACCGCGGTGAATGTCGGCATTGGCGACGCCGCGGCCCAAGCCGAGCAGGCGATGCACAATGTCCGGCAGCTGCTCGGCGAGGCGGGCGCGGGACTCGAGCATATCTGCAAGATCACGATCTACCTGACCGATCCGCGCTTTCGCGAGCCCGTCTACCGCACCATCGGCCGCTGGCTCAAGGGCGTCTACCCGGTATCCACCGGCATTGTGGTCGCAGGGCTTGCGCGCCCTGAGTGGCTGGTCGAAGTCGACGTCATCGCCGTCATCCCAGATCGCGAGGAGCCCCCGTGACCTTCTCGATCGCGGCGCGCTCGGCGGATGCCGGCTTCTTCGGCATCGCAATCGCCTCCTCCTCGCCGGCGGTGGCGGCACGCTGCGCTCACGCTCGCGCCGGCGCCGGCGCGGTGGCCACGCAGAACATCACCGACCCGTCATTGGGCCCGCGCATCCTGACCTCGCTTGCGGGCGGCGCCGCGGCGCCCGAGGCGCTCGGCGAGGCACTGGCCGCAACGCCGTTCGGTGCCTATCGACAACTGCTGGTCGTGGCGCGCGAAGGCGCGCCACTGATCCACTCGGGCGAACATGCGCTGGGGACCGTGGCCTCGGCGATCGGTCGCGACGCGGCGGCCGCCGGTAACCTGCTCGCTAACGCGCGAGTTCCCGCGGTGATGATCGAGGCATTCGAGTCGGCCAGCGGACATCTGGGCGCGAAGCTGCTGGCGGCCCTGCGCGCGGGCCTGGAGAGCGGCGGAGAAGCCGGGCCGATTCATTCCGCCGGGCTGCTCGTGGTGCGCGATCAGAGCTGGCCGATCGTCGACCTGCGCGTGGATTGGAGCGAGGGCAATCCGGTCGCGGCGCTCGGCGCCATCTGGGACATCTACGCACCGCAGATCGACGACTATGTGCGGCGTGCGCTCGATCCGGTGGCAGCGCCACGCTTCGGCGTGCCCGGCGATCCGTGAAATACACTTTCCGGCAGCTGAGCTACTTTATCGCCGCGGCGGAGACCGGCAGCATCACGCTGGCATCGCGACGCGCCAGCATCTCCCAGCCTGCCATCTCGACGGCTATCTCCCACATCGAACGCGAACTGGATGTGCAGCTGTTCCTGCGCCACCACGCCCATGGACTGTCGCTCACGCCGGCCGGCCGGGCGCTGCTGCGCGATGCCAAGCAATTGCTCAAGCAGGCTGAAGCGCTGTATTCGGCCGCCGCCGAGGTCAGCCACCAGATCCGCGGCGAATTGTCGGTGGGGTGGTTCTCAACGCTGGCGCCCATCGTGATGCCCGAGCTCACACAGTCCTTTCTCAAGGCATATCCGGAAACCCAGATCCAGTGCCGCGAGAACCACCAGGAAGGGCTGCTCCACAGCCTGCGCGAAGCCGAGACCGAGATAGCGATCACCTACGATCTGCAGATCAGCGATGATGTGACCTTCCTGCCGCTCGCCACTCTGCCGCCCTATGCCCTGTTTGGCGCCTCGCACCCACTGGCACACGAGCGGCATGTCAAGCTCAGCCAACTGGCGCCCTTGCCGATGGTATTGCTCGATCTGCCGATGAGCCGGCAATACTTCGTGTCACTCTTCATCCGCGAGCGGCTCGAACCGAACATCGTCTGGGCATCCTCGCAGCAGGAGGTCGTGCGCACGATGGTGGCCAACGGGCTGGGCTACACGCTGGCGAATGTCAGGCCGCGCGCGGCGGTGGCACTGGACGGCCGACGCGTGCATCGGGTGCCCCTGAGCGGCGATCCCTCTGCCCTACGCATCGGCATCGCCACGCTCAAGGAACTGAAGAAGACCCGCCTGGTCGAGGCCTTCGAGCGCCACTGCCAGCAACTGTTTTCCGAATCCTACATCCCAGGCATGGCGCCGCTGACCGCCGCGCCCCGCCGCAAGCGGCGCTGACGACGGCGGCCGGCGCCGAACGGCGTGAATTCACCAGTCGCCATATTTCAGCAGCAGGTACTGCGTCTCATGCAGGTGCGCGATTGGCCGGGCGCCGCGCAAGCCTGCGAGCAATTCACGGCGCGACACCCCAGGCTTGCTGCGGGCTGGATAGCCACCGGCCAGGTCGCGCTCGCGAGGCAGGATCTGCTGCGCGCACGCGAGTGCGCGGCCGCGGCCGCAGACCGCGCCGATTCGGATCCGATTCTGTGGGACCTGATCGGCACCCTTTATAGCCGCGCCAATGATCAGCCGCGCGCGCTGGCGGCCTACGACCGCGCAGTGGCATTGGCCCCCGAGCAGCCCGCGTTCCTGTTCAATCGAGCCGCGGTCCGGCGCTTCCTGGGGCAGCTGGCAGAGTCGGAAGCCGACTACGATCGGGTCATCGCCCTTCGACCAGCGGATTTGGAAGCCTACAGGAATCGATCGGACCTGCGCCGGCAGACCAGCGAGCGCAATCATGTCGCGGCGCTGCGGCAGCTGCAGGCCCAGACGCTCACCGACTGGCGCGGTGCGATGCAGATCCATTACGCGCTCGCCAAGGAGTATGAGGACCTCGGCGACTACGCGGCGTCCTTCGAGCAGCTTCAGGCCGGCTCGCGCCTGAGACGCGCGCATCTGCGCTACGACATCGCCACGGATCTTGCGACCGTGGACTGGATCATCGAGGCCTATCCGGCAACGGCCACTTCGGGGCCGGACGCAGCCGTGAATGACCGCGCGCCCGGACCCATATTCATCCTCGGACTTCCACGCAGCGGCAGCACGCTGGTCGAACGGATCCTCGGCCGGCACTCGCAGGTCCACTCGGCAGGCGAACTGCAGTCAATGGCGCTCGCCATCGTCGAAGCGGTACGGCACGGCGCAGCTGCGACAGGCCCGGGTGCGACGCCGATATCCCGGCGGGAACTGATCGAACAGTCATCGCGGCTGGATTTCGATGCGCTGGGTCGTGACTATCTGGCCCGCGCGCGCGCATCGGGCGCGGTTGGCGAATGCTTCATCGACAAGATGCCACTCAACTTTCTCTATTGCGGCCTGATCCGCCGCGCGCTGCCGCAGGCGCGCATCGTGCACGTTCAGCGCCATCCGATGGCCGCCTGCTATGCCATGTACAAGACCCTGTTCGAGGATGCATATCCCTTCTCCTATGACCTGACCGAACTGGGGCGTTACTACCTGGCCTACCGGCGGCTGATGCAGCACTGGACACAGGCGATGCCCGGACAGATTCATGAGCTACGCTACGAATCGCTGGTTCGCGATCAGTTGGGCGAGACGCGGCGGCTGCTGGCTTTCTGCGGCCTCGACTGGGAGGATGCCTGCGTCCGGTTTCACGAGAATCCCGACCCGAGCACCACGGCCAGTGCCGCCCAGGTGCGCCAGCCGATCTATGATTCCTCGCTCGCGCAGTGGCGGCACTACGGCGATCAGCTGTCGGAACTTCGCCGCCTGCTCGAGCAGGGAGGCATTGATGTGGACTGATACATGGCCGTAGTCGATCTGCTGGTGGTTGTGCTCTATATGGCCGTGATCGTGGCCGCCGGCTTCTGGGCGCGACTCAAAGCCACCAATCAGGACCAGTTCCTGGTCGCGGGGCGCTCGGTCGGACCCTGGCTGTACTCCGGCACACTGGCCGCCATCGTGCTGGGCGGCGCTTCCACCGTGGGCGGCGTGAAGCTCGGCTACCAGTACGGCATCTCGGGCATGTGGCTGGTCTTCATGTTCGGCCTCGGCATTCTGATGCTGAGCGTGGTGCTGGTCGAACGGGTGCTGGGCCTCAAGCTCTACACCGTGCCCGAGCTGCTCGAGCGGCGCTACAGCCGTGGCGTGCGCATGGCGGGCGGTGTGGTCATGGTGGCTTACGACCTGATGGTTGCCGTCACCGCGACCATCGCGGTGGGCTCGGTCATGGAAGTCATCGTGGGTGTGCCCCGTACCAGCGCCATCCTGATCAGCAGCGCGGTCATGGTGCTGTACTCGGTGCTCGGCGGCATGTGGTCGCTGACGCTCACGGACATCATCCAGTTTGTCATCAAGACCGTCGGCATTTTCTTCATCCTGCTGCCCGGTGCAATCCATCACGCGGGCGGACTCGCGGGCATGCACGCCCACCTGCCGCCTGATTTCTTTTCCGTCACTCACATCGGCGGCGGCCGGATCCTGTCCTACTTCATGCTGTATTTCTTCGGCATCATCATCGGTCAGGATGTCTGGCAGCGCGTGTTCACGGCGCGCAGCGTGCCGGTGGCGCGCTATGGCGGTATTGGCGTCGGCCTGTACTGCCTCTGCTATGCGGTTGCCGGCGCGGTGATCGGTGCCGCCGGCCGCGTCTTCCTGCCCTCTCTTGGCGAGGCCGATGCAGCCTTTGCGCAAATCGTCAATGCCGTGTTGCCGGTCGGATTGCGCGGGCTGGTGCTGGCCGCGGCGCTGGCCGCCATCATGTCGACTGCCAGTGCCTGCCTGCTGGCAGCCTCCACGGTGCTGCTCGAGGACGTATACCTGCCGCTGCGGCGCATCGGCGCGGGCGGCTCGATCGGCCAAAGCCGGGCCGTCACGCTGGCGCTGGGGCTGGTCATGATCGTGCTGTCTTGCCTGCTGCACGATGTGATCGCCGCTCTCACCGTGGCCTACGACCTGCTGGTAGGTGGACTGCTCGTCAGTGTTATCGGCGCGATGCTGTGGCCGCGCGGCACCACGGCCGGCGCGTTGGCCTCCACCGCTGTGGGCAGTATGCTCGTGTGCCTGCTGCTGGCCATCAGGGGCATGGATTCGGACTGGCCTATCTACTTCGGCGTGGGCGGCAGCCTCATCGTCTATGTGGCCGTGAGCCTCTCAACGAAGCCGGATGCGAGGATCACCGCATGAACGACGACAACAGCTACTTTCGGAACAACCCCGTCTCCGGGGCCAGCTACGATCCGATGAAACAGGCGCGGTATACCGAAATCGCGACCTTCATGCGCGCGCCGCTGGCGACTTCGCTCGACCAGGTGGACATCGGCCTGATCGGGGTGCCTACGGACCTCGGTGTCACCAACCGGCCAGGCGCGCGGCACGGCCCGCGTGAGATCCGCAATTCTTCGAGCCTCATGCGCGCGTTCAATGTCGGGCTCGCGATGAACCCGTACGAGTTGTGTCGCATCGCGGACCTCGGCGATGTACCGCTATCGCATCGCTTTGACCTGGAGCGGCAGAACCAGGACATCGAGGCCTTTTATCGGGAAGTGCACGCGGCGGGGATACTGCCCATCAGCGCCGGCGGCGATCATTCGATCACCTACCCGATTTTCAGGGCGATTGCAGCCGACGATCCGATCGGCATGGTGCACATCGATGCGCACACCGACACCTGGGGGGAGTTCTTCGGCTCCAAATTCACACATGGCGCCCCGTTTCGGCTGGCCGTCGAAGCCGGTGTGCTCGATCCCCAACGCACCATTCAGATTGGCATCCGTGGCGGGCAGAACACCATGGAAGGCATTAATTTTGCGCTCGAGCATGGGATGCGAGTGATGTTCATCGAGGAGTTCTCGCAGCTGGGTGTCGAGCGTGTCATCGAGGAGGCCCGCAAGGTGGTGGGCGACGGCTCGACCTACATTTCCTTCGACGTCGACGGACTCGACCCGGTGTATGCGCCGGGCACCGGCACGCCCGAGATCGGCGGCATTACCACGCTCGAGGCGCAGCGCCTGTTGCGTGGGCTGCGCGGCCTGAATCTGATCGGCGGGGACGTCGTGGAAGTGGCGCCGCCCTACGATCAGACCGGCAACACGGCGCTGGTCGGCGCCACGATGATGTTCGAGATCCTCTGCGTGATCGCCGACCGGCACTTCGGCGTCGACCGCGGAGGACCCGAGCCGTCCTCGCGCCAGCCGGTGCCCTGAAGCCTCAGTGCGCCGCGCTTTTCGGTGCCGGTTTGGGCGCCGCGCCGCCTTCCTTGGCCACGAGCCAATTCACCAGCTCGATCACCTGGTCGGGGCCGCCCGCCGACTGCGGCGTCACGCGGTACTTGCCGTTGACGATGATGGTGGGGGTGCTCTCGACGCGGTAATCCCTGACCAGCTGATCGGACTGCCGGATGCGCGAATCGACGCCAAACGAGTTTGCAGCGGACACGAACGCCTCGGGCTTCACCCCGGCAGTCTTGGCATACCAGGCCGCTGCGTCCTGGATATCCGGCGAGGGCACCTTCAGTCGATTGGTGCGCGGATCGACGATGGCCAGCTCGCCCGTCTTCCAGATGGCATCGAACATGGCATCGTGCGTGCGCTTGTCGATACCGAGAATCTGCGCTGCCAGGTAGGCGCGCTGGAACATCGGCCAGTCCTCGGCCTGGTTGAATGATGCGGGCACAAAATCCAGCTCGGCGTTGGCCGGCAGGCTGGCCTTGAGGCGGTCGATGGTCGGATAAAAACTGTTGCAGGCCGGGCAGGCATACGAGAAGACTTCCGTGACCTCGATCTTGCCGGCGGCAACCTGCGTCGGCTGCGGCGGAACGATCAGATAGTAGTGAATGCCCTGCTCCCAATCCGTCGCCTGCGCGGCCGGCATCACCGCCAGCATGATTCCAATCGTGGTCAGGGCCGCTAAGAATTTCCGCATCATTTGCACTCCCAGTAAATCCCGTTGGTCGCCGTCAGCCCTCGACCGGTCGAGCCGGCGTGTCGAGCAGCAGTTCGTAGAATTGCAGATCGAGCCATCGGCCGAATTTGAACCCCGCGTGACGAATGGTACCGCATAGTTCAAAACCCATCCGCCGATGCAGCGCGATGCTGGCCGCATTCTGTGCATCGATGCCTCCGACCAGGGCATGAAAACTCTGACGCCGCGCCGCCGCGATTAGTTCAACCAGCAGCAGCCGGCCCAGGCCCCGGCCGCGGTAGTCGCGATCGACATAGAGCGAATGCTCGATGGTGTATTTATAGGCCGGCCAGTTGCGGAATGGCCCATAGGTCCCGAAGCCCGCCAGCCGCCCCTCATCCGATATGGCCCCGATCACCGGATATTGTCCCTGCTCCTTGCCCTCCATCCAGGCCTGCATCATGGCATCCGTGCGCGGGCGGTAGTCGTACAGCGCCGTGGTCGTGGCGATGGCATCGTTGAGGATCGCCAGGATTTCCGGTGCCCGCTCGCGACCGCAGGGGAGGATTTTCACGATATCCGCCGCTAATGAGGGGGCTCGAGACCCTTGGTGTAGAGAATGCGCCCGTCGAGCGCGACCAGGATCGCATCCACATCCGGCAGGCTGTTATAGATGCGGATGGCCTCATCCGGCCCGAGCACGAATGCGGTCTTCGAGAGGCCATCGGTGCGGGTGGCAGTGGGCGCGATCACGGTCGCGCTGCGCACCTTGCTGGCCGAGTGCCCGGTGTGCGGATCGATGATGTGGTGATAACGTACGCCGCCCTCATCGAAATAGCGCTCGTAGTCGCCCGAGGTCGAGAATGCGCTGTCGGTCAGCGGCACCCGCGTGATGATCTGGTCGGGATGATCGGGGTGGCGGATGCCGATGATCCACGGCTTACCGAAGCGATCGCCGATGACACGGCTGTCGCCGCCCGCATTGACCAGCGCGTGTTTGTAACCGCGCGCCAGCAGGATTTCAATGCCCTGGTCGACCGAAAAACCCTTGGCGATGCCGCCGAGGTCGATGCGTACGCCGGGCTGCGAGAATCGCACCGAACTGCTGGCCGCATCCAGCAGCACATGCCGGTAGTTGATCGCCGGCAGCGCGGCCTGGATCTCCTCCTCGGTCGGCCGCTTGCGCTCGCGGAAGTCGTACATGTAGCCGACGCTGGCGTACGTGATGTCGAACGCGCCTTCGGTGATGCGCGAATACTCGAGCGCGGTGGTCAGCAGCTGGAACAGCTCATGACTGATCTTGACCGGCTGCTTTGCCGCCAGATCGTTGACCCGCGAGATCTCGCTGGTCGGCTTATAGACGCTCATGGTCTCATCGATGTGCCGCATTTCATCCATGACCGCATCGATAGCCTGCTCGCCGCGCTGCCTGCTCTGCGCGTCATCCTCGGACCAGAGTTCGACGAAAATGCGCGTGCCCATGATGCCGTCGACCGCGCGCGACAGCCACGCCGCATGAGCGGGCGCTGCGATCGCAAGCGCGCACAGACACAGCATCGACCGGCGCACAGCACTCATCATGCCGCGCCCTAGCATGCCGCGCCCGGGTATGCGGCCTGGAGCAGGCCTTTACTCGCCAGCCAGTCGCGATTGAAGAGCCGCGACAGGTACTTCGAGCCGGTGTCGCACAGCACCGTCACCACGGTGTGGCCGGGTCCGAGCTGGCCCGCAACCCGGACTGCCGCGGCGACATTGATGCCGCTGGTGCTGCTGACGAACAGGCCCTCTTCCCGCAGCAGCCGGTACACATAGCCCACGGTTTCAGCGTCCTCGATGTGCACGGCATCATCGATCGGCGCATCCTGCATGTTGGCAGTCACGCGGCCGATGCCGATGCCCTCGGTGATCGAGCCGCTGCCGGTTGCCTTCACGACGCCGTTGCGGATGTACGCGTACAGCGAGCTGCCTGGAGGATCCGCGACCACGGTGCGCACCTTCGCGGAGCGCGACTTGAGATACTCCGACACCCCCGCCACCGTGCCGCCGGTGCCGCTGGCGGCCACGAAGGCATCGATGCCGCCGCCGGTCTGCTCCCAGATCTCAGGTCCGGTGGTTTCCACGTGCGCGCGGCGATTGGCGGTGTTGTCGAACTGGTTGGCCCAGATCGCATCCGGCAGTTCATCGGCCAGCCGGCCCGCCACCTTCTGATAGTGATTCGGATCGCTGTAAGGCACGGTCTTGACCCGCCGCACTTCCGCGCCCAGTGCCTCTATCAGCGCGTACTTCTCCGGGGATTGATTGTCCGGCATCACGATCACGCAGCGATACCCGCGCGCGTTGCACACATGTGCCAGGCCGATGCCGGTGTTGCCCGCTGTCCCCTCGACCACGGTGCCGCCGGGTTTGAGCACGCCGCGGCGCTCGGCGTCCAGCACGATGGCGCGTGCCGCACGATCCTTGACCGAGCCACCGGGGTTCATGAACTCGGCTTTGCCGTAGATCTCGCAGCCGGTCTCCTCACTCAGTCGTCCCAGGCGGATCAGCGGGGTGCGTCCTACCGCGTCGACAAAACCATTCGTCACATTCATGCTTGTCGCGCTCCCGTGATGTCCATCGCCAGTGTCTCGACTGCGGCGCGGGCGGCAATCTCGCCCATGATCAGCAGCGCCGGGGCCTCGATGCCGGCCTGCTGGGCGCGCAGCGAAATATCATCGAGTGTACCGGCCAGCAGGCGCTGATTCGGAAGTGTCGCGCGTTCGATGATCGCGGCGGGCCGCGAGCCTGGCGCACCGTGACTGCGCAGGTGGCCAACGATGCGCGGCAGCTGCGAAATGCCCATGTAGAAAACCACAGTCTGTCCCGAGGCCGCGAGCGAGCGCCAGTCCAGGCCATCGGCGCCGTCGCCCATTGCAGTCACCAGCGTGACCGACTGCGCGACGCCGCGCTGCGTGAGCGGCAGCCGGACAGCGGCGGCCGCGCCCAGTGCCGCGGTGATTCCCGGTACTACGATCACCGGGATGCCGGCCGCGGCCAGCGCATCGATCTCCTCGCCGCCACGGCCGAAAATGAACGGATCGCCACCCTTGAGCCGCGCCACACGCAGTCCACGGCTCGCGTACTCGATCAGCAGCGAGTGAATGCGCTGCTGTGTCATTCGATGCTGCCCTGACTCCTTGCCGACGTACACGCGCTTCGCATCGCGGCGTACGCGTTCGAGTACCGCCTCGCTGACCAGACGGTCGTAGAGCACCACGTCCGATTGCTGCAGCAGCTGCAACGCGCGCAGTGTCAGCAGATCCGGATCGCCCGGACCGGCACCGATCAGGTACACCTCTCCGCGCAGCGCGGCCGCGGGAGCCGCCAGTGCAGCATCCAGCTGCGCTTCCGCGCCCGCAGGATCTCCGGCATAGACATGCGAGGCGATGCTGCCGGCGAACAGGCGATCCCAGAAGCGGCGGCGCTGATCAATGTCCGGCAGTGTGCGCCGCACGCGCTCGCGCGCGCGCCCGGCCAGGAGCGCGAGCTCGCCGAGGCGTGCCGGCAACAGGGCCTCGAGCTGGGTGCGAACGCGGCGCACCAGCGTCGGCGATTGCCCGGAGCTGCCGATGGCTACGATGATCGGTGATCGATCCACGATCGAGGGCATCACGCAGGATGAGGCCGCGGCATCATCGACGGCGTTGACGAATACCCCGCGCGCAGCGCCCGCCGCGGCGACCTCATGATTGACCGCGGCCACATCGGTGGCCGCGATCACCAGCATCGCGCCATCCAGATGTGCGGGCCCGAAGGCGGCATCGATGATTTCGATGCGGCCGGCATCTCGATAAAGCGCGATTTCCGTGTCCAGCGCCGGGGCGACCACCCGTACCCGCGCGCCAGCCTTGAGCAGCATTTCCACCTTGCGCGCGGCTACCGCGCCGCCACCGACGACCACCACGAGGCGGCCGCGCAGATCCAGGAAAACCGGCAGATAGTCCATAGGGCGGATGGTAGTATGACTTTGGCGCATAAGCTGCCTTCCTTTGCACGCCAACGGTGATGCGCAGCACAGCCCGTGTGACACTGCATGACTTCCCAACCCCGCTTTAGCGGCATCATTTCCGGATCATGAGTTCCCTGAATCTGCGCCGCCTGCGGCAAAACGAGCACGTGCGCTCGCTCACGCGCGAGGTCCATGTCCGGCTCGACCAGCTCATCCAGCCGCTGTTCGTTGCCGAATCAATCACGGCCCGCGAGCCGGTTCCGGGGTTGACCGGCGTGCACCAGGAGACCCCCGACTCGCTGCTGCGACAGGTGGAACAGGACCTGGCCGCCGGCGTGCACAAGTTCCTGCTGTTCGGCGTGCCGCGCGCGCGCAGCGAGCGCGATATCGACTGGTCCTTCACCTCGGGGCAGATCCGCGCGCTCAAACAGCGCTTCGGCAAGGATCTCTGGCTGGCCACCGATGTCTGCCTGTGTTCTTCCACGCCTCACGGGCACTGCGGCGTGCTGACGGTCGAAGGCGATCACGTGGACAATCGCGCCAGCGTCGCCGAACTGGTGCAGGCGGCCGTGAGCTACGCCCAGGCGGGCGCCGACTGCGTGGCGCCGAGCGACATGATGGATGGCCGCATCGGCGCCATTCGCGCCGGGCTCGACAGCAACGGCCTCGAGCGCACCATCCTCATGAGCTACGCGGTCAAGTTTCACTCATCGCTGTACGGTCCGTTTCGCGTGGCGGCGGATTCGGCACCCAAGGGCGGCGGCAGCGTGACGCTCTCGGACCGCTCCACCTACCAGCTCGACCCGGCGCGCCCAAGCGACGCCTGGCTCTGCGCCCAGCGCGACGCCGAGGAAGGCGCCGATATCCTGATGGTCAAGCCGGGCCTGCCCTACCTGGATCTGCTGCGTGAGTTGTCAGCGGAAATACGCAAGCCCTGGGCGGTCTACCATGTCAGCGGGGAATTCGCGGCGCTCGAAGCGCTGGTGGCCCAGGGATTGGCAGCGCGTGCGCCGCTGCACCGGGAAATCATGACCGCGTTCGTGCGCGCCGGGGCGTCGATGATCATCACCTACGGCGCGCGCTACGCGCGCCAATGGCTGGCAACGTGACCTCAGGGGAGGGCCGTTCCGGCGAACTGTTTGCGCGCGCCAGGCGCGTCTCTCCAGGCGGGGTGCACTCGCCGGTACGGGCCTTTCGCGGCGTCGGCGGCACGCCCCGTTTCATGGTCGGCGGCCAGGGCGCACAGCTGCGGGATGTCGACGGCCGCCATTACATCGACTTCTGCATGGCCTTCGGTCCGCTGATCCTCGGACACGCCGACCCGCAGGTGCGCACCGCTGCCGAAGCCGCGCTGGCGCGCGGCTGGAGCCTCGGCACCGCCGAACCCTACAGCCTGGAACTCGCGGAACTGATCACGGCCAAGATTCCCTGGGTCGAAAGCATCCGCTTCGTCAACTCGGGCACCGAGGCGGTCATGTCGGCGTTGCGCGTGGCGCGCGGCGCAACCGGGCGCTCCAAGATCCTCAAGTTCGAAGGCTGCTACCACGGACACACCGATTCGATGCTGCTGCGCGCCGGTTCCGGCCTCGCCGAAGCGCCGGTGCCCGACAGCGCGGGCCTGGCCCCCGACGTCGTCCAGGAAACGCTGATCGCGCCGCTCGATGACATCGCCGCGCTTGAAACCCTGTTTGCGGAACGCGGTGGCGAGATCGCCGCGGCCATCATCGAGCCGCTGCCGGCGAATTATGGCCTGCTGCCGCAGCGACCCGAATTCCTCCAGGCGCTGGCCCGCCTGACGCGCGCCCACAGGGCGCTGCTGATCTTCGACGAGGTGATCTCCGGCTTCCGCTTAGGGTTCCAGGGTTATGCGGGCTTGAGCGGGATCCGCCCCGACCTTGTCACCTATGGCAAGGTCATCGGCGGCGGCTTTCCGGTGGGTGCCTACGGCGGCCGCCGCGAGCTCATGGAACTGGTGGCACCCGCGGGTCCGGTCTACCAGGCCGGCACCCTGAGCGCCAATCCGCTCGCCATGTGCGCTGGCCTCGCAGCGCTGCAGCAGCTGCTGGATGGGCGCATCTACGAGCAGATCGAGTCGCTGGGCGCGCGGTTGGAGCGCGCCCTGCGCGGCACCCCGCAGCTCGCGGTGCAGCGCGTGGGTTCGGTCTTCTGGCTGTGCATTTCGCAGCAGGGCGTGCCGGTCACGCCGATGCGCACGCTGCACAGCTTCCCGGCGGATGCGGGCAAGAGTTTCGCCGCGCCGTTCCACGCCTTGCTGGAGCAGGGCATCTACCTGGC
>Ga0181531_10000448_pt1 | contig 27835 bp, 31 predicted proteins | sample PEATcosm2014_Bin_38_FD_119743 | JGI IMG/M metagenome (GOLD analysis project Ga0181531, IMG submission 119743) | Peatland microbial communities from MTU Mesocosm Facility, Houghton, MI, USA - PEATcosm2014_Bin11_10_metaG | ecosystem: Environmental > Terrestrial > Soil > Wetlands > Peat | place...
CACGGCTTCTGGCTGCCGGAGTTCCGCGTCAAAGCGGACATGGTGCCGGGCCTCATCACGACGATCCGCATCACGCCGCTGCAGACGGGAACGTTCCGGGTGGTCTGCAGTGAGTTCTGCGGCGTCGCGCACGGCGCGATGCACGGCTCGGTCATCGTGCAGAGCCAGGCAGACTTCGCCAAGTGGTTCAAGCAGCAAGGCGGCGCGCAGGCCGCCACTGCCGGCGGCGGTTCCGCCAGCGGCGCCGCGGTCGCGTTGAGCGCCGGCTCGGCCGCGGCCGGTCAAACGCTCTTCGCGAGCAAGTGCAGCGCCTGCCACTCGACCGGCCCGTTCACGCAGAAGATCGTGGGCCCGGGCCTGGGCGCGATCTTCAACGACCCGCAGCATCCTAAATTGGTCAACGGCACCGATCCGACGCCGGCGGACGCCGCCAAGATCATCCACGACGGGTATACCGGTGACATCGGAACCATGCCCAGCGCCACGGTCAACCAGATCAACAACACCGACGTTGCGAATCTGGTGGCCTACCTCGTCAGCCTCTCGAAGAAGTAACGGAGACCACGCGCACATGGCGACTCTCGCACCCGGAGTGAAGACAGGGCCGTATCACGCGGTCCTCGACCACATCCATCCGGAACCGACGAGCTTCATCCGGCGGTACATCTTCTCGATCGACGCCAAGGTCATCGGGGTCCAGTACATGATCACGGGGGGCTTGTTCTTCCTGATCGCGGGCCTGCTCGCCGAGATCATCCGCGCGCAGCTGATGAGCCCCAACGGCGCAGTCGTCACCCCGGCGACGTACAACGCGATCTACTCGATGCACGGCTCGGCGATGGTGTGGATGGTCATCATTCCGCTGGTCAGCGGCGCCTTCGGCAACTTCGTGATGCCCTTGCAGATCGGGGCGCGCGACGTCGCCTTCCCGTGGCTGAACTTGGTGGCGTTCTGGATGTTCCCGGTCGCCGGCATCATTTTGTTCAGCTCGTTCTTGGTCGGCGCGCCCGACGCCGGCTGGACCGAGTACCCGCCGATCTCGCTGCAAGGGCCGCCCGGCACCTCGCTGTGGTGCATCGCGATCTTCCTGGTCGGCGTCAGCTCGACGCTGACCGGCATCAACTTCGCCGTGACCATGCTCAAGATGCGGGCGCCCGGGATGACCTTCACCCGCATGCCGCTGTTCGTGTGGGCGCAGTTGGCGACCAGCCCGCTGCTGTTCGTGGCGACGACGGCGCTGGGCGCCGCGCTGCTCGCGCTGTTCGTCGAACGCACCTTCGGGGTGCCGTTCTACAACCCGGCCCACGGCGGTTCGCCGGTGCTCTGGCAGCACATGTTCTGGTTCTATTCGCACCCGGCCGTGTACATCATGATCCTGCCGGTGTTCGGGATCATCTCCGAAGTGCTGCCGACCTTCTCGAAGAAGCCGATCTTCGGCTATAAGATGGTCGCCTTCTCGACCGTCTCGATCGCGCTGCTCGGCTTCACCGTCTGGGCGCACCACATGTTCACCTCGGGCATGGTGCCATGGCTGCAACTGCCGTTCATGATCCTCACCATGCTGATCGCGATTCCGACCGGCGTGAAGATCTTCTCGTGGATGGCGACGCTGTGGGGCGGCTCGATCGATTGGAAGACGCCGATGCTGTTCGCGACGGCGTTCTTGATCACGTTCACCTGCGGCGGTCTGACCGGGTTCTTCTTGGCGGCGGTGCCGGCCGACTACCACGAGCACGGCTCGTACTTCGTGGTCGCCCACTTCCACTACGTGCTCTACGGCGGCTCGGTGATGGGTCTCTTCGCCGGCTTCTACTACTGGTGGCCGAAGATGACCGGGAAGATGTACAACGAGACGATGGGCCAGATCCACTTCTGGATCACGTTCATCGCGTTCAACGGCACCTTCATGCCGATGCACTGGCTGGGCCTGATGGGGATGCCGCGGCGCGTCGCCATCTACGATCCGCAGTACACGTTCTGGAATCAGTTCGCCTCGGTCAGCTCGTTCATTCTCGCGCTCTCGATGCTGCTGTTCCTCTACAACATGCTGATCTGGACGCCGCGCAAGGGCAAGCCGGCGGGACCGAATCCGTGGGGCGGGCGGACGCTGGAGTGGATGATCTCCTCACCGCCGCCGTACTACAACTACAAGAAGATCCCGGCCGTGCTGGCCGCTCCGTACGACTTCGGCAACCCGCTCCCGTACATCGGGCTCGACGCGGCGCCGGGAGCGGTCGAAGCGACGCCGACCGCCGAATCACACCCGGTTCCCACTCACTAGGAGGCGACGAAACACGTCATGGCGGTGTCCGTCGCCAAGCAAGGCTATCACCTCGGTCACGGAGAGATCGACGATCACCACGATACGGTGATCTACAACGAGACGCGCGATATGCGCCTGTTGGGATTCGTCCTCTTCCTGTGCGCCGACGTCATCCTGTTCTCATCGTTCATCTTCGCGTACATCTACCTGCGCACGACCGTGTCGCCGGTGTGGCCGCCGATCGTGGACGGCAAGCAGTTGCCGCGGCTCGACGTCGCGTTCGCCTGCTTCAACTCGGTCGTGCTGTTCGGATCGGGCGTCACGATGCACTTCGCGATGGAAGGCTGGCGGCACGCCAAGAAGCGGATGTTCAACCTCTTCATGGGGCTGACCATCCTGCTGGGCGCGGGCTTCCTCGGCGGTCAGGGATACGAGTACATGCATGCGCGGATCGGCGGCTGGGGCGGCGCGAACGGCTCGATCTTCGGCGCGTCGTTCTTCACGCTGACCGGGATGCACGGCTTCCACGTCTTCGTGGGCGTCTGCTACCTGATCATCTTGTGGCTCCAGGTCGGCCGCAACGTCTACACCCAGGACCGCTACTTCGGCTTAACCGCCGGCACGCTCTACTGGCACTTCGTCGACGTCATCTGGGTCGCACTCTTCTTCTTGTTTTATTTGTGGTGATGGAGATGATGGTGATGGAGATCCCGGTGATGGAGCGAGCGCAGCAAAATCGTGCCTCGTCGGCCCGCACAATGCGAGCTCGGACCGGGGGCCCCACGCTCTGCGTGGGAGGCTCGCAGCCCGTGGCGGAGCGCCGCTAGATGGAAGCGTTAGCTGGTACCGAGAAAATCATCGCCGCGATCGGCGCGGTTGTGGTGTTCATCTTCGCGATCGTTGGGCTGCGCGGTGAATGGCCGAAGATGGGGCTCGACGATATCGTCACCAAGTTGCTGCTCGGGCTGATGGCGTTCGGCTGCTGCCTGGTCATCCTGGCATGCTTCGGCGTGCTGCCGCACATCGGCGCCGCGACGCCGGCCACGGGGGTATAACGACACCATGCACGATCCGACCGATTCGCGCGGCGTCCCGATCTCACAAGGCGTCCCGACCCTCGTCATCTGGGCCGGGATCGTCGGGGTGATCCTGATCTTCGTCGTGGCCGGGATGGTGCTCTCGACGGCCGGCTACGGCCACCTTTGGCCCTCCAGCAACACCCTCAACTTGAAGCTGGATTAACCGCCGGCGGGCGAGTGCAAGGAAAGGGCGTTCCCTTCGGAGTCCTCGAACTTCGCCCACCCGCCCCACGGTTCACGCCGAGGTGGTTCGATGAACTTCACGCCGCGCTGCGCAAGCAGTGCGGCAGTTTTTTCGACGTCGTCCACCTCGAGGATGACGTCGGTGTCGCCGCCCGCTTCCTCCGCGTCGAGGTAGAGCGTAAACTGCGCCTTGCCTTCCGGCGGCGCGAGCGTCACCCAGCGTGCGTCCTCGCCCATCGGCACGTCCATCGTCTTCGTCCAACCGAGGATGTCGGTGTAGAAGGCGATCGCGCGTTCGCGATCGGCAACGTACAGGACGATGATCGAAATGTACATCAGACGATCTCCCGTTTGCGGGGAGACATCCCGACGCCAAGCGCGGGGATACGCGCCGGCAGGACGCCCGTGGGGTGGCCATCGATGGCGTGGACGCCGCCGTACTCGCTGAACTCGCACAGCGCGGCGCGGGTGAGCGTCGGCAGTTCGCTCGGCCCGAGCGTGGGCCATTCGCACGCGACCGTGCGCGCTTCGGTCAACACCGCGATGTAGCCGTTTTCGCGGGCGCTCGAGTGCTCGTCGCGCGGACGGTATCGGATGTATCCGTCGACCTGATAGATCGGCCGCAGGGTGTGGAAGAGGGCGCGCGCCGGCGCCAACATGACGCCGATCGCCCAGACGACGCATCCCACGAACCCGAGCGCGAACACCGGTGCGATGACGATGATGTCGGGTTGGACCCACCGGGGCGAGAGCCGCGGAGCGAGAAACACGCCCACGGTGATCGCCGCGAAGACGAGCCCGCAGAGTATCGGCTCGATCGCGATGCTCAAGCGGCCGAAGAACCCCCACAGCACGACCGTGCGTTCGCTGCGCGTCCACGGGCGCCGGATCAGCGTGCGCGCGCGCTCGTCGGCCGTCAGGCGACTCGGCTTGATCCCGTGGATGATGGTGTTCGTCTCGCTCATGCTGTGCTTCCCGGGGACGGCCTGCGCCGCGGCGCGCTTGCACGGTATCGTCCTCGCGGTGAGCGCGAAAAACGGGACGGCGGTCGTCCGCCACGACCCGTTCGGCGCGATGCCGGCGATGACGATGCCGTTCCGTATCGTTCCCCGTGCCCGCGCCGCCCAACTGCAAGCCGGGGCGAGGATCGACGCCCAGGTCGACACGACGACCGAACCGTGGACCCTGCGCAACGTCGTCAGCACGGCGGCCGAGCCGCTGACCGACGAGGCGGCCTCGCCGCTACGCCGCGTCACCCCGCTGCGGGTCGGCGACCCCGTCCCCGAGGTCGCCTCGTTCGTCGATCAGCACGGCCGCCCGTTCCGCTTCTCGGCGCTGCGCGGCCAGGACGTCGTCCTGGCGTTCATCTATACGCGCTGCCAAGACGTGCGCATGTGCCCGCTCATCAGCGCGAAGTTCCGCGCACTCCAAGACCACGCCGGACAGCGCGCCGTCCATCTGGTCGAAGTCTCGCTCGACCCGGCCTACGATCGGCCGCCGGTCCTGCGCCGCTACGGCCAGATCTTCGGCCAAGACCCGCGCCGCTGGACGCTGGTCGTCGGCGACGCCGACCCGACGCTCGACTTCGCCGCCCGCTTCGGCATCGGCACGATCCCCGACCCGCAGATCGGCATCATCCACAGCGAAAACACGGTGACGATCGACCGCACCGGCCACATCGCCGCGATGCGCACCGACAGCGCCTGGACACCCGACGAACTGCTCGCCCAGATCGACGCCATCGACGGCCACGGCGGCAACGCACTGCAACGCTTCGACCTCTGGCTCAAGACCGGCGCCATCGCCCTCTGCGGCAATGCCGTCGCCGGCTTCAGCGGCCTCACCGACCTCATCGCCGTGCTCGTCATCGTTGCGGCGTTTCTGTATTTGCTCTACCGACTGGCGCGAAAAATCTTCTTGGAGAACGCTTGACGGCGCAATGCGGGCACCCAAAGGTCGATACTGAGCCTCTGCTAAAGTCGATCGTTTCCGCTCGCGCATACGCGCGAAAGCCGTCTAGGACCATTCTCTCAATGCGAATCATGGCAAAACGCCGAGTAGTCTCAGAGCAGACTCAACTGGCACGCCTTCGGGAGAGAAAAGTGTCTCGCTCAAAACTCGTGCGGTGTTGGCTCGTAAGCCTGGTGTAGGCAAGTCGAGTCGCATTTGGGTCAGAACGTCCAGCGCCGTTACGGGTGTGCTATCCGTCTGCGGCGCGGGCGCCTTGTTGCCGTGTAGCGGAAGGGGAACATTGCGGATTTCGCCCATCACGGACTTGCGTGTCCGTCTTGCACGCGTCCGCGAAGGTGTGAAATGGCTTGGCTAAAGTCGATTCCACAGGATCTGAGATTTCGAGCCATTTACACCCCGCGCTCTTATCAAAGACCGAAGTCGGTCGGTGCCGAAGCTGCGTGCACTTCAAGTAATCATCCTACATTTTGGCTATACCAACGCTTTACTCTTGAGTCGGTTTCAGACTCGGCAAAGCGCCAGCGCAACGCTTACAGCGCGTCGATGAGGAGTGCTTCCGACGATGGGTCGGGCACAGTCTCGCCGCGCTCTCTCAAGAGATCGACGTGTGCCACGACCGCCTCGCGGATCAACTTTTCTGCGCGGTCGCGCGATGATGCTACCGCGACGCAGCCAGGAAGATCCGGGACGTACGCGCCCCACGACTCTGCTTCCCGTTCGATGATCGCCAAATATTTCACGTCAGCCAACCTGCCTGTCTGAAGATCGATTTCCGAATGCCGACGGGGATGCCTTCGCTCTCGCGGTCGTATGCGACGGTGACGACACCAGGTTTGACGGGACGGGTGAACTGATGATGGCTACCGCGGACGCGGGCCGTCTTTCCGCAGCATCCCCGGCAGGTCCCGTACCTTCATGAGGTCGGAAGCGTGTCACGGCGCTATGACGACACAGTTGCCGCCATGTTGCCTGCTTGTGAATGGCCGCGGTCAGTGCGAGGACGTCGGCTGTTGGGCGGAGCGTTCCGCGGTGCGAGACGCCAAGGCGAACGTCAGCAGGGTGGCGACGATGGCGAGGGCGGTGAAGGTGAAGTAGGCGATGCGGTAGCCGGCGACCTCGGAGCCGTGGGAGCTGGCGACGCCGCCGCCCAGCGAGCCGCCGATGATCTGGCCGATGATCAGGACGATCGACAAGAGGCCGACCGCGGACGCGCGGCGATCTTGGCCGACGCGGCTGGTGATGATGTAGCGCGTCGGCGCGCCGAGCAGCGAGCCGAAGCCGAAGCCGGCGACGACCATTGCCACGAGCGCGAGCCACAGGTGCTCGAAGCCGAAGGCGAAGATCGCCAGGCCCACAGCGGTGAGCATCGCGCCGATGGCGAGGACGGCACGGCTGCCGATCACGTCGAGCGCGCGGCCCGAGAGCGGGATCACGACGACGAAGCAGATCGCGCCCAGCGCGGCGACGCCGCCGGCGGTCGCATAACTGAGGTGCTGCGCGGCGACCAGCGCGGCCGGGATGAAGAAGAGCGAACCTTCGAGTGCGCCGATGAACAGCTCGAGCACGTAGGTGACGAGCAGTTGGCGGTCGCGGAAGAACGCCGGCGCGATGACCGGCTGCGCTGCGCGCCGTTCGGCGAACGCGAACAGGACGAACGCCATCACCGCGACGAGCAGCATCGCCCAGGCGGCGGCTTCGTCGACCTTGCCGTCGATGCGGTACAGGCGGGTCAGCAGGCTCATGAGCGCGAGCAGTCCGATCGCCAGCGTCACCAGGCCGGTGACGTCGAGCGGACCGCGCGCGTGGGGTGCCGTCGCGGGGACACGGGTGCGCGCCAGCACGATCACGACGATCGCGAGCGGAACGTTGAGCACGAAGACCCAGTGCCACGAGGCGAAGCGGGTGACGAGCCCGCCGAATGCCGGCCCGATCACCGCCGCCAGTCCCCACGTGGCCGCCACCAAGCCGAGCGCGGCACCGCGGCGTTCGACCGGCACGCGATCGGCGATCGCCGCGGTCGCGACCGGGAAGATCCCGCCGGCGCCGATCGCCTGGATCGCCCGCGCCAACAGAAAGATGCCGTACGAGGGTGCGGCGATCGCGAGCACGCTGCCGGCACCGAAGATCGCGACGCACGCGATATAGACGCCGCGGCGGCCGTTGCGGTCGGCGAGCGTCGAGGCGATCGGGATCGCGACGACGTTCGCCAGCAGGTAGAGCGTGAAGACCCAGGCCAGCGCGCTCGGTCCGACGGCGAACTGCGCACCCAGTGCCGGCAACGCCGGTGAGAGGACACCCAGGTCCAGCGCGCCGGCGAAGACGCCCAGCCCCAGCGTCAAGAGCAGTGGGACCGTGCTGGCGTCGACCGCGTGTCCGGCGACGGTCGTCGGGGTGGCGGTTGCGGTGCCGTCGGCCACGGCTAGATCACGCGATCCGCCACCATCGCGACGCACATGAGCGCCAGGTACAGGAGCGAGTACTTGAAGAGCACGCGCGCTTGTCGCTTGGTGGAGTCGCCCGACACCTTCCAGGCGTCCCACAAGAAGATGGCGCCGAGGATCAGCGCGCAGCCGCCGTAGCACGGCCCGAGCACGTGGAGTGGGAAGAACGCCAGCGAGACGGCGACCAGGATCAGCGAGTAGATCACGATCTCGCGTTTGGTGCGCGGGATGCCGGCGACGTTGGGCAGCATCGGGATGCCGGCCTTGTCGTAGTCGATGTTCGTCATCAGCGCCAGCGCCCAGAAGTGCGGCGGCGTCCACAAGAAGATGACGGCGAAGAGCGCGAACGCCGGCGAGCCGAGCTGGTGCGTTACCGCGGCCCAGCCGACCAGCGGGGGCACCGCGCCGGCCGCGCCGCCGATGACGATGTTGAGCGGCGTGATGCGCTTGAGCCACATCGTGTAGATCACGACGTAGTAGACGTTGCCGCCCAGCGCGAGCCACGCGGCGAGCGGATTGACCAGGAAGAACAGCAGCGCGAACGCGACCGTCTGCGCGACGACCGCGAAGATCAGCGCGTCGCGGGTGCGGATCGCACCGCGCGCGACCGGCCGCGTCTTGGTGCGGTTCATCAGCCGGTCGATGTCGCGGTCCCACACGCAGTTGAAGGCGCCGGCCGAGGCCGCCGACAGGGCGCCGCCGAGCAGCGTCCACAGCGTGAGCCACAGGCTCGGGATCCCGCGCGCTGCCATCAGCATGGCGGCATACGTCGTGATCAGCAGCAGATAGATGATGCGCGGCTTGGTCAGCTCGTAGTAGTCGCGCACGATCCCGCGCAGGCCACCGGCCGTCCCGGCCGCACTCGCGACGCCGTCGACCCGGTCGAGCGTCGAGCTCACGGTAACGTCGCCCCGGCGGCGCCGGAGCTCGGTTGTGAGGAGCGCACGCGCGTCATTTCGCGCACGCGCGCCGGCGCCGTGCCGTCGATCGCAGCGAACATCAGCGCGCCGATGAAGGCCAGGAAGGTCGCGCAAGCGTTGGCGGCGTGCGCTTCACGCAGCACCATCGGCAATTGCCAGGCGACGTTGGCGAACCCGAGCATCACCTGCAGCACGATCAGCGCGTAGGCGAACAGCGTCGCGACCCGCACGCGCGTCGTCGTGCCCAGCGCGGCCACGTACGTTGCCAGCGTGGCGACGAGGAACAGCGCGCCGGCGAGCAGACGGTGCGTCATCTGCGCATATTGCGCCGCGCTCGCACCGATGGCCGAGCCGCCCTCGCACAGCGGCAGCGTCGCACAGGCCAACCCCGCGCCGCTCGAGCTGACGTAGGCGCCGGCACACATCGTGGCGAGCACCAGCAGCGCGCACACCGTCAGCAAGCCGCCCAGGAACGAGTGGCGGATCGCGATCCGCTCGGGCTGGACGGTCGCCAAAATCGCGAGCGCCGTGAGCCCGGCCAGCAGCAGCATCGCCGCGGCCCAGTGGACGACGACCGACCAGGGGCTGTTGGAGAGGAACACGGTCAGGCCACCCAGGCACACCTGCAGGACGAAGACCCCGGCCACGAAGCCGATCGCGGCGTTCAGGCCGGCGATGCGTTTGCGCTCACGCCACGCCAGGAAGAGCGTCGCCAGCACGACCCAGCCGACCACGAACGCGACCAGCCGGTGCGTCCACTCGAAGACGACCCCGCCCGCGAGCGAGGGGATCAGTTGACCGTGGCAGAGGGGCCAGTCGGGGCAGGTCATCCCGGCGCCGTTGATACGGACCCAGCTGCCCAGGACGGCGAGCGTGCATGCCAGAGCGGCGCCCGCCAGCGAAAAGGCCCGGAACATCAGAGGGAGCGTACCGCGATCGGCCCGCGGCCGAAACGACCTTGGTCCGTCAGCAGCCGTTGGTGATGCCGAGGCTGTGATTCGCGGCCACGCCTTCATCGCGCAGGATGTCGGCCGTCTTGTCGCTCAGCGCCTGGGCGAGCAAGAGATCGATTTTGTTGTACTGGTCGGGGTTCGGTGCCGGCGGAAGGATCGTCACCGCCGGACCCGGCGGCGGGGTCACCAGCGAATTCGACGCGCGCGGGAGGCCGCCGCCGCCCGCGATGGGCGCGCCGTTGAGGTTGTTGTTGCTGATGACTTGGTCCATGGAGCCGCGTTCTTCGCGTCCCTGGAGGACCACGACGCTGCCGACGAAATCCGTTGCCGCTTTGTCCTGCCGCGCGAGCGCACCGCTGAGCGCGTCGGCGAAGGCAGTCAGCTCTGCCTTGCGCGTCGGGTCGGTCGACTGCGTCGCTTGGGCCCGCAGCGCCTTGATCTCGTCCTGCGCGCCCTTGGCGGAGATGCGAATCGCGCTCGCTTCACGCACCCACGCGTCGCGCTGCAACCGCTGCTGGTTCTCGTTCATGTTGCCGTAGTCGGTGTTGCGCAAGTTGTTGGCGAGGATGCTGAGGTCGCGATTGCCCTCGAGCGCGGCACCGATCGCGTTGTCGGCGTGCGCGACGATCGGCGCGCACACATTCGTACGCGTCGTACCGATGACGGTGAGCGGTGTCGGCGGCGCGGGTGCAGGGCTGGGGCTCGCAACGGCGCCCGCCAGCGCCACGACGAGCGGGAGCAGGCTGACCATGGCCTGCGACTTCCGTCGTAGGACCGGGGTATCCTCGCTACGGGCCGTCGAACGCTCGGTCCCGATGCGGCGAGTGTGTGCCGCGCTCGTGCTGGCCGTCATGCTCGTCGGCTGCCGCGAGGTGCGGGTCAACCAGGTACGCAGCGGGACGACGGCGGTGGTCGGAGCGCCGGAAGTCGTCGTCGTGCGGGACAAGCGATCGCTCGACGCCCTGGAGGTCACGGTGCCGGTCGACTTCCGCAAGGAGTTCGCCGTGGTGCTCCTGATGGGGCCGCACAAAGAGACCGGCTGGACCCAGATCGTCGAGTCGATCGCCGCCAACAGCGATCGGGTCCGGGTGGTCGCGTTCGAACGCGGCCCGCTGGCCGGCGGCGAGCCGGCGCCGCACGAGTACCGCACCTACACCGTCTGGATCGTCCCCAACATCGCCTACCGGCCGGGTGGCCGCGTCGAAGTCGTCTCGCCGTCCGGCGAGACGATCGCGCAGACGACCCTGCACTGATGCAGCCCGCGATCGGCGTCGACGGCGGCGCGCTGCGGGCCAACGTCGCGGCCTTCGCCGCGCTCGGCGCCCCGGTCGCCGCGGTCGTGAAGGCCGACGGGTACGGGTGGGGCGCGCGCCGGCTGGCTCGCGAGCTGGATCCGGTCGTCGAGTCGTACGTGGTGGCCGACCTCGACGAATTGGCCGCCTTGCGGCCGGCGACCGAGAAGCCGGTCCGGCTGCTCGCCGACGCTCCGCCGGGCAGGCTCGGCCAGGTCCTGGACCTGGGTGGCATCCCGGCCGTCTCGACGCGCTCCGCGCTCGCCGAGGCGATCGGGCGGGCCGACGAACGCGGCGGCCTGACCGTTCGCGTCGGCGTCGTCGACGGGGCGCTGTGGTCGGCTGTCCCGGCCGCCGAGATCGGGGCCTTCGCGCAGGCCTGCGCCGGCACGGCGCTGCGGGTGGAGCTGTGGTCGCACGTCACCGCACCCGCCCGTGCCAGCGCGGCGCAGGCCGCGCTGAGCGCGGCGCGCGACGCGTTCGCGCGGACCGGCGTGACGGTCGCCGGGGTCGACTTGGGCAGCACCGCTTCGGCGAGCGCCGGCCGCACCTTCGACCGGCTCCGGATCGGCGTCGGCTTGTTCGGGGCTCGGCTCGGCGCGCCGGTGGCAACCCGCTGCGCGCTGCGGGTGCGGGCACCGCTGGTGCGGCGGCTGCCGCCCGGCGCGGTGGCCTGGGCCGGCTACGGCGACGTTCCGGTGCCGTTCGATCGTTCTGTGAGCGTGCTCCGTTGTGGATACGCGGACGGGTTGCCGATGACATTGGCGGGGACGGGGACGATCCTCGCCGTCGGCATGCAGTACACGACCCGCTTGGATACCCCGGGGGACGTCGAGCTGCTGATCGGTGCGGACGACGACGTCGACGCGCTCGCCGCTCGCGCGGGTATCACTCCGCACGCACTCGTGGTAGGTTTGGCCAAGCAATGATGCTCGACGCGCTGACGCGCTTCGAAGGGACGATCACCCGCTTGGGGGTCGTCTTGAGTCCCGACGGGACGCCCGAACAAATCGAAGGGGTCCTCAATCCCGCCAGTGCCGTCGCTCGCGACGGCACGCTGCTGCTCTATCCTCGGGTGGTCGCGGCCGGCAACGTCTCGCGGATCGGCCTGTACGCGGGGCACCGCTCGGGCGAGGACCTGCAGTTCGAGCGCCTCGGGTACGCGCTCGAGCCGACCGCGCCGTACGAGTTGCGCTCGGTGCCGGGCGGGATGGGCTGCGAGGACCCGCGGGTCACCTTCGTCCCCGTGCTCGACGCGTACGTGATGGTCTACACCGCCTACGGCCCGGACGGACCGCGCATCACGCTCGCGCTCTCCGAGGACGGCTACACCTGGACGCGCCTGGGCCAGGTGCGCTTCGCGCTCGGCTTGGCGCAGGGCGACGACAAGGACGGCGTCTTCTTTCCCGAGCCGGTCGTCTCGCCGGCCGGCGTCACCTCGCTCGCGATGTACCACCGGCCGATGCTGCGCGTCTCGGCCGTCGACGGACGCAGCTCGGTGGCGACGCTGCTGGCGCTGCGGCCCGAAGAGCGCGAGTGCGTGCGCATCGGCTATATCCCGCTCGATCCGGTGCTGCGCGATCGCAGCAAACTGCTCGACGTGCAGGAGAGCGCGCTCGTGCTCACGCCCGAGGAGCCCTGGTGCAGCATCAAGACCGGGGCCGGCACGCCGCCGGTACGCATCGAGGAAGGCTGGTTCTCCCTCTACCACGGTGTGCAGGCGCTCGAGACCGCGGAAAACCGCTACGCGATGATTTACAGCGCCGGGTTCGTCGTGCACGATCTCGAGCGACCGCACATCGTGCGCTACCATTCGGCGAACGCGGTGATGAGACCCGAAGGCGTCGACGAACTGCACGGCATCGTCAGCAACGTCGTCTTCCCGACCGCAATCGACGTGCGCGGCGAACGGAACTTCGAGTTCTTCTACGGGATGGCCGACGCGCGCATCGGCCGCGCGCGGCTCGAACTCACCCCGCCGTGTGGCGCTACTACCTGATCGCGACGCTGCTGGTCTTCGGCATCGGCTCGGTGCTGATCGGCGTGCGGATCGCGAGCGCGCCGGCGCCCACCGCCGCACCGTACGACGCGCGCGCGCACAGTGCTGCCACCGAACCGCCGGGCTTACCGGGCGGAGTGCGCCCGCGCGGCGAACCGGTCGCGCGCCCCTTCGTCGGCGAGGGCGGGTGGGTGCTCAGCGCGCTGCCGGCGTGCTTCATCCAGCAGTCGTCGATCGAGGGTTCGACGCAGGCACTGCGCGTCGACGTGCCACCGGCGCGCGAGCGGATCGCGCCGGGGACGACGTTCGCGCGCGGATCGTGCACGGTCCACGTCGGCATCGACGACGTGCAGGTGGAGCGCGGCGCCGATCGCCTGCGCGTGCCACCGTCGGCGCGCTTGTACCGAACCGCGAAGGGACTCGTGCTCGTCTACGAGCATGCCGGCAACGCGGAAGTGCGTCGCTACTGAGCGAAGGTTCACGAAATGGCAAGAAGCTGCGCGGAGCACTGTTGAGCGCCGACGTCGAGAAACTGGTCTTCGAGTGGCGCGCCGTCGACGTGCGGCGACACGCGGCGCCGAGCGCGCAGGACGCCAACGCGCTGTTCGGCGTGCTCGAATTGCTGCACATGCGCATCTTCGGCCAAGGCGAGCGCGGGATCACCGCCTTCACCAAACTCATGCAGGATCCCGACGACCGGGTGCGCGTCGACGCCGCCGCGGCGCTGCTCCCCTATCGACGGGTCGAGGCCGAAGCGATCTTGCGCGATGCCGCGAACCGCTCGCTGACGGCGCGCTACGTGCTGGCGGAGTGGGGCAAAGGCGCGCCCAAGCCGCTGCCGCCGCCGATCCCGTTGCCGGAGGTCGAAGACCGCATCGGCGAGGTCCCGGTGCTGTTCCGGATTCGGCTGAGCGAGCCCGAGCGCACGCGTGCGCAGGTGACGCCCAAGACGGTCCACCGTTCGGGGGCGATCCCGCTGCCGGCGGCGCACGCGCTGGCGATCGCCCAGGCCGAAGGCGAGGAGATCTGCTACCTGCTCTACCTCGACAGTGAGGGTTCCGTGCAGAGCGATGCCTCCTACGAGTCGGTCGGCGCGGCCATGCGCCAAGCCGAGTACGAGTTCGGGTTGCCGCCCGAGGAGTGGATGGCGTCGACGAGGGGAGCGAAGCTGCAGGTCGACGGCGAATAGAGGCAGGTCATGGATTTGCGCGAGGAAGTCGCCAAGCGCCGCACGTTCGCCATCATCTCGCACCCCGACGCCGGCAAGACCACCCTCACCGAGAAGCTCCTCCTGTACGGCGGAGCGATCGTGACGGCCGGGCAGGTCGCCGCGCGCCGGCGGGCGCGCGCCGCCACGTCGGATTGGATGGAGCTCGAGCGGGAGCGGGGGATCTCGATCACCTCGACGGTCCTCCAGTTCCCCTACCACGGGTTCACCATGAACCTGCTCGACACGCCCGGCCACCAAGATTTCGGCGAGGACACCTACCGCACGCTGCTGGCGGCCGACGCAGCGGTGATGCTGATCGACGCGGCCAAGGGCGTCGAGCCGCAGACCCGCAAGCTGTTCGCGATCTGCCGCGCGCGGCGCATCCCGCTCTTCACCTTCGTCAACAAGATGGACCGCCCGGCACGCGATCCGCTCGAGCTGCTCGACGAGCTCGAGACGGTGCTCGGGATCGGCGCCTATCCGATGGTGTGGCCGCTGGGGAACGGCGAGACGTTCCGCGGCGTGTACGACCGCGGCACCGGCGCCCTCCACCTCTTCGAACGCACCGAACACGGCGCCAAGCGCGCCCCGGTGACGACCAGCTCGCCCAACGATCCCGCCGTCGCGGCGCTGGTCGACGAGCGAACGCACAAGGAGTTCCTCGATCAGCTCGAGTTGCTCGAAGGCGCCGGCGCCGATTTCGACCATGCGGCGATGCTGCGTGGCGAGGTGACGCCGGTGTTCTTCGGCAGCGCGGTGACGAACTTCGGGGTCGAGCTGTTCCTCGACGCGTTCGTGAAGATGGGGCCGCCGCCGGCGGCGCACGTCGACGCCGAACAGCACGTCGTCGAACCGACCGACGAGAAGTTCAGCGGCTTCGTCTTCAAGATCCAGGCCAACATGGATCCCCGCCACCGCGACCGGGTCGCGTTCTTGCGCGTGTGCAGCGGCAAGTTCGAGCGCGACATGACGGTGCGCAACGTGCGCAGCGGCAAGGACGTGCGGCTGACCCGCGCGATGAAGCTGTTCGCCTCCGACCGCGAGTCGGTCGACGTCGCCTACGCCGGCGACGTGGTCGGCCTCGCCAACCCCGGCGTCTTCGCGATCGGCGACACCCTGGCGCAGGGGGACGGGGTGCGCTTCGAGCCGATCCCGGCCTTCGAGCCGGAACATTTCGCGCTGGTGCGCAGTATCGACACGGCAAGCTACAAATCGTTCCAGAAAGGGATCGCGCAACTGCGCGAGGAGGGGGCGATCCAGGTCTTCTACCCCTACGGGCAGACCCGGAGCGAACCGATCCTGGCCGCCGTCGGCGCGCTGCAATTCGAAGTCGTCAAGTACCGCTTGGAGTCGGAATACAACGTGAAGACGGTCTTTCAAAACCTGGCGTATACGACCGCCCGTCGCGTACGCGGCGGGAACGCCGGCGCAGCGACGCTGGGCAGCAGCGCGCGCCTGGTCGAGGATTGGGACGGTGATCCGGTCGCGCTGTTCGAGAGCGCGTGGAGCGTCAACTTGGTGGAGCAGTGGAACCCGGGAATGCGCTTCGCGCCGTTCGCCGCCAAAGAGCTCGCTCCGGAGGTGAGCGCATGAGCGCGCTGCCGCCGCCGCAGCAGCCGCGCGTGTCGGGCACCGCGGGGGCGACGGGTGCGACGGTCGCCGCGCGGCGACGCCGCAATGCGTGGCTGATCCCGGCGCTGCTGGTGCTGATCGTGGTGCTGGTCGCGCGCTCGTGCGCGACGTACGAGAACCACGACGAGAAGCTGATGCGCGCGTTCACGACCGCGGTCCAGAACGACGACCTCGCCGAAGTGCAGAAACTGGAGAACAGCGGCACCGCCGCCGACATGTCGCGCGGTCGCCTGGGCCAGGCGGCCGACGCGCTGGCCCCGCTCGGCGCGGTCCAAAAAGTCAAAGAGGTCACGCCCAAGGACGATCCGCCGCGCGTTCACGAGTTCGACCTGACGCTGGCCAAGGGGACGGTCCACGAAAAAGTGGAGCTCGATCCGCAGGGCAAGATCTTCCACTTCCACTACGACCAGCCGCAACCGAGGTCGTGACCGAGGACCGGCTCGCAGTCGAGTTCGACGACGTTCGCGCGGCCGCACAGCGGCTGCGCGGCGTCGCGCTGCGCACGCCGGTCGTCACCGCGCGCACGCTCGACGAGCGAATCGGTGGCCGCGCGTTCCTCAAGGCCGAGTCGTTGCAGCGGATGGGCGCGTTCAAGTTCCGCGGCGCCTACAACGCCATCGCGCAACTCGACGAGCAGCAGCGGGCCGCGGGCGTCGTCGCGTTCTCCAGCGGCAACCATGCGCAGGGGATCGCGTTGGCGGCGCGGTTGCTCGACGTCCCGGCGACGATCGTCATGCCCGAGGACGCGCCGGCCGCCAAGCTGGCCGCAACGCGCGGCTACGGCGCGACGGTCGTCACCTACGACCGCATGACCATGAACCGCGCCGAGCTGGCCGCGTCGATCGCAGCCGAGCGCGGCGCGGCGCTGCTCCCGCCGTACGATCATCCGCACGTCATCGCGGGCCAAGGTACGGTGGCGCTCGAGCTGATCGAAGAGGCGGGTCCGCTCGACGTATTGCTCGTCCCGCTCGGCGGCGGCGGTCTGCTCGCCGGCTGTTGTCTCGCGTCGGCCGCGCTAAGCCCCGGGGTGCAGGTCTACGGCGTCGAGCCGGCCGCGGGTGACGATTGGGAGCGCTCGTGGGACGCCGGCGAGATCGTCGAGATCCCCGTTCCGCAAACGATCGCCGACGGCCAGCAGACGCAAGCCCCGGGCACGTTGACGTGGCCGATCGTGCGCCGTCTTGGCGCCGGCGTCGTCACCGTCACCGACGATCAGATCCGCGCCGCGATGCGCTTCGCGTTCGAACGCCTCAAGCTGGTGCTCGAGCCCAGCGGCGCCACCGCACTCGCCGCCCTGCTAGAAGAGAAGATCGACGTGCAGGGTGCGCGCGTCGGCGTCGTCCTGAGCGGCGGCAACGTCGACCCCGCCACCTTCGCCGCCTGCATCACCGCTAGCGCGCCGTAGGGCGCCCCATCTCGTAGAATTGCGGGTTGGGGCGCATGTCCATGAGGCCGGCCATGCGGTTGGAGAAGCCGAAGAAGGCGGCCACCGCGGCGATGTCCCAGGCGTCCTCGTCGCTCAAGCCGACGGTTTTCAGTTCGGCGAGGTCGCGGTCGGTGGCGACGAAGCCCGGCGCGTTGACGCGCGAGGCGAAGGTGAGGATCTCGCGCAGTCGCGGGCTCAGGTCGGCGGTGCGCCAGTTGGTCGCGATCTGATCGGCGACGATCTCGTCCTTGCCGAGGATCCGCAGCGCGGCGCCGTGCGCGGTGACGCAGTAGAGGCAATCGTTCTCCGCCGAGACGGCGACGACGATCGCCTCGCGCTCGGCGCGGGAGAGGCCGCTGGGGCCTTTCATCAGCAGATCGTGGTAGTGCATGAACGCGCGGAAGTGCTCGGGGCGCTTCGCGTACGCGAGGAAGACGTTGGGGACGAAGCCGATCTTCGCGCGCGTCTCTTCGCACAGCGCGCGGATGTCGTCGGGCATCTCGGCGAGCTCGGGCACGCCGAAGCGCGAAGGCGCCGTGGTGCGCACGGCGCCTTCGTTGAACGGGGGGTGGCTACTTGGCCGCGGGGACGGGGCCGCAGGAGACATACGTGGCGATATCTGTGGTCGAGTGGTGGACGTTGATCGCGTACGGCGGATTCTTCTCGAGATCCGCGATCGTCACGCCCTTGATCGTGGTCGACGAGGCGCCGTCCTTCACGAGCGAGAGCGGATACACGACCTTGCCGAGCTTGTCGCAGGTGCCGACGTGGATGTGGGCCGGCTGCGGACCGGCGCTGTCGCCGCCCTTCATCTCCAATTTGACGACCAGGCCGTCCGAGGTGTCGCTCAGCGTGGCGGTGCCGGATTCACCGGACTTGTTCTGCTCGGCCAGCTTGATGACGAGCGGTGCCGACGGTGAGGGCGCCTGCGCCGTCCCGGCCAGGACCAATGCCGCGCCGATGGCGGCCGTGATGACGGTCTTGTGCATGAATGCCTCCTCTAGAATGACGCTGCGATTGTTCGCGCGTCGTCGAGGACTGCCTGCGCCGCGCGACGTCCCGGGAAGCCGCTCACACAGCCGCCGGGATGCGTGCCGGAACCGCACAGATACAATCCCGCAATCTCGGAGCGAACGGGGAACCGGTGTTCGTAAATTTGGTCAGGCAGCAACTCGCCGTGGAAGATCTGGCCGCCGCTCAATCCGAACGTCGCTTCGAGGTCGGGTGCGCCCAGCGCCTGACGCGCTTCGATCGCCCCCGGCAGATTCGGCGCATACTGCGCCAGCGTTGCGACGATGCGATCCGCGATCGTCTCGCGATCGGAGGGGAGCCACGCGCGATCGGGACGCTCGTACGGGAAGTACTGCGCGAAGACCGAGAGGACGTGCTTGCCCGGCGGCACCATGGACGGATCGGTCGGCGATTGCATGAAGCACTCGAGCATCGGCGCCGCCGACGTCCCGCCGTGCCGCGCGTCGACGTAGGCCTGCTGCAAGTAGTCGACCGACGGCGTGACGTGAATCGTCGCGCGGTGGTGCGGCTGCGGTTCGCGGCCGGGCCGGGCGGTGAAGTCCGGCAACTCGCCGAGCGCCAGGTTGAGCTTGAACGCAACGCCGTTGCTGCGCCATCCCTGCGCGCGGGCCAGCAGCGCGTCAGGGACGTCGCTCGCGGCGAGCAGCCGCAGGAAGAGCGTCTTCGGATCGGCGTTGACCAGGATCGCGCGCGCCTCGACCGCCCCGCCCTCGCGCAGCTCGAGCCGGGCGGCGCGGCCATCGTCCACGACGATGCGTTCGACTGTCGCGCCGGTGCGCAGCTCGGCCCCATGCACGCGGGCCGCGCGCGCGATCGCCTGCGAGACCGCGCCCATCCCACCGCGCACGAACCCCCACGCACCCTGCACGCCCAGGGCGCGGCCGGCGTAGTGGTGGGCGAGGACGTAGGCGGTCCCCGGATCGCGCGGGCCGGCGTTGGTGCCGATCAGCCCGTCGGTGCAGAGCGTGGCCGCCAGCGCCGGCGTGCGCACGTAGCGCGCGACGAAGTCCGCGACCGACCCGCGCAGCGTCGCCTGGACGTCGTCGGGGAAGCGCGCGAACGAGGGTTCCGGATCGTCGAAGGTGTCGAACAGCAGGCGCCCCAGGCGCGTCGCTTCCTCCTCGAAGGCGGCGAAGCCGGCGACGTCGCGTTCGTCGAAGCGGGTGATCTCGCGCGCGTTGGCCGCCTCGTCGCGCCCGAGCAGCAGCGAACGTCCGTCGAGCAGCGGCGTGAACGAAGCCGGGTCCTTGCGATACGCTTCGTAGCCGTGGCTGGCGAGTTCGAGATCCGCCACGATCGTCGGGTCGAGCAGACTGCACACGTACGAGGCGACCGAGACGCGATAACCCGGCCACACTTCCTGCGTCAGCGTCGCGCCGCCGAGCACCTCGCGCTGCTCGAGCACGACCGTGCGCAGCCCCGCCCGCGCACAATACGCCGCCGCGGTCAGTCCGTTGTGACCGGCGCCGACGACGGCGACGTCGTAGCGTTCGGCCATCAGCGGCGGCGGCGCTTGGGCGTGAAGGGTTTGCCGGTGCGATAGGTGCCGTGGCGCGAGAGCGCAGTGTCGACGTCGTCGCAGCCGATCGGGGTGAACTCGCGGCAATCGTGCGGGCGTCCCTCGTAGATGCCGCAGTAGTAGCGGCCCGAGCGCGAGCCCATCAAGAAGACGCACTTGTCGGAGGTCTCTTCGGAGTACTCGCCCTCTTCGGTGACCTTGCGCAGCCAACCGACGTACGAACCGTCGGCCGATTCACGCCCGACGACGTACTCGCTCATCACGTCCTCGTAGGTCATGCCGAGGTGGTCGGCGATGCGCTGCACGTCGGGACCGCTCACGAACGGCTCGTAGCCGCTGCAGCACTCGGCGCAGCCGGGCGGACACGAGAGGTTCTCGGGCAGATCGTACATGTGCTTGCGCGAGAGCTCGATGACGGCGCGGATCGCCGCGACGAACTCGGGATCGTCGTTGTACTTGTAGACCCACTCGCGGTGCGCGATCACGTTCGCGTTGTAGTTGCGCTTCGTCGTCTTGTTGTACTGGATCGTGATGTGCTCTTCGTCGATCTCGATCGAGGCGACCGATGTCATCGGCTCGAGGTCCAGTTGGGCGAGGTTCGTCGGTTGCCCGGTCTCGCGCGTGTAGCGCCGCAAATTGCGCAGCTCGCGGTGGGCGATGAGATCGATCGTCTCCTGCATCGTCGTGATCTTCGGGCTCGACGGCGGACGAACCCGGCAGCCCGGAGAAAGGCGGCGCATGTGCCCTCCACCGCTCGCTTTGCCTGCTCGCTCGGCCGCAGGGACACACTGATGGCGCGCGGCGCGATCGGTGTCGACCTAGGCGGGTCGCACGTCATGGCCGCCGTCGTCGACGACGCCGGCGAGATCCACGCCCGGGTCGAGCACGACATCACCGACCACACGCCCGAGGTCGTGATCGCGATGCTGACCGCGGCGGTGAAGGGCGCGATCGACGGCAGCAAGCTCGAGCTCGCCGGGATCGGCATCGGTTCGCCCGGCAACATCGACCCCGCCAGCGGGACGATTCGCTGGTCGCCCAACTTCGGCTGGGAGAACGTTCCGCTCGGTCAGCGGGTGCGCGACGCGTTCCCGAAGTTGCCGGTCTTCGTCGGCAACGACGCCCGGTGCGCGACGCTCGGCGAGTACGTCCACGGCATCGGGCAGGGGACGGCCAATTTCGTGCTGCTCACGCTGGGGACGGGGATCGGCGGCGGCATCGTCGCCGGCGGCGAGCTGATCCTGGGGGCGCAGATGGGCGGCGGCGAGTTCGGCCACCACCAGATCCGGCCGGAGAGCGGCTTCGTCTGCACCTGTGGCAAGGTCGGCTGCTTCGAAGCCCAGGCCTCGGGGACGGGGCTGATCCGTCATGCCTTCCGGGTCGCGCCCTCGTTCCCGCGCAGCAGCTTGCTCGACGTCGCCCGCGAGAAGCTCGGCTCGAAGGCGATCCGCAAGGCCGCTCAGGCCGGCGACCTCCACGGTCTGGCCGCCTGGGGCGCGTTCTGCGACGACCTCGCGCTGGGCTTGTCCAACGTGATCGCCTTCGTGAACCCGGAGGTCATTGCGCTCGGGGGCGGGGTCTCGAGCGCCGGCGACTTCCTGCTCGAGCGCCTCCGTCCGTCCGTCGATGCGAAGACGGTGACCGTCCCGCGCGGGACGACCCGTATCGTCCGGGCGACCCTGGGCAACGACGCCGGCGCGGTCGGGGCGGCCACCATGGCGCTTCGCGGCGGCCTGGTCGCGCAGGTGGCCCCCCCGGCGCGGCTGGCTGTAAGCGGTTCGTAAGCGCGCTGAAATGGCGCCCCGCTATCGTCGGGGCGTGAACGAGCGCGAGATTCCCCCGATGTTGCCGCCCCTCTGCGAGGACTGCGGCCACCGAGCGTCCCTCCACCATCTCGACGGCTGCCGCGCGCTGCTGCTCGGGCGAGGCGTCCCCTCCCGCGTCTGCGGGTGCCAGACGACGCTGCGCGAGATCCTGGGGAGCCGCTACCCCCGCCCGCCGGCCGAGATCCGCGAGCGCCGCATCGCCGCGCCCTCGATCAACTAGCGCCGCTACGGAGCGTTGAGGGGGGCGTCGAGGGCGAGCGCGGCCATCATGCGCACGCCCGAGGCGAACGCGCGCTCGTCGACGTCGAAGCGGGCGTGGTGGTGCGGGAACGCGCTGGCCGGTCCGCCGTTGCTGCCGATGGTGAAGAAACACGCCGGCACGCGCTCGGCGAAGAACGAGAAGTCCTCGGCGCCCATCAGCTTGGGAACGTCGGCGACCGATTCCTCGCCGACGACTCGGGTCGCGAGCGCGCGCGCGTAGCGCGTTTGCTCGACGTCGTTCGAGGTCACCGGATAGCGCCACAGATACTCGAACGCATAGGTTGCGCCGGTACTCTCGCAGACGCCGCGCAACACGCGCTCGATGCGCTCGGCCATGGCGGCGCGGACGTCGGCATCGAACGCGCGCACGGTGCCGAGCAATTTCACCCGCGAGGGGATGACGTTGTGCGTCGTGCCGCCGTGGATCGCGCCGATCGTCACCACCGCCGGCTCGATCGGATCGACGTTGCGCGCCACGATTTGCTGCAGCGCGACGACGAATTGGCCGGCGGTGTAGATCGGGTCGACGGAGAGATGCGGCGCGGCGCCGTGGCCGCCTTTGCCTTCGATCGTGATCTCGATCGAATCGCTCGAGGCGTAGAACGGCCCTTCGTGAAAGCCGACCTGGCCGAACGGATGCGCCGAGGCGAGGTGCAGTCCGTACGCGCGCTCGATGCCGAACCGCTCGAGCACGCCCTCCTCGACCATCGCGCGCGCGCCGCCCTTGCCTTCTTCGGCCGGCTGGAACACGAAACACACCGTACCCGCGACCTCGTCGCGCCGCGCGAGGACCATCGCTGCCGCGCCGAGCAGCATCGCGACGTGGCCGTCATGCCCGCAGGCGTGCATGGTGCCGGCCGCCGCGCTGCGATACGCGACGTCGTTCTCTTCCTCGATCGGCAGCGCGTCCATGTCGGCGCGCAGCATGATCGTCTTGCCCGGGCGCGCCCCGCGTAGCACCCCCACGACGCCGGTCTTGCCGATCCCGGTGTGTACGTCGAGACCGAGCGCGCGCAGCCGTTCGGCCACGATGCCGGCGGTGCGCACTTCCTCGAAGCCTTGCTCGGGATGGCGATGCAGATCGCGCCGGGTGGCGACGACCTGCGCCAACAGCTCGGCCGGCGGATCGGCGACCAGCACGCCGCCCATGGCCATCCTAAACGACCGCGGCGGCGGCCTTGGTGGTGGCCGGTGCCGGTGCCGGGATGATGCGGCGACCATCGATGGCGATGCGGCCGATCAACTCGGCGATCTTGCGCGAGCTGCCGCGCGGGGCGACCGCGGTCTGCTGGGCGCGCATCTTGGCCAGACGCTCCTGGTTGTGGACGATCCGAGCGACCGAAGAGACGACCTGCGAGGTCGTCAGCGCCACCACGCCGATGCCGTTGGTGCGCACGTAGTCGAGGTTGCCGCGTTCTTGGCCCGGGACGTAGTCGTAGACGACGACCGGGACTTCGGCGACCGACGCCTCGGCGATCGTGCCGGGGCCGGCTTTGGTGACCAGCAGGTCGGCGGCGCGCATCAACTCGGGGACGTCGTTGCGGAAGCCGAGCACGGTCATCGGGGTCGCCAGCGTCGGCGCCAGCTCTTCGAGTTTCTGCTTGAGGGCAGCGTTGCGGCCGGTCACGACGACCAGGTGGAAGTCGAGCCCGGCCTTGGCGAGGCCCAGCGTCGTCGGCAGCAACTTCCCTCCGCCTTCGCCGCCCGCCATCAGGAGCGCGACGGTGGCGTCGATCGGCAGGCCCAGCTTCTTGCGGACCTCGGCCTTGGTGGCCGAGACGTCCTCGAAACGGGGGTGAATCGGGTGCCCGATCAGCTTGAGGCGCTCCGCGGGGACGCCGCGCTCGATGGCGCGGGCGTAGACCTCGCGAGCCGGGACGACCGTCAGGTCGGCCTCGGGGAGCAGCCAGCCTTCGTGGACGCGACCGAGGTCGGTGACGACGGTGACGATCGGGACGTCGGTCATCCCCGCGTCGGCCCGGGCGCGCAGGGCCGCGTGGTTGAGCAGCGGGTGGACCGAGACGATCGCGTCCGGCTGGTACTGCTGGAAGACCTCGCGGAGCCGCTCGCGGTACAGGGGCTCGCAGAACCGGACCAGGGTCCGATAGCGGCGGCGGCCGTTGGTGGCGTGGTAGAGCGCGCCGTAGATCGGCGGAGCATACCGCAGGGCGGCGCTGTAGGCCGGCCCCAGCTTGGAGAGGGGGAACGTGCAGTGGGTGGCGATGTCGTCGATCCGCCACTCGAAACGGGTCGATCCGTCGATCTCGTCCAGCGCCGCCCCGATGGCTTGCGCTCCGGCGCGATGGCCGCCGCCGGTATCGGAGATCAAAAAGAGGACACGCTTGGTCAAATCCGCCTCAACTCGTCGGCTTGGGGGCTGGGCGCCGCGTTCGTGCGACACTCCGCGCCACCGGCGACACACGCGTACGCCGCGGCGTCCAGGCACGCAAGGTCGCTCTGGTAGCGCGTGCCGGAACGTCGTAGAAGCGAAAGATGTCGCCGAACTCCATCTCCGGGTTCCGGTGACGACCGGCATGATCCTCGGGGAGGGCCACCCGGGTTAGCCTGGTCAGCCGTAGGAGCCAGGCGGGCGAATGCCAGCCGAGCTCGCGCACAGAGTATGGCGACGAGAACGTAGGGAACGGCGCCCAGCATGCGCTCGAGCAACACCGCCGGATCGCGCGGGGCGACATTGCGCCGACCAGCAGGACGACGAGCATCGCTGCGACGCCCGACACGATCGTGTTCACGCTGATCCTTCGCTGGGCAGGGAGGGCTTACGGCGGATTGCTCCCGGGCCCTGGAAACCCTCTCGCCGTCGTGCTCGTGGCAGCGTTCGCTGCGACGGCCGGCGTGCGGCTCGAGTGGCTGCACCAGGCGACCCTGGCATGGCGTATACCCGCACCGGCGCCGCTTCTACTCGGGTTTCGTTTGATACGGGACGCGGAGCCGCGCGCGCCGCTCGCGGTGAAGGTCGCGCGCGAGGCGCAGCGCGCGAATGCCGCGCTCGATCCGGTCGACGCCTTGCTCATCGCGACGCGCGTCGTCGACGCGGCGCGTGCCGAGCACATCGCGCCCTCGTTCTTGGCGGCGACGCTGCTGCAAGAGTCGGCGTTCAACCGCAACGCGATGTCGTCGGCGGGTGCGGTCGGCATCGCCCAGTTCACCGCGTCGACCGCTGCGATCGTCGGCGTCGATCCGTGGGACCCGGACTCGGCGATCCCCGGTGCCGCACACCTGCTCGCGCGCTACGTCGGCGCGTATCGCGGCGCACGCGACGATCCCTATGCGCTCGCGCTGGCGGCGTACGACGCCGGACCGTTGGAGGTCGCACGCTACGGCGGCGTACCGCCGTACCCCGAGACGCGCGACTACGTCGTCTCGGTACGGATGCGCTGGTCGCGCATCCTGGCCGGCGCGGCCTTCACCGAGAGCAACCTCTATTTGAGGTAGCGCTGCAGAAACGCTTGCACGCGGCCCCAGGCGTCGGAGATCTGCCGCGTCGCCAGCGTGCCGAGGTCTTCGCGAAAGAACGAGTGGCCGACGTCGGGGTAGGTCTCGAGCTCGAAGGTCTTGTGCTGGGCGGTCAGCCGCTCGCGAATCATCGCGATCTCGCCTTCGCCGATCAACTCGTCGTGGCCGCCGAAGACGAGCAGCAGCGGTGCGCGCACGTTTTCGACTTCGTCGAGCGGCGCCCGCGAGAGCTTGCCGCGCGGTCGCGCGATGCTCTGGCCGTAGAATGCGATCGCGGCACTGATGCCGGGCTGGCTCGAGGCGATGAACGCGGCGGTGCCACCCCACCCGAAGCCCCAGGTGGCGATGTGTCCGCGTTGCACGAACGGCTGCTCGTTGAGCCAATCGCGCGCGGTGCCGACGTCCGTGCCGACCGCACCGATGTCGAAGACCTCCTCGACCGGCCGGCCGCGCAAGTAGTCGATCGCAAGGCCGACGTAGCCGGCCGCGGCGACCTGCGAGGTGATACGTCGGATCTCGGCGTCGAAGCCGTAGACGCCCTCGAGGACGATCACGGCCGGCCGCGGTCTCTCGTCGAACCGCGCCAAATACGCATCCATTGGACCGGCAGGCCCGTTCAGGGTCACGTGCTCGGCAATCATCCCGGACACTCGCCCCCCGGGACCGTCGCCTCCTGTGAAGGAGGCCCTCGCCTGGGTATAGGCTCCCCGAGGTCCGGCCGCTCCGGCGGCGGCCCTCGCCGCTCGGATACGCAGCTGCAACCAACAGACGAGAAGCGAGGGTAAGGCCGGCTATGACCAGGACCACGACGGGTGCGGTGACGGAGCGTTTCGTCCTCCACCGCGATCCGCATCCACTGCGCGTCGCGACGTTTGCGGAGGACGTGCGGGCGGGGCTGGAAGCACGCCCGTATCAGCTCTCGCCGAAGTACTTCTACGACGATCTCGGCTCGGCGCTGTTCGAAGCGATCACGCGGCTGCCCGAGTACTATCTCACCCGCGTGGAGCGGGATCTGCTCGCCACCTACGGTCGTGAGATCGTGGGCGCGTTCGGCGAACCGATCGCGATCGTCGAACTCGGCAGCGGCAGCGCGGCCAAGACGCGGCTGGTGCTCGACGCGGCGCTCGAGCGGCAGCGCACGCTGGTCTATCGCCCGGTCGACATCTCGGCCGATGCGCTGATCGAGTCGTCGCTGGCACTGACGGCCGCGTATCCCGCGTTGCGCGTGGAAGCGTACGCCGGCGATTATTTCCCGATGCTGCGCGCGCGGCGCTTGGCGAGCACCGATCGCGTGCTGGCGCTGTTTCTCGGCTCCAACGTCGGCAACTTCGAGCCGCCCGACGCGCGCGAACTGCTCACCTTGCTGGCCAGTTCGTTGCGTCCGGGCGACGGTCTGTTGATCGGGTACGACCTCAAGAAGGATCGCTCGATCCTCGAACTCGCCTACGACGACCCGACCGGCGTCACCGCCGCGTTCAACAAGAATGTACTGGCGCGGATGAACCGCGAGCTCGGCGCCGACTTCGATCTGGACGCATTCCGCTTCCGCGCGAATTGGGACGATGCCGGCGGCGCGGTGCGCTCGTACTTGGTGGCCGAGCGCGCCCAGCGGGTGCGCATCCCGCTCGCCGAGGTCAAGGTGGACTTCAGCCGCGGCGACGCCATCCACACCGAGTCGTCGTACAAGTTCAGTCGCGACGAGATCGTCGCACTGGCTTCGCGCAGCGGCTACACCGAGCGGGTCACCTACACCGATGCCGGGGGGCGTTACGCCCTCTCGTTGCTGATCGTTGCCTGAGGCGAGCGAACGGGAGATTTCCCGCTTGGTGCGGGAAGAGGGCTCCCCGATGGATGACGTCGTGGGGATCATCGCGCACGACGAAGAGCACGGACCCATGGCGTTTCTCACCTGGGGCGGGATCTTCGAGGGACCCGAGGCCCTGCTGGACGCGGCGCGCACCTCGATGGTGCGCTTTGGCGTTCCGGCCGAAGTGCGCTTGACCGTGGCCCGCACGCTGCAAGAGGTGGCGAAGTACCCCTATTTCTACGAGGGGCTGCTCTACTTTTCGCGGCAACCCGCGCCGCGGGCGGAGATGCTCGACGACGCGCGTACGGCGCTGCGCGAGGGGCGCACGCTCTACGGGCTCGGCCGCGTGCTCGGCGCGGCCTGAACCCGCAGTCGCGCGGCTTCCTCGCCGAACGCGGCGACGGCTTCTTCGATGGTCGCGTCGTCGAGCATGGCGTCGCGTGCGTCATCGGTAAACGGGCGCGCCTCGGGCTCATCGCGCGTGTAGACCAGCGCCGCAACCGGTCCGTGTGCGGTCTCGACCGTCACTTCCGCGGTGTGGTAGAAC
>Ga0181531_10000450_pt1 | contig 27794 bp, 21 predicted proteins | sample PEATcosm2014_Bin_38_FD_119743 | JGI IMG/M metagenome (GOLD analysis project Ga0181531, IMG submission 119743) | Peatland microbial communities from MTU Mesocosm Facility, Houghton, MI, USA - PEATcosm2014_Bin11_10_metaG | ecosystem: Environmental > Terrestrial > Soil > Wetlands > Peat | place...
CATAGGGGCCCAACAAATCCTCCAGGAAATTGCTCTTGCCGAACTCCGACAAACAAAACAGGTCACGCAGGCAGAACTCGCGGACCGGCTCGACGTCAATCAGGCGGCCGTTTCAAAACTCGAGCGCCGAGCCGACATGCACCTAAGCACGTTAGCCAACGTGATCGAGGCTTTGGGCGGTAAGCTCGAATTGCGAGCGGAATTCCCAGACGGGGACGAATACGTTGTTGCGCTCGCGACAAAGCCAAAGCACGCGATAGCGTAGTATCACCTGATTTCGACGCACCGGAAATCCAGCATCTCATAGGGACTTGCGGGTACTGCGGGGAGATATTTCCACATATTCGCGCAGGAAAAGGACTAGGAAGTAGAGGAATGTATGAAGTGAAGTTAAAAAGAAGCCGCCGAAAGGTCCCCGCAGCTCCCCGCAGTGTTGCGCTGTAACAAGTCGTTGATGCAGGACTCTCACCGGCACGGTTCAGCATAAGTCCTTTAATGGCAATTGGTCGAGCATTCAGTAGCCTGGCACAACCGCCTTTTTTTGTATTTTTCTCGACCACATCCATGACGGGAAAAAACTGCTACCATGACCCACAGCGATCTATTTAGCTTTTTTTCATTGATTTATCCGCATCCAACGCATTATTTCTATGCCGCTTACGAAGTAGTTACAACGTTAGTTAAATCTACTTACACTTGCTGTGGGTCCCGTGTATGGCTCGGCGCAGGAATTGAGAAGGCTGCGATTGGTCAGACTTAGAGGCTGTCCACAAATTTCAGCCGAGCCCAGCGCCTGGGCAGACGGGCAAACTAAGCGCGATCCGCGGGGCGGCAAGAACTGAAAAGAAAGATGTTCAGCCATGCGGTGGTTCCGGCGATCCTTACGGCCAAGATTGGTGGCGGCAGGGAGGAACGAAACGGGCGCTCGGTGAGTTCGATGGGGTGCTACAGACGATCCTAGCTTGTCAAAATGTGACATTACGAGAAGAAGTCCCCCCAGATTCAGAGTGGGCTGGAGAGGGATTCAAAGGACTTGCGCCGGCCGGACGTTACAGTATGGTTAGACTGTCACTTCAACCGAAGGCGGCCATCAGGGATTCGTGGCAGGCTTCCGATGCTTGCTCGTCACTGACGTGGGTGTAGATCATCGTGTTCGAGATGTTCTTGTGACCCGCCCGCTGCTGTATAGCATAAATATCCGCGTGCTGTGCCGCCATAGTCGAGCAAAGCGAATGCCGCAAAACGTGGGGATGCGCTAGATCGGGAGGAACGCCTGCAACCATCGCATACGCTTTGAACAGCCGCAGGAACTGCATCCTCGTCATTGCGCCACCTTTCGCGCTCGGGAACAGGGTCTTTGAGCCATCCTCGCGGCGTTCCTTGAACCAAGACTTCAACGCCAGGACTTCATCAAGCAGTGGCTCGCCCTTGTGGCGATCAAGCGATTGAACGCCCGACTTCGAGCCTTTGCAGCGATTAACAACGATGGTCTGGGCTTCCATATCGATATCGTCCAGTTTGAGGCTGCGAGCTTCCTGTGAGCGCAGTGCATGACGGAATGTGAGCAGAAACATGCACCAATCGCGTGTCGATGATTCGCGTGCAGCGGTCAGTATCGCCCTAACCTGTTCAGTTGTAAGAGCGTTCATCTTTTTACCTTTCGTTTTCGTGGTCGTCCGCCGAGTTTGCCGTTCATGCGAGCCGACCGCGCCTTTTCGAAAGAAGTCACAGAGCCGCCCTTCGTGCCTATCTGTCTGAGATATTCGCGGATTGCTTTGTTCACGATGCCAGTATCCCAAATCGCTTGGGTTATTTCAATGGTACGTCGGTACTGAATTTCGCCTCCACCCCGTCAGCCCCAAGCCTCGTTTACGATTCCCGATTGTTCTAAACCATTTCGGGGTGCAGGCGGCGATCAGACTTACGTGGCTTTGAGCGGGCCAAAAATTACAGGGGGTCCCTTTGGAATCGTAATTGTGAATCAAAACCCCCCAACATCCTTCCGTCGGCGGGCTTGCTTGGCTACACGCACGACTTTTGTTTTTGGCGAAATGTAAGTTCTCCCGCGCGCGTCAGGATCAAAAAACCCAGCGTACCTTCGCTGAGTTCCTATTGATTGCAGAGGCCTGCAACGCTCCAAAACCGCCACGGCTTAATTCACTGAACATCCCTTATCGATTGAGCTGATCCGCGGAGTCGCCGCATAAGAACATTTTGAATAAAACGATTCGGCCTCGGTCGTGACTGTATCCTCCACGCACTGAGCGCGGCGGTACAGCATGGAGCAGGAAGGACGAAAAGTGTAGTCCTTCTCTGAGCTTAGATCAACTCACGTGCAACCTGATCACTCGTGATAATTCCTGCTACGACGCGCGAATCCACCGAGAATGGGTCCGATTTGCGGGGAAATTTGGGAGGAATTTGCGTCTCGTCCCGTGAGTCCAAAGGGTGGGGCCAGGAACCAAGGGGAGTCATATGCGACTTTTCCGGGATAGCGAAGAGAGCGCGAGTCATTTCGGCTACCTCCGAAATGAGGGCGACAATCACAAAGAATTCCGCTTGCCCAAAAGTATGAATGCGGCGCCTCAAAAAGAAGTGTTTGAGAGCACTAGCCGATTGAGTACCGGTGTTAACACGGACTTCCTTTCAACCGTCTGACAAATTGTTGTGTCGTTTACGTTATTTCCTTGACATCGTCGGGGCAGTCGTCCTATACGGGTTCCCGTTGTCGATTACTCCAGAGGCCATTATCGTTCTAAATTACTTATTTTCGAAGGTGGAGGCGTCGAGATGAAGATCGTTCTTGTGTTGTTCGCGCTTGTAGTTCTTCAATTTGCTTTCTGCGATAACGCAACGGCGCAAGCAGGTCCTGGCTGCATTGGTTTGGTTGGCAACGGCTGCCAAATAAACGCTTATAGCATTGGGCCCTGCCCAGGATGGTTCAACTGTTACGTGGAGGGTCCTTGGTTGATCCTTTGCCAGGTAATGACGCCTCTGTGCGCTCCTGTCGCTGCGGCGGCGGAGACGCGCTGTGGTGGCCAGTGTGCTACAGACAGCACGCCGGTCGCTAGCAATCCGATCTCACTCGCAACAGGCAACACGTATATCCAGGAGCAAGACGTGTCGCTACCCGGAATATCGGGCGGCCTGAAGTTAGTCAGGACTTGGAACAGCATGTGGCCTCCGAGCCAAAGTGCCACGCAGGTCGGCCTCTTTGGACCCAATTGGCGGTCAAACTACGAAGAGCGCGTGTTTGTGGGAAGCGATAACTACATCAAGTATGCGCGCGGCGATGGGAGCTTTTGGTCGTTTGGAGTCGGGGGGCCAGGATGGACTACAGCCGCTCCGGCGAATGCGGGAGCTACATTAATCGAAGGGCCTTCCTATTGGACTCTAACTCTCAAGAATGGAGAACAAAGGCTTTTTGACAATGTGAGTGGGCACCTTCTGACAATCATCGACCGAAACGGGAATCAGACGCAATTGACGTACGACGCCGTTGGTCGCCTCACAACTGTCACCGATCCCGTTTCACGGCACTTATATTTCAACTACCCAAACGGTTCCAGTTTGCTAGTAAGCAGCGTCACGTCCGACTTCGGCGTCACTGTGTCTTACTCCTACGACGGCCAGGGGCGCGCACTTCAGGTTACCGAGCCAGATCTATCGACATTCAACTTCCAATACAACAGCAACTCGTTGATCTCAGCCGTTGTGGATTCCAACGCCAAGATAATTGAGTCTCATACCTACGATAGTCTCGGCCGGGGCTTGACTTCGTCGCGCGCGAACGGCGTTGAGGCCGTCACGATCTCCTACGCTACGCAATGACGTCTTTGCTGTCCGGCGCCGCAATCTGAATATATACGACCAAACCTGTTGGGTCCAAAGTTCGGAGGTAGCTGAGATGCGCGGGAACAAGTGGGTGCGAGTAGTTTTTCTAGCCTTCTCACTATGCCTCTTAAGCTGCGGCGAAGTCTGGGCACAAGCGCCGACGATCAGCGGCATTTCGCCAAGCTCAGGGCCAGTCGGCACGCTCGTACAGATCACCGGAACGAACTTCGGAGCGACGCAGGGAAGCAGTAGCGTATCGCTAAATGGAACCAGCGCTGCGGTCATCACCTGGAGTGCCACGACGATCGGGGTTCTAGTGCCGTCCGGTGCGTCGTCAGGATCATTTTCCGTCACCGTAAGTAGCCAGCATGCGAACAGCTCTTCGTTCACGATTACATCAATTCCTCAGGGCTGGTCCGACGGAGACATTGGTTCTGTGGGTCTCGCGGGGAGCTCCTCATACGCAAACGGCGTGTTTACGGTGAAGGGTGCGGGGACAGGAATTTACAGTGGCGTGACAAGCGACAGCTTCCATTACGTGTCTCAGCCGCTTACGGGCGACGGGACAATTGTCGCCCGGGTTGTGAGCTTAACCGGCGGATCAAGTTACGAATCAGCGGGTGTAATGATCCGGGAAACTCTTAGCTCGGGAGCTACAAACGGTTACGTATCCTTCTGGGGGTTGTCTTCATCGGTGACTTTCACTGCCCGGCCCAGCACGGGTGCGAGTACTTCTAGCGCGGGGCTACCCAGCCTACAGATGCCGTATTGGGTCAAGTTGGTTCGAAGCGGGAGCACGTTTAGTGGGTATGCTGCGCCGGACGGCCTAAACTGGGTTCAGGTTTGGACGACCCAAACGCTCGATATGGCTCAGGATGCGTACGTGGGTTTGGGTGTAACGAGCAACACTACGACCGCCCTCGCGACGGCTACGTTTGATAGTGTTTCAGTGACTTCGACCGCAAATCCGGCACCGATCATTGCGAGCGTTTCCGCGACAACGGGATCAGCGGGAAATCAGGTGGTGATCTACGGGTCCGGATTTGAAGCAGCGGGTGTAGTGACGCTAAACGGTTCAGTCGCCACCATCGATTCCTGGAGCAGTTCGTCGATTACCATCACGATTCCGAGCGGTGCAGCATCCGGAAACCTAATAGTTTCCGTAGCACCTACCATGAACGACAGCAACCCGGTGTTTTTTACGGTGACCTCGCATCCGCTTCCCAGCGGATGGCTGGACGAAGATATTGGGCCAGTAGGCATGGCAGGAAGCGCGAGCTACACGAACGGGGTTTTCACGGTTCAGGGAGCGGGACAAGGAATCTCTAGTGGGGTGACAAGCGATAGCTTCCACTTCGTGTATCAGCCATTATCCGGAGACGGCACGATCGTAGCTCGCGTGGTAAGTCTGACGGGCGGGTCGAGCTATGAGTCGGCGGGAGTGATGATCCGAGAGACTCTCAACGCGGGCGCCACAAATGGATATACATCACTCCAGCCTTTATATCCCGACGCAGTTTTCAGTTATCGCCCCAGCACGGGGGCAAGCACCTCGACCGCAGCGCTCCTTAATTTAAGCCCGCCGTACTGGGTCAAGTTGGTTCGCCTCGAAGGCACCTTCGCTGGATACGTAGTCCAGGATGGGGTGAATTGGGTTCAAGTCGGAGCCACTCAATCGCTAGAAATGGCGCAGAATGCGTTCGTCGGCTTGGGTGTAACCAGCAACAGCACCACGGCTATTGCTACGGCTACTTTTGACAATGTGTCGGTATACCCGGACGCCAATCCTGGCGCTGTCATTTCCAGCATTTCCGCGACGACCGGATCCGTCGGAAGCCAAGTTGTAATTTCCGGCTCTGGATTCGGAGCTTCGCAAGGAAGCAGTCTTGTAACCTTGAACGCCACACCAGTAACGATAGTCTCCTGGAGCAGCTCTTCGATCACCTTCACGATTCCGTCAGGCGCCACATCGGGATATATGGTGGTATCTGTCGCGCCCAGCATGAATGACAGCAACCCGGTGTTCTTTACAGTGACCACTCAACCGCTGACGAGTGGTTGGATAGATCAGGATGTGGGACAGGTGGGTCTGCGCGGGAGCGCCACTTATGCGAATGGTGTGTTTACCGTGCAAGGGGCGGGCGGAGGATTTTCAGGAACGGCTGACGCATTTCATTTTGTTTACCAGCCTCTATCGGGTAACGGAACTATTGTCGCGCGAATCGTGAGCGTGGGGTCAAGCGCGCAGGCTGGTGTAATGATTCGGAACTCGCTGAATCCGGCCGACATGATGGCAGACGGGGACTACTACGGGGGCAGGATATATTTCCGCTATCGGACGACGGTAGGAGGAAGCGCCTCCAATTCAAACGGCACTGCCAGCCTGCCTTATTGGGTAATGCTAGTGCGAGCCGGGAGTACGTTCAGTGCCTACATGGCTCCTGACGGAGTGAACTGGGTCCAAATCGGAACGAGTCAAACCATCACAATGTCCCAAAACGTCTTCATCGGTTTGGGCGTCAGTAGCGACACCACCTCCAGCCTCGCCACTGCCACATTTGACAATGTTTCGGTAAGCTCAGCCACGAACGCGGGTCCTGTCATTACTACCGTCTCTGCTACGACTGGCTCGGTTGGAAATCAAGTACTGATTTCCGGGTCAGGCTTTGGAGCGTCGCAAACAACCAGTGTGGTAAAGCTCAATAATGCGGCGGTGACGATCAATTCATGGAGTGCTTCATCGATTAGCATCACGATTCCGTCTGGCGCAACGTCCGGATACCTCGTAGTTTCTGTGGCTCCTGCCATGAACGACAGCAACCCCGTGTTTTTCACGGTGACCACACATCCGCTTCCCGCCGGATGGCTGGATCAAGATATTGGGCAAGTAGGCATGACAGGAAGCGCGAGCTACGCAAGTGGCGTGTTCACGATACAGGGAGCCGGACAAGGAATCTATAGTGGTGCGACCAGCGACAGCTTCCATTTCGTTTACCAGTCTCTACCCGGAGACGGCACGATTGTTGGTCGCGTGGCGACTTTGACCGGTGGGTCAAGCTACGAGGCAGCTGGAGTGATGATCCGAGAGACCCTCAACGCTGGAGCCACGAACGGATACGCCTGCTTTTTGGGCTTAGCTGCTGACGGCTGTTTTTATTATCGTCCGAGCACAGGAGCGAGTACGACAAGCGACGGGGGGCAGGGCGGTGTATCCGTGCCTTACTGGGTCAAAATTGTGCGAAGCGGATCCACATTCAACGCTTACAGCTCATCGAACGGATCGACCTGGACGCAATTGGGAGCGACCCAGACGCTCACCATGGCGCAGGACGTGTACGTCGGTTTGGGCGTAACCAGCAACAGCACGTCCGAATTAGCAACGGCAACATTAGACAATGTGTCTGTTACGAGCGGGCTTATGCCTTTTGTATCCATTCTGTCTCCGGTGGCCGGACCGGTGGGAACGTCTGTAACAATTAACGGAACAAGTTTTGGCAGCACAAAGGGCACCAGTACGGTCACGTTCAACGGGACTGCCGCTCTTTCGGTGACCAGCTGGAGCAACACGCAGATTGTGGCAGTTGTACCGACTACAATCACGACCGGACCCGTCGTCGTAACTGTGAATTCCGTGGCGAGCAACTCAAACGTCGTGTTCACGGCCTACAACCCGGTGATAAATAGCGTGACTCCGCCCGCCGCACCAGTTGCCGGCCAGATAACGTTGAGTGGTTATGGTTTTGGTGCCATACAGGGCAGCAGCACGGTCCAGATTAATGGTTTGGCCGCTTACGCCATGACTTGGAGCAACACGAGTGTTCTCGTTTCCGTGCCTCAGCATGCAACGAGCGGTCCCGTCACGCTCACGGTGAATGGAGTCGCAAGCAACGGAGTGAGCTTCACGGTTCTGGAAACGCCCACCATCACAGGTGTTTCGCCTTCGTCAGGTCCGCTTAGTTCGTCAGTGACCATTAGCGGAACCGGGTTCGGCCCGTCGCAGAGCAATAGTACGTTAACGTTCAACAGCACAACCGCGACCGTGACTAGTTGGAGCGATACGTCGATCACAACGACGGTGCCTACGGGAGCTTCAACCGGCCCAGTCACCGTAGAAGTCGCCAACGACACCGTCTTCGGGCCGACGTTTGAGGTCACCGGATCACTAGAATTAACTGATTCGCTCGGCCATCAAACCAGCTATTCGGCGGGCATGGTTGGCGGAAAGTGGTATGTCGCATCAGCGCAAGGTTCCGGATGTTCGAGTTGCACCGTTCGCGGAACTATCCAAAACCAGTTCGATAGCTACGGGAACGTGACTTCCCTGACAGACGCACTGGGGTACGTCACTTCCTACACCTACGATTCGAACGCGAATGTGTTGGAGACGGTTCAGCCGGTGGTCGGTGGCACGGCCCCCACAACGACGTACACTTACAACAGCTTCGGCGAAGTGCTGGCAATGACCGACCCGCTCGGCCACGTAACCACGAATATTTACGACTCTCACGGTAACCTGTTATCTGTTACTTTGCCGGGTCCGAGCGGCACTGCCCCGCCGAGTATCACGCAGTTTGCTTACAACTCGCTAGGTGAGCTCACGCAGATCACAGACCCTCTAGGAAGAATCTCGACTATCACGTACACCTCGGTGGGCTATATCGCCACAATCACCGACCCGCAGAGCAACGTCACGACCTACGCATACGACTCTCGCGGCAACCGGACCAGCGTCACGGATGCTCTCAACCATCAAACGACGTTCGCGTATGATTCCGGAAACAGGCTGCTCACGATCACCTATCCCGACACGACGACCGCAAGCTTTACATACGATTACCGCGGCCGGCGGATTACTGCAACGGATCAAAACGGAAAGAAGACGACCTATGCGTATGACGATGCGGACCGGCTAACTAGCGTCACCGATCCAGCAAATAATGTCACGCAGTACAACTACGACACGGAAAGCAATTTGCTGAGCATTGAGGACGCGAACAGTCACACCACATCGTTCACCTATGACGCTTTCGGCAGAGTTACTGAGACGACTTTCCCCTCGACACACTACGAGCAGTATGCCTACGATGCAGACAACGACCTCACTAGCAAGACCGACCGCAACGGCAATACGATTACCTACGTGTACGACGCTCTGAACCGGCTCACGCAGAAAAGCTACCCAAATTCGACCAGTGTGGAATACACCTACGATCTTGTGGGCAAAGTGTTGCAGGTGAACGATCCGACCGGTACATATGGATTCTCCTACGACAATATGGGGCGATTGATTGGAACCACGACGCAGTACACATTCCTGCCGTCAAATAATTTCACAAACTCGTATACCTACGACGCCAATTCGAACCGGCTGACGCTGACTGATCCGCAGGGCGGCGTGACGTCTTATGCTTACGACACGCTGAACCGGCTCAGCACGCTGACGCCGCCGACAGCCTTCTCCAGCAGCGGATTTGGATTTACCTACGACGCACTGAGCCGCCGAACGCAGATGACGCGGCCCAACGGAGTGACCACGAACTATACTTACGACAATCTGTCTCACTTGCTCTCGGTGCTGCACCAGGTGTCCTCAAGTACTATTGACGGGGCCGCCTACACCTACGATTCTGCGGGGAATCGGACGGCGAAGACGAACGAGCTGTCGGCGGTAACGTCGAACTATACATACGATCCGCTCTACGAGCTGACGCAAGTGACCCAAGCGACGAACACAACGGAGAGCTATTCGTACGATCCAGTCGGTAACCGACTGAGTTCGCTGGGCGTATCTTCCTACACGAACAACTCATCGAACGAGCTGACTTCGACTTCCGCCGCGAGCTATGCTTACGATGCAAACGGCAACACGACAAGCAAGACAGTTTCAGGAAACACGACGAATTACACGTGGGATTATGAGAACCGTTTGACTAGCGTAGTCCTCCCTGGAACGGGCGGCACCGTGACGTTCAAGTACGACGGGCTCGCCCACCGAGTGCAGAAAGCTTTCACACAAGGCTCGACGACAACCACGACAAATTACTTATACGACGGAAATAATGCCGTGGCCGACGTTGACCAAAACGGAAACGTTTTCGCCCGCTACACCGCGACACAAACTATCGACGAGCCTCTGGCTGAGCTTCGGTCCACCACTACAAGCTACTACGCGCAGGATGGCTTAGGTTCCATCACGTCATTGACTACTTCGGCCGGAGCATTGGGCAACACCTACACGTATAATTCGTTCGGTAATCTGACCGCGTCGACCGGCTCGATTGTGAACCGTTTTCAATATACTGCGCGCGAATTTGATCCGGAAACTGGAATATACTTTTATCGCGCCAGATACTACGACCCGACGATTGGGCGTTTTATCAGCGAAGACCCTCTAGGCGTGCGGGACAATCTGGACATGTACGTTTATGTCCGCAACAACGCAGCAAGCTACAACGATCCTTTCGGCTTATACCAGTTGCAGGGTTTTTCAGGCGATCAGCAAGTCCAACTTATGAACGCAATTAACGAAGCAATCGCCAAGTTACGTGCAAACTGCCCCAACTGTGGAGGGGCGGATGGGGCTAAGGTAGCGGATGCGATTCAGGGGGCTACCTTCGTGTACGACCCCAAGATGAATCCCAAGTACTGCGGGCAAACCGGACTGTTGAGTTTCTTGCGAATTCGTCACGTGGTGTCGCTTGGACCGAATGCTTTTACTCCTCTATGCTGTACATTGGCGTCCACGGTAGCCCACGAGGCCGTCCATCTTACGAGCGGCGGCGAGGATAAGGCATACGGCCTAGAGAAGTCATGCTTCGGATGTCCCCAATGAGGAAGCGATGAAGAAACTTTACTGGACGTTTGTGATAGCAGTAGCCGTAGTTGCCTCAGCACCTAGCGCTTTTGCTCAATGTGCGAGGGGAATGGTTACCGTACAGGGCAAAATTGAAAATCTGCCTCCAGGAACAGACGTAGATGTGACAGTGGCCCTCAAAACTCCAAGGGGAGACTTCTCCAAATCCTCTGTAGTGTCCAACGGACAGTTCCGGATCGACGTGGACTTCAGCACCTTGAAATCCTGGTCGCCACTTTCGGGGCACCATTGCTCCAACGTACCAACGTTCGTAGATGTCTCACTGAAACATGCGAATCAGATGTTGGTTCAAGAGGAACTCAAGTTCACCGATAACTTTGAAACACGGGATTCGCTCACTTACAACTTGAAGCGTGAACTGACGCTCGACGCCTCGAAGAAGACCGCGCCTGGAAATGGTCTGTAGATTCAGCTTCACATACGATTATCGCGGGCGGCGGATCACTGCAACAGATCAAAACGGGAAGAAGACGACCTACGCGTATGACGATGCGGACCGGCTGACTAGCATTACCGATCCGTCAAATAATGTCACGCAGTACAACTACGACACGGAAAGCAATTTACTGAGCATTGAGGACGCGAACAGTCACACCACATCGTTCACCTATGACGCGTTCGGCAGGGTTACCGAGACTACTTTCCCCTCGACGCACTACGAGCAGTATGCCTACGATGCGGACAATGACCTTACCGGCAAAACTGATCGCAACGGCAATACGATTACCTACGTGTACGACGCTCTGAACCGGCTAACGCAGAAGAGCTACCCGAATTCGACCAGTGTGGAATACACATACGATCTTGTGGGCAAAGTGTTGCAGGTGAACGATGCGACCGGCACATATGGATTTTCCTACGACAACATGGGCCGGTTGATTGGGACCACCACGCAGTACACGTTCCTACCGTCAAATAATTTCACAAACTCTTACACTTACGACGCAAATTCGAACCGGTTGACGCTGACTGACCCGCAGGGCGGCGTGACTTCCTATGCTTACGACACGCTCAACCGGCTCAGCACGCTGACGCCACCCACAGCGTTCTCCAGCACCGGCTTTGGTTTTAGCTACGACGCACTGAGCCGCCGAACGCAGATGACGCGGCCCAACGGGGTGACCACAAACTACACTTATGACAATCTATCTCACCTGCTTTCGGTGCTGCACCAGGTGTCCTCAAGTACTATTGACGGGGCCGCCTACACCTACGATTCTGCGGGAAACCGGACGGCGAAAACGAATGAGCTGTCGGCGGTAACGTCGAACTATACATATGATCCGCTGTACGAGCTGACGAAAGTGACCCAAGCGACCAACACCACGGAGAGCTATTCGTACGATCCAGTCGGTAACCGACTGAGTTCGCTGAGCGTGTCGTCTTACACGAACAACTCATCGAACGAGGCGGGTGGCGAATCCATCCGCGCGGCACCGGACTGAACCTATGCACGATTGAAACTCGCGGGGGTGCCGAATCTTTTCTGCGGTTTCTGCAGAAAAGGTTCGGGTTTTGACGTGCTCCTGATTTGCCTTCAGGCTTTCGTTCTCGGCGCGTAGCGAATCCTTCCGCGTAACACCGGAGTTGATTCAAGTCACGGATTGAATTTTTAGGTGGAGGTGGCAAACTCTTTCGCATAACAGTGGGGTCATCAACGCAGGCGGCGCACCCTCCCGCATGACACCGGATTTTCTTTTCTGCAAAGGGTGCGGGGGTTGATTCCGCGTGGTCGGCCACAACAAGATCAAATTTATCGAAATTTAAGAACAGCCAGACTAAAGTCCCAAAGTGTTTAACCATCCAGCTAATCGTGACTTGCCCAAAATCCTCATCGCCAGCTCGCCCGCAAGATTCAATCGATATTCGCCATGAAGTCATCGCAGCGGAAGGTCCTACAAGACATCCCTACGAACCACGTTACTCGGATCGTTCCAGTGCTGGTTGTTCAGGACCCGATCTTGCGTGGGCCACTGGTCAACTGGATGCTCAATCGCATTTTCAATCGAGCGCTTGACCGGGAGAAGTTGCGTCTTGGAGTTGCGGTAGAGCCGCTAAACGTCGTTAGCATCCACGAAATGGAGACAATGGCGGAATCCGCTGAGGCGAATGGCTTTGACATTTTCCACGGGCTCCAGTTGCGATGTATCCGTTAACGCGACGAATCGGAACTTCGGGCAACGTCGCTTACTATATACTCAGCTTGACACATTAATTCTAATTAAGTATACGATGAACTACGTGACGCGCTGTGATGAAGGCTTGAGGTGAACCATGACCGACAGACTTTCGCGAAGAGACTGCCTTGGAAGGATGGGTCGTGTAGCCGGGTATAGTTATGTGGTTAATGCTGTCGGCTGGCCGTTGAACCGACTGACCGCTGGGGTGACGGCGATCCCGGTTCACTCTGTCCTTGTAAATTTTCAGTACGAAATCACCGCGTGTTGTCCCTATTATCAAGGCAACGGAAATTTCACACAGTACCCTGTTAAGTTTCAGCCAGATACCAAGTACATTAAAGTCCTCATTACACCTCCGGGAGAGCGAGAGAGAGAGCTTGACGGTGTGCCTGCCAGCGAGTTCCTTACAGACGCCCACAATGCACATTGGGGCGGTACCTTCGAGCGGACGAGCAGCCCCCTTCCAAACGGAGCCAAGGGCATTTGGGTCATGAGACTACAGGCGCTAATTTGGAGCTCTACGGCTTTTAACCCGAGTTTTTGCAACGCGTGTTCAAACGGCGGTCCATCGTTACAGATCAGCGCGTCATACACGGTTCTCATAAATGGCGAGCAAAATCCATCGCTTCCAAATCCTTATGGAAGTGGTCATTGGTCGGCCGCGCAGAGCAACAAGCCTCAAAACCAACAGTTGATATGGACGTTCAACGTATCTTGAATCCTGAACCGGCGCGGGAGTTGATAGAATCAATTCACACCCCGGGTATCTGCCAGACAATGTGAGGCCGTCCTGCTCGGCGAGGCAAACATTCCCGGTACCTGCGTCTATTCGCTAAGGCCTTCAGTCAAATGGATGACATTACTTCCCAATCAGGTGGCGCTGCGGTTGCTGCCATCGGAACTACGATGGTTGGCGTCCCGATAACAAAGGTTTTCTATTGGATTCAAACCGACGATACAACTTACGTCCTCGGCCCAGCTGAGACCAGGCACCAGTCGTTGAACGTCACTCTACTCGTTTGGGGCGGCAGGAGCCAGCGGGCGATGCTCTGGCCTACGCCTGCGTTGCGTGCTACATTTTCCACAACAGTGGAGGGCCAGATGAGTTATCGGCCGACGTGCGGTAATATCAGAAACCGTTCGACTCTGATAGCGCTCATCGTTCTAGCTGTATCGCCAGCATTCGGACAGTCGTCCGCTAGGAATAATCCCACCGCAAAAGAGACCCTGCATTGGATGCAAACTACGCTGGAAAATGGCGGCGGAGACTACTCGGTCGGCCATGAAGTTCGCTCGACCAGACTAGCAGATTTTGACGGCTGCAAGGTTCATTTCATTCACTCAACTCACCAAGAAGCTTTCCTCTACGGTGAGCCTGCGCCCGACAAGAAACCGTGGCACATGGACCACTTCTTCGAGCTAAGCGACATCGACCCGGATGCTACTACCTTCACAAAGGGCATACCTCTTAAGCTGCCTGCCCTGCTGACTATACACACGCGAAATGATGAGAAGAAAATAAGGAGTAAATACGCTTGGCAGTCGGAAGCCGATTCCGAGCCTGAGGGCACTTATATCATTTTCAGTTTAGACTCTATCGATACTGAGTATGTCGGCAGGTTCGCGAGAGCCTTTAAGCATGCCGTGGAAGCTTGTGGCGGAAAGCCGTCAACCTTTTGAAAGTCTGAGCAATTTCCCCTAGCCCATCGGTTCTAGCCATCACATGGTTAACACTCCGCGCAGGCGAATCGAGGGATCGAATGCAGCCGTGGAAATATCCAGTTCCGCCCATCCTGTACAAGTTCCTGTCGCCCAAACGCTTTCATGTGCTTCCCGAATGTCGGGTACGATTCAGCCAACGCACTGCTTTTGATGATGAGCATGAACTACGGCCGGAGTACGAAATCTTTGGTACGGGGATCGAGATTTGGAGATACGCGACCTCAGTCGGGTTTCCGCTGGGGATACCCACTCTGGGGATACCCGGTGATGTCCACGCACAATATCTAGCCGACAGTCCTCGATTTCAAGAAACGGCGCTAACGAACTTGAAAATACCTGTCATTGATGAGCTAGGAGTCTTTTGTTTGACGGAAACGTCAGACTGCGATCAAATGTGGATGGAATACGCTGACAAGAGAACGGGTTTCGTTATCGGTTTTGCCACCACTCATGGAGGATTTCAGTTGTTGAAGGGCCGGGGTAGCCTTGGCAAGGTCTCGTACAGCGATGAACCGTTTGGGAGCGCACTCGCCGGTGTTCTCGATAATAGCGGTGCAGAAGCAATGTTCCGAAAACGTATGAAGTATGCGTACGAGAACGAGTGGCGGGCCATCCGGTTACTTGCGCGACTTGAGCGCGGTGCCGATGACGTATTTTTTTCGCCCTTCGACCCTGCAAGCATCAGCGAGATCATCATCCAGCAGGATTGTGTCGTAAAAACCGAATTGCGACGGCTATTGAGCGCGGACTCGCGATACCAGCACGTGAAGATGCGCACCAAATGAAACCACGGCAACGGCCTTCAGGGGCGATTACAGCGATCAGTCGGATTACCGGACAAATGGTTTCTGACGGAATTTCAACCAGAAGCCGGGACCATCGCATCGCCTGCACACCATTTCAAAAACATGACAGACTAGCTTCCTTGCATGAGAACTTAGCGTATCCACAAGTCACAGAAGACAACTCGCCTGTTGATTCTATGCAAGTTGTTTATTTGCAAACTCAAAATCAGAATCCGGCTTACAGGCTTGCCCCGCAGAGTGCGCACGAATTAGCCAAACGGACGCTCATCGATCTGAATAGGCGAAACGTACCCAATCCGTACCCAAACTCGTCCAAAACCCCACCAAATGACCCGAATTCGACCGAATGACAGGATTGTAACCAACTGAAAACAAAGGACGGGAGTAATGACGCTCACAGCCACAGACCGATGCTCTACCAGCTGAGCTACGCTCACCAGAGAACGCTAGGAAATAATGTTACGCAAGTTCGCGCCCGGTTGCAACCGGTGAGAGGAGGGCCTTTGAAAGCGGTGCTTTAGAACGAGGGCATAGGTAAAACGGCGCGATGCAAGTATTGCGTCCTATCGAAGCTCATGCGTTGCGGCATCCGGCGCTATCTCGCTTTTCGCGTTCTGCGGCGGCGGGCAGTTCGTGATGTTTTCTCTGGTTCTGGGGCAGCGCGAGCGCCATCGCGAAATCTCTTGAACGCGTCGAAGATCTGTTGGCCGTACAGCTCGGACTTTCGTTCACCGAATCCGGAGACAGCAAGAAGCTGGCTTATCGAAGCGGGGCGTTTTCGGCAAAGTTCGTCGAGCGATGTATCATGCATCACCACATAAGCCGGAACACCCTGTTGCTTCGATGCTGCTCGCCTCCATTCGCGAAGATATTCGCGGAGTTCGGAGTCCACTTCTGCAATGGCGGGCTTGGGGGCGGATCTTGGCGTGTCAGAGCGGGCGAGCGGAGCAGCCGGTACTCGGGATTTCTGGGGCGTTGGGCGCTTGGCTTCAACTGGATCTGCAAGCCAATCGAGCGCGAAACCGCAGGCATCACAAGCTTCGCATTCTTGCCATTTCGGGTTTTCGCCAAAATGAGAGCAAATCTGGCGATGGCGGCAGCTCCCGGACTCCACGAAATCTCGAATCGTGTGATATCGCTGCCAGGCGCGATCTATCTCCGCTGGATCGGTCAACTGCCCGATGAAATACGCGAGCAGCCCGGCATCTTTTTTCTGCCAAAGCACGACGCAGTCGGCAGGCTGCCCGTCGCGGCCCGCGCGTCCTGCTTCCTGATAATATTGCTCGATTGATTTGGGCAGCGATAGGTGAATCACGGCGCGCACGGCTGCTTTGTTGATGCCGAGTCCGAAAGCGATGGTGCCCACCAGAACGCGAACTTCATCCGACATCCAGCGTTCCTGATTTTCCCTACGCGTTTCGTTATCCATTTTGCCGTGATACGCGATGGCTGAAATTCCATGCTCCTCTAGAAAATCGACTGTCTCTTCCACTTTGTTGATGGTCGGCGCGTAGACGATTACGTTGGCATCCGCATACTGGCGCAGCGCTTTCAGCAGCAGGCTCGAGTGCTGCTGGCCCACGCATTCCTTGATGATGTAACGCAGGTTCGGCCGGTGAAAGCTCGCGATATATTTATCGGGGTCGCGCAATTGGAGCTGGTCAATGATGTCGTGGCGCACTCGCTGCGTGGCGCTGGCGGTGAAAGCTGCAATCGGCCGGTCGGGAAAATGCGCGCGGAGAGAGCTCATCTGCCGGTACTCCGGGCGAAACTCGTGTCCCCATTCCGAGATGCAATGTGCCTCGTCGATCGCGAAAAAAGAGACGGGCACGGTTCGAAGCCACTCGATGGTATCCGCGCGCGCGAGCCGTTCCGGTGAAAGGTACAACAGCCGGTACCGGCCATTTTTCGCTTCGCGCATGATTTCAGCCTGGCGCGCTCCCGCCACGGAGCTGTTCAACAACGCGGCCGCGATACCCATCTGCGTAAGTTGAGCCACCTGGTCCTGCATCAGCGCGATCAGAGGCGAGATTACGATCACGGTTTGCTCGGTGAGCAGGGCGGCGGGTAGCTGATAGCACAGAGATTTGCCGCCGCCGGTTGGCATCACTACGCAGGTGTCATGCTTTTGCAGCAAGCTTCGGACAATTTTTTCCTGCAGAGGGCGGAAAGAATCATAGCCCCAGTACCGGCGCAACGCGGGAAGCAGCTCAGTTTCAAGATTCACGCCATCAGTATAGTTCGAAAGCCTAATGAACTTCGCCTCTCGCAAATTAGTTTCCTCATTTCGACGACTCCTGAGGGTTTACAATATCCGGGCTCTGTGATTGAAATCTTCCAGCCAATTGAATGAGGTTTACATGGATACGAAAAACGCTAACGCTTCAACCGACGGCAGCCGCAAATTCCTGCGTCATGTGCTGGCGACGATCGCCTACCGCGGCGGCAAAGCGATGCGCGGCGCTCCTGCCGGTTTCGCTGAATTTCACGCTTCCGAGACTACTCGCACTCCTGGCCAAATCCTGGCGCACATCGGCGATCTATTGGATTGGGCTCTTTCGCAAGCCAGCGGGAAAGAGACGTGGAGCGATTCGAAACCGATTGCTTGGGACGATGGGGTGAAGAGGTTTTTCGCCGGTTTGAAGGCGCTAGACGATTATATCGCCTCGGACGCAGCGCTGGGTTGTACGCCCGAAAAGCTCTTCCAAGGAGGGCTCGCGGACATGCTCACCCACATCGGGCAAATCTCGATGTTGCGACGGCTGGCCGGTTCTCACGTGCGCGCGGAGAATTACTCTCGCGCCGAAATCGTTGCGGGACGAGTCGGTTCCGAACAAACCCCGCCCACGAAGGAATTCAATTGATAGTGAGGCATTTTCGCTGCGTGAGTTTTCCGACGGGATGAGTGATGCGTGGAATAAATTATTCAAAGCATAGAAAAATAGCCGGGGGCTTAGGCTGAGGGACCCCAGCCACCCGGCTCTTCTCACCCATCTCCGCAGGGTCTGGGTAAGAAACTTTATGCGGCGGATTCGCCGTTACGCATGAACTCGTAACGCTCGATTGCTGCTGCCACTCCTACTTCACCCGCATTTTCAGGACTGGATCGCAGAACACGTCCGAGACATCGGACGCGAACCGGACCCGCCTGAGTAAGCTCGTGCGGAAGAGTCATTACGATCTCTACCGGCGAACCGCTGCGCAAACCCTTGGGCAAGTGAAAATAGAGGCCACGCGAACTTACTTCGCGCGATTCCGTTGCAGCCTCGCCAACCACGCTTTCATCCGTCCAGCGGACGGTGAGCGGCAAGCGCATTAGAAATCTTCGTGTTGCACGTCGCTCTTTTAAAGCCACAGGAAACTACCTCCCTAGGTACTCGACCATCGTGGAGCCTAGGCCCCTTTCCACCAATAGAGCGAAAGCCTCAATTCTTGGCAACCTATAAGGACCAAAGTACTAGACCTAGCGAGCAAACTGCGCCAAAGGCGAACGTTTTCGCTGGATTCCAGGGAAGGCTCACGCAACTGGGACCTTGCGGAACGCCTTCAGAATGTCGTCCAGCGTTATCACGCCCTCGAGCTTGCTCAGATCGGCGCGGCTCAGAACGGGAAGGGCGGGCCAATCTCCTGCCCAGTGGAGCGCCTCTTCGAGCGACATATCCCGGAAAACGAACGGCAACGGGCCTGTGGAACTGGCTTGCGCAACAGTGAAATGCTCGGAAGCGTCGGTGGCCAGTCGCTGGAGCTCGGCAGGCTCGACGTGGTTCCATTCTCCCGGCCGCGCGCGCACGAAGCACAAAGTCCCCTCCTTAGCTTCCACGCGCTTGAGCGCTTCCGAAATCTTTTCCCCGGGTTCCAAAACCACGGCGGCATCAAGGCGCATACCGTCTTCCACCGTAAGAACTAACTGTTCGCGGCGTTCTTCGACCGAAGGCAGGACCAGTCCGTCCTGGCGCGCGAGCATGTCAAACAGCGGAACCTTCACATACGAGCGCGAAATTCCGTAGGCGATCAGGCTTGAAATCATTACGGGCAGAATAGCCGTATAGTTTCCGGAAAGCTCGATCACCATGAAAACCGAAGTGATTGGCACGCGCAGAAAGCCGGCGAAAAACGTGCCCATTCCAACCAGTGCAAACGTACCGACCGTACCCGGAAGACCAGTAAAAAAATGCTGTTCGATTGCGCCGACGGCGCCGCCGAGCATCGCGCCGATGAACAGACTGGGTGCGAACATTCCGCCCGGGGTGCCGCTCAAAAATGAAAAGCCAGTGGCGAGAATTTTCAGCGCGGCCAAGACCAGAAGCAGCTTCCAAGTGAATTGTCCGTGCATTGCTTGGTCGATGATGGGATAGCCCGCGCCCATCACTTGCGGCAATCGGATGCCGATTAGGCCGATCAACAATCCTGCGACGGCCGGCTGAAAATGCTGCGTCCAGCGAGGAAGGGATTGGATGCGAGGCCGCGCGTAGGCCAGCCACTTCAGGAAAATCAAAGATGCTAATCCACCGACGATTCCCAGCGCGATGTATGCTAACAAGTCCACGGGCTTAGCTACCCGAAAGGCTGGAACCCTAAACAAGGACTCGGGCCCAAGAAACGCGCGCATGGTCATTACGCTTGATATGGCGGCCAGAACGATCGCGCCAAGCACGCCTGCGCTCCATGTTCCAATGACCTCTTCGAGAACGAATAGCACGGCGGAAATTGGCGCATTGAACGCGGCGGCGAGACCCGCGGCCGCTCCTACCGGCGCAATCAAGCGGATTTTCTCCTGCGACAAACGCAACCGGCGGCCCATGAGCGAAGCGATCCCCGCGCCCATCTGCAAGGAGGGATCTTCCGGCCCCAGCGATTGTCCACAGCCGATCGCCAACGCACAGGTCACAAATTTGCCGATGACAGTGTTGAACGGAATATAGCCGTTGGAAACGTACACTGCGGATTTTGTCTGGTTTACTCCGCTGCCGCGTGCGCGTGGGAAAGCGTAAATGACAAGAAACGCGACTACCAGACCGCCGAGCGTGGGAGCAAGAATGACCCGCAAGGTCGAAGGAGCGAGTGAGGAGCCCAGCAGTTCGATTTGCGTCCACTCGATTGCGATGCGGAAGCAAACCACGGCCAAGCCGGACAAGATGCCAATCAGCACAGCGAGAAAGAGAAAAAACTGATCTTCCCGCATGGTAAAGATGCGATGTGTCCAGGTTTCCCACAGAGCGCGAAAGCCGGAAGCGGAGTTCGAATTCGAAGGCGCGGCTGACAATGGAGGAGAAGGGGCGGTCGAAGCGACACCGATGGGTTCAGTCACTGGGCTGGCACTCCGCGTCTGCGCCCCAAAAGCCAGAGCGCGCGATCGGCATCTTGCGGATTTCCGCAGGCGTCAGCGGCGGCATTTTCCATTTCGAAAACGTGGGCCATCACGTCCTCAATGGTTTCGGGATGCTTCTCGATGTATTGCAAACTTCCTCTTGCTTCCAATTCTTTGCTGTCGGCGAAGGTCTTTTGAAGCGGGGTTTGCGGCGGCGTTACCGATAGCGATTGGCCTTCTTGGCCGGCGCATGCCAGCAGGCGCCTGCCGGCGAGCGATAGCGCGTCCGCAGCCTTGCGCGCCTTATCTTCGCGAGAAAGACCTGCGACAAACGGATTCACGGCGTGAACTTGCCGGGCGGTCTGATACATCTCGACGACATCCGGAGCCTCGCGTTTCTCCTCCGGCAATCGGTCGAAATAACTTAGCGCAAGATCATACTGGCCAAGTTCGAGAGCGGATATAGCAGCCCCGAGCAGTGCATCGAGGTCCTGATTGTTCGCGAAAACTAAGGACTGAAAACCGTCCAGCGCACGAGGCCAGAGTTTGGCTCGCAGCAATAAATTCCCCACAATTTTGCGGCGTTCCGGATCATCCGCCGGCGTATTGTCGGCGAGAGCAATGATTTCAGGCACGGCCTGCCGCGCTTCTCCGCGGTCCAGCAAATATTCGGAAAGTTCCCGGCGAACCTGCCAGCGCATCGCGATCGGATCGTTCTCCCATTCGCCGTATATCGCGGCATGGTAATAGCGAATCGCTTCGGAGGTCACACCCTTGTGCGCTGCGATCCGGGCCAAGGCGAGATTCACGTCTCCGCTGCCGGGAGACTCCGACAAGAGGTTCAGCAAATACGAGCGGCCTTCGTCACCACGCCCTGCAGCCGACAGCGCCTGCGCCAAGTGAAATTGAAATTTCGCGTTGCCGGGAGAATAGACCAGCGCGTTGCGGTAGTCGATTAGAGCGGACGGCACATCGCCTGCTTGAAAACTGGTTTCGCCTTCGTCAAACCAATTATCCGCCAAGCCGTGGATTTTCTTGTGGTACATGCGCGAAATTGCAGCGGTGATAAGTACGAACAAAATGAGCAAAACGATGCACCCGAACAGGACTGCTTCGCGCGAAAAAATCCGCGGGCTTTTTTTATCTGGTGCGCCGGCAATTGCTGCGGAACTCACAGTGATTTCCTTATGAAAGCATACCTTAATTTCTGCGTTCGATGCAGACAGGGTTTGAATACCAAAGTAGCAAGGTGGAAACAATTTGGTAAGAAAATCGAAGGTGAAAGAAGTATTAGGCTTGGTCGATCAGGCGGTGATGGATAGCGTACAGGGCAAGTTCGAGCCGGTCGGAAACCCCGAGCTTGTCGAAAATATTATGCAGATGATTTTTCACCGTCTGTTCGCTGATGAAAAGCTTTTCGCCAATCTCACGATTGCGGAATCCCTGTGCTACGAGCTGAACGATTTCCTTCTCGCGTTCGCTGAGCAGCGGCTTCTCGCGGCGCTGGCCGGACTCGGCGGACTTCTTGAACGCGTCGATCACTTCGGCGGTCATGCGATTGTCGAGCCAGATTTCTCCGTCGAAAACCTTGCGGATACTTTTCACCAACAAGTCGCTGGCGGACTGCTTCAGAACCACTCCGCGCGCTCCAAGGCGCATGGCGCGAACAACGTCGCGGTCATCTTCGGCTGCGGTCAGCACGATTACACGGGTCGGCAGAGTTTCGAAGTTCACTTCCTCCAGGACGCCCAAGCCGTCTTTCTCCGGCATGCGCAAATCGAGCAGAAGGATGTCGGGCTTGAGCTTCGCCAGCATCTTGACGCACTCATTCCCGTTCGAGGCTTCGCCGACAATTTGGATCTCGTCGGCTGCTTCGAGCAGCTTGCGGAGACCGTCGCGAAAGATAGCGTGGTCATCCGCAACCAGGATACGAATCACCTGTTTCGCTTTCGTCATTTTCAATTCAGTGGGATTTCTACCGTAAGACGCGCCCCGTGCCCGGGATTCGACTCCACCGTTAGCGTTCCCCCTACGCTTCGTGTTCGCTCTTTGATCGAAATTGGCCCGAGACGCAGCCGGTCCAGTTCCTCGCTTGTAAACTGCCCAGAGAAACTGAAGCCGCGACCGTTATCGTCCACGACGAGAGAGACTTTCGCCTCGTCTTGCCCTAGTTTTACCACGACGTGGCTGGCCGACGCATGCTTTTTTACGTTGTTAAGTGCTTCCCTGTATATCTGGAACATTTCGCGGCAAACACGGTCGGGAAGCCGCAAATTGCGGTCTTCTATGAACAGATCGACCGCCAAGCCTGACTCGTTGCGATAACGTTCCGCAAAGCCAAACATCAATTCCCGCATATCGGCGCTCTCCACGCGTATCGGACGCAGGTCCGTCACCATCCTGCGAAGCTCCTCGCTTTCCTGCTTTACGGTCATTTGCAGCGTCTCGAGTTCCTTGCCCGCTTGTTCGGGCGTCCAGGGGAATTTGCGGCGCAAGACGTCGAGCTGGATATTCAAGCTCAGCAAAGTTTGAAGAATTCCGTCGTGCAGGTCGCGCGAAATTCGGCTGCGCTCTGACTCCACAGCTCGTGCGCGCAAGTGGCGCAGCCGAAAAACATTTTCCATGGGAGGACCGATGTGGCGGACAATTTGTTCCAGCCAGCGCAGATCGGCGGGCGTGAAGCGCTTCTCCGGATTTATGAGCAGCACACGGCCGGTGGGACGCCCGCTCGCATCGATCGTAACCGCCAGGAGCGAACGAGCGCCAAATTCTTCGCGCGTGGATGGCGGAGGCGCCAGTAGCGTTCGAACGCGATGGCCGGTACGCCGGTCCCATCCAAAACCGCCATTCTTGCCGTCTTTATATTCCCAGCACAGAGATACCTCAAACGCGTCGGCGAGGAAAGTATCGGAGCGCGAGGGCGATAAAGTTTCCGGGCCGGTCGGTTCACGCTCAGCAGCGCGAACCTTCCACACGAAAATTCGTTCGAGTTCATCGTCGCGGATCGCCAGGCAGGCCTGCTCGCATCCAAATTCGAGAATCAGTTCGCCTAGCGTCTGGCGAATTGACTCGGTCAAGCCGCGATCGAATTGCAATAACTGCGTGATTTTTTCCAGGAACTGGCGGCGTTCGAGGTGATCTCTTTCTCTCGCGCCTAAGAAGCCCATTCCCAGTCCCGAAACCAAGGCGCCTAGCCCGATGGAGAGCCAGCGCCAAAGTCCGCGCCAGCTAAAGGTTTCTGTCGCGGCTACGCGCAAAATAATCGCTATCGACGCCGCACTCACAAGGCCGAGCATTGCCCGCGTGCTTCCGCGAGTGGCCAGCGCAAAAACCACGAAAAGGAATAAAAACCAGGAGGCGGAAACCGATGGGGTGAGCGCCAGAAAGACCGCCAGAATCGCCACATCGGCAGCCAGCGGAATCTGAAAATGTCCTTCGCCGACGATGCGCTGATAGACCACAACAGCCAGCGCCACGACAAGGTAGGCAGCAAGAAACAGCACCGACGCCGGGCGTTGCGTTGTGCCGGACATTTCGAGCAGAGCCACAAGCGCAAGAGCCACGAGGACGGCTCGGGCCAGGGTGACCTGGCGTTCCAGATACAATCGCTCGGCGCTATCGAGAGGCATCGTGGCGGGTGATGATCTAGACAAGTTTAACAAGGGGACCCCGCGGGCCGGATGGGGCGTGCTAGTGAATGTATGCTTATGGTAATCGCGCGGCGGCAGCCGCTTGTGCGTAGGAATCAATGCTCACACGAAACTCGACCACACACGGTTTGACAATAGGTGCATAATCGTTCGGGAAAGTAGGCGCGACGCAGGGGAGCCCGGCTTGGCAGACCGATATACTCGAAACGAAGTTGGGCGCATCTTGGGACTTGAGGCGGGGCGTCTGCGCTATTGGGAGCGGCTGCGTCTTGTGCGGCCTGAAACGCGATGGGGCCAGCGGTTCTATAGTTTTGGCGACCTGGTTGCCCTCCGGTCGATCCAACGAATCACGCTGAATCGAGTGCCCGCGCGCAAGTTGCGGCGCGCGGTTGCTCTCGTCGAGCAGCAATTCGGCGGATTTTCTTTGCCGCTGCAAAACCTTCGTCTCGTGGAACTGGGGCGCGATGTGCTGGTGGTCCCGCCGGGAGCCGACAGACCGTTTAATCCTTTCCGGCAGCAGTGGGCTTTTCCGTTTGATATGCCGACGCGACCTGCGAAATTGCATTCGATGGCCGGTCCCACGCCGGAGGAATTCTTCGAGAACGCGCTGAGTTGTGAAACGAAACAGGACACGCTGCCGCAAGCTATCGAAAATTATCTGCGCGTCGTGGAACTTGCCCCGGATTGGATCGAAGCGCACATCAATCTGGGAGTCGCGTATTACCAGGTGGGCCAACTTTCGGATGCACGCGCGGCGTTCGTTGCAGCGGTTGCGCTCGATCCATTGAACGGCATCGCGCGTTACAACCTGGGCTGCACTCTTGAGGAGCTGGGCGAGTACGACGAGGCTGTGGACCATTTGCAGCGCGCTGCTCGCGCGATGCCCGGCCACGCCGATGTACATTTCAACCTCGCGCTGGCGTACGAGAAGCGCGGCGAGCGCCGCGCGGCCCGCGATCACTGGACGCTCTACCTGCGTCACGCGCCAAACGGAACTTGGGCGGAGCAGGCCCGCGCGCGGCTAAGACGATACTCAACTCGAAGGAAAACCGCCGTACCGATACCGTTCCGCCGCCCCAGCTAGTTCGTACGACGGCTCACTTGAAAGGATTACCATGACTCGCGTGATGGCTTTGCCGGTTTGCGCTATTCTCTGGCTGCTCGTGTTTGCGATGCCTTCCAATCCGCAAAAAACCAATCCGGACGCGAAACCTTCCGGCCATTCGGCCGCGCAGAAATTTGCGGAGTTGAGCGATCGATTCATGAAGGATTCCCTGGCTCTTTCTCCCACCAGCGCTTCCCAAGCCGGCTACCACAAGCATGAGGATTCAAAAACCCGCAAGGTGATTGAACTCGACGCTTTGCTGGACGATATGAGTTTGGAAGCCATGGCGGAGCAGCGCGCGTTCTACGCGAATTGGCGCGAGCGATTTCACAACGAGACGCCGGTATCTGCGCTGGACCCTCAGGATGCCGCCGATTGGCAACTCATCGACGACCAGATTGGGCTCAACTTGCTCGAATTCGATAAGATTCAGAATTATCGCCACAATCCGACGGTTCCGGTGGAGCTGATTGGAAACGCGCTCTTTCTTCCGCTGACGCAGAATTACGCGTCGCACGACGTTCGCGTGGGCCACGTTCTTTCCAGAGTGGACGCGATTCCGCGTCTTTTAGCGCAGGTGAAGAAATACCTCAGCGATTCCGATCCCATTTTCATTTCGACCGCGATTCAGGAGAACGACGGCAACATCGACCTCATCGAAAACACGATTGCCGCGGAAATTCCGGCCGGTTCTCCCTTGAAAAAGGAGTATGACAAGGTCGCGCCGCCGGCCATCGCTGCGCTGAAGGATTTTTCTAAATGGCTGCAAGACGATTTGGCCAAACGGCCTTCGCGTCTGACCTGGCGGCTAGGCAAGGACTTTTACGATCAGAAATTCAGGCTGGTGATGGAGACAGACGTCACCCCCGAACAAGTGCTCGCCGATGCCGAAGAGGGGCTGCGATCGGTGCGCGCCGAAATGCTTGAGTTGGCGCTGCCCATGCACGCAAAAATGTACCCGGATCACAGCGATCATTCTGACCTTAGCGTTCACGAGCGCCAGAATTTGATCATCACCGAAGTGCTGCGCAAGATATCCGACGAACATCCGCGCCCCGACCAGTTGCAACAGACCATCGAGGCCGATCTCGAAAGCATCAAGCAATTTATCCGCGAGAAAAAGATCGTGTCGTTGGGCACGCGCGACAATTTGAAAGTGATTCCGACGCCGCTCTTCGAGCGTGGCATCTATTCGGTGGCGGGATTCCATAGCGCGCCGCCGCTGGAGCCTCAAGCCGAAGCGGAATACTGGGTAACTCCCATCGATCCCAAGATGCCCGCGGACAAAGTGGAATCCAAGCTGCGCGAGTACAACAATTACACGCTGGAGTGGCTGAGCATTCACGAAGCGCTGCCCGGCCACTACGTCCAGTTCGAGCATCTGAACAATATTCAGCCCGAGAGGCGCAGGCTGCTGCGGTCGCTCTACGCCAACGGTGCTTACGTGGAAGGCTGGGCCGAGTACATCGCGCAGGTGATGATGGACGAAGGCTTTCTGAACAACGATCCGCGCTTCAGGATGGTGATGCGAAAAATCCGCCTGCGATTGCTGGCCAATGCAATTCTCGACGTCAAGATGCAAACGATGGGAATGACCGACGAACAGGCCATGGATTTGATGACCAAGGACGCATTTCAGACCCAGGCGGAAGCTGAAGGCAAGCTGGTGCGCGCGAAACTTAGCTCGACTCAGTTACCGACATACTTTGTAGGTTTGCGCGAATGGCTCGCGTTCCGCAATAAGTATCAGGCGGAAGCGGGGAAAAATTTCGACATGCTCAAGTTTCACGACCTTGTGCTCGATCAGGGTCCGTTGCCAGTCCCTGTGGTAGAGAAGCTGGTGACGCCGACGGCGCGTCAGTAACGTTTATTTCCATCCAGAAGTTTCTTTCCGAAATACTCTCGAAATATGCCCGGAGCCGGCAGGGAACGAGCAACCTCGCGCCAATCTAGACATTCACAATACTGGAACGAAGGAGATAGAGGAGATGAAGAGGTTCCCAGCAATAGTGTTCAGGCTGCCTCTCGCAGCCTTTATTTTGTGCAACGTCTTCGTTGCAAACGCGGCAGCGCAAACACCAACCGGAGAATCGGACCGCAAGCCGGTGATCGTGGAGTTATTCACCTCAGAGGGATGCTCCAGCTGTCCGCCCGCCGACGAGCTACTACAGAAATTGGAAGCGCAACAGCCCGTAGCGGGAGCCGAGGTCATCGCGCTGGAAGAACACGTGGACTATTGGAATCACGACGGATGGAACGATCCATACTCTTCATCTGAGTGGACGGAGAGGCAGACCGTTTATCGGACGATTTTC
>Ga0181531_10000451_pt1 | contig 27728 bp, 28 predicted proteins | sample PEATcosm2014_Bin_38_FD_119743 | JGI IMG/M metagenome (GOLD analysis project Ga0181531, IMG submission 119743) | Peatland microbial communities from MTU Mesocosm Facility, Houghton, MI, USA - PEATcosm2014_Bin11_10_metaG | ecosystem: Environmental > Terrestrial > Soil > Wetlands > Peat | place...
GAGGGCAGCGAATTGGCGCGTTTGAACGCGGGCAATCATCAGTTGCTCGGCGCCGTCTATTCGCTGGAGGAGGCGCGCGTCACCGAGGCGCTCAAGGACGAATCGCCCGCATTGCTGCACGAGCTGCAGCGCCTGGAGTTCAAGCTCAACATCCTGCTGCGGCTCACGGCTGAAATGTCGCTGCGCCACAGTGCGCTGCCCCAACCTCGCAAGATCCGCTTGGCCGCGCGCGGCCTCGAGTGGCTCGGTGCCGACGCGCCGGCGGTCGGCACGAGCGGCTTACTGCACCTCTACATCAATCCGGCCGTACCCCAACCGCTCAAGCTGACCTGCGCGGTCGTGAGCGAGCGCCAAGTGGATTCAGCGCGCGCGGCGCAGTTGCGTTTTCACGGTGTCAGTGAGCTTGTCGTGGAACTGATCGACAAATTTATCTTCCGGCATCATCGCAGATTGATAGCTGGTTCTCGTCACGCGCCGAACTAGCCCGCAGAGCAAAACACCGCAGGTCTTTTTGAGGGATGTCCCTACACGTTATAGGGGTGTTTGCCAACTCCTTTTCTCTCAAGTTCTTCAGTTAGTATGAAACCCGAAGTGACATTGAGTGAGCAATGTCAACGGGTTAGACATAATGCTTAAGACACGACTGGAGATAATGAGTACTCCGTCACACTTTTCGCCGGGAAGGAGTCCCTGATAGTGGTTGAGACCAAAGTTTTGGTGATCGAGCCCACAGATTCGCATGCGCGAGTGCTGGAAACGGCTCTGCGATTCTTGAACATCGAGCCTATCGCGATTCACACGCTCGCACAGATCGGTGTTGCGCTGCGCGGGACATCGCAGGATTGGCTCGCGGTGATCGTCGGCGAAGAATTCATCACGGCGCATGGCGCGGCCTTCGTGCAAGAACTGCGTGCGCTGCAGCAGCGGCCGGCAATCATCCACGTGAGCGCCGACGGCCTGCCGAAGATCGCCGAAACCAGTGTCGATTTGTGTTGGTTCCATCTCGAAGCGCCCGTCAAACAGCGGCGCCTGTCGGCACTGCTCGCGCAACTGCGCACGCTGCGCGGCGAACAGAGTGCGCTGCAGCCGGCGCAGCGCTACCGTCCGAGCGGCACCTCGCGTGCGATGCGCGACGTCCATCGGCTCATTGAACAAGTAGCGCCTTTCGATTCCAACGTATTGCTGCTCGGCGAGTCGGGAACCGGAAAAGAAATGGCGGCGCGCCATATCCACGAGCTGTCCGGGCGCGCCGACCAACCCTTCGTGCCGGTCAATTGCGGCGCGATCCCGGCCGACCTGCTCGAAAGCGAGCTCTTCGGTCACGAAAAGGGCGCATTTACCGGTGCGCTCTCGACGCGGCTCGGCCGCTTCGAATTCGCCGAGGGCGGCACGTTGTTTCTCGACGAAATCGGCGACATGTCTTTGCAGATGCAGGTCAAGCTGCTGCGCGTGTTGCAAGAACGCAGCTTCGAACGCGTGGGCAGCAATCGGACGATTCGCTGCGACGTGCGCATCATCGCGGCGACGCATCGCGACCTCGAGGCGGCAATCGGTGACGGTCAATTCCGCGAGGACTTGTATTATCGGCTCAATGTCTTCCCGCTGCAGATGCCGCCGCTGCGCGAGCGAATCGAGGACTTGCCGGTGCTCATCGAATTCTTGATCGACCGCCAGACCCAGGTCGCCGGCCGGCGCATCCGGCTTGCGCCCGACGCGCTCGATTGCTTGGCGCGCAATCCCTGGCCAGGCAACGTCCGCGAGCTCGCCAATTTGCTGGAACGGCTCGCGATTCTGTTCCCTGGCATGACCGTCTCGGCCGACGATCTGCCGGCGCGTTATCGCGGCAACCAGGCTCCGGGCTGGGCGGGCGGCACGATGCGCATCGTAGCCGACCGCGCGGCCCTGAATCGCGAAGCCGCCAACGGCGCAGTGGTAAACGCCGACGAAGATCTCGACGCCGTCACGAGTGTCGATGGCGAAAGAGGTGTCGATTATTCGCAGGACAATGCGCTGCCGAGCGGTGGTCTCGATTTGAAGGACCACCTCAATGCGATCGAGCTCGGGCTGATCCGTCAGGCTTTGGAGGAGGCCGACGGGACCGTCGCCGAAGCGGCTCGTCTTTTGCGGATGCGCCGCACGACGCTCGTGGAAAAGTTGCGCAAATACCGATTGAGCGCCTGACGATTTGCTGGCGCTCGCGCGCCGAACTGTGATGCCGTCGACAAGCGATGCCCGATCGTCATCCGAAGACCCCCGCCGAGAATTTGACGGTGCCCCGCGGGGCAGGGCTCGACCTTCGATAACTACATGAATTGTAAGCCCAAGATCCAGAAGGCACGGAAATTGCTCTCCTCCTAGGCTATGCAGACCACCGAACACGATTCGATCACCAGCAGCCGCTCGGAATTGCAAGCCGCATTTCTGGCATTCGGCTCCGTCTCGGAACATCTATCGGAAGCTTTCGATTCCTTGCGCGGCGAAGTCGTGCAATTGCGCGCGCAACTCGACGAGGCGCATGCCGGCAACGAGCACCTGGCGGCTCGGCTCTCGGCGCTGCTCAACGCGCTGCCGGGCGGAGTGCTGGTACTCGATGAACGCGGCTGCATCCAGGAATGCAATCCCGCCGCACGCGAGCTGTTCGGCGAGCCGCTGCTCGGCTTGAGCTTCGGCACGGTATTCGCGCGCGCGGCGGTCGACGCGACACGCGTGCACGAACATATCGAATTGCGCAGCGGCCGCTTCGTCAACATCGCGCGCCGGGAATTGAGCGGCGGCGGCGAAGTCGTGCTGATCGCCGATGTGACCGAATCGCATCTGATGCAGGCATTTCTCGCTCGTCAGCAACGCCTGCTGACCATGGGCGAACTCGCCGCCGGCCTCGCGCATCAAATTCGCACGCCGCTCGCGACCGCGATGCTCTATGCCTCGCAAATGAGCCTTCCTGGCCGCAAGTCAGGTGATCTCGCGCGCTGTGCGGAGAAGACCGCCGACAGCCTCAAGCAGCTCGACAAACTGGTCACGGAAATGCTCGCATTCGCGCGCGGCGGCGTCGCGCGCGAGCCGGTCAGCGTCAGTGCCGTGCTCGAACAAGTCGCGCAATGGCTGCGTCCCGCGCTGCGCGCCGGAGTACGCTTGACGATCCGCACCGACGCGCCGGAGTTGACGGTGCGCGCCAATGCATCTTCCTTGGTTTCCGCCGTGCTGAATCTCGCGACGAACGCGCTGCAGTCGGCGGTCGCCGATTTGAATCTGGAGCTGCTTGCACGGCGTGCGGGCAAGGATCGCGCTCAAATCGTCGTCAGCGACAATGGTCCGGGCGTGCCGCCGCAGCTGCGCGAAAGAATATTCGAGCCCTTCTTCACGACCAGGGCGCGCGGCAACGGTATCGGCCTCGCAATCGTCAAATCCGTCGTCGAGGCGCATCAGGGCAGCATCCGGCTCGCCGAATCGCGCCAAGGCGCAACGTTCATCATTGATTTACCTGCAGAGGAATGCACATGACCCAGAGTTGCGATCCGGTTCTGGTCGTCGAAGACGACGTCGCGCTGCGTGAAGCGCTCGTGGACACCTTGCGCGCCGCGGGAATCGCGGCGGTGGCCGAGGCCGATGCGGCAGGGGCGCTGCGCCGCTTGGAGACCGAGACGGTCGCGCTGGTCATTTCAGACGTACAAATGCCGGGCCCCGACGGCCATCAACTGCTCTCGATGATCAAGCGCAAATTCCCGGAACTGCCCGTCGTCTTGATGACGGCTTACGGCACGGTCGCGAAAGCGGTTGCAGCAATGCGCGACGGCGCGACCGACTACATCGTCAAGCCGTTCGAGGCCAAGGTGCTGATCGACATGGCCCAATGCCGGCTCGCGAATCGCTTGATCCCCAATGAAATGATCGCCGTCGATCCGGAGTCGAGGCGCCTCGTGGCGCTCGCCCAGCGCATCGCGGAAACCGATGCGACGCTGCTGATCACGGGCGAGAGCGGCACCGGCAAGGAAGTCTACGCGCGCTTCATTCGTGACAACTCGGCGCGCTCCGACAAACCCTTCATTGCAATCAATTGCGCGGCAATTCCTGAGAATATGCTCGAAGCCACCTTGTTCGGCTATGAAAAGGGCGCCTTCACGGGCGCGCTGAGCGCGCATCCGGGTAAATTCGAGCAAGCCCAGGGCGGCACGCTGCTGCTCGACGAAATTTCGGAGATGAATCTCGGCTTGCAGGCGAAGATCCTGCGCGTCTTGCAGGAGCGCGAAGTCGAGCGCCTCGGCGGCACGCGCACGATCAGCCTCGATGTGCGCGTGATTGCGACCTCGAATCGCGATTTGCCCGCCGAGGCGCGCGCCGCGCGTTTTCGCGCCGACCTCTACTACCGGCTCAATGTCATGTCGTTGCGCCTGCCCGCTCTGCGCGAGCGCCGCGGCGACATCCTGCCGCTCGCACGGCGCGCCCTGAAGGCCTGCGCGCGCGGCACCGATGCACCGCTCGTGCTGTCGCGTGAGGCTGAACAGGCGCTGCTGCGCTACGACTGGCCGGGCAACGCACGCGAATTGAACAACATCGTGCAACGCGCCGCGTGGCTCGCATCGGGCGGCGAGATCGGTGCCGCGGCGCTGGAGATCGGCGGCGAGCAGAGCTGCGGCCATGTGATCCGCGCGGACGGTGCGGCTTCGGCCGCCGGCGCGGAGCAGGCGCGAGTCGACCAGAACGATGCGGGCCTCGACCACGATCTGAAAGAGCGCGAGCGTGAATTGATACTCGCGACGCTGCGCGTGACCGCGGGCAGCCGCAAGCTGGCCGCGGAGCGCCTCGGCATCAGCCCGCGTACGCTGCGCCACAAGTTGCAGCAGCTCAAGGCCTCCGGCGTCAGCGTGCCGGGATCGCACGAACCGCAATTGCTGAGCGCCTGAACAATGAGCAGCGTGCAGATCTCACAAGTCTTGGCGGAAATGCGCGCGCTGCAGGCGCGCGCGAGCGGCGTTCAAGCGGAGGCCCCGCAGTCGGCCGGTGAACCATCCGAATTTGCGAACATGATGAAGGGTCAGGTCGACAGCGTCGCGAGGATGCAGAACAGCGCGCAGGCTCTCGCGAATTCCTATGAGGCCGGCGACAAGAGCGTGGACCTCACCAAGGTCATGCTCGAAGTGCAGAAAGCAGGCCTCGCATTCCACGCGATGACCGAGGTCAGAAACAAGCTGATCGATGCGTACACGCAAGTCATGAACATGTCGGTCTGATTGAAGGCAAGAGGCACTACGCATGGCTGAAATCGTCGCAACTGCGCCCAAAGGCATACTCGATACCATTCCCGGCCTCAAGCAAGTGGCATTGCTGACCGGCGTCGCGGCGGCCGTAGCCGCGGCGATTTGGCTCGTGCTGTGGTCTCAGGGCCAGAACTATACGGTGCTGTACGGACAGCTGTCGGATCGCGAAAGCGGCCAGGTCATGGACGCGCTGACGGCGGCCGGCATCGAGTTCAAATTGAACCCCTCGGGCGCCGTGCTGGTGCCGGATTCCAAAGTGCAGGAGGCGCGCATCCGGCTCGCGAGCCAAGGACTGCCGCAAAGCGATGCGATGGGCATCGAGATGATCCAAAAGGAATCGTCGATCGGCACGAGCTCGATGATGGAAAATGCGCGCTACCAGTCGGTGCTCGAGACGGAGCTCGCCCGCACGATCATCAAGGTCCAGGGCGTGCAGACCGCGCGCGTGCACCTCGCATTGCCGAAGCCTTCCGTTTTCTTGCGCGACTCTCACAAGGCAACCGCCTCGGTGATGTTGCAGCTCTATCCGGGGCGCCGGCTGGAACCGGGCCAGGTGGCGGCAATCGTGCACTTGGTGGCCTCGAGCGTGCCGGAACTCGCCGCGACCGACGTGACGCTCGTCGATCAGGCCGGCACCCTGCTCAACTCATCCGATAACGATTCCGAAACCGCGGTGAGCACCCGGCAGTTCGAATACACGCGCAAGCTCGAGGAAAGCTACCAAAAGCGCATCGTCGAATTGCTCGAGCCGATCGTCGGCGTGGGCCGCGTGCGTGCAACCGTCACTGCGGATCTCGATTTTACGGTGACCGAAGAGACTCGCGAGAATTACGATCCGAAAAACACCGCCGTGCGCAGCGAGCAGACCGCGAGCGACACGCACAAGGCGGGAGACGGCGGCGCCGAAGGCATACCGGGCGCTCTCAGCAACCAGCCACCGGGCACCGCCGGCGCCCCCGCAATACCCGGCGCGCCGGGCACGGCTCAATCGACGGCCGCGAACAATGCACCGACCTCTAGCTCCTCGCGCGCGACCCGCAACTTTGAGATCGACCGCACCCTGCAGTACGTCAAGCAGCCGATCGGCACGCTCAAGCGCCTCAGTATCGGTGTCGTGCTCGACAACTGGCAGAAGTTCGACGACAAAGGCAAGGTCACGACCGAGCCGATGAGTGATGCCGACATCAAGCGCTTCAACGATCTCGTGCGCGAGTCGATCGGTCTCAAAGACGATCGCGGCGATCAGCTGAATGTGATGAATCAGGCCTTCAAGACCGACGCACCCTTGCCGCCGGTCGAAGCGCTGCCGATTTGGCAACAGCCCTGGGTAGCGCAACTCGCGAAGCAGGGCGTCGGCGCGCTGCTGGTGCTGGTCGTCGCATTCTTGGTGCTCAGGCCGCTGATGAAGTCCTTGACCAAGACCGCGCCGATGTACGCCGACATCTCCGCGGCCGGCGATTTGGCCGGCGACAAAGTCACGTTGTCGGCCAAGGGCGAGAAGGATCAGATCAAACTTGCGCCGAGCTTCGAGCAGCAGGTCGCGGCCGCCCGTTCGCTCGTGATCCAGGATCCTAAGCGCGCCGCGCAAGTCGTCCGAGATTGGGTTGCCGCCGATGGCTAATAAGCCGGACGGCCTGGCCGGTACGCAGCGCGCCGCTATTTTGCTGATGAGCCTCGGCGAGCAGGACGCTGCAAATCTGCTCAAACAGCTCGACGCCACCGACGTGCAGAAGTTGGGGCTGGCGATGGCCGAATTGCAGGAGGTCTCGCGCGACCAGATGACCTCGGTCCTGCAGAATTTCATCGGCGTGGCCGACGGCAAGGCCGATATTGCGTCGTCCTCGATCGACTACGTGCGGCGCGTTCTGACCCAGGCGGTCGGCAAGCAAAAGGCCGATCTGCTGCTCGACCGTATCTCCACCGGTCAACCCGGCCAAGGCATCGAGGCGCTCAAGTGGATGGAGGCGAAGGCGGTCGCGCAAATCATCAGCGCGGAGCATCCGCAGATTGCGGCGCTCGTGCTCTCGTATTTGGAGCCCGAACAAGGCGCGGGCATTCTGGCGCTGCTGTCCGATGAGATGCGTACCGAAGTCCTGATGCGCATTGCCTCGCTCAACGAAGTGCCGCAGTCCGCGATCAACGAGCTCGATCATCTCGTCGAAAAGCAGGCAAATGTGCCGGCACCGGCCGCACTACGCCAGATCGGCGGACCGAAGACGGTCGCGGGCCTGCTCAATGCGATGAAGAAAGACAAGAGCGGCGAAGAGCTCGGGAAGATCGAGCAGGCCGACGGCGAGATGCATCAGAAGATCAAGGACCTGCTGTTCGTATTCGACAACCTGCTCGAGATCGACGACCGCGGTATTCAGGCGGTTTTGCGCGACGTGGGATCCGACGTGCTCGCTCTGGCGCTGCGCGGCGCCGAGCCGGACGTTCAGGACAAGATCATGCGCAACATGTCGAAGCGGGCCGCGGAAATTCTCCGCGACGACATGGAGGCGCGCGGTCCGGTGAAGCTCGCCGAAGTCGAGGCGGCGCAAAAGGAGGTCGTCACGATCGCGCAGCGCCTCGCCGAAGAGGGCACGATCAACCTAGGCGGCAAGGATGCCGGCGACTATGTCTAAATTCGAAATCTGGGCCCCGCCCGACATGGGCTCGGTGGGAACCGCGACAATGCCGACCGTCGGCGGGCTCGCGGATCTGCAGGCCGAAGCCTACAAAGAAGCGTTCGAGCAGGGCCTCGCCGAGGGACGCGAAGCCGGCCACAAGGAAGCGCGTGCCCAGGTCGAGCGCCTGGCCGGCATGTTCTTCGATCTCGCGAAGCCCTTCGAAGTGCTCGACCAGGAAGTCGAGCGGGAGTTGCTGACGCTCGCGATGGCGCTCGCGCGGCAGATCGTCCGGCGTGAACTGAAGACCGATCCGACGCAAATCATCGGCATCATTCGCGAGGCGATGGGGGCATTGCCGGTCGCGGCGCGCGAGGTTCGCGTGCATTTGCATCCTGAAGACGCGGCTGTGGTGCGCCAACATCTGGCGCCCACCGAGAGCGAGCGAGCCTGGGCCATCGTCGAGGACCCGGTGATGGCGCGCGGCGGCTGCCAAGTCACGACCGCGACCTCGCGCATCGACGCACGCCTCGAGACACGGCTAGGCGCGATCCTGAGCGAATTGCTCGGCACCGAACGCGAGCTCGGCGGCGGGCGCGGCGGGAAGCCGCCATGAGTGAGGCGCTCTCGAACCGGCCGCGGCCCAAACAGTGGGCGAAAATGCTCGGACAAGCGCGTGAGCGCATGGCCAACGCGGGCTCGATCGTCGTCGAGGGAACCTTGAATCGCATGGTCGGCATGACGCTCGAGGCGATCGGCTGCGAGGCTGCCGTCGGCGGCCGCTGTCTCGTCGACACGGCCGAAGGCAAACAGGTTGAAGCCGAAGTCGTCGGTTTCTCGGGCGACAAACTGTTCTTGATGCCGACCGGCGATATCCGCGGGCTCATGCCCGGCGCGCGCGTCGTGCCGATCAACAGCGTTTCGGCGATACCGGTGGGCGACGGGTTGCTCGGCAGGGTGCTCGACGGCGCGGGGCGACCGCTCGACGGACTCGGCGAACTGCGCTGCACGGAACGATCGACGTTGTCGGCCGAGCCGATGAATCCGCTGATGCGCCGTGCGATTCGCGATCCGCTCGACGTCGGCGTGCGCTCGATCAACGCGCTGCTCACGGTTGGCGGCGGCCAGCGCATCGGATTGTTCGCGGGCTCCGGCGTCGGAAAATCGGTGTTGCTGGGCATGATGACGCGCTACACCAAGGCAGACGTCACCGTGGTCGGGTTGATCGGCGAGCGCGGCCGTGAAGTCCAGGATTTCGTGAGCAATACGCTGGGGCCGGATGGCATGCGCCGCGCGGTCGTGGTCGCGACCCCGGCCGACACTCCGCCGCTGATGCGTCTGCACGGCGCGTGGCTCGCGACCGCGATCGCAGAGTATTTTCGCGACCGTGGACTCAAAGTGCTGTTGCTGCTCGATTCTCTGACTCGCTTCGCACAGGCACAGCGCGAAATCGCTTTGGCAATCGGCGAACCGCCCGCGACCAAGGGCTACCCGCCGTCGGTGTTCGCGCGCCTGCCGCAATTGGTCGAACGAGCAGGCAACAGCGACCGCGGCATCGGGTCGATCACCGCCTTTTACACCGTGCTCGTCGAGGGCGACGACCAGAACGATCCGATCGCGGACGCGGCCCGCGCGATCCTCGACGGCCACATCGTGCTGTCGCGGCGATTGGCCGAGGCCGGCTTGTATCCTGCGATCGACATCGAGGCATCGATCAGCCGCGCCATGCACCAAATTTCAACCCGCGACCAGCTCGATTTAGCCATGAGGTTCAAACAAGTGTATTCAGTCTATCAACAGAACCGCGACCTGATCACGGTCGGCGCCTATCGACGCGGGTCCGATCCGCGCGTCGATCAGGCGATCGAACAATGGCCCAAGATATTGGAGTTTCTGCGCCAGGACATGTACGAGCCGGTCGGCTTCGAGCGAAGCTATGCGGACCTGCATCGGCTCGTAACGCACTTCGCGGCGCCGAGCGCGCCGGCGGCACCGGCGGCGCGGTGAGGCCATGACCCATCGAAGATCGAAGCGGTTCGAACCGATCCAGGAAATTGCCGAGAATTCCGCGCAGGAACTGAGCCGTGCGATGGCCGACGCCGGACGCAAGGTGGCCGACCTGGAGCGGCAACACGAGCAGCTCAAGACCTATCGAGACGAATACATCCGCAAGTCGACGCATTCCGGCGCGATGGACGCCGTGCGCATGCAGAACTATCGCGCGTTCCTCGATCGATTGACCGATGTCTTGCGTCAGCACGTGCAGAGACTCGGCGTCGCACGCGCCGAATATGAATCGCGGCGCGCCCAATGGAGCGAGAAGCGCATCGAGGCTGAGTCTTTGGGTCGCGCGGTGCAGCGCTTTCGAATCGAGGAACAGCAAGCGGCCGATCGGCGCGAACAGCGCGAGGGCGATGAATCGGCGCTGCGTCTGTCGTTGGCGGCAACGAACTCTGGGGAGAAACCTTAAGATCGCGGTTGGCATGCGGATTGCAAATACTGGGTATGAACGCAACGCAACCGGTCTTGCAAGTCACGATCCCGAACCAGCCTCTCGCCGCGGCCGGGCCCTCATCGAGCGCAATCGGCACATCGGGAGCGAAATCGCGCGATTTCGCCTCCGCTTTGACCGTGGCGGCCAAGGCCGCCGACCACAAGGCGGCAACCGCGAATTCTGCGCCGCCGACACCGGTCGGCCACGCGCTGCCGACACCCGGCAATCCGCTGCCGCCTTTGCCGCCCGCGACCCCCAAGCCGGAACCGCTCGTTGCCTCGGGAGCGGCGAACCCGGCCAATGCGGCGACCACGGTCGAGCTTGCGACGGCTGCTGCGGCGGCTGCCGCCACAGCGGCTGCGACGGCAGCCAATGCGTCTGCGGCCGGCGCCGTGAATTCCCAGGCGAGCGCGAATGCGACGGCCGCTCAGGCACTGCTCGCGAGTGGGCCTGCGCGCACCGGACAAGCGCCGCTCACCGCCGGCGCCGCCGATGGGCGTACTGAACTCGGTGCGACCACGAATGCCGACGGCGGGACCGCCGTAGCACTGGCCGCGGACAGCCAAGTCTCGTCGACTCTCGCCGACCCAACGGGCGCGATCGATGCGTCGAGCCGGCCGGCGGCGGCAGCCTTGCTCGCGACCGCAAATGGCGGCGCATCCAGGTCGGCGGGCAGCACCGCCAAGCCGCCGTCGAGCGAAGCAGTGAGCGCTTCCGATCTGATCGCTCGAGACGGCGGCGAGCCGGCACCGCAGGCGGTCCGGCCGACGATCGCTGCATCCAACGGACGGGTCCGTGCGAGCGGATCCGCCGGCGATGCCGCTGCGCCAGCCGATCCAACGAGCCGCGGCGCCGGTGCGGCGCCGACGCCTTCGAGCGCTGCGAGCGGCGATCCGTCTTTGAATGCCTTGTCACTGAGTTTTGGCGCGCAAATCCAAGCCGACGGTGCCGAGTCCAGCGCAGGCGCATCCGGATCCAACAGCTCGAACGCATCGGGCAAAACCAGCGCGGTAACCGCGGCGGGCGCTCTGTTTGCGTCGGGCACGGACTCTACGGCCGCCGCGGCTGGTGCGGCCGCCAACGCCAACGCCAACGCCGCCGTCACGCCGGCTGCCGCGGGCGTCTTCGCCGCGGCGCTTGGCGCCGCCGACAAGCGCAGCCGCGACGGCGGCATCGATGCGCTCAACGGTCCCGCCGCTTCCGGCGGTTCCGCCGCCGCCTCGGACCCGAGCGCGGCCGACGGCAGCGCCGCGGCCCTGCAGGCAAACGCCAATGCGCCGACCCCCGCGGTCAGCGACACCGGGACCGCGGGTCTCGCGAAGATCGACGCGGGTATCAATACGCCCGAGTTTTCCCAGGCGCTCGCCGATCGCGTCTCCTGGATGGCCGGTAACAATCTCAACGGCGCGACGCTGCAAGTCACTCCGCCGCAGCTCGGGCCGATCGAACTGCGCGTCTCGGTCGAAAATGGCCATGCACAGGTCTGGCTCAGCGCGCATAGCCCAGCCACGTTGGACGCACTGCAGTCGAGTACGCCGAAGCTCAAAGAGATGTTGAATTCGCAAGGCTTCGCCCAGGTCAGCGTCGACGTCTCGCAACGCTCGTTCCAGGATCGCTCCGCCTATCCGCAGAACACCCCGTGGACGCCGCCATCGGAAAATGAGGCGGCGGCGAGCACGGCCGTTGTCGGTGCGAGCGCCTCGCCGCGGGCCGCGCTCGGCGTCGTGGACGCCTATGCTTGAGGCGCGATCGGCTCGCGATCAGGCCAAACCGCCGCTGATCGATATGACCTGTCCGGTGATGTAGCCGGATTCCTCGGACGCGAGAAACGCAACCAGACTCGCGACTTCCTGTGCGGAGCCGGCGCGTTTCATCGGGACGAGTTCCGCGATGCGCGCCGCATCGAACGCCGGACTCGTCATGCCGCTGGAAACGATTCCTGGTGCGACTGCATTGACCGTGATGCCGCGGCTCGCAACCTCGAGACTCAAGGCTTTCGTGGCCGCATTGAGCGCGCCCTTCGCGGCCGCGTAATTGACCTGGCCGCGATTACCGATCAGCGCGGCGACCGACGACATGTTGATGACCCGGCCCCATCGCGTTCTGATCATCGGCAGCAGCAGCGGCTGCGTTACGTGATAGAAGCCGTTGACCGATACGTCGATCACGCGATGCCATTGGGACGCGCTCATGCCGGGAAATGCGGCGTCGTCGTGTACGCCGGCATTGTTGACGAGAATCTGTATCGCGCCCAGCTCGACGATTGCCTCGAGAGCCTCGCGCGTCGACGACTCTGCGGTGACGTCGAAGCTGATCGCCTGCGCGCTGCCGCCGGCCGCGACGATCTCGGCGGCAAGCGCCTCTGCGGCAGCCGCACCGCGGTTTGCGTGGACGTAGACATAATGGCCGGCCGCGCCGAGCCTGCGACAAATCGCCGAGCCGATTGCGCCGCTGCCTCCGGTCACGAGCGCGCGCTTGACTGTCTCGTTCATGCATTCACCGCCGTGGAGTTCGGAAAGGCGATAGTAGCGCGTCCGCTCAGCAAAACGGCGCCGTCGATTTGATCCGCGAGAACCCGAAATTCGTAAACCACCAAATCCTCGCTGCCGGCGACACGCGTGGCCTCGCAGATCAAGTCGCCGCCGATGTCGTCGAGCCGCGCGACATCGAGCCGCACGCCTCGCACGCTAGCGAGAAGCCCCGTTCGCGCAGTTGTTGCCTCGGGGCCCGCGACCAGCGCGCCATGGACCGCCATCGCCTGCGCCGCATACTCGATGCCGCAGGCTGCGCCGAGCCGTCCATGAGCGCGCAGCGGATGATCGGCGCGGCGGTGGGTGCCGCTTCGGCAGCGGATCCGCTGCGCATCCCAATCGAGCACCTCGTCGAGCAGGCACATGCGGCCGCGATGTGGGATTCGCGCTTCGATCCAGGCGCGCGCTAGTCGCACGGGGTCACCTCGACCGCGAGCCGCGTGTCATCGAGATAATCGATCGTGATGCGTGCGGCTTCGCGCAGCGCGAGCCGCCGCATCAGCGTGAGGCCGCGCGCCGCCGGAATCGAGACCCGCAGCGCCTCGAGTTGCGGATCGAGCAGCGTCTCCGACGGATCCTTGCTGAGGCTGACCGCGATCCGGGCTGTCGCCCGCGCGCGCCGCTCCGGCGCGAGCACCAGTGCGATTCCGAACGCGTCCGGGATCGGGCGTTTCGCATGCAAGGGCTCTGGATATTCCGAATCGTAGGCAACGAGCAGCACCGACTCGCGGTTGACGCAGACCTGTGCGACGGCCTCCAACAGGCCGGCGCCGAAGCTTGCATCGAACGCGCAGAGCACATTCGATGCGCACATCGCGCCGGTCGCAATGCTCCAATAGCCGGCCGCGGCGTTGTGTACCGAGTTGGAGAATCGCGTCGGCGAGATCTCGCGGTCCGCACCGGCGAGCGCCTCGCAGATCTCGTGACAATTGTGTCCATCGCCGCCCGACGACGAGAACACGCTGGGCAGCGTCGCCGGATCGGCGCCCGCCTGTCGTGTCGCCTCGAGCGCGATTGCGATCGCGAGTTTCACGACGCGGCCCGTGCGGCGGCGCTCCGCGGCCGGCAATAGCGCGGGCGCCGCCAGCACGGTCGCCGCGCACGCGTAGTCGCGGCTGCGCGTGAGCACCGAGGCCGCGCTGGGCCAGTCCTGCAGTCCCGGACCTAGAATTCCGATGCCCTCGACGAATGCCGACAAGCTCATCCGGCGCGTCCCAAGATCAGGCTGCAATTAGCGCCGCCGAAGCCGAAGGAATTGCTGAGCACGACCGCGAGGGGAAAGCTCCGATTTTCCTTCAGGTAGTGTGCGGTCAGCAGCGGGTCGACATGGTTCGTATTGATGCCTCCCGGCATAAACTGGTTCTGCAGCGCGAGCGCGCCGATGACCGCTTCGAGCGCGCCCGCTGCACCGAGCGTGTGCCCGGTCGCTCCCTTGGTCGAGCTGCAGCACGTCGTCGCTCCGAATACGCTGGTGACCGCCTGACTCTCGGCGCGGTCGTTGCTCGGCGTGGCGGTGCCGTGAAGATTGATGTAGTCGATCTGCTCGGCATCCAACTTCGCCTCGGCGAGCGCGGCACGCATCGCGATGCGCGCGCCCAGGCCTTCCGGGTGCGGCGCCGACATGTGATGAGCGTCGTTCGACTCGCCGATTCCGAGCAGCAAGACGTCGTCGTCGTTGCGAGCTCCTTCTGCGCGCTCGAGCAGCGCAAAAGCCGCGGCCTCGCCGATCGATATACCGTCGCGTGTCGCGTCGAACGGGCGGCATGGTGCCGACGAGGTTAGCTGCAGGGAGTGAAAACCATAAAGCGTCGTGAGACACAGCGAATCGACGCCGCCGACGACGGCTGCGTCGATCAGGCCTGCGTCCATGAGTCGGCGAGCGGAGGCGAATACCTTGGCGCTCGAGGCGCAGGCGCAGGAGATCGCGGTGGCGGGTCCCTCGAGCATCAGACGGCGGCGCACGAAGTCGACGACCGAGAACGAATTCTGTGTCGCACCGTAATCGAAGTCGTCGGGCAGTGCGCCGCCGTTCGCGCGCCGGTGTCGATAGGCCAATTCGGCCTGCAGGATCCCCGAGGTGCTCGTGCCGAGGATCACACCGATGCGGCCGCGTCCCCACCGGCCGGCGGCCTCATCGACGGCCTCGATGAAACCGTCCTGCCGGAGCCCGAGTTCGGCGAGCCGGTTGTTGCGGCAATCATAGCGGCGTAGCGCCGTCGGCAACGCCTGGGCATCGACGCCTGCGACCTCGCCCACGAACGTGTCGAGCCGTACGGTTTCAAACGCGCAGGAGCGCAGGCCGCCGTGTTGTCCGTGCAGTGATTCGAGCGTCTGCGCGAGTCCGCGCCCGATGCAGCTGGTGGCCGTGAACGCCTTGAGCAGTAGCTGAGTCATCGGCGCGTCATTCCAGAGCGGCGCGCAGCGTCGTAGGCTGCAGGCGCCGTTCAGCGAGCGCATCGAGCAGGCGCGGCAGCACCTCGAGAATCACAGGTTCTCCGCCGCGCAGCCTCGCAGCGTTGCCGTCATGAAGCAGCAGGATGTCGCCGCCGCGCAGCGCACGCGTAAGCCGTCGCAAAATGCCGGTCGCGTCCGCGTTCACGGTATCGAATCCGCGCCGCGTCCAGCTTGCGAGCTGCAGTTGCAGACGCGCCAACACCGGTTCGAGAAATGCGTTGCGCAGCCCCGCGGGCGCCCGAAAGAAGCTCGGTGCGACGCCGGTCAGCGCCGCGATACAGTCTTGCGCCCGGCCGATATCCGCCGCGATCGCGCGGGGTCCCAACAGCGAGAAATTGTGCGAGTGTCGATGACTGTGATTTTCGATCGCGTGTCCCTGAGCGTGAATCTCGCGCGCGAGGTCCGCATGGCGTTCGAGCCGCTCGCCGATGCAAAAAAACGTCGCGCGCACGCTGCGCTCCGCGAGTATCGACAGCACGCGAGGAGTGACCTGCGGGTCGGGGCCGTCGTCGATCGTGATCGCAACGGCGCCGCGGGCCGCCGCCTCAGCGGGCAGACGCGTCCAGTTCGGGCCAAGCAGACTGCTCCTGGGCCATAATCCGGCGGCCGTCAGTGCGGCGTGATCGGCCACCAACATGCCGAGCGCCATCGGCCAAATCGCGGGGCGCGCGACCACCGCGGCCGCAGCCGCGAGATGGATTGCGCCCGACGCCGCGATCAAGCGCGATGGGTGCCAGCGCCGAGGCCGGATCATAGGGTTCCTGATTCCAAAAAAGTCTCCCAGAGCGCAAGCCAGGTGTTCCAGTCGTGGCCTCCGGCAATGATTCGGCAGGCGCTCGAAGGCAGCGCGGCCGCCATGATTTGCTGGACCTCGGCGAAGCGGTCCTCGCGTCCAAATCCAAGATACACACGCAGCGGCGATTCGGCGCAGGTTTTGATGAAGCGCCATATTCGCCGCTCGTCGTCATCGGGTGCAAGTTCACCGGGAGACCACGCGGCCAGTCCGCCCGCGCGAGCAATCTCGCCGGCGATCATGCGATTTCCGAGATAGGGCGCCACGAGACAGACGCCGTCGATCTCGTTTGGGTAGCGGCTGAGGTAGTCGAGAGCGTGGTAGCCGCCGAGCGAGATGCCGACGAGCCAAATCCCGGCATACCCTCGCGAACGCGAGGGCGACACGACTTCGTCGCGCAGCGCGCACAAGCCGCTGCGATCGGTCAGAAATTCAGGTTCGAAATCGACGACAGACAGATCCGCATCGATTGCACGCCTGCGTACGGCGCCAAGAAAGTCGGCCTGTAACACCGCCTCGGGCGACTGATACGCTCCCGGCAGTAGGATGAGGTGCGTCCGTGCTATCGCAAGCCGGCGTCTCGGTTCGAATAGCTTACGCATTGGGTTGCCGCGGCGCGAGCAATGACGAGAACAACAGCGCCAGGAATGCGCCCGGCGCGACCGTCATGCCGAGCGCCTCGAGCACCGGTACCTGCGAGAACGACAACAAGCCGAAGCCGATCACGGTGGCGAGATTCGCGATTGCGACCGCGGCGATCGTCAGTGGGTCGCCGACGGTGCGCGCACGCTCGAAGAACAGCGCGTAGTTGGAGCCGACCGCGACGATCAGCAACAAACCAACCAAATGCAGTATGGTCAGCGGCTGTCCCGCCGCAGCGAGCAGCGCGGCCGTACAAGACACCGCGATCACCAAGGGCGCGAGCACGCGCGCGGCGCGCCGCACGCCCCGCAACGCGATCGCGAGCAGCACGGCGATTGCGCCGAAGCCGCCAAGCGAAAGCCGGATCGCCTCGGACAGATAGCCCGCATACAAATCGTTCGACGCCTGCTTCAGATCCAAAACTAGCGCCGAATCACAGTGGTCGCGACGCAGCGCCTCACGCAGCGCCGCAAGGTCGATCGGTGCGCTCGTGTCGCCGCCCGGATGCAGCGGCAGCAGAGCGCTCCAGCGCGCCCCCTCGTGGAGTATCAGCGCGCCGAAGCCGACTTGCAGCGAGGTCCCAGCGAGATCCGCCGGCGTTAGCACGGCTGCGTTGCGCGCGGCGGCCACGTCCGCGATGAACGGCGCGAGCAGCTCCGCGCGAACCGGCAGGTCGGCGGTCGCGACAGCCAAGCGGGAGCGCAGTTCGGCATCCGTAGGCAGACTGCGGCGCCGCGCCTCCTGCAAGCTCGCGCTTGGCAAAAAATTGGCCGGGCTGTCGAAACCGCCAATCGCGTTCGCCTCGACGAGCCGCGCAAGCGTCGCGCCGGCCTGTTCGGCGCCGCGCAGCACGCCCTGCAGATCGGTGCCGGATATCACGACGAGGTCGAGCGCATCGGCGGCACCCAGATCGGCGCGTATGCCGGCGTCATAGGTCTGATCCGCCTCGGAAACCGGACTCAAGGCCGACAGCTCGCGGTTCCACAGCCGATGCCGATCCGAGAACAGCACGAGCACCGCTACGGCCAAAACAACCACGGCGAGCACACGGGGATGAGGAATTCGCCCGAGCGCGCGCGAAATCGCTCGGCCCGCCGGCGCGACGTCGCGGAGTGCGAATTCTCCGGGCACCGCGAGCGGAAGCACGAAGCGTGTCACCAATGCGGCCGCGACCAGACCGCTGATCGAATACACGCCGAGCTGCGCCAGGCCCGGAAAGCCCGAAGCCAACAGCGAGGCGAATCCGCAGACCGAGGTCAGCATGCCGAGCCGCACGGTCGGCCAGAACTCGCGGCGCCATCGGTCGGGATCCGCATCGCGATCACGGGATCGATGCGCTTGCACGAAATAATAGATTGAGTAGTCGACCGATTCGCCGATCAGCGTGATGCCGAATCCCAGCGTGATGCCGTGGACGACACCGAATCCGAGCGCCACCGCCGCGACGCCCGCGAGCGCACCCGATGCGACCGGCAGCAGGCCGATCAGCACGGCCGCGACGGAGCGATACACCACAAACAACATGAGGATGACCAGGGTCGAACTCGCGATCGACAGCCGCACGGCGGCCGCTTCGATGTGACTCCGCGCGCGCACCGCGAAGACGCCCGGCCCGGTCATGCCGAGGCGCAGCGCGGGCATGTCGGCCGCCGACTCCTGCCGCCGCGCGAGGTCGAACGCGCTCTGGATGGCGGACATCGCGCGCTGCTGGCCATCGGTATCGGAGCCCTGGGCGCGGGTCGCGGCGATCAGCAGCGCCCGCCGGCCATCGCGCGAGCTCCAGACACCGTCGACCGCGTGGGGCGGCGCGGCGGATTGCAGCTGGTCGACGATTTGCAGCATCTCGCCGGTCGGATCGCGCGCAAATAGGGGCTTCAAGGCTTGGCCGGCCGGCGACGCGAGCTCATCGAGACTGCGCTGAATCGCCGACGCGAGGCCCGCAGCGGAGAACCGTCGCGAGTCGACCGCGTTGCTCAGTGCGTAGCGATGCTCGAACAAGAACTCATCGTCGCGCAGCGCGTTTGCATCCGTTCCATTGCTGATGCTCTCGAATTCGGGCGCGGATCGTAACTGCTTCGCGATCGCCGCCGAGACGCGTGCGCGCAGCGCGGCGTCGCCGCCTTCGATCGCAACGAGAATCACCCGCGAGGCAGGGCCGTCGCGCAATTGATCCACCAAGAACTGCTGCGGTGCTGTAGGCTGCGCCGGCAAGAACGCGGACATGTCCGTGGCGTAGCGCGCACGCGCGACGATCAGAATCGCGAGCATCGTGAGCAGCGCCCAGAGTGCGACGGCTGTCGCACCGCGCCTCGTCATGGCGGTGCCGCAGGGCGCAGCGTCATCAGCGAGCGGTCGCCGTCCGGATGCCGGATCTCGATATGCAGCAAATTCTCGCGCGCGCCGTCGATCTGAATCTCGGAGACCGCTTTTGTGAGTGCTGCGTCCACGGGCACGAGCGCCAGCGTCCAGCGCGCGACGGTGCCGGCGAACTCGACGTGGAACACCCGCTCTAAGCCGGCCCGATCGCCCGCCAAGGTCGAGCGGATACTCGCGACGAACGGCGCGATCGGCGGGAAATCTCTGAGGTTGAGCTCGTGACGGCTCTTGCCGCGTTGCACGACGATTTGATCGCCGTCGACGATCAGCGTCTCGAGCCGCGGTTCAACGGTGCGTTTCTCGAGCCGGTCCGGCGCCTCGTAGATCAATTCGCCGCGCGATTCCAAGGGCCGCTTGAGCATTTTCAGGAATTGCTGTTCGATGAACTCCGAGCGGCCGTGTTTGTGTGCGGCGAAGAGGTCCATGAGCCGATCGAAGTCTCCCGTGTCGCCGCGCGCGTTCGCACAGAGCAGCGTCAATGCGAGGAGCGCTGTGCGGACCGGCATCATCGGTCGGTCTGCTCGGGCAGCGGCCGCCAGAAATCGAAGAAATTGAACCAGTTGAATGGATCGCTGCGGCAATAGCGATCGAGCACGGCCGCGTAGCGATCGATCGCCTCGCCGACGGCGGCTGCGCGCGTGTCCGTGGTCGTGCCGGAGAAATCGGCGAGCGACTCGAACACCACGTGGTAGCGATTCTTGCCGCGATAGAGTCCGGCCATGAAAAACACCGGTCGTTGCATGATCGCGGCCATTCGCATCGGGCCGGTCGGCAATTGTGCGCGCTCGCCGAGCAGCGTGACGGCCTGTAAAGGCTCTCGTCCCAGCGTACGATCCGCGAGCACGCCGACAACGGCGCCCTCATCGAGCCGCCGGGAAATCGTGAGAATCGCATCGATCCGGCCCAATGGAATGATGTCCGGCGATGCCCGCGGATTGATCGCGGCGAGGATCGCATTCAACTTGGCCGCGTTGCGCTCGTACATCGCCATCGCGACGCGCAAATTGGGGTCGCGCCTGCCGACCGCGCCGACGACCTCGAAACTGCCGAGATGGCTGCCCATGAGGAACGCGCCCCGGCCCGTATCCAACTGCGATCGCATCAACGCTTCGCCTTCGATCGAGATGTCGAACAAATCGTCGCGCTCGTTGATCAAAAAGACGCGGTCGTGAATCGTCGTCGCGAACGACAGCAGGTGGCGAAAGCGATCGCGCGCACCTGGATTGCGACCGAGCGCCAGCGTTAAGTAGCGGCGCGCGTGCCGACGCGCCGTCGGCGCAAACAGAAAAAAATAGCCGGCAATGGCGTAGATCGCCCAGCGGCTGCCGCGCCGGCCGAGGCGCAGCGACAGCGTGGCCATGAATCGCAGCAGGCGCGGGCTGCCGCGCTCGGGTTTCGCGAGCCATTCGGCCGGCTGCGGCTGCGCAGCGCTTTTGCCGCTAGCGCGCATGGTCGAGGGTGCCCGATGCGACCATGGCGTCATCGCTGTGAATCGAGAAGCGAATCGATTCGTTCGGCAGAACTTCGTATTCGATGCGCAGCCGATCCGAGGGCCGCACGACCGCATGAAATTTTGCGGCGGAAATTCGGCAGGCCGCCGGATCGAGATGCGCCGCGGCTTCGAGCGCCGCGAGCGCCGCATCGAGCAGCACGACGCCCGGCAATATCGGCGCACCGGGAAAATGGTCGGGGTAGGCCGGGTGGTCGGGCGCGATGCGAAGGTGTTCGACGTGTTTCACTTAGCGGCGGCCCGCGCGCTTCGCATGCTTTTCGACGAGCGCTTGCAGCGCGGCTTGCGGCAGCTTGCCCGTGGCATTGCGCGGCAGCCGATCGACGATCAGCAGAGGCCTCGGAAGGAACACCGGGTCGATGCATTCACGCAATCGTTCAGCCAAGGCGGCCGACTGCCAGCTGGGCGCGACGACCGCGGCGGCCAGCCGGGTCACGCTGGTCGCGCCGGCGGCATCCTCGCCGCGCAGGAAGAAGACGCCGTCGAGCACACCCGGGATCGTGTTCAGTTGATGATTGAGATAGGCGAAAGAACTGCGCTTCCCGGCGATGTTCACGAGATCCGCGGTGCGCCCGTGCAGCAAGAACGCCGTCTCGTCGATGATCTCGATGACATCGCCCATGCGAGTGCGCTGCTCGACGTGCCCACCCTGCGCGTAGACACCGTCTTCGCCCGCCGATAGCCGAACCTCGGGCCAGAGCTGCCAGGCGGCCGTCTGCGCGGTGCGCCGCGTCGCAATCTGCCCGGTTTCCGTCGAGCCGTAGATCTCGATGAGCGGGGTGCCGAAACGCCGCTCAACCTGCGCTGCGAGATCCCGCTCGAGCGGCGCCGTCGCGGAGACGATCAGGTCGACCGCGGGGAAGCGGCTGTCGCCCGCGAGCAGCGAGCGCAAATGAATCGGCGTCGAAATCAAGGCGCGCGGTTGCGGCACCGCGGCGAGGCAGGCGCAAATATCGGCCGGATAGAACGGCCGATCGGCGCTGAACGCGCCTCCGGTTTGCATCGCCAGCAGCACGGTCGACTCGAATCCATACATGTGTTGAGCCGGAACCGTGCCGACGAGCGTGTGCGCGCGCTGCGCGGCGAGACCCAGCCGCGGCGCGGCGGCTTGCACACAGCGCGCAAGCCGGCCCCAGGTTTTTCGGTAAGGCAGCGGAGCGCCGGTGGAACCCGAGGTAAACACGATCGCCGCGAGTTGCGCCGCATCGATGCGCGGCACGGCCCAGGGCAGCTCGCGCCTTTGCGGCGCGGGGTAGTAAATGCGCGGCATCGCGACTTCGCAGTCGGCATCGTCGGTCAGACAAAACGTGTCGGGCGCAAATTGGCCCAATTGCCGCACGACTTCCGGGGTATACGTCGACGGCAGCAAGCTCACCCTGCCGCTCGCGAGACAAGCCGCGAAGCCGACCGCGAAGCGGTAACGATCCACGCAGACATTCAGCATGTGCGAGGCCGCTGGCAGCTGCGCGGCCAATTGCGCGACGTCCGCCAGGAATTGTCCCGCGCTGATCGCGTCGCTGCCGCGATAGGCTAGTACCTCGGTCGGCGACTCATGCAGCAGCAGCGGTATGGTCTCCACGCGCGTAGGCTCAATGGGAACCGGCAAAATAGACTCGCAGCGTCGCGATCAGTCCCGCTCCGACGCGCGGCAGTACGCAGCGCCTCACGGTAAATTCGGCGATGAACATCAACAAGACCAGCGGCAGCGTGCAAAAGTTGGAGAACATCGACCAGATGCGCAGCGTTGCCCAAATGTACAGGCTCAAGGTCGTGACGCTGATCAGCGCAAAAAACACTGCCCAGGCCGCGGTCACGTGCCGGGTGTAGCGCAGCTCCGCCGCCGAGAGCGGTCCGTGGACTCTATCGGCGAGCAATGTGCAGACCGCAGTGCGCTCGCCGAACAAGGAGCGCGCAAAACTCACGCAGAGCAGTCCATAGAGGGCGCATTCCTCCGACACGTACAGCCGGGAGAAATTCTGCTCGAGCGCCGGCCAGGCCGCGTAAACGAGGAGCGCCGCCGCGCCGAGCACGGCCAGCGCCACGAGCGGGTGGGCCCATCGCCACGCGAACGCGGCGCCGAGCAGGCATACCGGTCCTATGCTGAGCGCGGCTCCGAGGACTTCGGTCCCCTCGACTGAATTGGTGTAATGGCAAAGCGCCGCATAGAGCACGACGCAAACCGGGATGGCAGCGTACTGCAGCATCGTCGGCCGGCGAAGAGTCACTTCGTTCTCTGTACGGCGATGTACTCCGCAAGGTGCCGCAGAGAGCGGAAAATTTGTTGGTTTTCTTCCGCATTCGCACGCAATTGAATGCCGTAATGCTTGGAGACGATCAAAGCGACTTCCAGGATATCGATGGAATCCAGGCCGAGGCCGGAGCCGTAGAGCGGGGCATCCGGGTCGATGTCCTCGGCAACGACGTCGAGATTCAAGGCCAGGACGAAAAGGCCGGCGATCTCCCGCTGCAGACTTTCGCCGGCGAGCGGCGCCGTTTCCGTTATTAGCGACGCTTTATCGAGCATGGCTCATATTATAATGAATTATGTCGGCACCGCACCCGCCCCTGAAAGAGTATTACGCCTCCGAAGCCGAACGGGGCGGTTGGGTGCGGCGTTTGTTCGATCGGACTGCGGGCGACTACGATCGCATTGAGCATGCAATGGCCTTCGGCACGGGATCTTGGTATCGCCGACGGGCATTGCTGCGTTCGGGCCTCAGCATCGGGATGCGGGTGCTGGACATCGGGACCGGCACGGGGCTCACGGCCTGCGAGGCGGCGCGCATCGTCGGCGATCCCACGCTCGTCGTCGGCGTCGATCCGAGCCCGGGAATGGTCGATTGCGCGAAGGTTCCTGCCGGCTTGATCTTGAAGATCGGCACCGCCGAGGCAATCCCGGCGGATGCGGCCGCCGCCGAATTTCTCACGATGGGCTATGCGCTGCGCCATATCGGCGACCTGTCCTCGGCGTTCGCGGAATTCATGCGCGTGCTCGCGCCCGGCGGGCGCGTCTGCCTGCTCGAAATCACCAAGCCGCCGGGACGCATCGCGCGAGCGCTGTTGAAGGCCTACATGCGCGGCTTCGTGCCGATGCTCGCAAGGGGCTTGGCGCGGCACCGTGATATGCCTCAATTGATGCGCTATTACTGGGACACGATCGAGACTTGCACGCCGCCCGAGGAGATTTTGGCGCAGATGCGCGCGGCCGGCTTCGACACCGTGCAGCGCCGCGTCGAGGCCGGGATCTTTTCGGAATACTGCGGCCGCAAGCCCTCATGAGCGCATGCGTCGAGCGATGAGTCGCGGCAATCGCCGCACGAATCCACCCATCAATCGGACGTGCATCCACGTCAGCAGCGTGTTGTCGCGCCAGTAGTGGAAATGCGAGACACCGCCGTCGGCGGCCGCAAAGTAGCGAACCGCCGCCGCCCGATTGATCGGCTTGACGCCGCGCCAGCACAGACGCACGACCGCTTCGACGTCGAAATCGAAACGGCGCATCCACCGCTGGCGCTGCATGACTTCGATGAGCGGCTCGATCGGATAGATCCGGAATCCGAACAGGGAGTCGTGAATTCCGAGCCAAAGGGTCTCGAGGTTGGCCCACCAATTGGAAATACGGCGGCCCCTGACGCGCAATCGCGGAGCGTCGCCGGCGAAAATCGGCGTTCCCAGAATCATCGCCTCGGGTGCCGCAATCGAGGCGGCCATGAAGTCCGCGATGCGATCGGCCGGATGTTGCCCGTCGGAATCCATCGTCAGGGCGTGCGTGAACCCCTGAGCACGCGCCTCGCGCAAGCCGAGCAATACCGCGGCTCCCTTGCCCCGATTGCGGGTTTGCACGAGCACCCGCAGGTCCGGATCTGTTGCCGCCATCGCCAGCAGTCTCGCGGGCGAGTCATCGGTGCTGCCGTCGACGACGACCCACACAGGCGCCCAGTGCGCGCGCGCGGTGCGCACCGCGTCGAATACCTTGGGGCCCGGGTTGTAGCTGGGAATCAACACGAGATGGGTCGCCGAACGCATGAAACCTGCTTCAGGAGCTGGCGAGCCATCGCGACTGCGGCGCTTTCGCGAGCGCGAGCCGGAAATAGCGCTCGAGCTCCGCCGTGAACAGCGCGGCGTCGACCGGTGCCTCGAAACGTTCTCCGAGCCGCACGCGATAAGTGATCGGCAGCGGCGGCCTCCGGAACAGCGACCATCCCTTGCTCAAGAAGGGCGAGTCGGTTTCGATCAACAGCGTCTGCACGGGCACGTGGGCATATTTTGCGATCAGCCCAACGCTGCCCGTCAGTGCGTTGATCGGCGAGCGCTTGGTGCGAGTGCCCTCGGGAAACAGCAGCAGCACGGAGCCGCGGCGCAAATGTGCGACCGACTCCTTGATCATCTGCCGCGGCGAGTCGTTTCCCACAAAGCGCGCCAGGCGCGCGCCGGATCCGAGAAATGCATTGTTCATGAGTTCAGATTTCATGACGCAGGCGACATTCGGGTGGTGCGCGAGGATCAGAACCGCGTCGATGAGGCTGGGGTGATTCGGCGCGAGCACGACCGGTGGGCCGCCGCGCAAACGATCGATGTCGCGCATATCGAGGCGATAGGCGCGCGTGACGGACAACGACCAAGCGTAAAATCGAAATCCCGCCATGATCACGAAGCGGCCCAGCGCGGTTCCGGGCCGCGCCGGAAGCAGAACATAGAGCGGCAGCGCGAATACGGACCAGGTCAGGCACAGCAGCGCGAGCAGACTCAGCGAGCAATAGAGTGCAAAATACTCGTAGAGAATCTTGAACGGGCGTGCCATGGGTATCGCGGATCAATCAGGAACTTCGACCATTTGACGGGATCTGGAGATCATCCACGCGAAGCCGAAACCCCCCGACCAATCATGCCGCCGCTCGACGAGCGGACTGCCGGCGAAACTTGCGCCCGCGAGGGTATCGTAATGCAGGTAAGCGGCGAAGTGAAACTTGGGATAGTGCTTCGAAATCGCCGCGAAGAATTGCGTGCCTGAATAGCCGCCGGGGGCCTCGTAAGCCGGCCGCGTCGGCAGCGCATATTGCGCGGAAACCGAATAGAAATAATTCTGATAGTGTGCGTCGGCGAATTCGGGTCCGGCCTCCAGGCCGAGATTCCAGCCCTTGCGATTGAAAACGTCGCGGATGTCGATGTCGAGATTCGGCGCGAACACCCAGCCGATGTCCTTGGGTTGCGCCTCGATCGTCACTGCGGCCCGTACCGGCAAATTCAAATCCAACTTAACACGCGAATTCTCACTGTGATACAAGTGCAGATCCAGCGATGGGCCCAACTGCACGGTCGAGCGCAACTCCGGCATGCCTGCACGTGCGGCGTTGTTGCGCACCGGCGCGGTCAGATTCGCGCTCATGTTGATTTCGATCCATTTTTGATCGACAAACAGGCCGCGCACGCCGTCCCGGTCCGCCTTGAGAAACTTCCCGTTGTAGACGAGATAGCCCCAGGGCACCGGGTAGACATGGGAACTGCCTGCACCGGTGTAATCGTTGAGCGCCACTGCGCCGGCGCCCAGGCCGTACTCCCAGAGCGGCTCCTGCGTCGCCGAGGCGCGCATCGAGGCCGCGGTGACGAGCAGCGCGGCGCACATGCGCGACAGGTGGCGGCCGATCGCGGGCGTGGCGGCCATCAACCGGCGGGTCTTTGTTCGGTCTCGACGGATCGGATATCGCAGCTGCGGCGGCGCGATGCCAGAAGCGTGCGGCGCCAATGCGCGAGCGAAATCAGGTAATACAGCATTTTGAAAAGCCGCAGAGAACCCCAAATCGGCGTGCGCCCAAAAATGTCGCCGGCAAGCAGTGATAGCAGCGCTTCCTGCACCCGCATAATGTTTCGCGGGCCGAGAAACATCTCGCGCATGGTCGGATTCGTGACGCGGTAGATGAACCAAGAAAATGCCGCGGTCCATGGCGCATCATGCGGTCGAATCTGCGGCGCGCGGAGGCCGCGAGCGCGGGCTCCCGCAGGCAGCTCTCGATCGCATCGGCGGCGGCAACGGCGCTCTGCATCGCAAGCATCACGCCCGAGGAGAATACCGGGTCGATGAATGCGTAGGCATCCCCGACGAGAAAGTAATTGCCGCCGCAGCTGCGATCACAGGTATAGGAATAGTTGCCGGTGGCTTGAACTTCCCCCGCGAGGCTAGCACCCTCCAGGACCTCGGCGAGCGGCGGGCACTGCGCAATCGTCGCGAGGAAAAATTCCTCGACCGAGACCTCTCGCGTCTTCAGATAGCGCGGCCACACGACCGCGCCGACGCTGGTCGCCCCATCCGCGAGCGGAATGAACCAAAACCAACCGTGGTCGAACCAGAAAATCGAGATGTTTCCTTCGCGCTTGCCGGGATGCCGGCGCGCGCCGGTGAAATGCGCGTAGATCGCGGCGCTGTTGTGCTTCTTGTTGCGCCGCTTCGAATGCAGCCGGTTGCCGAGAAACGTATCGCGGCCCGAGGCATCGACGAGATATTGCGCCTCCCAGGCGCACGAGGTCCCATCCTCGAGATTTGCGACTACGCGCACGCCGCGCCCTTCGCCCGCGAATTCGACATCCTCCGCGCGGCAACCTTCGAAGACCTGCGCGCCCAGAAAGCCGGCGCGCCGGATCAAGATCGTGTCGAGTTCCGAGCGCCGTACCTGATAGGCGAAGGGCATGGATTTGTCCCAACAGCCGGCAAATTCGAATTCCTGCCGCCGTCCGTCCGACGGCGAGATGAATTCCGCGGCCCACTTCTCGATGCCGATCGCGCGGACTTCATTCGCAACCCCGAACTGCTCGAACAGAGGCAAATTGGCGGGCAACAGGGATTCGCCGATATGGAAGCGCGGGTGATGCGCCTTTTCGAGCAACGCGACCCGAAAGCCCCGCTGTGCGAGCATGCCGGCCGCGGTCGAGCCGGCGGGGCCGCCGCCGATCACCAGCACATCGCAAGATCTGGCAGAGGTTGGCGACACGCCGCCAGTCTATCGCGACGACAAAGATCGGTCCAACGCCTGTAATATAGGTCGCTATGCACATCCTCATCGTCGAAGACGACA
>Ga0181531_10000453_pt1 | contig 27692 bp, 26 predicted proteins | sample PEATcosm2014_Bin_38_FD_119743 | JGI IMG/M metagenome (GOLD analysis project Ga0181531, IMG submission 119743) | Peatland microbial communities from MTU Mesocosm Facility, Houghton, MI, USA - PEATcosm2014_Bin11_10_metaG | ecosystem: Environmental > Terrestrial > Soil > Wetlands > Peat | place...
CACCAGGGAACCCGCCGCATGAACATGACTGCAGTTCAGACGCGAGCCCTCGCGGAGATTTGCCAGACCTTTTTCCCGGCGGAAGAAGGCTGGCCCAGCGCCAGCGACATAGGCGTAGCGGAAGCCATTGCCGCGGCGTTGCCCGACCCCGCGGTAACCGGCCGCAGTGAACCGCTTTTGCAATTGCTCGACCTCTGGAACTCGCGCCTGCACAGCCTCTTCACCGTAGCGCGCCTGGCGCCATTTTCCCGCTTGCCTCACGACGTGCGCACCCGCATGTTGCTCGATTGGTCGGACAGCGCCCTCGCCACCCGCCGTGGCGCGTTTCAGGCTTTGCGCAAAGCTGTCGGCTACTTATACGTAATGCTGCCGGACAAAAATGGCGCGCCCAGCCCCGTATGGTCAAAGTTTGGCTATCCCGGGCCGCTCGGCACACAGCGCCACGGCTCGGCGCGCCCCCTGCGCGTCACCATTCCCGATCGCGACACCGACTTGACCGCCGACGTCTGCGTGATCGGCTCCGGCGCCGGCGGCGGAACCGCCGCAGCCGTGCTCGCCGCAGCGGGCAAAGACGTCCTCATTCTGGAAGCTGGCGGATATTACGACGACGCGGACTTCGACGGCGCCGAACTGGCGGGATTTACGCGTCTCTATCTCGAGCAAGGCTTCGCCGCAACCGCGAACCACAGCGTGGGGTTGCTGGCCGGCGAATGTGTGGGTGGCGGAACGGTGGTGAATTACTGCACCTCGTTCCGCACTCCAGACGAGATTCGCCGCGAATGGGCCGCCGCCGGAATTCCATGGTTCACCAGCGAGGAATACACGCGGAGCCTGGACGCGGTCTGTGCGCGGCTGAGTGTGAATCGCGATTACAATCGCGTCTCCGCAAGGGAAGAAGTGATGCGGCGCGGCCTCACCTCGCTCGGCTGGCACTGCGATGCCATGCCGCGCAACGTCATCGGCTGTGACCAGGGCAAAGTGTGCGGCTATTGCGGATACGGCTGCGCCATCGGCGCAAAACAGTCCACGGCCAAGACCTTTCTCGTGGATGCGCAGAATTCCGGCGCGCGCATTCTGGGGGAGACGCGCGCAACTCGTATCCGCATCGACGCCGGCGCGGTCACGGCCGTGGAAGCGCGAACCAGGAGCGGCCATCGCGTCACCGTGCGCTGCAAAGCCGCGGTGGTGGCTTGCGGCGCGATTCACACGCCGGCGTTGCTGCTGCGCTCCGGCCTGCGTAACGAGCACATTGGAAAGCATTTGCATCTGCACCCGGTCTCCAACGTGTGTGGCGTCTTCGAGGAAGAAATTCGTCCCTGGGCAGGCACCATGCAGGCCATCTACTCCGACCAGCACACCCGGATAAATGGAAACTATGGCGTAAAATACGAAACTACCGCGCTGCAGCCGGTCATCGCCGCGGCGGTGTTGCCTTGGCGTACGCCGCGCCAATATCGCGCACTGCTCGAAAAACTACCGCATACCTCCGCGATTGGTGTGCTTGCACGCGACCGCGACGGCGGAAGCGTCAAAATCGATCGTACCGGCTGGCCTGTGACCGATTACGCGCTCTCAAGATTCGACGCCGCGAACGTTCGTGCCGGATTCATCGGGGCGGCGCGCATTCTCGAGGCCGCCGGCGCGCGGCTGATTTATTCGCCGCACGCGAAATTCTGCTCGTATCAGCCAGGCGTCCGCGGCACGCTCGACTCCTTTACCCGGGAGATGGACGCGGGGGGGTGGGGCGCCGGACAAGTCGCGCTGTTTTCCTTCCACATCATGGGGACGGCGCGACTGGGCGCTTCTGCGGCAAAGTCAGCTACAAACCCAGACGGCGAATGCTGGGAAACTCGCAATTTGTACGTGATGGACGGGGCGTCGTTTCCCTCGGCCTCCGGCGTGAACCCCATGATTTCGATTGAGGCCATCGCCCATCGCAACGCAGGCGCGCTTGCCGCCAAATCCTGAGCTGTGGTCGTGAAGATACAATGAGACCGGCTTGGGCGTCTCGTAAGATGCTGAATCTACATGCGTTAAACTCCAGTCGGCTCGTAAGCATATGAAGAAAAAGGGTTTACCTCAGCATTTGACGGACGCCATGCCGGTACAAACCCAATCCCAGAGCGAACGAGGGATGCCAATGGAATGACGAGTAGGACTTCAGAATGGTACGACTTTGCTATGCCAAACCACAGTTTCGTGTACTAAAATGGTACTTCGATTTGACCATCGAAGTCCCTGATAACCTGCGCCCTGTCATACTATAGCGCGCAGCACATTTAGCCCCCACGACGCTCCTTCGCCACCTTGAATCTAGTCGCCCGCGGACGCCAAGTGACGAACAGGGCGGGCATTGGAATTTAACGAAGAGGAAGCCGCCTTTGGTACATCGTCCACGATCCTCATCGCTGAAGTTGTCGGCCGGCGGCTTCAGCACGGTCGAAGGCTTCAGCACCGTCGAACTGGTGGTGACGCTGGCGGTCATTCTAGTGCTCGTGGCGATCTCCGTACCGACCCTCACACGGGTGTTCGGCGTGTACCAGTTGAACGATGCCGCGAACCGCCTGGCGGGAGTTTTGAAGTTTACCCGATACGAAGCCATCCGGCTCAACAAGACTGTCAATGGCGTGGTGTTGTCCACGGGCACGAGTTGGGTGGTTTTTGCGGACGTAAATAAGAACGGCGTGCCCGATCCGACGGAGACCCAGGATTTGATTACCGGAGCGGTGACGCTCATGCCGGCAGCGGGATTGCCGGACCCGACCCCCATCACCAATACCTTGGGTGCCTCGGGGCTGGCATTGACGGTGCTATCGGGGTTGAACGCCACGGTACAGTTCGATCAGCGCGGGGCGTTGCTGACCGGAGCCAACCAAAACGTATATGTTTTGTACCTCGGAAACCAGTCGAACCCTGCGCTGGGATACCGTGCGGTGGTGCTGCTGCCGTCTGGGATGGTGCATATCTGGACGGCGGGCCAGGGCGGTACCTGGCAGCAAGTAAGTTGAGGAGTTTTGAAATTAGGTGGCGACACCAGATGTACTGGGAAGCACAACGCGAAGCTATCGAAATGAAAACCGAGCGGCAATCTCGCGGCGGACGGGAAGAGTCGGGCTTCAGCCTGCTGGAGATGATTTTGGCCACGGCGGTGCTGCTGATGGGCCTGGTCGGCGTGGCGCAACTCGTGCCGGCCTCCTTGCTGCTGAATCAGCAAAATCGCTCGAATTCGTCGGCGCTGGTGATGGCGCAACGGCAACTGGAGGTGCTGGCGGTGCAGCCGCTATCGAGCGCCGGTTTCTTCAACCCGGAAACCGGCGGGATCTTTTGCGAGTTAGGCGATCCCACCCAGCCGGGACAAGTGGTCGGCAGTCCCTTGGCGCTGGTAAACAATTTGCCGGTCATCGATTTTTCACAGGCGACCGTGCCGGGTTACAGCATGACGTACATAGATCCCAATGACCCTGCGCAGACGCCGTGGGATGTGCGCTGGGCGGTGATCACCAATGTGGGCGCCAACCCGAGCAGCGTCATGAACAAACGAATCATTCTGGGCGCCCATGCCACCGCGGGAGTCGGAATCGTGCTGCCCGTCACGCTAGACCGGACGGTGTCAAAGTGAAGGGTGTCACCCGCTGCGGAGGGACCGCCCGCCCGGGAACGCGGGGGTTTACGCTGGTGGAGATGCTCGTGTCGATGGGCATTTTTTTGGTGATTTGCGGCTCGGCATTTACGCTCCTCGGCGTTTCGCAGCAACGGTATGCATCGGAATCGCAGGTGGTGAATTCGTTTCAAGAGGCCCGCTTGGGGCTGGATCAAATGGTGCGGGATGTGAGCGATGCGGGCTATCCGCCATTGAATCAATTTGAAGACCTAGCGGTGCTGACGCCGGCAGATTATGCGGTAACGCCGGTGGCGTGGTCTCCGAACTACCCGGGCATCCCGTGTTCGATGAGTGGCGGCGCTTGCACCACGCCCGAACAGTGGGGAATGTTTATTGAGACCAACACATCACAGACCTTCGGCGGCATGCAATATATCCGCTACAAACTGAATGGCACCACTTTGTACCGCGGGGTGTTCCCAAAGAACGGGCAGGATCCGTACACGGCTATCAATGACAACCAACTTGTGCCCTTCGTGCAGAACGTGATGAACAACGCTTCGCCGGCGCAGATGGCACAAATTCAGGCGGTGTATCCGGGAATGTTTCCGGGAGGCCTGCCGGTTCCACTGTTCCAATATTGGTGCCCCGGTCCGGTCGGCGGTTCGCCGGTGGACTGCACCAGCCCTGCGGCGGGGGCCAACGGAATCCCGACGAACATTAGCGCCATCACTGTTACGTTGATCGTGATGACGCCCACCCCGGACGCGCAGACCGGGAAGGTGCATGTGGTGCAGTTGACGGGCCGCGGCACGGTGATGAATACGTTCCAATAGCAGCGATGGCTCAGGCAGAGGCTGTCAGCAAGGAAGAAGCAGGAAAATCGGTGAAGCGGCCCAAGACAACTCGTAGAAGAAGAGCGCATAGCGCCGCAACCGAATCCGGCGTGGCGCTGCTGATCTCGTTGTTTGCGCTGCTGCTGATTTGCGTCGTGGGCATGGCGCTGCTCATGGCTACCGGAACGGATTCCGCGCTTACAGGGAATTATCGCTCGGCAAATACCGTCTATTACGCAGCGCTGGCGGGCGTAGAAGAAGGCCGCACCCGGTTGCTTTCGCAGTGGCCGGTGGCCAGTAACACGAACCTGGTTACCGCACTGGGGCTGCCCGCGGGAACGGTGCCGGCCGTTGGGCAAGCGTGGTACATCCTCAACCCGCAGCCCGGAGAAGTGGTGGCGCCATGGGATACGACCAACCCAGCGACCTATCCAGATCTGGAGTGGGCGCAAGAATTTCCTGCAACACCGTTGCCGACGACGGCTCCCGGGATGCTGCAGACAAATTCGCTGTCGGCAATCAACAGCCCCTGGGGCCAGCTCTACACCGCCTACAAATGGGTGCGCATCAATGCCATCTCGGCCCCCTCGGCGAAAACGGCGGGCGTGAACGTAGATAACGACACCGGCCAGCCGACCACACCATTGACGTTCGTGGGCAACCATTTGAGCGTGGATCAACCGGGACCGCAGGCGCTGGAAATTACCGCACTGGCGTCGCTGACGATGCCCAACGGAACGCAGAGCCAGCGGATGGTGCAGTATGTGACAGCGCCGATTCAGTACAACATGACCTTCAATGCTCCCGCGACCCTGGATGGGACGGGAGTGTCGTTCGCGGGATCGAATGCGGTGATCTACAACGGGCAGGATGCATGCGTGCCTGGAGCGCCACCACTCCCCGGAGTGGGGTATACGAACGCGGGCGACGCGGCAAACATTTTGGGGGCCGGGGGATCCAATCTTCCTGCGTCCGTGGTCGCCGTGCCGACATGGCAGACGTTCAGCGGCCTTTCGTCTCTTGTGGCGATGTTGATCCAGTACAACGATGCGTTGGTGAACAAACCCAACGCGACGCAAAACGATTTACCGGGAAACATGACGCCGACTAACCCGATGACGGTGGTGGTCAACGGAAATCTGGATTTGACGGGCTGGTCGGGCACAGGTTACGGAATTCTGATGGTGACAGGGACGCTGACCTACGATCCGAACTCCAGCTGGAACGGCATTGTGCTGGTCATCGGGCAGGGGCATCTGTTCTCAACACTAAATGGCGCGGGAACGATTAACGGCGCGGTACTGGTGGCCAAGGTGCTTGCGGACGACGGCACACCGCTGGCGGCTTTGGGCCAGGCCACCTGGCAACAGAATTTTGGCGGCGGCATAAATTACAGCAGTTGCTGGATCAACAGCGTACAGCGGCCGGTGACCTACAAGGTGCTTTCCTTCCGGGAAATTCCCGTCAACGGTCCGTAAATACACGCCGCCCTCCGCACGACTATTCTCGTCCTGTCTCTGCTGCAAGTCTCGTTTCCACGACCGTAGAGCTTGCCGGAAAATGCGCCTAGAGGCGGCTCGCGGTATAATGGTGGGATGGTGAATGGTCAGGGAAGCGTAGCTACGCACGCGCCGATGCACGGGACGACCGTGCTGTGCGTGCGCAAAGACAATAAAGTGGTGTTGATCGCCGATGGGCAGGTGACCATGGGCGACCACGTGATGAAACATACGGCGCGCAAGACGCGGCGGCTGTATAACGACAAGGTGGTGGCGGGCTTTGCGGGATCGACGGCGGACGCCATTTCGCTGTTTGAACGGTTTGAAGGCAAGCTCCAGGAATTTTCGGGAAATTTGCAAAAGTCCGCGGTGGAGCTGGCGAAAGAGTGGCGGAAAGACCGGGCACTGCGCCACCTGGAAGCGCTGCTGATTGTGGCGGACTCGAAGGGCACGTTCATTCTCTCCGGCAACGGCGACGTGATCGAGCCGGACGACGGGATCGTGGCCATTGGATCGGGCGGGGCGTATGCGCTTTCCGCGGCCCGCGCGCTAGCCAAGCACTCCAAGCTGACCTTAAAAGACGTGGCGATGGAAGCCATGCGCATCGCCAGCGAGATTTGCATCTATACCAATGCGAATTTTACGGTGGAAGAGCTTTAGTTGCACGCGGCCCCGCAAAAGACGCGCCGTCTCCAGGCCGAACGAGTAATGGCAACATCGAAGTGATATAAGGAATCGAGCCACACATGGCAAGCAAGTCGGACAAGGAATTGATCTACATGCCCAACGGCGGAAGCGGGGAAGCGCCCAACGACGAGCATCTGCTGCCGGCGCTGGACGACATGACGCCGCGGGAGATCGTGGCGGAACTCGACAAATACATCGTGGGGCAGAACGCCGCGAAACGCGCGGTGGCTGTGGCACTGCGCAATCGCGTGCGTCGCCAGAAATTGCCGCCAGAGATGGCGGAAGACGTATTGCCGAAGAATATTCTGATGATCGGGCCCACCGGCGTAGGCAAGACGGAAATTGCGCGACGACTGGCGCGCCTGGCCGGCTGCCCGTTCGTGAAAGTGGAAGCCTCGAAGTACACCGAAGTGGGCTACGTAGGACGCGACGTGGAGTCCATGGTGCGGGATCTGGTGGAAACGTCCATCGACATGGTGCGGGAAGAAAAATTGGACGAGGTGGCGGAGCGCGCGGAGCAAGCGGCGGAAGAACGGGTGCTCGATTTGCTGCTGCCGCCGGCGCCGCCGACGGCAGCGCCATCGGCCGCGACGGTGGGGTACGCAGCGGGAGCGAGCAGTTCCACCGAGAGCGATGCGGCGAACCAACACGAGCAATCGCAGCGTACCCGCGAAAAACTGCGCGTGCAGCTGCGCGAAGGCAAGCTGGACCAGCGGATGGTGGACATCGAAGTCCGCGAGCGCGCCATGCCGTCGTTCGAGATCATCTCCAACCAGGGCATGGAGGACATGGACGTCAACATCAAGGAAATGTTCTCCGGAATGTTCGGCCAACAAAAAAAGAAGCGCAAAATGTCCGTGGCGGATGCCTTTGAATACCTGATCCAGGAGGAAGAAAACAAGCTGCTGGATATGGACCAGGTGACGCGGTCGGCCGTCGAACGCGCGGAGCAGATGGGGATTATTTTTATTGATGAGATTGACAAAGTGGCGGGGCGAGAATCCGGCCACGGCCCAGACGTCTCGCGCGAAGGCGTGCAGCGAGACATTTTGCCGATCATCGAAGGCACGACCGTGAACACGCGTTACGGGATGATTCGCACGGACCACATTTTGTTTATCGCCGCGGGCGCGTTTCACGTGAGCAAACCTTCGGACCTGATCCCCGAGCTGCAAGGGCGGCTGCCGATTCGCGTGGAGCTGCAGTCGCTCAAGGAAGAAGACTTCGTGCGCATTCTGACGGAGCCGAAAAACGCGCTGATCAAGCAGTACGTGGCGCTGCTGGAGACGGAAGGCGTGAAGCTGACCTTCACGACCGACGCGGTGGAAACTCTCGCGAGATTCGCGACCAGCGTGAACGAACAGACGGAAAATATCGGGGCGCGGCGGCTGCATACGATTCTGGAGAAAGTGCTGGATGAGCTTTCGTTTGAAGCGCCGGACCTAAAGAAGAAGACGGTGAAGATCGACGAAGCATACGTCACCAAGCAGCTCGCGGATATCGTGAAGAACCAGGATTTGAGCCGCTACATTCTGTAAGGAAGCGAGCTGCATGCCGTCAGCCCAGCCGGGTCGCCCGCGCAAATTTTCCGCACACACTTTATTGTTTTGGTGGCTGTTTGGCTGCGGGTGGATCGCTCTGACCGCGGGATGCGGCGCGCCTGGATTGCCGACCCCGCCCTCGCCGCCCATTCCCGAAGCGGTGGTCGATTTGGCCGCGCGGCAAGCTGGGGATACCGCGGTGCTCACATTTACGCTGCCCGGCAAAGCGATCGATGGGAAGCGGCTCACGGAAACGCCGGGGTTCGAGATTTATCGCAGCCCGGTGAAGCCGGATGGCGCCGCGGATGCATCTTCCTGGCGCATGGTATACGCGGTTCCGGGCGCGCTGGTGAAGAATTATCTGGCGGATAAGCAAGTGCAATTTCCCGACCCTATTGCGCCGGAGGAGACTCGCGCACGTCCAGGCGGAAAAGTGGCGTACGCGGTGCGCACGCGAGTTTCGGCGAAGGTGACGTCGGCGAATTCCAATATTGTGACGCTAGCCGTGTATCCGGTGGCGGAAAAGATCAGCGGCTTGGACGCACGCGTCACGGAGAACGCGGTGGAACTCACTTGGGCAGCGCCGGCGCGCACCTCTGGGGGCGAACCGCTCGGCAATTTTTCGTATCGCGTCTATCGCGGACAATTGGCGGATCCCGTGGATCAGGCCGCGCTGGAGGCGGCAGCGAAAGACTTACTGCACGGTGTGAAATGGAAAGCGAAGCTGGCGCTGCTGGCTTCTCCGACCAGCACCAGCTATCGCGATACGGATTTCGAGTTTGGCGCGACGTACGTGTACCTCGTGCGCACTCTCGTACCGGTAGGCGGAGGCACGGTGGAGTCCGCAGATTCTGCGCCCGCGGTGGTGACGCCGAAGGATATTTTCCCGCCGGCAGCACCACAGGGAGTGACTGCGGCCGTGCTCGAAGAAAATGCCGCAGCGCCGGTGGTGGATCTGTCGTGGTCGATCAACCCGGAGAACGATGTGGCCGGTTATCGTGTCTATCGCAGCGAACGAGAGGGCGCGCGTGGCGAGTCGCTGCAGAAAGAGCTGTTGCCGACGCCCGCGGTTCGCGATAGTTCCGTCCAGCCCGGCCGCCGATATTGGTACACCGTAACGGCCGTGGACCGCGCGGGAAACGAGAGCGCCGGGAGCACGCCCGCCGCGGCACAAATCAGCACGCAACAAAATCAATAGTGATGGGTTGAAGCTCGGACGGGCGCCTAGGCGCCCCTCTTATGCCGGCTAGCCCCCAGCTATCGATCCGGCCGCGGCGCACCGCGTTGCAGACCGGTGTGTATGCGGGCGTCGCGCTCTCCGTCATTTTTGTGGCGTGGATTTTTGTCGCCAACCGCGTGCCGGCGCTCGAGCCGTTCGCGCTGGAGCGCAACCTGGTGGCGGCGGTGCTGCTGGCCGTAGTGGCGCTCTTTCCCGTGGCGCGTTTTTTGCGAGACCCGGCGCGGCTGTGGGCTTCGAGCCTGCTGGGCTGGACGATTTTCAGCCTGACGTGCTGGCTGCTTTCGCTGTTTCCCGAAGGTCTGCGCGAGCATTTCACCGGCTTGCAGATTTTTGTGCTGGGCGGAGTAGCCAACATGGTGGTAGGCACCGTGGACTGGCTGGGAAATATGATTTGGCGCGCGTGGACCGCCGCGCATTCCGGGCCTGGGCATCATCCTGTAAACTAGCGGCATCATGAAATTTTGCCGCTTCCTGCCGCTTGCTTCGGCCCCCGACGCATCCACCCAACTTGCTGCGGACTCCGGCACCCGCGCGCGTTATGCCCTGCTGGAGGGCGAGGAAGTGCGCGAGATTTCCGCGGCCCCATGGGAAAAGTGGGAGGCGGGCGCGCAGTCCTGGCCGCTCGCGGAGGTGCGGCTTTTGGCGCCAGTGCAGCCACGGAAAATTGTGTGCGTAGGGAAGAATTATGCCGCGCACGCCGCGGAGCTTGGGACGGAAGTGCCCAAAGAGCCGCTGATTTTCCTGAAGCCCTCGACGTCGTTGATCGGGCCCGGCGACGAGATTGTGCTGCCGCGCTACTCGCAGCGCGTGGAACATGAGGGCGAATTGGCCATGGTGATTGGCCGACGCTGCTCGCAACTCGTGGATGCGGACGATGCGCTTTCGTACGTCTTGGGCTATGCGTGCCTGAATGACGTGACGGCGCGCGATTTGCAGAAGAGCGATGTGCAGTTCACGCGCGCGAAAGGTTTTGATACTTTTTGCCCGGTGGGCCCGCATATTGAGACGCAGCTCGATCCGGCAAACGCGCTGGTCGAGAGCTACGTGAATGGTGCCGTGCGGCAAAGTGGCAACACCTCGCTGATGGTCTATCCCTGTGCATTTTTGGTGCGCTGGATCTCACGCATGATGACGCTGGAAGCCGGGGATGTGATTGCGACGGGGACGCCTGCGAGAGTGGGACCGCTCCTTCCGGGAGATAGTGTCGAGGTGCGCGTCGCCGGTATTGGCGTGTTGCGCAACCCGGTGCGCGCATCGCACCTGTAGCTGTAACTCGACCAGCGGGTTTCGGTAAACTACTGGGCTTAGGGACGCGTGGGCCTCGCGCCAAAATGCTGCGAGCCGTTCGTCTTGGTGAAATGCCGCGCCTATGCTGCTGGTAAATCGTAAATGGAGTTGCTGCGTTGAACGCTTTGTTTGCTGACTGGAAACTGACGCTGGCCACGTGTGCGGGAGTGCTGGCGGCTATCGCTCTGGTCGCGTACGCATTCCTGCGGCCCGCGGTGGATATGGTGGAGGCGGAACGCAAGCGGCGGCTGCACCTGAATCAGATTGGGCGCATCGCGGAGGGCCAGGTGGTCGAGCTGGCCGAGCATCCTCCCGAACCGCAGGCCGTCCGCAAAGGTTTCTTCGGAGGTGGTGCGCGGCCGCTGGTGGACAATCGCCCGCGGCAACTCGTTTCGTACACCTATGCGATTTCTGGAGTGACCTATCACACGGCGCAAGACATCACCGGGCTTGAGGGACAGATCCGCTTCGAACGCCTGGTCGCCGGGCAACCGGCGAGCGTGAAATACGATCCTTCGAATCCCAGCGATTCTATACTTGTGGCGGATGACTGGTCCGGTTTGCGCTGAGGGCTGGCCTTCAACTCTTCGCGCAGCCAGGCTGCGCCCGCTTTTTTCATCCGATTGCGCTATCCTTTGGGGCGCGCTGGCTCGCGCCCGTTTGCCGATGCCATGAAAAAGATTCTTGCGTCCTTTGTGACCATCGTTCTGGTGGTAGCCATGAGCCTGGGCGCCATGTTTATCCTGGTGCGAGCTACGGACTTTGTGACCACCATTCCGTCGCCAACGGAGCGGGCAGGCGCCATCGTCGCGGAGCTGCTCTTAGGTGTGGTATTGCTCCTGGGCACGGTGTGGCTGGCTACGCATCTGGCCGTCCGCATTTTCGCCACAAAAAACGTCGCGCCCCCGCCGGTCCCCCGGCGACCGCAATCCAATCCGCCATCGGAACCCGAAGGAGCGCCTCTTGCCTGAGCATAAGCCCGCAAATCTTGCGCCACGAAAGCACGTCGACCGCGCCGAGGAGCTGCGGCAAATGTCCGCGGAGGCGGAAGCTGGCGGCGGACCGGAGCGGCGCGAACGCGAGCACCGCGCGGGTAAGCTGACGGCCCGTGAACGCATAGAACTACTGCTGGACGAAAACACCTTCGAGGAGCTGGATAAGTTTGTGCGCCACCGCTGCACCGATTTCGGCATGGCGGAACAGCGCCCGCCGGGCGACGGATTTGTGACCGGCTTCGGGCGCATTCATGGCCGGCTGACCTATGTGTTCGCGCAGGATTTCACCGTGTTTGGCGGCTCGCTCTCCGAAACCAATGCACAAAAAATCTGCAAGATCATGGATCTGGCGATGCGCGCGGGAGCGCCCGTGGTGGGACTGAATGATTCCGGCGGAGCACGCATTCAAGAAGGTGTGGCCTCCTTGGCCGGTTACGCGGATATCTTTCTGCGTAACACCCTGGCCAGCGGCGTAATCCCGCAGATCAGCGCCATCATGGGCGCCTGCGCCGGCGGCGCGGTCTACTCGCCGGCGATCACCGATTTTATTTTCATGACCCGCGACACCTCCTACATGTTCGTCACCGGGCCCGACGTGATCAAAACGGTCACGCACGAGGAAGTCACCAAGCAGGAACTGGGCGGCGCCATGACACATAACGAAACAAGCGGCGTGGCCCACTTTGTATCGCGCGACGATGCGGATTGCCTGGCCATGATTCGCGAGCTCCTGAGCTTTCTGCCTTCCAACAACCTTGAGGATCCGCCGCGGCGTCCCTGCGCGGAGGCGGCCGACCGCCGCAACGAAGCGCTTAATACCGTCGTGCCGGACGACCCGCAGAAGCCCTACGACATCAAAGACGTAGTCCATGGCGTGGTTGACGACGGCTATTTTTTTGAAGTCCACGAACACTTCGCCAAAAATCTCGTCGTGGGTTTCGCGCGCCTGGATGGACGGCCCGTAGGCATCGTGGCCAACCAGCCTGCGTTCCTGGCCGGCGTGCTGGATATCAACGCCTCCGTAAAGGGCGCGCGTTTCGTGCGCTTCTGCGATGCCTTCAACATTCCGCTGATTACCTTCGAGGACGTGCCGGGGTTTCTGCCGGGCACGCAGCAGGAGTTTGGCGGCATTATCAAGCACGGCGCCAAACTGCTCTTCGCCTTTGCGGAAGCGACCGTGCCGAAAATAACCGTGATCACGCGCAAGGCCTATGGCGGCGCCTACTGCGTCATGGCCTCCAAGCACATCCGCACCGATGCAAATTTTGCCTGGCCCGGCGCGGAAATTGCGGTGATGGGCCCGGAGGGCGCCGTTAACATCGTCTACAAACGCGAATTGGACAAGACGCCGGAAGAGGAACGCGCCGCGCTGCGCGAAGAAAAGATCGCCGAATTCCGCGATCGCTTCGCCAATCCCTTCGTGGCCGCCGAGCGCGGATACATCGACGCGGTCATCGAACCGGCAGAAACGCGCGGCAAGCTAATCACCGCGCTGCGCGCCTTGGAAAACAAGCGCGATAGCAATCCGCGCAAGAAACACGGGAACATTCCTTTATAACTTTCCTTAAATTTCGTTCGCGTTCCCCGTCCCGGCGAACAGGTTCCCCCAAACAATTGGACACGCCAATCGCACGCACGCCGCCTCCGCAGCCCGCTGCGTGCTAACATTTCGCTGCGTTGCCAAGCGGCATGCTCACAAAATGTTCAAGAAAATCCTGATCGCCAATCGCGGTGAGATCGCCGTGCGCATTTTGCGCGCGTGCCGCGAGCTGAGCATCGAATCCGCCGTGGTCTTCAGCGAAGTGGACAGAAAATCTCTACACGTGCGGCTTGCCGACAAAGCCTACGCCATCGGCCCCACTCCCTCTCGCGAAAGCTATCTGCGTATCGACAAACTCATGGACGTAGCCCGCCGTGCCGGATGCGACGCCGTGCATCCCGGCTACGGTTTCCTCGCTGAAAACGCCGATTTGCCCAGAGCCTGCAGCGAAGCTGGGCTGACGTTCATCGGCCCGAGCGCCGAAGCCATGGAAGCGCTCGGCTCAAAAACCGCCGGCCGCCAACTTGCCCGCCGCTCCGACGTCCCCACGGTTCCGGGCACCAATGACCCCATCGAAAAAATCGAGGAAGCGCAAGCCATGGCGCAAAGCATGGGCTACCCGGTGCTCCTCAAAGCGGTGGCTGGCGGCGGGGGCAAAGGCATGCGCGTCGTCAACAAAGACGCTGAATTCGCCGCCGCTTTCCGCGATGCCGGCTCCGAGGCCAACAACGCTTTTGGCGACGCGCGCCTGTACCTGGAAAAATATCTTGAGAAACCACGCCACGTGGAAGTGCAAATCCTTGCCGACGCCCACGGCCGCGTCGTCTCTCTCGGCGAACGCGAATGCTCCGTGCAGCGGCGCCACCAAAAGGTCGTCGAAGAGGCGCCCTCGCCCATCATTACTCCCGATATCCGCAAGAAAATGGGCGAAGCCGCGGTCCGCCTCGCGCGCGCCGGACGCTACGTCAACGCCGGCACCGTGGAATTTCTCGTCGACGCGCATTCCAATTTCTATTTCCTCGAAGTCAACACGCGCCTCCAAGTCGAGCACCCCGTAACCGAACAAGTCACCGGACTCGATCTCGTAAAATTGCAAATCGCGATCGCCGCCGGCCATCGCCTGCCCTTCGCATGGGAAACCCTCACACCGCGCGGTCACGCCATGGAAGTGCGCCTCTACGCCGAAGATCCCGACAACAATTTTTTTCCCTCGCCGGGAAAAATTCTCTCCCGCACCGTCCCCAGCGGCCCCGGCATTCGCCTGGACGAAGGCATCTACGAAGGCTGGACCGTTCCGAACGACTACGACCCGCTCCTCGGAAAATTAATCGCCTGGGGCAACAGCCGCGAAGAAGCCATCGCCCGTTTACGCCGCGCGCTTGAGGAATACACCGTGACCGGCATCAAAACCAACGTTGCGTTGTTCCGTCGCATTCTGAACGAGCCGGATTTTCTGCGCTCTGAAATTCACACCACCTGGCTCGACGAATTGCTGCGCCGGCCACGCTCCGTGTCGCCCCCTTCCTCCGCCGAGTTTGACGCCGTCGCCATCGCCGCCGCGCTTCACTACGCTACCCAGCAGGCGGGCAGTGCCGAAGCGCCTGCGCAAAGTGCCGAGCCCTCGCCGTGGAGAGCCGCATCCCGCCGCGAACAGGTGGATCGCCAGCCATGAAGCACGAAATCAACCTCAGCGCCGCCGGCCGCCAGGAATCGCGCCACGTCGAACTCCAGCGCGAAGGCCCCGTCTGGCGCGTCCTTCTCGATGGCAACCCGCTCGAAGCCGACGCCGTGGAAATCGCACCCAACACGTTCTCTGTTCTGTTGCAGGGCAAATCCTACGAATTACGCGTCACGCCCATGCCGGACGGCGCACTGCAAATCCAGAGCCGCTCCGCGGAATTCATCGCGCAAATCGTGGATCCGCGCGAATGGCGCGGCCGCCACGGCAGCGTGCAAGCCGAAGGACGCCAGCGCGTCACCGCCCCGATGCCGGGCAAAATTGTCCGCGTCTTAGTGAGTGTCGGAGAAAAAGTGGAAGCCGGGCAGGGACTGCTGGTCGTTGAAGCCATGAAAATGCAAAACGAAATTCGTTCGCCCAAAAGCGGCACGGTCGAGGAAATCCCGGCCATCGAAGGCCGCACCGTCAACGCCGGCGACGTCCTCTGCGTAGTGTCCTGACCGTTCGCAATCACTGATTGTTTGCAACGGACTGCATGAGGGAAAACGTTTCGGACGTTACTGCTTCGCCGGCGCCGCGCTCTTCCCGGCATCCTGCAGCTTCCCGGCCGTCTCAATCACTTGCTGCGCCAAATAATTCGCAACCCGCGCCTCATCCCGCGCAATCGATAGATACGCCGCGCGCAGCAGCTGCTCTTTGCGATTACGCAGCGTATCGCGGATGGTCTGCTGCACCTGCGGATCCGAGACGCCGCGCAGCCCTGCCGCTTCCCGCGTGATCAGCTTCAGGATGCGCACGCCCTCTTTCAACTGTATCGGCTGGCTGATCTGCCCGGGCTTCAATTCCAGCAGCGCCTTTTTCAGCGCCGGATCCGAACGGTTTAGCGCGGACTCTGGCACATACCCAAGGTCGCCGCCGGTAGCCGCGGAATTGGCATCCTCCGAATAATCCATCGCCAGCTGCGCGAAATCCGCGCCGCTGTTTAGCCGGTCCATCAGCATCTTCACTTTGCGTTGCGCTTCCGCCTCGTTCGTCGCGTCGTCATTCTTGCGGTTGCGCACCTGCGCGTCCTTCACCGGCGTCACCACAATCTGCGCCACGCGGAATTGCGGCTCCGCCACGTTAAACTGCGCTTTGTTGGCGTTGTAAAAATCCACCACGTCCTGATCGGTAATGGAAATCTTCGCCACCACTTCGCGGTTCAACAATTTTTGGATCGAAAGTTGCCGCCGCAGGTCGCGCTTCAAATCGTCCACCGTGACGTTGCGTTCCTTCAACTGTCGCTGAAACTCATCCTCGGTGTACGGGCTCTTCAGCTCCGTAAACTTGTCTTCCACTTCTCCGTCGCTGGCTTCCAGGTTCGCTTTCTTTGCGCGTTCCAGCAAAATTTCGTTGTTGATCAACTCGTCCAGCACATTCAATTTCAGCGAAAGCGTTTCTTCCTGCGAGGGCGGCGGACCCTCCGGATTCACCCGCGTCCGATAATACTTCTCCACCTCATCCTTCTGAATCTCTTTGCCGTTCACCGTCGCCCACACGTCCGCGGAGTGCGCTGTCTGCTTGTTGCAGCCCGCCACGCACACCAGCAGCATGGCGGCCAGCAGCAAGAGCGCGCCGTCAGGCTTCCGCGTCGAAACACCTGTAGACATGCGCAGTTTCACAAAAGGGAGGCGCAAATCAGCGGCTCAAGCGGCTTTCTTGATTTTGCCCGCGCGAATGCACGCGGTGCACACGCGCATCTGCTTGGTGTTGCTGCCGGACGCCGCACGCACGCGCTTCAGGTTGGGGTTCCAGCGCCGCCGCCGCGTGTTATTCGCGTGGCTCACCACGTTCCCGTACTGCGGCCCTTTGCCGCAAATCTCGCACTTCATCGCCATAAGAGTTGTTCCTGCTTCGTAAAATATACTGTTCAGAAGCTCTTAATTGTAACAGACCGCCGCTGCGGGATAAAGCACACATTCAAGGTAGGAGCGGCCGGGCTTCGGCCTTGCCGCAACGCGGTATTATAGGCCCTCCATGAGCCTCGCCCACCTCCGCGCCTTAATCTTCGACCTTGATGGCACCCTCATCGACTCCGAGCGCGATCTCGTCGAAGCCACCAACGCCACGCTCCGCCATCTCGGCCGCCTCGAACTTCCCTACGCCACCGTCTCTAGTTACATCGGCCACGGCGTCGCCAACTTGGTCGCCCGCGCCTTGGGTCCGGAGGGCCGCTCGCAACAGACCGACGCGATGAATTTTTTCCTTCCGTACTACGACCAGCACAAACTCGACTTCACCCGCGCCTATCCGTCCGTCCCCGAAGCTCTCGCGCAGCTCGCACCGCGGCCCATGGCCGTACTCACCAATAAGCCGCGCATCATGGCCGAGCAAATCCTCACCGCGCTCGGCCTCGCAAACTATTTCGCCGTCATCTACGGTGGCGATAGTTTCCCCACCACCAAGCCCGATCCCGCCGGGGTCCACGCCATCCTCGCCAAATTGGCCGTCGCACCAGAAAACGTACTCTACGTCGGCGACTCCCAAGTCGACGTGCAAACCGCTCGCAATGCAGGAATCCCGGTCGCCGTCGTCAACTACGGTTTCGGCCAGCGCGACCGCGCCACCCTCCCCGCCGACCTCTACCTCGACAAACTCACCGACCTCCTTCCGCTCCTAACGAACACCGCGAGCTGAGCCAGCCAAAGTTCCCCTCTTCGTAGCGCCGGCGTCCGCCGGCCGGGTTTTGCCGCGGCTCCTCCCAACCCTCCGGCGCCGAAGTCTCTCGCACGCACGCGAAACCCCTCTTCCTCACTTGCCTTCCAACTCCACCCTTGGCAGACTCACCCCGTGCTGATTGGCCTCTTCCCAGAGCTGGACGCTGCAGGCGGTGTGCAACGCGCAGGCCGCCACATCGCCGCCGTCATGAAAGAGTTCGCCGATAGCCGCGGCCTGGACTGCCGCTTCTTGGCCCTCAACGATTCGCAGGAACTGCACCGCATGTCTGTCGGCGAACGCGATTTCGTCTTCACCGGCTGCGCGCGCGGCAAAGCCCGCCTCGCCGCCACCGCCGTGCGCATGGCCCGCCGCAGAGCCAAACTCGTGCTCGCCGCCCACCCCAACCTCGCACCGGTAGTGCAAGCCATGAAAATAGTTTCTCCGCGCATGAAGACCATCATCGGCACGCACGGCGTGGAGGTCTGGGAACCGCTCCCGCCGCTGCGCCGCCGCGCTCTTCGCCAGGCAGACCTGATCTTGTCGCCCAGCCAAAGCACCGCGGAGCACGTCGCCGAACTGCAAGGCATTCCCGCCACCCGCATCCGCGTCCTGCCCTGGGCCCTCGATCCGCAGTTCGAGGCCCTCGTCACCCAGCCGCGCGCCCCACTTCCCCCGAATTTCCCTGCGTCTGGCCAGGTGATTCTCACCGTAGGCCGCTGGCTCGCCACCGAACGTTACAAAGGCATGGACACCCTCATCACCGCGCTGCCTCGCCTCCTCACACGCTGGCCGAATCTGCAGCTGGCCATCGTCGGCGAAGGCGACGATCGCTCGTGGCTCGAGGAACTCACGGAAAAAAATGGCGTGCGCCTCCACGTGCATTTTCTTTCCAAGCTGTCTTACGCGGAACTCGCCTCCTGCTACGCCGCGTGCGATATTTTCGCTTTGCCCAGTAGCGGCGAAGGGTTTGGCCTCGTCTACCTCGAAGCCATGGCCTTCGGCAAACCGGTCATCGGCGGCGCCCACGGCGGCGCTCCGGAAGTCATCCAGGACGGCGTCACCGGCTATCTCGTGCAGCATGGTGATGCCGTGCAATTGGCCACCAGCATCGAGACGCTGCTCCGCGACCCCGCTCTCGGCCGCAAACTCGGAGAGCGCGGCCGCGAACGTGTCACCCATGAATTTCGCTTCAGCGTCTTCGCCAAATCCCTGAAAAAAATCCTTCGCGAACAATGCGAATCCTGAACGTCACCGCCACCTATTCCCCATTCCTCGAATTCGGCGGCCCGCCGGTCAAGGTTCATGCTCTCGCGCATCGCCTGGCGCAACGCGGCCATCAAGTTTCCGTCCTCTCCGCCGATTGGGGTATCGAAGCTCGCTTGCCCTCGCTTCCTCCCGAAATGCGCGCCGACCGCTCCCCTTTTGGCTGGCGTATCACGGAAGGCCTCGTCCAGGCCATCTACTTGCCCACTTGGCTGCGCTACCATGCCGTCAGTTGGAATCCCGCCGTCCACCGCTATTGCCGCGCCCGTCTGGCCAACTTTGATATCGTCCATATCTTCGGTCTTTACGATTTGCTGGGACCTGCCGTCGCCGCTGCTTGCCGCTCGCAAGGTCGGCCTTACGTCGTCGAGCCCATCGGGATGTTTCTTCCAATTGTCCGCAATTTTTGGCTGAAACGGATGTATCATTTGGCGCTAGGCGGACCACTGCTTCGGGGCGCGCGCGCGCTCATAGCCACCTCGCAGCAGGAAGTCGAAGAATTGGCCGCCGGCGGATTGCCGCGCGACAAAATCGTGCTCCGCCCGAACGGCGTTGCTGTGCCTGCCGCCTGGCCCGCGTCCGGCGAATTTAGAGCCACGCACCACATTCCCCGCGATGCGTGGATGGTGTTGTTTCTTGGACGTTTATCGGCGAAGAAAAGTCCGGACCTGCTGGTCAACGCTTTCGCCGTAATCCCGGAGCGTCTCGGAGGAAAAGAAGTGCATCTCGTGTTTGCGGGACCAGACGAAGGCTCCATGGCCGCCCGCCTGCTTCAGCAGGCCGCGCAACTTGCCGTCTCTCCGCGCGTGCATTTCACCGGACCGGTCTTTGATTCCGGCAAGTGGTCGGCCTACCGCGATGCCGACCTCTTTGTGCTTCCCTCGCAAAACGAAAATTTTGGTAACACCGCTGCGGAAGCTGTCGCCGCCGGAACACCGGCAGTCGTCACCCGCCAGTGCGGCATCGCCCCCGTTCTGCAGGATCGCGCCGCTCTGGTGGTCAACCACGACGCGCGGGAACTTGCCGCCGCCATCACCGTAATACTCGATGACCCCGGCACGCGCACTCGTCTGCAATCCGCCTGTGCCGCCGTCGCGGCGGAATTGTCTTGGGACGCGCCCGTAACCCAGATGGAAAGCCTTTACGCCCGACTGCTGGCCAAAGCCCCCGTCGCCCGCGGTCAAAATCCAAGTTCCGGAGCTCGGGGGTAACCGCCTTGCCCACGCCGCGCCATCGCGTTTTTCGCGCCACCTGGTGGACCACCAACTCCCTGTTGGCCCTGGTTTTCCTCTCGCTCATTTATTCCGCAGGCTGGGAATATTCCGTCCGCCAATATCTCAAAGGCTTTTCCGACGCCGTCGTTCCGGCTCTAGCTAGCCCCGAGTCAAAGGTCGAATCCATCCTCACCTGGATGCGCAGCGGCGCTCCACGTTCCATGGCCGCCAATCCCGAGGAACTCTCCAAACGCGATCCCGAGGCCACCCTCAACTATCAACAACTCCTAGCCGTCTGCGGCACCGCCACCAATGCCTTTCTGAATCTTTCGCGCAGCGCCGGCGTCACCGCCCGCCGCTTGCTCCTCCTCGCGCCGGATCGCAGCACCAAACACGTCGTCGCCGAAGTCTTGCTCGACAATCGCTGGGTCATCGTCGACCCCACCTATCGCGCCATCATGCGCGATCCCCAGGGCCACATGCTCACGCGTCAGGACCTCAGGAGCCCCCAGGTCTTCGATCAAGCCATCGCCGCCATTCCCGACTATCCGCCGGACTATAACTACACCAGCTACGCCCACGTGCGCATCGCCCGCCTGCCGTTGCAGGGTCTCGGCCTGCGCCGCGCCCTCGATTGGGCCTATCCCGGTTGGGACGAAGCTGTCGATTGGAGCCTCCTGCTCGAACGCGAATCCTTTGCCGTTCTCGTCACCTCCGCGTCGCTCACGCTCTTGTTCCTGCTTTTGCGCGCCTATCTCGGCTGGTACGCCGATCAGTGCCTGAAAATTCCCCGCTTCCACTTCCGCGAACACTTCATTCGCGCCGCCGCCACTTTTTTCTCCACGCCGGAGATCGAACGCTAGCGTGTGCGGTATTTGCGGCGTCGCCTTCGCTGCGCGCACGGCGGAAGCCGATTCCCGCGTAAAACAAATGACCGCCGCGATGCGCCATCGCGGCCCGGACGAAGAAGGCTTTTTACTCGGCGAACCGCGCGCCCCCGGCCTAGCCCTCGGCATGCGCCGCCTCAGCATCATCGACCTGCCCGGCGGCCACCAGCCCATCTGGAACGAAAAACATGACGTAGCGGTGATTTTCAACGGCGAACTCTACAACTATCGCCTCCTGCGCGACCGCCTCACGCAGTGCGGCCACCATTTCGCCACTCAGTCCGACACCGAAGTCCTCGTCCACGCATGGGAAGAGTGGGGCGAAGACTGCCTCACCGAACTGCGCGGCATGTTTGCCTTCGCGCTGCTCGATCTGCGCGAACGCTACGCCATCTCCCCCATTTTATTTCTCGCGCGCGATCCGCTGGGCATCAAGCCGCTCTACTACACGCAAACCGCCGAAGGCTTCGCTTTCGCTTCCGAAGTTCGCGCCTTACTCGCCGCCGACCCTTCACGCCGCCGGCTTTCTCACGACGCCCTCACTTCCTACTTGCTCTTCGGCAGCGTTTCCGAACCCGTCACCATGCTCGACGGCGTATTCTCCCTCCCTCCCGGCCATCGCATGCTCCTCTACGTGCCAGACCGTCGTCGCAACCCGCGTGCCCGCCCCTGGTGGGATCTCGCGCAGTCACCCGCGGCCCGCGACCCAAACAAAATCCACGATCTCTCCGACGCCGCGAGGCATTTGCGTCCCCTCCTCGAAGACGCCGTGCGCTCCCATCTCGTCGCCGACGTTCCCGTCGGCCTCTTCCTCTCCAGCGGCCTCGACTCCAGCGCCATCGCCGCCATAGCCTCCAAAGCGCACCCCGGTATCCGTAGCTTCACACTAACCTTCCCCGGCACGCCCTACGACGAAGCCGCCCTCGCCAACACCGTGGCCTCGCGCTGCGCCACCCAGCACACCGAAGTTCCGCTCGATGGCGACGCCGTCCTCACGCGCCTCGACGAAGCCCTCGCCGCACTCGACCAGCCCACCATGGACGGCATCAACACTTATTTCGTTTCCTGGGCCGCCCGCGAAGTCGGCCTCAAAGTCGCCCTCTCCGGCCTCGGCGGCGACGAACTCTTCGCCGGCTATCGCACCTTCACCGACGCACCGCGCATGGCCGCCATGGTCCGCACCGCATATTTCGTCCCAACACTTCTGCGTCAAGCCACAGCGTCGCTGGTCAGCGGTCTCGCCGGCCAGCGCAATTCCCCGGACGCCGCAAAAAAAGCCGCCGCCGCCTGGCTCCAGCCGGATCGCTTGCCGCATCCTTATTTCTACGCCCGTGCCCTTTTCCCGCTAAACCAGCTCGACCAACTCATCGATCCACGTTTCCGCCCCAGCACCATCAACGCCGACGGCGTCACCCTCGATCCCACCTGGCTCGGCTGGCTCGAACGCGCCTCCGACGAAGCCCGCAAAATGGAACCCGTCGCCGGCATCTCATGGCTCGAGATGCGCACCTACATGGCCAGCACCCTACTCCGCGACACCGATTCCGTCAGCATGGCTCGCTCCCTCGAAGTTCGCGTCCCGTTGCTAGACACGCCGCTGGTGGAATTCGTCTCCGCGCTGCCCGACGAAGCCCGCCGCATCCCCGGCCAACAAAAAGCCCTGCTCACCGAAGCACTCTCCGACCTGCTTCCCCCAGAAATTCTCGCGCAGCGCAAACGCACTTTCACCCTCCCCTGGGAACAATGGCTCCGCGGCCCGCTAAAATCCCGCCTGGCCGCCAGCTTCGCCGAACCTGCCCCCGCACTGGCTCCCTACCTCAAGCCCTACGCCGGGAACAACGCCGCAGGCTCCAACGCCCCGACACCCAATGCATTGACAAAAGTCTGGGATGATTCTCTCGCCGGACGCACCACCTGGTCCCGCCCCTGGTCCCTCTACGTCCTCAACGAATGGTGCAAAGCCCACCTCTAGCGCACCACGCCCCCGCAGCCACGAGAGCCACGGCTCTGCGAAATCCTAAAAAAAGCCCCCGAAAAAAGCCTTGACAATAAAAGTTGTCAAGCCTACCATCTACCCGTGCTCGACCTCCAAATCATCGACGACCCCGCAGCCGCCACAGCAGCTTTGCTGCCCATGCGCAGTCGCCTCCTCTCCGAGCTAGCCCTCCCCGCCTCGGCCGCCACGCTGGCCACGCGCGTCGGCCTAGCGCGCCAGAAAGTCAACTACCACCTCCACGCCCTCGAGGCCCACGGCCTCGTACGCCTAGCCGAGGAACGCAAGTGGGGCGGCCTCACCGAACGCCTCCTCGTCGCCACCGCCGCTTCCTACGTCGTCTCCCCGGGCGCACTCGGCCCCGTCGCCGCGGATCCCAATCGCGAAATCGATCGGCTCTCCGCGAACTATCTCATCGCCCTGGGCGCGCGCGTCGTCCGAGAGGTCGGCGATCTGGTTCGTCGCGCGAAAGAAGCCGGCAAACGCCTCGCCACCTTGGCGGTCGACACCGAAATTCGCTTCCGCTCGGCCACCGACCGCGCCGCTTTCAGCAACGAACTCACCGAGGCCATCACCAAACTCGTCGCCAAGTATCACGATGCCGGGGCCCCCGGCGGCCGCGCGCATCGCCTGATCGTCGTAGCCCATCCTTTGCCGCAAAACGTGCCGCAGAAATCGCATCCCCCGGTCGCCGCAAAATTCAAGGAGCCCTCATGAGCGTAAAGAAAGAACCCTCCGGACGCCATTTCGTCCAGGTCGAAGTCGAAGTCCCCGGTACGCCGGAGGAAATCTGGCAGGCCATCGCCACCGGCCCGGGTATTTCCTCCTGGTTCGTGCCCGCTGAATTCGAGATGCGCGACGGCAAGCCCGTTGCCGTGAAGCTCGACTTCGGCCCCGGCATGGAGTCCAGTTCGCCCCTGACCACTTGGGATCCGCCGCGCAGGTTCGTCACCGAGGCCCCTGGCTGGGCCCCGGGCTCGCCGGTCATCGCCGACGAGTGGAGCGTCGAAGCGCGCGCCGGAGGCACCTGCATCGTCCGCGTGGTGCATAGCCTCTTCGCCAGCACCGACGATTGGGATAATCAGCTCGAGGGCACCGAATCCGGCTGGCCTGGTTTCTTCCGCATCCTGAAGATCTATCTCACCCACTTCCGCAGCCAACGCTCCGCCATGATGCAGTGGATGGCCCCCACCGCAGGAACCGAAGCGGAAGCTTGGCAAACGCTGACCGCCGCATTGGGGTTACAAGGCGTAAGTGCCGGCCAGCGTTGGACCGCGCCATCAGGCGTCCCAGCCCTCAGCGGTGTGGTCGAGCACGTAACCCAAACTCCGTGCAACGCCCTGGTGCGGCTCGACAAGCCCGGACCAGGCACCGCCGCCCTAGGCGCCGTCAACTTCGGCGGCCAAAGCATGGTCACCCTAAATTTCTACCTCTACGGCGATCAAGCGCCCGCAACCGCAGTCCGCGAAACCCCGCTCTGGCAAACCTGGATCGAAAAACACTTCCCGGCGCCGGCAGAGACCAGCAAGACGGAATGACCGCTCGTAGGTCATCTTTCAGTAGTTGCCCGTGCTCTGCTTCGCATCCCATTGGGCGCGATCAATGCACTTGATCAGCAACCAGAGCACCCAGTAGCACCACGCCAGGAACATGGGGAGAAGCACGTAAGACACGTCGTACTGCGGTAAGGCGACAATTAATATGTTCTTGGCGATAAAGCCGGCGCCCCCCAACACAAACAACGCACCAAGTGCCCGTGGCAAGTAGCCGGAACTCAGAATGAGGTACCCACGCACCATCGCCGCGGTGCCATAGAATACGGCGAAAATCCCGTTGACATGCCCGTAAATCGCAAGGCAAAGATAGGTGAGCGCCGCCTTGGCCTCCGGCGAGATCACCCGCGCCAGATCGGCATCCACTGCCGGTAGCGCGGCGGCAAAGTAAAGCATTTCTCCCGCTGCATAAATTGACGAGTCCTGCGCCACCCACCGACGACAAGACGGTGTTCAGCGTGGGCGCCTGTTCTTCGAACTCCAATCCCAGTGTCCCTTGTCCCAGCAGCGTCTCGCGTTGGTCGAAGGCATGGACCGACAAAGACCCAGACTCCGCCGCCCATTTTTCCGCTGCCGATAGCGCGTCTACGTAGCTGTCGCCTCCGACGACCAGGTCGGCTCCAAACTCACGAATGCGGCGAATCTTAGCCGGCGATGAGGTTGACGCGGACCGGCGCGATCTCGAGTGCCAGGTCTCTCACTAACGCTGGCATTGCGGCCGTCAGAGCGCCGATCAGCGCCATTCCCGGCGCGGTGTGGCGGCCGCCGGTGCCGCCCATGAAGAGCAGCGTTCCTCCCGCACGAACCTTTTTCCTCGCCATGCGAGCCACCTGCATGGGCAGGAAAAGATGGGCCTCCACGTCTCGGCGCGCCTTGTCAAAGTCGAACTCGACCAACTTCGCATAGTAAGGGCCGGGACCGGTGAGAAGAACGTGATCAATCCGAGCCGGCAGCTCGTTGAAAAAGCGCTCCAGTTGAGCGAAGTCGGTAGCGTCAAAGGCCGCGGTGTGCTGTGCGCCAAACTCGCTAGCTGCGCGGCGTAGGCTCTCAGGATTACGGGCGGCGAGGACGAGCTTCGCTCCCCCATCACGGGCCAGTCGAGCGGTTTCGAGGCCGATGCCGGCGCTACCGCCGATCACAACGACGGTTTGGCCGAGAAGTTGCGGTTCGCGTTGCAGGAGAGAGGACCCGGTGGCGGTGCTCATAATTCCTCCAATCGGCTTTCAAAGTGCGTACGTTTGTCCAACTCCAGACTCGGCCGGGATCGACCCGACCACCCGTCTCCCGAGCGATCGTTCGAAGTCGCTACGTCGGCAGCGCCGCCCCGCTTGCCTCCGCCACCATGTAGGCGGCATACCAGTCCGGCCAGTTTGCGTCGCGCTGCCCGGTGCGCTTCTCGTGCTCGCCGTGTGCGGCCTCTGCGCGCCGAAACGCGCTCGCCAGGTCATTGGCAGATACGAAGGTCATCGTTATGCCGTCGATTCTGCCGGGAAGTCGCGTGGTGATTTCCTGAAACAGCCAGCCGTTGCCGTCCGGGTCACGGAATGAGGCGAACGACCGATAGCTACTATGCGCGGGATCGGGACCCTTAACCCGAATCCGCCCGAACAGGTAGGGCTCGTCAGGGCCAGAGTAAACATCGCCAGCGCCGTGGAACACCTCGCTAACCTTAACGCCGCGACGGAGCAGATTCTCGCGCGCAGCCGCGATGTCGGCAACGATCAAATAAAGACCTTGGGCTGAGCCGGGAGCCGCCGCTGTGACGTTCTTGCCGAAGATGATCGAGCAGGCGGAGCCTGGTGGGGTGAATTGAATGATGCGAAAGTCATTGTTGTTGTCGTAGTCGGCGTCGAGCCGCCACCCAAGCCTTGAGTAGAACTCCTTTGCACGGTCGACATCCGCAACAGGGATGACCACGACTTCGAGCTTCATATCGAGATCTGCAACGCTCTTGCTTTTCGTCCCTTCGTCTTTGCTTACGTCTTTCGTGCTCATCGCTGACTCCTGTCTCGTGGGAATGGCGACTGTCCTCATAGCGCGGAAATGCGAGCTGCCGACGGAAGTGCCCCGACCCTCAACATCATTCTCAAGCGCCGCTTCCCGCCTCCTTCTTAGCCGGTCGCCGCATCGGCGTCACCCCTACCTGCTCCTCCGCCGTATACGGCGCGCCATAATACGGGAAATCCTTGCGAATGCGCCCGCGATCGGGAGCAAGTCCATCGACAAGTGGCGTGTTGGCCGCCAGCGTCAACATCACATCCAGCGCATCGTCACCCAGCGCGCGTCCATTGAAGCTGGCCACCTCAAATGCTGCTGGCGTTCCAAGCTCGTAGGGCAATGTATCCGGGCAAAGCCGCTCAGCAATCCGCATCCCGTACTCAGCCGGATTCGGCGCCGAGCCAGCATAGGTCGTCATCTTCTCCGCAAAATCCGCAATCGACTTCGCGAAGCGCTCTAGGTCTTCAGACGGAACCGACGCATTGAATTGTTCTTTCAGCTCTGGATCGCTCGGAGGGCTCAGGAAGAGATGCGTAACCATAGGCAGGCCCCAGCGCGAAACTTGTACCTCGGGCGCATGACCAAACAGCGAGATCGTCGCCCATGCGTTGATTTTCCCCTTCCCAATCAGTTCGCTCGGCATTTCCAGCACAATCGCCGTAACATTCCGCCTCGCAAAGGGATTCTGCTGATTTAGAAGTGCGTCCCGACCGTAGCGCTGGTCCTGGTAGAAAGCGGTCATAAATGCGCCGAATCCAGTATTGGCCGCGAATACATCTGGAGCGATCCCAACATACGCACGAAGATCCGAATTAGTCGCGACCGAACCGGTTTCACCCTCAACCAGACTCTCCCCAGCGTCGCCACGAAGAGCGCCGTCACCTGTTGCCTTCCGCACCACAAACGGCTGAATGTGAGTATGCTCATTGCCATCTGCATGTCGTGGTTCACCAAACCTGAACTTGAACGTAACCTCTTCCCGCGCATCTCCGTTCAGGTCGAACCGGAACGCGTAGAGCCCTTCTGGATGAAGCGTATCCGGAGCCGATAATCCCACATCCGGATTCACGGTCATCGCCATTACCGTCTTGCCCGAAGGGCCGTCAAATAAATAAAAGTCGCAGAGGTTGAGGCTCGGTTCTTCCTTCGCCAGTTTGGTATCGAAATGATGTGACATACAGAA
>Ga0181531_10000455_pt1 | contig 27569 bp, 26 predicted proteins | sample PEATcosm2014_Bin_38_FD_119743 | JGI IMG/M metagenome (GOLD analysis project Ga0181531, IMG submission 119743) | Peatland microbial communities from MTU Mesocosm Facility, Houghton, MI, USA - PEATcosm2014_Bin11_10_metaG | ecosystem: Environmental > Terrestrial > Soil > Wetlands > Peat | place...
TCCCTCGTGCGTCTCCTGACCGTCAACGCCGGCTCGACCTCGGTGAAGTTCGAAACCTATGCGCTCGAACCGGGCGCGCCTGCGCCCCTCGACGATGCGCCGATTCCCGTCTTCGCCCGCAGCTACGCCCCGACGGACGCCGAAACGCACATTCCCGCACTGGTCGCCGGCGAGGACGTCGTCGTTCACCGTGTCGTCGCCGTCCCGCCGTCCTGGGGCGCGGTGAACGTCTTCGACGAGGCGGCGGCCGAACAGGTGCTCGCGAGCGCCGGCACCGCGCCGCTTCACGACGCACTCGCGCTGCGGTTGCGCGAAGCGATCGCCCGCGCGGCGCCGCTCGCTCTGCAACTGGCGGTGGCCGACGGCACCTTCCATCGCACCCTCGCTGCGGCCGCTTTCACCTATGCCATACCGCGTGCATGGACGCGCTTCGGGCTGCGCCGGCGCGGTTACCACGGCCTGAGCCACGAATATGCCGCTCACCGTGGCGCGCGCCTGATCGGGCGAGACGTCCGTGAGTTGCGGATCGCGACGCTGCACCTGGGCGGCGGATCCTCGCTGTGCGCGGTACGACACGGCGCCAGCATCGATACGACCATGGGTCTCACCCCGCTCGACGGGGTGCCGATGGCGACCCGTTCGGGCGCCGTCGACCCCGGGATCCTGCTCTCCGTGCTGCGCGGCGGGACGAGCGCCGCCTCGCTCGAGCGCATCCTCGAGCGCGAGTCGGGGTTGCTCGGCATCTCCGGACGCAGCGGCGACGTGCGCGTGTTGCGAACGGCAGCGCCGACCGATGCCGACGCGCAGCTCGCGCTCGACGTGCTGGCATGGCGGGTGCGTACCGCGCTCGGAGCGATCGTCGCCGCGCTCGGACGCGTCGACCTGATCGTCTTCACCGGCGGCATCGGCGAGCACGTCGCGTCCGTCCGTGAAGCGGCGATCGCCGGTCTCGAAGGGCACGGCGTGCGGCTCGACCCGGCCGCGAACGGCGACGATGCCGGCGAAGGCCGGCTCGACGCACCAGACAGTTCCGCTGCGGTGGCGATCGTGACGGCGCGCGAGAACTGGCAGCTAGCGCGCGCCGGTCTCGGATTCACCGCGCGGGAAGGCGTCGTGCAAGAGGCCGTCGACGTCCTCGAGCGCGCGTAACACGAGCTCCAGCCGTTCCGGCGTTGGCACGAGCATCCCATCGCGGAACGCCTCGAGGTTGGCGACCGCGACGGCGAGGTGGTTACGGATCTGGTGGAGCACGGCGCGCGGATCGGCGCGCTCGCTCACGTCGGATCGACCATCTTGTAGCCGATGCCGAACACGGTGACGACGTACTTCGGCCGAGCAGGATCGGCTTCGATGCGCGAGCGCAGGTTCGCGACGTGCCGGTCGAGCGTGCGGTCGTAGACGTCGCCGTCGACGCTGACCCGCTCGATCAACTGCTCGCGGGTCAGCGTTTGTCCGACGTGCTCGGCGAGCACGTCGAGCAGCTTGAACTGCGTGGGCGTGAGCATCACCGGCTTGCCTTCGACGGTGACCTCGTGACCGAGCGGGTCGAGCGCGATCCGACCGACCTTGCGCAGTGGGCGCTGCGCCGGCGGCGTCGTGGCAGCACGTTCCGAACGGCGCAGCACCGTGCGTATCCGCGCCACGACCTCGCGTGGGCTGAACGGCTTCGCGACGTAGTCGTCGGCTCCCAGCTCCAGACCGACGACCCGATCGACCTCCTCGCTGCGCGCGGTGAGGATGATGATCGGGACGTCCCGCTTCGCGCGTACGCGGCGCAAGACGTCGGTTCCCGACAGGCCGGGGAGCCCCAGATCCAGGACGATGAGATCGGGCTGCTCGCGTTCCGTCAGCTCGACGGCCGACGGGCCGTCGGAGGCTCGCAGGACGGCGAAACCGTCCTCGACGAGGTAGCGTTGGAGGACGTCCACCAAGTTGGGCTCATCGTCGACGAGCAAAATCGTGCGGGCACGCGTACCTTCCACGGTACGCGTGCGTTCACGCGGTCGGCGCGACGGCACCTGCCCTGCGTGCCGCCTTGGCCGCCTCCGATGCGCGGTACGCCTGCTCGAGGTAGGTGCCGATCCGTTCGAGGAGATCGGCCCCCACCCGGGTCGCCACCGTCTTGCCGATCAAGGCGTCGAAGAGTTCGCCTGCAGGACCCAGCGGCGGCGCGTACGTGCCGCGCAGGTCGAGGATGCAGCTGGTGTAGTCCTCGTCGTTGTCGATGGTCAGCGCGCCGTGGAAGACCGGGAACGGACCGCCGCCGTCGGCGGACCAGCTCACGGCGTAGGAGGCGACCATCGTCGTCGGGACGTCGTCGCGGCGGACGACGATCGCGCAGTCGCGCTCGGCTTCCAACGCGGGCAGGCCCGGAAAAGCGAGCGGTAGGCGCAGGGTGACGACGGTTTTGTCGCCCTGGCGCTGGCCGGCGAGGAAGGCGTCCAAGAATCCCGGCACGGCACCGACGACGCAGGCGACGGGACGACGCAGATGCAGCTGGCTCATGGCCCGACGCTAGCGCGCTGGGCGGCACGCTCCATGAAGGACTCGCGAAGGCGCGTTCACGAGCCGTTCCAACCCCGGGAACGCGCGACCGCTAGCCTGACCGCATGCACAACCAGGACATGTCCGTCGCGGAGGTCTCGCCGGGCGAGCCGCCGCACGACGAGCCGCTTCCCCAGACCGTGCGTTTCGTCTTCGCGATCGGTGCGCTCATCCTCGTCGGTTGGTGTCTGATGTATCTGCTGCTGCGGGCGCGGTGGTAGCCGTGCAACACCTGCATGTTCATCGCTATGAGCGGCTGTGGCTGACGGCCGGCCTGGTGATGCTCGTGTTCTTCATCGCCGTGCTGGCGACGTCGGCGATCGTCGACGGCTTCGTGCCCCCGAGCCGCACCCAGACGATCGACCCGACCAAGGTCTCCGCGACGCCACCCTTCGATCATCCCGGCCTGCACCAGATCGGTCCCGGCCAATACGAGGCGTACTACGTCGGCCGCATCTTCTCGTGGGATCCGGCCAGCATCACCGTCCCGGTCGGCTCGCACGTCACGTTCTATTTGACGAGCTCCGACGTCATGCACGGCTTTTCGATCCCCGAGACCGGCGTCAACGCATCGGTCACACCCGGCTGGGTCCAGTCCGTCTCCCACACCTTCACCAAACCCGGTACGTTCCTGGTGCTGTGCAACGAGTACTGCGGATCGGGTCATCAATTCATGTCTGCGAAAGTGATCGTGCAATGATCCCGACCCGCGAGGACGGCGCGCTGGCGCTCTCCAAAGCCGAAGGAGACCTGGTCGCCCTGAGCCATCTCTACACGGCGACGATCGTGCTCGGCGTGGGCGCGCTGTTCGGGATGCTGCAAGGCTTCTCGCGCGTGAGTTGGATCACGATGCCGCCCTGGTTCGACTACTACCGGATGCTCACTGCGCACGGCGTGCTGATGGCGCTGGTCTTCACGACGTTCTTCATCACGGGTCTTTTCACGTATTGCGTGTACCATTCGATCCCGCGCGTGCGCTCGACGACGATCAACAAGATCGGCTTCGTGATCATGCTGATCGGCACGGTCATGGCTGCGCTCACGATCCTCTCGGGTAACGCGAGCGTGCTCTACACGTTCTACGCGCCGCTCAAGGCGAGCCCGTTTTTCTACCTGGGCGCGACGCTGCTGGTGGCCGGGACGTGGTTCATCGCCGCCGACGTGTTCATGAACGTCGCGTGGTTCAAGCAGCAGCATCCAGGTGAGAAGGTACCGCTGCCGGCGTTCATGGCGACGACGACGATGGCGATGTGGGTGATCGCGACGATCGGCGTCACCATCGAGATGCTGATCTTGATCCCCTGGTCGCTGGGCTGGACGCCGGGCGTCGACGTCGAGCTGACCCGCATGCTGTTCTGGTACTTCGGCCACCCGCTGGTCTATTTCTGGATCATGGGCGCCTACACGATCTGGTACGCGGTCATCCCGACGACGTACAAGGGGACGGTCTTCAGCGACGCGCTGACCCGCGTCTCGTTCGTGCTGCTGCTGCTGCTCTCGACGCCGGTCGGGCTGCACCATCAGTACCTCGACCCGGGCGTGAGCGCGGGCTGGAAGTTCCTGCACACGATCCTGACCTACGGCGTCGTGATCCCCTCGTTCATGACCGCCTTCGCGATCTTCGCCTCGTTCGAGAACGCGGCGCGCCAGGCCGGCGTGCGCGGCTTCTTCGGCATCGTGAAATGGTTGCCGTGGCGCGATCCGGTCTTCGCCGGTGCCGGCTTCGGGATGATCCTGTTCATCTTCGGTGGCTTCGGCGGGATCGTGAACAACTCGTATGCGATCGACGTGCTGGTCCACAACACGATGTGGGTCGTCGGGCACTTCCACATCACCGTCGGCGGCCCGGTCGCGCTGACGTTCATCGGCGCCGCCTACCGGCTGATCCCGTACCTCTCGGGCCGCAAGTTGTTCGCGCCCAGGCTCGCGCTGGCGTCGGTCTACACGTGGTTCGTCGGCATGGCGATCATGTCGCTCTCGATGCACTGGGCCGGGCTGCTCGGCGCGCCGCGCCGCACCGCCGACGTCTCGTACCTGGGCTCGGCGGTCGCGGCCGCCTGGCATCCGGAGATGGTCGGCGCCGCGGTCGGCGGAACGATCGTTGCGATCGGTGTGCTGCTGTTCGTGATCGTCGCCACGGGCACGTTCTTCAACGAGCCCGAGTACACGAAACCGCACCCGGCGCTCGAGTTCGCACCGGCCGATCCGGCCGGCGGTCCGACCCCCTCGGTGCTCGACCGCACCGGTCGCTGGGCGCTCGTCGCGTTGGCGCTCGCGGTCCTCTCCTACGCGGGGCCGATCGTGCAGCAACTGCAAGCCCACGCGTACCTCGCGCCGGGCATGCGCACGTGGTAGCCGTCCTGGCGGCGGCGGTGATGCTGGCGGCGGCGCCTTTCGTTCCGACGGAACAGATCGGCGACGCCCTGCCGGACATCCCGCTCGTCGCGCAGGACGGCCGCCCGTTCTCGCTGCTGCACAGCGCCGGCAACGTGCAGATCGTCACCTTCGTCTACACCCGGTGCGGCGACGAGCGCGCCTGTCCGGCCGCGTCGGGCAAGTTTGCCTGGCTGCAGCGGCATCTGGGCAACGCGCCGATTCGGTTGGTCGAGATCAGCATCGATCCGGCGTTCGATACCCCGACCGTGCTGCGCGCCTACGGGCGCGCGTTCGGCGAGGATCCGGCACGCTGGACGCTGGCGACCGGGGCGCCGGCGGCGGTCGGCGCGCTCGCAACGCGGCTGGGCATCGTGGCGGTGCGTTCGTCGGCGACCGTCATCACGCACACCGAGGCGGCGATCGTCTTGGACGAGGACGGTCGCATCGCGAATCGTGTCGACGGTGCGAATTGGGATCCCATCGACGTCCTCGCGCTCGCGCGTTCGGCGAGCGGCGATCGACCCTCGCCGTTCGCCGCGGCGCGGTTGTGGCTGAGTACCGCCGTCGCCAGTTGCGGAAACGCGGCCGGCGGGATCCCGGGCGCGACCATGCTGGTCGTCCTTGCGGTCGTCTCGGCGATCGTCACCGTGGTCGTCACGCGCGCCTGGAACGCTCGCTGAAGGGGGTTCACAGCGCCTGCGCGAGGTCCTCGGTGATGTCGTCGACGTGTTCCAGTCCGACCGAGAGCCGCAGCAGGTTTGGCGGCGCCATCGTCGTCGGACCCTCGATCGAGGCGCGGTGCTCGATGAGGCTGTGCGTCCCGCCCAGGCTGGTCGCGCGGATGATGATGCGGACCTTTGCCGCCACCGCCATCGCGGCGTCCGCGCCACCGGCGAGGTCGAACGAGAGCATGCCACCGAAGGCGCTCATTTGGCGCGCCGCGATCGCGTGGCCGGGATCGCTCGGCAAGCCGGGATAGTGGACGGCTTCGACGCGCGGGTGCTCGGCCAGGAAGTGAGCGACCGCCAGCGCGTTCGTGCAGTGCAGATGCATGCGCGGGACGATCGATTCGATGCCGCGCAGCGCGAGCCAGCACTCGAACGGTGAGGGGACGGCGCCCTTGTATTTTTGCCACGCCAGGAGGTTGGTGAGCAGCGGACTCTCGTCGGCGACGACGACCGCGCCGAGCATGACGTCGCTGTGGCCGCCGATGTACTTGGTGACGGCATGGACGCTGACGTCTGCACCGAGCGCCAGTGGCCGTTGCAGGACGGGCGTCGCCCAGGTGTTGTCGACGGCGACGATCGCGCCGGCGTCGTGCGCGATGCGGGTTAGCGCGACGATGTCGGTCACGTGGACGAGCGGGTTCGACGGCGTCTCGATCCAGACGATGCCGGTCGGCGCGCTCGTCACGGCGTGCGCGACCGCGTCGAGATCGGTCATGTCGACGGTGACGACCTCGAACCGCGCGCCGGCGTCGGTGGCGGCGAACAGCGTGCGAATGCCGTAGTACATGTCGTCGGGCAGCACGATGCGCGCTGGACGCTCACGTGGCAGTGACTCGATGACGGCGGTGATCGCGGCCATGCCGGATGCGAACGCGACCGCCTGCACACCGCCCTCGAGCGCGGCCAGGCACGTCTCGAGCGCACGGCGGTTGGGATTGTCGTTGCGGCTGTAGACGAAGTCGTGCGGATACGTCCCGTCCGGCGCCCGCTCGAAGGTCGTCGAGAGGTGGATCGGGAGCGTGACCGCGCCGGTCGCCGGGTCGACGGCGCGGCCGGCGTGGATCGCAGCGGTTTCGAGACGCATCGTGGTTCAGGACTCCCGTGCGGACTTGAGGGCTTCGAGCTCGTCGAGGGTGCGCGGCCAGTCCTTGCCGAGCAATCGCGAGAGACTGCGGTCGGCCAGCACGCGCCGATCGGTCTGGCAGTTGGCGCAGTAGTTGGTTTCGTTGTCCGCGTAGCGTATGCGCTGGATCGGCTCGCCGCAGCGCGGACACGGCTTGCCGTAGCGGCCGTGCACGGCCATGTCCTCGCGGAAGGCGGTGACCTTCTCGGGAAAGCCGCGTTCGGCCTCGGCGTGGAATTTCTCGGTCCACGCACGCAAGGTCGAGCGCGTCGCATCGTAGAGCCGCTGCCATTCGGCGTCGGAGAGCGAGCGAGTCAGCGCGATCGGCGAGAGCTGCGCCGCGTGCAGGATTTCGTCCGAGTATGCGTTGCCGATCCCGCTGAGGAAGCGTGGATCGGTCAGCGCGCGCTTGAGGGTGCGGTTCTCGCGCGTGAGCGCGGCGCGGAAGGCCGCCGGATCGGCAGCGAAGACGTCGATCCCGCCGGGGTCGAGCGCGCGCAGCGCGTCCTCGCCGCGCACCAGGTGCAGCGAGGCACGGCGTTTGCTGCCGGCTTCGGTCAAGACGAGCGAGCCGTGCGGGAAGTCGAACGCCGCGAGCGCGTTGCGGCCGGCGAGCTTGGCATCCGCAGCGCGCCAGTGCAGGCGTCCGGCGATCATCAAGTGCACGACGAGCCAGAGGTCGCCTTCGAGGCCGATCGCGATGCGTTTGCCGATGCGGCGCAATTCGCGCACGACCCGGCCGTCGACGGTATTGAGCGGCGGGTCGGCGGTGCGCAGCAGAAACGGATTCGCGACGCGGACGCGTTCCAGCGGTTGCCCGATGATGCGCGGGCGCAACGCGCCCAGATACGCTTCGACGTCCGGCAATTCGGGCATCGCCGGGCCTTGGCAAGCGGCAGGCGCCGATCCTTGGCCCGGGAACGTGAAGGCATGGACGAGCAGCCCGACGCGCCCGAGGGAGCGGACGTCCCCAAGTACCGCCGGCCCGGCTTCCTGGAGAAGCAGCAGGAGCTGTGGCGGACCGCCGGGCGCGCGACGCGCATCACCCGTCGCTATGGGGACAACGACGCGCCGATCGAGCCGGTCACGGGGATCGACGCCGCGCGGTCGCTCGAACCCATCGCCGACTTCAACGACCCGAACGACCGCTGAGCGAGGAGCCGGTATGCCTAGCGCAGCCTCGCCGGCCCTGCGCCGCGATACGCGGCGTGAGCCGGCGCCGGCCGAGCCGAGAAGGACGGTGCCGCCGCCATCGGTGCCGGCGGCGGCGCCGACGGGACCGCTGCCGCATCGGCTCGGATCGTACGCGCTCGCCCGCGATGTCATCCAGCCCGTCTTCGCTTGGACGGACAAGCCTAGGGACGCGCCGAGCGTCGATGAGAAGCTCTCCGAGGTCCGCACCCGGAGCGGCACGCTCAAGGTCGGCTTCCTCGACGGCGTGCGGGAGCTGGTCGAAAAGCGAGGCGCGTACACGCGCGTCAAGCGCTCGGTCGTCGCCGACGCGTTCGACGAGCTCGTCGACGACACCAAGATCACCTACCTGAAGCGTAGCTCGTTCTTCGAGTCGCTCGTCCAGGCGATCGTGGCGAAGATCGGTGCACCGAAAGCCGAAGATTATCCCGAGCGCGACGAAGCGAAGCCGTCGACCCGCACCCATAGCAATCCCAAAGTCGCGGTGACCCCCTCGCGGCGCCTTGGACGCAAGATCATCGATCTCGACGACGACGCGTGGGCGGCGCTCCGCAAGGGCACGAGCGAAGAAAAACCGACCCTCAAGCGACGGCTGAGCATCTCGGAGGGAGTGATCCACGCTCCCGTCTTCTCGCGCGGTGGCGAAGGAACGAGCAAGCTCGTCACCATCGACGACAACGCAACCTACAGCATCGGCGCGTACAAGGTCGGTGAAGACGTGCATCTCCTCTCGGGGACGCTCAGCGGCGATACCGACGCCGATTGGACGCAGCTCGAGGGACATGCCAAGAAACGAGCGCGCTACACGCCGCCGAAAACCGAGGAAAGCAAGAAGAGCAAGGAAGTCGGGGAGGGCTCGGAAGACGAGGAACGCGAGGAAAAGCACGCGCCGATCGGGACGCTGCACGCCGAGGAAGGCCAGTTGGAGCTGTTCGAGCGTCAGATCACGCTCGACGCGCACGGTGTCGGCGAGGCGCTCCGTCGTGCGGATCCCGTCGTCGTCATCTTGCACATCTCGAAGTCGCCCTGCTCCGACAACTGTCAACGCTACATCTCGAGGCTGCTCACCAAATATCCGAGCCTGGAGATCCAGATGCACCTCGAGATACCGTACCTGGCGAACGATCCGACCGAGATGGAACGAGAAGGCATCGCGCTCGGCCAACTGATCCGGACGTTCTCCGGTCGGCTCGCCTACCGCGTCGTCTCGGTGCACGAACCGGTCGACGCCGAATCGCCGGCCTATAAACATTGGGGCGGAGTCGCCGAACTGATTTACTTGAACCTGGTACACGAGGGTGCTTCCTCGAAGAATACCCAGTTGGCCCAAAAGCGGCGCGAGAAGTGGTCCCTCTTGCAAAAGCTCGAAGTGAATCCGCTCCCGCCGGAGGGCGACGTCGCGCACCTGCGCGGTTGAGGCGGACGAGTCGGGGCCGCGCGCGAAGCGGGTGAGGATGGCGGCCGAACAGGACGAGGCGAGTGCGGACGAGGAGCGCGATCCGCACCGCGTCGCAGCGGCGGAGCGCGCGGCGCTCAAGCGCGCCGTCAAGCGGCTGGGTTGGGTGCTGGTCGACGCCGACAGCGTCGAGGTGCGGGTCGAGCGCGCGGTGACGATCGGTCCGCGGACGATCGTGATCCGCGGTCGCGTCCCGATCGACATGCCGCCCGAGCTGACCGTCGAGAACGGCGCCGCGGCCGTTGCCCCACTGGTCGATCCGACGGTCGCGCAGTTCGTGCACGCCATGACGCGCGCGGTCGGGACGATCTTGAGCGCACCCGATGACGTGCAGCAAACGCGCACGTTCGATCGGCCGTCGTTCTTCTCGGCGCTCGAGGAGGCGCGCCGTTTTCTCCTCGATGCGTGGCGCGCGCTGGAGAACCGGCGCGTCGACGAGCGGGTCGAAGCGGAGCTCGGTCTGCGCTTCTACCTCGAGGGGTTCGGTACGGCCACCCGCACGCTCGAGTACTACGTCGGCCCGACGAACTCGGGGAAGACGCATGCCGCGCTCGAGCTGCTGGCGGCGGCCGAGAGCGGCGTCTACCTGGCACCGCTGCGGCTGCTCGCGCTCGAGGTCTACGAGCGGCTCGTCGAGTGGGGCGTGCGCGCCTCGCTCGTCACCGGCGAGGAGCGCATCCTCGAAGCGGGCGCGCAGCACGTCAGCTCGACGGTCGAGATGCTCGACCTGCGGCGCAGCGTCGAAGTCGCCGTGGTCGACGAAGCGCAGTTGCTCGAAGACGAGCAGCGCGGCTGGGCGTGGACGCTGGCGATCGCGGCGGTGCCGGCGCAGCGGGTGGTGATGTGTGGCTCGGAAGAAGGGCTGCGCGCGGCGACCCGCTTGGCCGACCGGCTCGGCACGACGATCGCGGTGCGGCGCTTCGAGCGCAAGAACCCGCTGCGGGTCGTGCCGGCGGCCGGGGTCGGCGGACTGCGCGCGGGCGATGCGGTGGTCGCGTTTTCGCGTCGCGCCGTGATCGAGTATCAGCAGCAGATCGCGCGCGCGGGCTTGGCGACCGCGGTCATCTACGGCTCGCTTTCGCCCGGCGTGCGGCGCCGCGAGGCGGAGCGGTTCCGTAGCGGTGCCGCGCAGATCGTCGTCGCGACCGATGCGATCGGGTTGGGGCTCAACTTACCGATCCGGCGCGTCGTGTTCGCCGCCGTGCGCAAGTTCGACGGTGTCGCGACGCGCTACCTGATGCCGCACGAGATTCGGCAGATTGCCGGGCGCGCCGGCCGGTACGGGATGCACGAAGAGGGGCTGGTCACGACGCTCGACGCGCGCGATCTGAACCTGGTGCGCCGGGCGATCGAAGGCCGCGCCGCGCCGACGCCCGAGGGGCCGATCTGGATCTCACCGACCGACGAGCACCTGCGGCGGCTCGGCACGATCATCGGCACCACGCGGGTCAGCCGGCTGCTCGATTTCTTCCGCACCCGCGTGCTCGCGAACGATCCGCAACTGCGGATCGCCGACCTGAGCGGGCAGATCGACGTCGCGCTGGCACTCGAGCTCGGCGATGGATTCCTCGCGCTCCCGTTCGAGACGCGCTGCGTCTACAGCCGCGCTCCGGTCTCGCTGCGCGGCCCCAGCCTCGACGTGATCGCGCGCTGGGGCGCCGCGCACGCCCGCGACGGGGTCGTCGCCGGCGACGAGCTGGCACGCCTGGGTGGCCGCGATCGCTTGTTGATCGACGAGGACCGCTCGCGGCTCGCGACGCTGTACCTGTGGCTGGCGCAGCGGTTTCCCGAGGTGTACGTCAACGCGGCCGAGATCGCGGCGCTGCGTGACGAGGCCGATGCGGGCATTCAAGCCACCCTGCGCGCGCGCGGCTCGCACGCTCCGCACGCGCCCCTGCCGGCGCCGCGGCGCGCGATCGTGCGGCGCCCGCCGCGTCCGTCGTTCCCCAAGCCGCGCCGTCGCCACTAGCACGCTTTCGGGCATGCGTGCGCGGCGTGCGTGCGAACGGCGCTTCGCTTTGCTCGTCGACACGAGGGCGACGCGCGAGGAGGCGGTGTCTGTGGGCGCTGCGAAGGCGTGTGTCCGTGAAGATACCTGCTGCAGGCTTCTCTCTTGCGCTGCTCGTCATGGCTGCGGCCGTCGGGGCGGCTCCGGCCGCGCAGCCGGCGGCGACCGCGTCACCGTCTCCCGCACCCAGCGCGAAGCCGACGCCGAAGCTCAGCAGGTGGCGGCTCCATCAGCTCGAGATGTACCATAACTCGGCGCCGGCCGACGAGTACTTCGGCAAGCTCAAGATGAGCTATCTCGGCATGAACAACACCTTCCGCGACACCGCGATCACGGCCGGTGATCACACGACGAACGCGGCGCTGGTGGCGAAGGTCGCGTTCGCGGAGGATGCGCTCGAAGCGTGGGCGCGCAAGTACCCGCGTGATCCGCAGCTCGCGCGCACCTACTACCTGGCGACGATGGACGACCGGAAGATCTGGATCAAGGGCAACCAAGATCGCGCCTGGGAGTTCCTCAACCGCTTGGCACAGCAATTCCCCGACAGCTATTTCGGCAAGATTGCCAATCGCGAAGTCGTGATCGGCTTCACCGAGCACTACTACGCGGACGCGGTGCCGTGCCCGGCGCCGACCGACACGCCGACCCCGACCGCGGAACCGACGCCCAGTCCGACGCCCGCGCCGCAGCGTCGTGGTGCGCGTGCGACGCCCACTCCGGCGCCGATTCCGACCGACACGCCGACGCCGCAGCCGACGCCGAGTCCCACGGCGACACCGACCGTCACGCATCCCTCGGCGCACTTGACCGTCGTGGTGTTGCCGCAGTCGTGCGTGCCGCCCGCGACACCGACGCCGACACCGACGCCAATGGTGACAGCGACACCCGTACCGGTAACGCCGATGCCGAGTGCATCGCCGCTCGCGACGGCGAGTCCCGCACACTGATGTGATCCGCTGCACGCGCGCGTCGCGCGTGCGGTAAGTCCTGTGTAAGCCCTCCGCGCGTACAGTTGCTGGGCTCGCCGATCATCGATCGCGCGAGCGAGCAACCGGACGAGGAGTCACATCATGGCAACGCTACAACTCAAAACGAGCGCCGAGCTGAGTACCTGGCTCGAAGCGCGACAGCGCACGCTCTCGATCGTCAAGACGACGACGACCCCGCGCGGCTTGACGCTGGATTGGATTCCCATCGAGAGTCAAGTCAAAGGAGGCACGATCGCCTCCGCACCGCCGGTCGACGCCATGCCCAAGCGCGTCGTCGATCCGCAAAAACCACTCGCGCTCGCCGCACTCGAACTCGACGACCCGACGGTCGAGCGTGGCCCCGCCGGCACGGTACCGATCGTGCGTCCCAACGTCGACAAACTCGTCGGTGAGGTGACGCTGAACGACTACCGCAAGAAGGTCGGCGGCGTCAAAGTCAACCCGAAGCGCCCGGGCGCGAAGCCGACCGATCCCAACCCGTTCGGCTACTTTCACGCCACCGACAACCAGGACGGCACGTTCTACGGCACCGACTTCTTCCTCGAAGTGTGGGACCCGCAGATCGACCAGCCCTCGGCCCCGGGCGACGACCACTCGATCCTGCAAACGTGGCTGCAGAGCTATCAGAACGTGCAGCAATCGATCGAGGGCGGCTGGACCGTCGACCAAAATCTCAACGGCGATCGTTCGCCGCACGTGTTCACGTTCTACACGACCAACGGCTACACGGCCGAGGGCGATAACCTAGGCGGATACAACCGGCTCGAGGCGGGCTGGGTACAGTATAGCAACAGTGTCTTTCCCGGCATCGGGATCAACGGCGCGAGCACCGTCGGTGGCGCGCAGGTGGGCATCACGATGAAGTTCCAGCTCTACCGCGAGCCGACGAACGGCCAGCTCAACTGGTGGGTCGCCGTGCAAGGCATCTGGATGGGATACTATCCCGCCAGCTTGTTCCACGCCGGCGGTCTGGGACAGCATGCGACCTGGCTCGGCGTCGGCGGCGAAGTCTGCTCGACGTTGGCGAACCCCGCCCAGACGCAAGATCAGATGGGCAGCGGCTGGCGCGCCGAGGCCGGCTGGACGCGCGCAGCGCTGGTCTCCAACGTGCGCAACCAGACCGACTTGAACGGCACGATGGCCGACAACGACGGCTACGCCTCGAGCGACACGGCGACCGGCAGCGGCACGAACCCCTACGACATCCAGCTGCACATGAACAGCGGCAGCAGTTGGGGCAGCTACTTCTACGTCGGCGGCCCCACCGCGCCGGCTCCGCCGACTGCGACCTACGACCAAGTGACGTTCACCATCGAAACGGGCGGCGACGACTTGCGCGGCGACAGTTCCGCGACGGCCACCATTCACTTCCCGAGCGGAGCGCAGACCTACACGCTCAAGGCACAGAATGCCGCGGGTTGGGGCAACAATTCGACCAACACGCGCACCTTCACGGTCTCCGGGCCGGCGCAGCCGCTCTCGGCGTTCGGCGCGATCACGATCACGCTCACCTCGCACGACGGGATCTTCGAGACACCCGACAACTGGAACATCCAAAGCCTGACCGTGACGGCGCTCGGCTCGAGCGGCGCGGCGCAGGTCTATACCGGCAGCGGAAACCCGCTCGCACGGCTGACCGGCAGCGCGCCGAGCCTCACCGTCCACTAAGAGCCTCGCGCGCTCCGGCGGCTCATACCCCGCGGGAAGCCCGGTTCTCCGCGATCCCGCAAGATCGTCCTATCGCCGCCGGCGCGCGCCACGTATCATCGTCGAGGCGCCCGTACGAATGCCTGACCCTGATCGCATCATCGACGAAAGAGAGAGTCGCCCATGAAACGAACCGGACCATTGTTCGCCGCCTTCGTCATCGTCGCCGCCAGCGGCGGTTTCTTTGCCAGCGCGGCGATCTCGCAGCAAGAATATGGGAATCTCGCGATCCCGGAGGGTCCCACCATCGCCACCGTCATGTGCCGGCCGGCGATGACCTCCGACAGCGCGGCCGGCATGGCGGCGATGCACCAGATGGAGATGAAGGGTCCCCACGGCGAGATGGTCTGCAAGTCGATGGCGCCGGTAAAGACCGCTATGGCCGATACCGCGGCCAAGGCCAAGGCCGCCGGGAGCGCGGGTGAGGCCAATACGATTTGGATCCACTTCCTCAACGGCCAGATGGCGATTCCGCTGCCGCCGAAATAACCCACCACTCCGAGCGGCGATCTGGTCGTCATCGACACGCCGGCGGACGACGGACGCCGTTGACGGCGCGTGTATTTCCTGTTATGTCTGTAATGACAGACATAAAAGGAGTGACGTGCCATGAAGATCGTGATCGCGGGCGGGAGCGGGCATCTCGGGAGCGCCTTGGCGCAGGCGTGCTACCAGCGCGGCGACCAGGTCGTCGTGCTCAGCCGGCAGCCCATGCCCGCGCCCTGGTCGGTGGTCGGCTGGGACGGCCGCTCGGGCGGCGACTGGGAGCGTGAGATCGACGGTGCCGACGTCGTCGTCAACCTCGCCGGACGCAGCGTCAACTGCCGCTACACGACCGCCAACTGCGGCGCGATTCTCGCTTCGCGCATCGACTCGACGCTTGCCGTGGCCGCGGCGATCGCGCGCGCGGCCGAGCCGCCGCCGGTGTGGCTGCAGGCGAGCACGGCGACGATCTACGCGCACCGCTTCGACGGCGACAACGACGAGCACGGTCCGCTCGGCGGCAGCGAAACGGGGACGCCCCCGTCGTGGCGTTTCAGTACCGCGGTGGGGCGCGCGTGGGAAGCGGCCGCCGACGCCGCGCGCGTGCCGCGCACGCGCGTCGTCCTCATGCGCAGCGCGATCGTGCTCGGTCCGAGTCCGGGCGGCATCTTCGAGGTGCTGCTCGATTTGGTACGGCGCGGCCTGGGCGGACCGGTTGGCAGCGGTCGTCAGTACGTCTCGTGGATCCACGTGCGCGATTGGTTGGCGGCGATCGATCGGCTCATCGCCGACGGGGGCTTCCGTGGTCCCGTCAACCTCGCCGCACCGCATCCGCTGCCCAACGCGGCCTTCATGCGGGCGCTGCGCGAAGCGTGGGGGATGCCGATCGGGTTGCCGGCGCCTGGCGCGGTCCTCGCACTGGGCACGCGGCTGCTGCGGACCGAGTCCGAACTGGTGCTCAAGAGCCGGCGCGTGGTACCGGGCATCTTGCTCGCGCGCGGCTTCGCGTGGGAATTCACCGACTGGCCGGCCGCCGCGCGCGATCTGTGCGCGCAGGTTCGCGCCCGAGAGGACGTCAGGCAGTCGCTGGTGTCGGCGTAACGATCGGCGCGATCAACGCCAGGATGGTATCTGCCATCCTCTCGGACGAGCTGCGATCGGGCGTCTGCAGCCACGCTTTGGCGGCGCCGTAGATCGCCCAACTGGTCGTCGTCGCGATGATCTCGGGCGAGATCGTCGGCGTCGGCGGATGTGCGCGCAGGCCGTCGAGCAGGCGCTCGCGCACGACAGCAATGACCGCTGACTCGAAGTGCGTCCCGCTGGCGATCGTCGTCGTTGCCGCGCTGCTGGTCAATATCCTGACCTTCCACATCACCATGCAGCCGGCCGGACTCCCCGTCCCGATCGTCGTCCTGATCCTGTGGGTGATCCTCGCGCTCGACCATCGCCCCTCGTTCACCGGTCTCTTGGCGGCGCGCACGCCCGACCCAGCGGCGGGCCCTCGAGAAAGTACTAAGGCCTTAGTTGACAGACTGGCCCGGAGCGGTTAGTCTGTACTAAGCCTTTAGTATTTCGAGTGAGGTGCCCGTGGGACGCGAGAAGCGCAAACCCCTGACCAAAGCCGAGCTGCGCATCATGGAGGTGCTCTGGCAGCTCCGCAGTGCGACCGTCGCCGACGTGCTGGCGGCGACCCCCGAGCCGCCGCTCGCGTATACGACCGTCCTGACGATGCTGCGCATCCTCGAGCAGAAGGGGTTCCTCGAGCGCCGCGCCGATGGGCGCGCGCACACGTATTTCCCGATCGTCGAACGCGACGACGCGGTCGGTTCCGCGGTCGGCGACCTGGTGCGCTCGTTCTTCGGTGACAGCAAGGGCGAGCTGGCGGTCCGGCTGATCGCCGAGTCGCGGCCGTCGGATGACGAACTCGCGAAAATCAAAGCGCTGATCTCGCGCTACGAAGGAGATCAGCGATGATCGCTACCCTCGCTCCCATCGCCCACGTCCTGTTCGTCATCCTGCTCGACGGACTGTGGGAAGGCGCCTTGTTTGCCCTCGCCGTCGCGCTCGTGCTGCGGTTGACGCCGCGCAACAACGCGACGACCCGCTACGCCGTCCTCGTCCTCGCGTTGGCGGCCGTGCTGGTGGTGCCGATCCTCACCGCGATGCTGACGTTCGCGCGGCCCGCACCGCTCGTTGCCACCGCGCCGACGCTCGCTGCGCCGATCACGGCCTCGCGCATCGCGCATCCACATCCCGTCTCGCCGCCCTCGCGCCATCTCGCGGCACCGGTCGTCGTGCCCGCATCCGCGCTTGCCCCGCGAGCCGTCGCGTTCCGGCGCATCAGTCTGCCGATCCCGCGGCTGGTCGCGTTCCTCGCGGTCGGTGCGTGGCTGCTGGGGATGCTCTACGTCGGTGTGCGTCTCGCGATCAGCCTCGCGCACCTCGAGGGGCTCAAGCGCAACGCGCTCCCACTCCCGCTCGACATCCGCACCCGGCTGACGTCGTGGACGGACGCGGTGAAGGGGACGCAGGGCGTGCGCCTCTGCCGCTCGAGCGAGATCACGATCCCGATCGCGGTCGGACTCTTCGACGCCATGATCCTGGTCCCGAACGCGCTGCTCGAGGAGTTGCCGACCGAGGACATCGATCGCATCATCCTTCACGAGCTGGCGCATCTGCGCCGCAACGACGATTGGCTCAACGCGTTCGAGCGCGTCGTCAACGCGGTGTTGTTCTTCAACCCCGCCGTCCGCTGGCTGGTCGGCCGGCTCGACCTCGAACGCGAGGTCGCCTGCGACGACTGGGTCGTCACGCAGACCTCGCAGCCGCTGCCGTACGCGCACTGCCTGGTGCGGGTGGTCGAGTCGGCAACCTGGCCCTATCGCGCGATGGCGGCGCCCGGCGTGTTCGTCACCCGGCGCAGCATGTCGATCCGCATCGAGCGGCTGCTCTCCGCGCACCGCGACGTCCGCTCGCGCATCGCGCTCGGTCCGGCCTCGCTCGCGGTCGCCTCGATAGCGGCGCTGGGTGTGTTCGCCGCCTACGTCTCGCCGTCGATCGCCGACGAAGGCCCGGCAGCGGCTGCGGCACCGCCGATGCCGACCCGCATCGCGCACGTTGCCGCCACGCCGAAAGCGAGGGTAGCCGCGCCGACGGCCGCGCCGGCGCACGTCGCCGCGCCGGCCGTCGGGCCGTCGGTTGCCTCACACGTCGCCCCGGCGGTCGCGTCCCACGTTGCGACGACGATCGCGCCGTCCGTCGCGTCTCACGCTGCACGGGTCGTGGCGCCGGTCGTCACGCAGGCCGTCACCAGCGCGGTCGCTTCGGCGCTGCCGAAGCCGCATCCGGACGCAGCGCCGCAGCAGGTCGCCGACGAGGACTACATCGCGAACATGTCCGCGGCCGGCTACAAGAACCTCAGCCTCGATCAACTGATCCAGCTGCGCAGCGTCGGTGTGACGCCGGAGCTGATCCGCTCGTTTGCCGCGGTCGGGCTGACCCACCTCTCGGCCGACCAGTTGGTGCAACTGGCTGCGCTCGGCGTCGACGCCGACTACGTGCGCAGCATGCGCTCGATCTTCGGCAACGTGACGGTGAGCGATCTCACCCAACTCCGTGGCGTCGGCGTCACCCCCGACTATGTCCAGGGACTCAAAGCGGCCGGCCTGACCTCGGTGACGGTCGGCGACGTCGCGGGCATCCGGGCGGTCGGGGTGACGCCCGAATACATCCACGAGATGCGCGCCCACTTCGGCAACGTCTCGCTCACCGCGATCCGCAACGCGCGCGCGGTCGGGGTGACCCGCGACTACGCCGACGAGCTGCGGGGTGCCGGCTTCGGCAACCTCACCCTCGACGATCTGCAGCGGCTGCGCGCGCAAGGCGTCGACGCCGACTACATCCGCACCATCCGCAAGCAGTTCGGCAACGTCTCGCCGGACGAGATCAGCGCGGCGCGGGCGGTCGGCGTCTCGCCGGAGTACGTCGGTGAGTTGCGCGCCGCCGGGATCACCGGCTCGAGCCTTCAGGACTTGCAGCGCATGCGCGCGGTCGGCGTCGATGCCGACTACGTCCACGCGATGCGCGCCAAGTTCGGGAACGTCTCGGTGGGGCAGTTGGTCAACGCCAAGGCGGTCGGCGTGACGCCCGACTACGCCGACGAGCTGCGCGCGGCGGGCTTGGGTAACGTCGGCTTCGATGACCTGCAACGTCTGCGCGCGATCGGGATCGACGGCGACTTCGTGCGCCGCGTCAAGGCCCACGGGTTCTCGAATCCCTCGCTCGAGCAGCTCGTGCGCATCAAGACGAGCGGCCTGCTGTGACGCGGGCGCTCGCGAGTGCCGTGCTCGCACTCATCGTGACCGGCACCGGCGCGATGCATCCGGCGGCCGCCGATCCGGTCACCGGCGAGTGGAGCATTCACGCTGCGGCGAGTGCACCTGACCGCATCACCTTCGAGACCGACGCCTCGCCGGGTGACCGGATGTCGACCACGAATCTGACGGTACCGCCGGCAGAACTCGCCGGTGCTGGCCATCACGTGACGTTCACGATCGTGCGCGACGCCGGGCGCTTCGTGTGCGAGGGTTGGGGCGAGAACGGCCGCGGCGCCGGGACGTTCACCTTCGCGTCGAATCCGAGCTACGTCGACGAGTTGCGTCGCCGCGGGCTGACCTTTCCTTCCGACCAGAAGCTGCTCGACGCCGCGATGCTCGACCTCTCGCTCGCGTACGTCGACGCGATGCACGCGACCTACCCGCAGGCCGACGTCAAGAAGCTGATCGAGATGCGCGCGGTCGGCGTCGACCCGGCCTTCGTACGAACGATGACGAGCCGGCTCGGCGGCCCGATCGACCTGCAAACGATGGTCTCGCTGCGGGCGGTCGGCGTGACGCCCGAGTACCTCGACGAGCTCACGCGGATGGGGTTCCACGTGACCCGTGCGGAGCAGGCGGTGAGTCTGCGCGCGGTCGGCGTCGACGCTGCCTACGTCAAAGAGTTGGCATCACTCGGCTATACGAACATCGCGCCGGACGATCTGCAGCAGATGCGCGCGGTCGGCGTCGACGCCGACTTCATCCGCAAGATGGAAGCGCACGGCTTCCACAACCTGAGCGTCCAGCGCTTGATCCAAGCGCGCGCGGTCGGCGTCTTCTAGCCGTGCGCGCTAGGCGCGCACCGTCGTCTTGTGGGTCGAGGCCTGGTAGATGGCGTCGATCGAGCGCTTCAGCGTCTCGTCGAACTCGGCGTCGCTCTGGTCGCGAGTCAGCCCCTCGAGGAGGGCGCGTGAGAAGCTCGCGATCATGTCGTGGTCGTGGGCGAGCAGGCTGCAGGCTTCGGCCTGCGAGTAGCCGCCCGAGAGCGCGACGACGCGCGCGACGTTGGCGTGCGCGATGAGTGGCGCGTAGAGATCGTCGACGCTCGGGATGGTGACCTTCACCATGAACGGCGTGTCGGCCGACCAGGCGTCGGCACCGCGCAGCAGCGCGTCGAGCAGCAGGTTCTCGGCGTCGCCCTTGTCGGGGGCTTTGATGCTCACTTCGGGCTCGAGAATCGGCACCAGGCCGTGCTTGGCGATCTGCGCGCCGAACGCGAACTGCTGATCGACGATCGCCTGGATGCCGGTCTTCGAGGCGTTGCTGATCGTCGAGCGCATCTTGGTGCCGAAGACGCCCAGGCCGACCGCGCGTTCGAGGAGCGCATCCAAACCCGGGATCGGCTTCATGAGGTTGACGCCGTCGGCGAGGGCTTCGAGGCCCTTGTCGACCTTGAGCAGTGGCACCACGCCGCGGTCTTCCCACAGGTATGCGGGCACCGGCTTGCCGTGCGCCTGGCCGTCCATCGTCATCTCGAAAAGGATCGTGCCGATGACCTTGGCGCCGGTGAACGCGGGCGAGCTGATGATGCGCACGCGCATCTCGTGCACCAGCGCGAACATCTCGGCGTCACTCTGGTAGGCGGTTTCCGGGACGCCATACTGGCGCAGCGCCCCCGGCGTCGACCCACCGCTCTGATCGAGGGCGGCGATGAACCCGGGCTTGTGCTTGATCTGTTCGTACTTTTTTGCGTCCATCGGCATGGCGGGGCCCTTCCCGACCACCCTCGCCCCGTCCCTCCGGGTCGGCGCCAGGCGACGACCACTCCCGCGGCCGGCCGAGGCCGGGGGGCACCCCCGCGCAAACCCGGCAACCGGACATTGCGGCTGCTCCGTGGTAGTTCGAGCGCTGCGATGTCGATCGAGAACGACGTCGAGTACACCTGTCCAAGTTGCGGTGAAACCAACGCCGTCGGGGTCGATCCGACCAGGGCCGGCGTCAGAACTTCGTCGAGGACTGTCCGGTGTGTTGTCGGCCGCTCGTTTTCACCGTCGTCGTCGATCGAGACGGCGACGCGCTGGTCGAACGCGTCGAACGCGAGTAGGTCCGCCTACGCGGCGGCCGGCTTGCGCACCGATCGGAACGTCGCGCGGACGTCTTCGGTGAAGAGCTGCGGCTGTTCCCAGGCGGCAAAGTGGCCGCCGATGTCGTGCTTCTTGTAGAACACGAGTTTGGGGTACGCTTTCTCGGCCCAACTCTTGGGCGCCTGATAGATCTCGTGCGGGAACGCGCTCACGCCGGTCGGGACGGTGACGCCGACGACGTTGAAGAAGCCGAGCTTGTTCTCCCAGTACAGGCGCGCCGACGAGACGCCGGTGCTGGTCAACCAGTACATGGTGATGTTGTCGAGGACGTTGTCGCGGGTGAGGCCCCCGGGCTGCCCGTGGAACTCGGCGGCGATCAATTCGTAGCTGTCCTTGTCGTGATCGAGGATCCAACCGGCTAAGCCCATCGGCGAATCCTGCAAGCCGTAGAGTGTCTGCGGACGATTCGCCATCTCCACCGCATACCCGAGGTGCTTGCTGTAGAAGTCGGCCAGTTGTTTGTAGGCGTGGAGTTCATCGCCTGCGAGGTCGGCCGGCGGCGGTTGGTTGGCGATGGCTGCGTTCAAGATCGGGTCGGGCACCGTCCCCGCCATGTTGGAGTGGATGCCGAGCACCTGCGCGGGATAGTGCAGCGCGATCTGCTGCGTGATGCTCGCCCCCCAGTCGCCGCCCTGCGCGACGAATTGGTCGTACCCGAGGCGGGTCATCAGTACGTACCACGCTTTGGCGATGCGGATCGGGTCCCAGCCCAGCGTTTTCGGTGCGGGCGAAAACCCGTAGCCCGGGATCGACGGGATCACGAGGTGGAAGGCGTCGGCGGCGCTCCCGCCGTGCGCGGTCGGATCGGTGAGCGGCCCAATGATCTTCAACTGCTCGATGATCGAGCCCGGCCAGCCGTGGGTGACGATGAGCGGCAACGCGTCGGCGTTCTTGGAGCGGACGTGGATGAAGTGAATGTCCTGCCCGTCGATCTCGGTCAGGAATTGCGGGATGGCGTTGAGTTTCGCCTCGCATTTCCGCCAGTCGTACTCGGTCGCCCAGTACCGCGCCAGCGCCTGCGCCGTCGCCAACTGAACGCCTTGGCTCTGATCGTTGACCAGCTCGCGATTCGGCCACCGCGTCGCGGTGATGCGCCGGCGCAAGTCGGTGAGGTCCGATTCGGGGACGTGCAGGTGCGGGAACGGGCGGACCGCCGTCGCGCTGCCCGTCTGCTGTGCAACTTGGGTCATTGCGGAAGCCCCTTCTGGTGAAGTGTTCGTGGCGGCGTCGGCGCGCGCGCGGCCGAGCAGGCCGAGTTGGGCGGCGGCGATCGTCACGCCGGTAGCAGCGACAAAACGCCTGCGGTCGAGAGAGAACGGGTGGGACATGCGCACGCCTTCGTTCCTTCAGAGATGGAAGGCGGGAGGGCCCCGCCGCGTGACCCTACGATACGGTCGCGGCCGGCACCGAAGCAGTCAGCCTGGCTCCCCCCATCGGCGGAGCGACTGCGCGCGGCGAGGATCAGTGCGCGACGTGGTTCGCGGGACAGTTCCGTTCGAAGACGGAGACGCCGCGTTCGGCGCCGCCGAAGCTCTGGGAGACGTCGACCGCCGCAGCACCGACAAAGCCGAGGGTGACGATCATCAGGAGTATCGGCGCGCTCAGAAGAGCGCGGAAAAACGAACGAAGCGACGAGATCAATGTGCGGGGGCGCAATGGGCAATTGCGCGCATCACACAACCCGCCGGCGAGCTGCAAAGTTTCGACGTCCCCCGTCCGCGTCGGATTGACCGTGTCGCCGGTGGCTCGCTCGGACGCTCACGTTCGTATCGCGATTTCGTAAGCGAACGGTAAGCCCGCACTCCCATCATCAGCACCCGAGGTCGTCCGAAACGGCTTCGTGCTGCACATCAACGAGAGAAAAGGCAAACACATGATTACCACTCCACAGCGGGAGCCCGGAGTGACGACGAGCGAGCCTCCGGCGACGACCGTCAACGGTTCCAACTATGTCCTGGCGTGGACGACCAGCGATCAAGCCATATGGTGGACGACGTGTCCTGCCAGCGCCAACCAGAAGAGCTACGATTGGGCGAAAGAAGCGCAATTCATCAACGCGGCGTCCTCGGGTGGACCGGCGTTGGCGAGCTTCAAGAACACCGCATACCTCGCGTGGAAAGGCGAAGCCGCCGACACGCGCATCTTCGTCGCGTCGCTCGACGGCACGAATTGGTCGGCACCCACGCCGATCGCGGGCATCGGCACCAGTGCCGCACCGGCCCTCGCGTCGGACGGCAGCGCGCTCTTCCTGGTGTGGAAGGGTGAGCACGACGACACGCTCTACGTCGCCAAGTCGTCCGATGGGAAGTCCTGGGGCGCATCGGCCGTGATCAGCGGCGCTTCGAGCAGCGACACGCCGGCGCTCGCCGCCTACCAAAGCGGACTCGCCTTGGCATTCAAGGGCGCCTCCGACGACGCGGTCTACCTGGCGGAATACACCGACGCCAAAGGCTGGGGGAAAGCGGTCAAACTCAACGACGTCTTGACGTCCTGCGGACCCGCGCTCGCGTTCGGGAACACCGGCAACCTGCACCTCGTCACCAAGGGACACGTCGACGACTTCCTGTGGGAATCGGTGCGCAACGCCGGCAGTAGCAATTTTTCCCCGCAGGCGAAGATCGTCGGCGTCGGAACGGACGTCCGTCCGGCGTTGGCCTCGCAGCCGTCGGCGGCGACCGACATCTTGTTCGCGTGGAAGAACGGCACGACCAGCGGACTCCTGATCGCGCCGCTCGACGGTCTGCATCGGCTCTACCCGACGGCCACGCCGGTGGTCACGGCGACCACGCTGACGTGGGGCGTTCCGAAGACCGGCTTCGGGAGCGGAGCGAGCGGTGCGGCGTTCGACGCGAGCTTGACCATCTCGAGTGACGGGAAGGCGACGTTCTCCGGCGCGTACTGGGACTATGGCAGCATTCCCGTCTTCGACGCCCCGGCGCAAGACTACACTGCTGTCATCGCCGTCCTGGGCGCGAACAAGGTGGGCTTCACCTTTACGCACAGCAAGAACGACGTCGCGACGGGCGGGACGGAGGACACCTGGAATACGACCGCGACGAACGACGCCATCGCCAAGAACTGGCAGTACCTGCAGCCGCGGCCCGGCGTCGGCGTCCCGCAAGCCGTGGTGCGTGTGAGCTGCAGCAACAACTCCGACCTCGGCGCGTTCCTCGACGAGGTCATCAGCGACCTCGAGGCGCTGGTGGGCGACGTCGAGACCGCCGTCCAATGGGTCTCGGTGATCGCAGCGGCCGTCTGACCGCGGCAGAAGGGGGAGCGGGCGGCAATCGACAACGCGGATCGCGTGACGCTTGCCCCCGGACTGCGCGTTGCGCGATCGCGGATCCACGGCAACGGATGCTTCGCAACGACCCGCTTTGCCCGCCGCCGCAAGATCGCCGAGTACACCGGCGAGCGGATCACCAACGCCGAGGCTGCGCGGCGTGCCGTTCGTCGTCCGATCCTGCGCATGAGCGGCCTCGACCAGCGGTGGTCGATCGACGGCAGCCGTGGCGGCAACGGCACCCACTACATCAACCACTCGTGCCGCCCGAACGCGTTCATGCAGACCTTCGGGAAGCGGCTCCTGGTCCTGGCCCTGCGCGACATCCGCCCGGGCGAGGAGATCACGGTCGACTACGTCGCGACGTACCATTCCGACCGCAAGCGCTGCAGCTGCGGTGTTCCCGGCTGCCGCGGGACGATCAATAAGCGTTAACCGTATTTGACGCCGTCGTTGCTCTGCCCGACCTCGATGATGTAGCCGTCGGGATCACGGATATAGCAGCGGGTTTCGCCGTACTTCGGGATGGGCGGCGTAATGAATTCGGCGCCGTGCTTTCGCCACTGCTCGTAGCACGCGTGAATGTCGGCGACCCGGAGGTTGAGGAAGCTGCTCAAGTGGTTCGGATCGGGGGGGACGCTGAGCGTGACGGTCGGCTTGTCGGGAGTCGGTCCGCCCCCGACGTTGAGGATCAGCCACGTGTTCGCGAGCTGGACGTAGGCCGGATCGCCGCTCTTGACGCCGCCCTTGCTCAAAATGCGAGCGCCGAAGACCTTTTCGTAGAACTCGGCGGACCGGTGCATGTCGGTCACGGTCAGAAAGTGTGCGACGGTGAACCCCTCGCGAGGCGGCATCGCGTAGGTCTTGTGCTCGACGTTCACTTCGCTCATTGATCACTCCAATTCCAGGCGCAAAAGGCGATGGTCCGGGCAGTCGAGGTGCACGCAAACCGTACCACGCGGCCCCGGGGGAAGCGAGGGGGTATCAGCCACTCCCTTGGGGAGGCGTGATCCCCCGCACGAGTGGTTGGATCAGCCCGAGGAAATCCGCAAGATCGTCCAAGTTTGTCGGCGCCGTCGCGGCGGAGATCAGGGCCCGAGCGGAAAAAACGGCGATCCCGCGTCACCAACTCCGACAAGGAATCGTCAAGATGAATCTCGTTCGTTTGTTCACCCGATTGCCCACGCTCGCGTGCGCATTCGGGTTCAGCTCGAGCCTCGGACTCGGCTCGAGTGGTGTTTCGGCGCAAACCGTGAAGCCCACGATTGTGCTCGTCCACGGCGCGTGGGCGGATGCCTCGAGCTGGAACGGTGTGGTCGACCTGCTGCTCAAAGACGGCTACACGGTCCAGGCGCCACCGAACACGCTGCGTGGGCTCGCCGCCGACTCCGCCGTCATCGCGACCTACCTGAAGTCAGTTCACGGGCCCGTCGTTCTGGTTGGCCATTCGTACGGTGGGTCGGTGATCAGCGTCGCCTCCGCCGGCGCTCCCAACGTCAAGGCGCTCGTTTTCGTGGACGCCTTTGCGCCGGACGGCGGCGAGTCGGTGCAGTCGGAACTTGCGAGTGCCCCGCCGCCCCCGGCGGATTTCACGATCGCGGTACCGTTCACGACACCGACCGGCGGCAACGATGCCGACCTCTACGTCAATCCGAAATACTTTGGAACCGTGTTCGCATCGGCCGAATCGCCGGAAGTCGCGGCGCGCCTCGCCGCGACGCAGCGCCCGTTCGCCGCAAGCTGCCTGACCGAGAAAACGCCGGACGCCGTCGGATGGAAAACGATCCCCTCCTGGTACGTCCTCGGCGACGCCGACAAGGTCATTCCGCCCGACATTCAGCTCAAGTTCGCTACCCGCGCGAAGTCGAAGATCTACCACGTGCCCGGCGGCGACCACCCCAGCATGATCGCACACCCGGAGGTCACCGTCGCCGCCATCGAAGACGCGGCGAGCACGATTTCCCACTAACACGGAAACGCGGCGACCAAAGCGAAGACCGCGCCTTGCGACGCGGTCTTCGTGATTGGTAGCCCCAACGGGATTCGAATCGGTCTAGGGTCGGTCGCCGAGGGATGGCGTCGGCCGAGGAGCGTTGCGGCACAAGGTTTTTCGGGCCGGGGCAGACCGTCCTGGGGCGCCCACGGTTGCCATCGACGGCAACCGATGGGCAACCGGGCCTCGGCGGCGAATCGGGCGCACGCGCGAGGTTTCGGCGGCGCGCCCGCGAGCCCGGACGTGCACGCGTGAGGTTTCCCGGCGGCCCGGCCTGCTACCGAAGCCCGGGAAGCGGCTGAGCCGGAATCGCCACGGAGGGGCGTTCCTGGCCCTGTGGGCGCCCGAAGTCTCCAGGACGGCCTTCGCCGTCCGGGGGGCGACCCGCGCTCATAGGACGTTCCATGGCCATCTTCGGGGAGCAGCGCTTCAGGGACGATCGGGGTGCTGGCGCGCCCATGTACGGGGGTGCAACCGCATGGCGCCTCGCGCGCGTGCGCTGCGCAAGAAACGTCATCATCGGCGCTCTCCCACGCGCGCAGGGTCTTGCGCGACACTCCTACCAGCGCCGCCGCGTGTGTCTGCGTGATACCCCTCGAGTAGCCCTACGAGCGTCGCGACAAGCGGGCCCGTCTTCGAGAAAGCTCTTCAGCATGACCCGGCGATCGGTTTGGTCTTAGCCGCCTCGTGCAATTCGTTTTGGAACGCGCTCGTTAGCGGCGAACCCGCGACATTCGAGCAAATTCTGATCGGAATCGGGGGCGATACGCTCAATGGGCCGCAAGGCGGCTTGCCCTTCTGCCTCGACGGACTCGATAGCTCCGCTTCTCGTGCACAGCGCAACCCCCTCGTTCTGCTAGGCAGAGGGACATCTGTCTTTCTTGTTGAACCACCGCACCACGCCGTCCGCTTGTGGCGGGGTGTTGTTTCAAACTGGGTGTGAGACAGGCTCCGGGTATGTCCTTTCTCCGATACAGCTGCGCCGTGCTGGTCCTTGCATTGGGCGCGACCGGTTGTAGCCAAAGCTCAATGGGCGCGCTGTCGCCCATTCGGGTAAATCCGCAATCCGACCAAATTGGCGCCTCAAACGCTTTGGCACGGCGGAAGGCGCCTGCCTTGAGCGACATTGTAGTCGGCAGAACTTCAGACGCGGCATTCGAAGCTGCAAGAACAACCGCCCATGCACGTGGTCGCTGGCTGACGGCGGAACTTCGCGGTTCGCCAGGCA